>Ga0315291_10004379_pt1 | contig 17994 bp, 12 predicted proteins | sample YL17G12_20_MG_FD_203070 | JGI IMG/M metagenome (GOLD analysis project Ga0315291, IMG submission 203070) | Sediment microbial communities from Yellowstone Lake, YNP, Wyoming, USA - YL17G12_20 | ecosystem: Environmental > Aquatic > Freshwater > Lake > Sediment | place: USA: Wyoming | collected...
GCGAATTCAAGCTCGCCCGCCGCCGAAAGCTAAATCCTAAAGAACGCAGAGGCATAGCCAGAGCCCACTTTCGCGAATGGTTCACCAGTGCGAAGGGCTTCTACAAGATGTATGAATACGCTCTCAGGACACGGGAGTATAAGATCGCTGCTTTCCAGCTTCATCAAGCGACCGAGCGTTTCTACGATGCGATTCTACTGGTCTTCACGAACTACCGGCCCAAGATACACGACCTGGAGAAGCTCAGTCACATGGTCGCCGGCTGCGATCCGGCCTTTCTAACGGTTTTCCCCCGGGCCACGGACGAGCAGAAGAAGTGCTTCGATCTCTTGAAGCGTGCCTACGTCGAGGCCCGCTACAACCCCGGCTACCGAATCACCAAGGCCCAACTCGAATACCTCGCCGAGCGGGTCAAGAAGTTGCAGCGCCTCACGAAGAAGATCTGCCAGGCGAGAATCGAATCCTATCTATCCGCGTGAAGAAATCGAACCTCAAGGAGAGTCTTTTCATGCCACGCGAGAATGCGAAATGTGCGGGAAAATAAAATAGGGACTGTCCCTCGGCGCCACAGGGACAGGCATAAACCGATGCCACACAGAGACTTGCGGAGTGACGGCGACAGCGGTAGGGTGGTCTACGCCCACCATTTTCCTATGCGAACGACACAAGCGACATTCCGCCACAGAAGACACGGAGGGCACAGAGCAAACGGAACCGCAGATGAACGCAGATGAACGCGGATAGGCGGCCTCCGGCCGCAACGGAAGTGTTTTTGAACCACGAATCACACGAATAGCACGAATTTGGCAGGCCTGGCTTCTCTTCCCTTATTCATTCGTGCGATTCGGGTCATTCGTTGTTTCTATGTCCTTTTGTGGGACACGGATTTACACGAGATGGACACGGATTCTGGTAGGGTGTGCCATGCACACCTTCCGCCTCGGCTTGGACCAAGCCTCAGACCTGCCACGTGGCACCGCCAGCAGGGAGACGGGCTTGTAGTGACGCCGTGAGGCGTTTGGTTTAATGCCCTTACGGGCACACTACGAACTTATGCGACCACGACACGGCACACCCTACAGGACCAACTCGTTCCTCTCGGCGTTTTTTCTTGGTCGGAACCCAAACCTCGGCTACAATACTCTTGCTAAGGCAAAGCGTGACGGCTCTGGAGGCCAAGCGATGAATTTGAAAAACGTACCTGCCACCTTTAGTTCCCGCGGGCACCTACTATGAAAGGGCATGAAAAGAAGACTTTCTTCGGAAACATGAGGAGCGACAGCGGAGAGCTTAGGTTTGCGATAACACTGCTCTTCAGCGCACTCGCAGGAGGCTTTCTATACGTAGGCTATCTGTTGACTAAAGCAGGCACTTCAGGTGAGTGGAGAATTGTCTCGAATTTCAAGGGCTGGACACTATATATCACAAGCATTTCTCCCGGCTTATTCGTCATCTTGCTTGGGGTGCTCCTACTCAGAGGTTTGCCACGGGTACTCAAGAGCCTTTAGCATGGTGCAGTAGAGAGAAATGGGTGATTGTCATTAGCAATCTATGATTTGGATGGCGCTGGCAGTTCTGGTCGTGGCCACAGGAGTTGTCGCTTCATATACCGCGAGGTTCCAAGCGACCACTCTGTGGGCGGGGAAGAAACTCGCTGGTAAAGAACTCTCCGAACAAATGCCAAGAGGGTTTCAAGATGCAATAACGCCGGAAAGCCAAAACAGACGTAATATGCTGAACTTTGCTTTATACGTGGCAATAATGGTTCTTGGTAGCATTCAAGCATGGTACGCTGGCGTAATAGCAATTATTGCCACACTGGTTGCCAGTGCAATCGCGGACAGATTCATCCCTAATGATCTGGAATACTACCTAATTCGGGTTGCCTGGGCACTGGACAACAGAGAGGCAGACTACCGGAAGCAGAACGATTTAATGCGTGCAGATGCCACGCATCAAATGGCTGACTCAATCAAAGGATTGATTGAAGAGGTACATAGCACAGGAGATAAAGTCCCACCAATCCGTAAAGCTAAGAGGATGTATCGAGCGGGCGAGTACGAGTCCAGAAACGGTAGTTGTCCCTAGTATCTCGTTTCGCGCTGAAACCAGGGATAGCCACTCATTAGAGGTCAATACAAATCCAGAAATCCGTGGCCGTCCCTGGTGCGATGACTGTCAATGATCTCGACAAGCATGGGGAATGTATTATGCCAAATGACCTCACGCCCAGAAAGCCTGACGATGTCTCAGGATTACTCGGCAGAACGGTTGATAATGTCATCCAAGGCCTGAGCGGCCTTGCCGCATCCGACAGGAAAGAGGTGGCTTTGTCTGTCGGGCATATCATCCAACGTGCGAGAGCGGGCAAGTTCGTCCAAGCGGTGAAGGATGAATGGGATGCTCTGGTAGCCAAAGGGAGAATCAAAGGGGAAGTCATAGGCTCCGAGCAACATCTGGACTGTCTCCAAGAACTGCTGGATTTCATTGACAGAGATTTGCCGGATGCCCAGCGTTTCACAGCCATGAAGAACCTCTATCTCCATATCGCTGCGGACGAAGGTTCTACTAAGCCTGATTACCTGCCACAGCAGTTGATGAAGGTATGCCGGACCCTGTCATCCGGCGAGATCATCGTACTGCTTACGGTCTACAGACTCGCACCATCGAAGCGAAGTACTACGGAGCGAGGTTTAGGTGCCGAGGGGTGGCTGAGGGCCATAGTAGATGAATCGGGCTTGTACAGGGAATTGGTCGAGACGCATGAAGATAGACTCATGGACAAGAGACTCCTTACACCACGCCGGTACGGAGACAGAAGTGGTGTGACATTGGGGGACCATTTCAGATTGACCGACCTGGCGGTCGCACTGTGTCAGTGGATTTCGGCACCGCCGGGTTGATCTCTACACCCCTGGGGATACTTGTTTCGGAGTTGGGGAAACCAGAGACAGCCACCATTAATGATGAAGGCGAGTCCAGAAATCGGTGGGCATAGCCCACCCTACAAAAGTGTGGGGTCGGCGGCCAGACTGGGGGAATGAAAGGCAGAGGCGGTAGTCTTTCCGGCCTGCGGCGTCAATAATCGCCGGCGGTATCGTTGAGCCGCCAGTCGAAGTTCATGTACTCGATCGTGTAGTTCTCCACCTCCAGGAAGTTGACATCGTCGCGGGGCAGGTAGCCCGCCAGGAAGTTCAGCACGGCCCGCGTTTCGGGGTCACGGTTCTTGAATTTCCTGTCCGTGCCGCAGCGGCTGACGAATTCCTTACCGCGCCAGTTCGGTTTGAATAGAGCGGACAGGCGCACCACCATGTTGCGCCGGTCGATCTGGAGCCCCTGGGGGCTGGCGAGGAACCGCCGGACCTGCTCATCGAGCTGCCGGTCAAGACCGGTGCCGCGATACGGCTCCCGGCGCAGCGGTGGGCCGGAACGAGCGGCGTACAGAATCGCCAGGTAGATGCGCGGGTCGTCGAAGGTCCGGTGGAAGAGCCGCTGCTCCACCTCGGCCAGCGTGAACTCCTCATCCATTACAATGAATTTATAATCGGTCCAGATGCCCTTGATATGCCGGATATCGCTCGGCGGCCACGTCAGTCGCAGCCACCACGAAGACTGGATGGGATAATTCCTCGTGATGATTTCGAGCATCTTCACATTGTAGGCGTTAATCCAGAACGCCAGTTTCTCTTGCCGCGACCAGTCCCGATCGGCGTTTGGGTCCAGCTCGTCGAGTCTCATCAACAGAGTCTTAAGCTCAAGCCGATGCCGGTCCAGTGCCGCGTAGTCCACCGACCCGTCTTCCTGGACGTAGGCTTTCAGAATCTCCCCATACTTCTCGTAGAAGGGGACCAGGGCGGATGGCTCGCTCGCCTGATGGATGGTCTGGCCAGGCTCCGGCGGCGGGGGCGTGACATGGTTCGGCTCCGCCGCTTTGACATCATTCGGCTCTTGGCGTCTGACGTTGTTGGGTTCAGACGCCTTGACCGCCGCGCGCTCATCGGGATCGGTCCGCTTCGGTGCGTCCGCGATGGCATTCTTCCGGCGTCCCGTGTCCTCCGGCTGTGACACACGGCCTGGCTCATCCGTCACGATGGTACCGGTCCCGGCGGCGGTGACATCGTTGCCCGGGACTGGCAGCGGTTGAGGTTTCGCCTCGTTCGGTTCGGAAACCGTTGTTTGGGGCAGCACTTGCTCCTGCACGTTACTGTGCTCGGGGGCCTGCTCGCGGGATTTGCCAATCGCCGCCTGCCCAGCCTGCGTCTGCGTCCTGGCGCTCGCACAGCCGGCCAACAGAAGGCCGAGCGACAAAAGGGCCGCCGCAAAAGGTTTCGCCATACCGTATCCCTGCGTGAAAACCGCCTGTATCTGGTGGGGACACAAGATTTTGCGTCTCCACCGCGGAAGTCCCTAAGATAAGACATAAGACGGTGAATGCAACGTTTTGTTCACGATTCTCCTTATCGAACCGAGTACGAAGGCAAGAAAACCGATTTGCGTTTGATTTCGCCCCTCTCGGCGCTGTGGTTGTCCCCACATGAACCCACGTCTTGCCGTGCGCGGCACTCGGCACGGAACTGCCATATGCGAAGCCTGGTCGCAGGCGGCGGATGTGAGAGTCATTCCACGGCGGGTGATACGGTTATGGTGTGAGGTGGGGTTTTTTATCGGGCCTGAGGCCATGCGGAGTGTCACAAGGGCCAATTTCGCTTGACAGATGAGGCCCCCAGGGTTAAACTGGATAAAATAGCCACAGGCTCGTTGAAAGGGATGCTGACGAAATGAGTGTGAAACGCGCGTTTTCCGCCGTCCTCGCGGGCGGTCTGGTCTTGGCCTTATTGACGGCTTCCAGCGCCCAGGTGGACGCCCGCCGACTGGAGGAGATCCTCAAGAAAGAGGTTCTGACGCCCCAGGACATGGAAATCATCGATGCGTTCCTCAACGACGCCATCGGCCGACTGGTCCGGACCACCGATTTCACAGAGGTGGCGAAGACCCGTGCGGTCATCCTGAGCCGCCAGAGCACGCAGGCCCAGTATGCCCAGCGGTTCTCCGAGGCGGCCTTGAAGGAGATCGCCGCGGGCTTCGAATACGCCAATGGAATCGCCGATGCCAACAGGCGGTTCAAGATCTTCACGAATCTGCTGATCCTCATCAATGAGCTGAATGATCCCCGTCTTGTGGACCTGGCCGTCCGTATGATCCCCCAGGAGAACAGCACAGTGCGATACTGGGCCGTTCGGGCGGCCACGAATCCGGCCGTCTGGGATAAGCTCGGCCAGGACGCCGGCGCCGGGCAGTTGGCCGGCAGGATCATCGGTGCCTGCGGTCCGGTTGTTCAGACCAGCAGTCCGGAGACCCTGTATCTGATGGCCCAGTTCACCGGCCGATATAACACGGCCGCGGCCGACGACCTGCTCGTCCGCGTCGCCGATGTCCGGATATGGAGCTACGCCGGCTGGACAGTCGGGTACGAGCTGGCGGACACCGCGATTCTCAAGGTGCTGGCCGCCAAAATCACTGCTGGCGGCACGGCCAATCCCCAGCTCGCCAGGCAGTTCGCCCAGCTCTATTCCTTCGCTATGCAGCGATTCATCCGGGGCGTGCGCGGCAATGTCCTCAGTGAAGTATCGAGGACCTATCTCGCCTCAGTCCTCGTGGAGACGGAAGAGCAGTGCATCAGCAAGTTACTGGGCACGCCGCAGTCCCAGATCCGGCGGGCGGTGGAGGCCGGCGATTTGGATGCTCTCCAGGCCGAGCACGATAAGCTGCTGGGCGGGGCGAATCAAGCGGGTGCCTTGCCTTCCCGGCTCAACTTTGCTTACGGCCCGACGGGCAATAGTCGCACGCCTCTGGCCCTGCCCGAGCCGCCGCCACCCAAGCCCACTGCGGAGACGAAGCCCGCCGCGCAGCCGTAACCGGGCGCGGATCGCCGAAATCAACTTGCGGCGGATGCTCGTTTGCGCGATACTGTGAGGCGGGTTCACGATGAAGACTTCAGCCATAGTCCTGACGGCGATACTGTTTCTGGCGACCGGATGCTCCTGCTCGCGCTACTACTGGTACCATCCCGACAGGACCCTGGAGCAGGCGAAGGCCGATTACCACGAGTGTCAGCGCAAAGCATCCCACGAGGCGTTCGAGGCCGCCACCGAGCAGTACATCCAGCGCACACGCGCTCCCGGCCACGCGGCGAGCTCGTACAACACGCCGCGGGAAGAGAGCACCTTCGACGACCCGGTCTACACCTGGCTCGCCTGGGGGGATCTGTACGAGCAGAACGTTTTCGCCGGCTGTATGAAGGCGAAAGGCTACACGCGACTCCAGGCCCACCGCCTGCCCGACAAGGTCCGCACCAAGACCCTCTCCCTCGGCGCCCTCGCCGGCCGATAGCACCAGCGGTGCGGTCTCTACCCTTCGCGAACATTGGCACCCTGCGACCGCTGATGACCTCTCGATGGTCAATCATCCCCATCTCCAATCAAGTCTGGGGCTTGGTCAGGAAGCCGATGGTGGAGGTGAGGATTCGCTGCTGGAAGCGCGTGCTCTGCTCGCTGGTCTGCTGTTCCTGGAGGTCTTTGAAGCTGGCACGGCAGAAGTGGCAGCCCATGGTCGCCAGGTGGAAATCCACGTAGTCGAACCACTCGGGTGACAGGGTCTCGAGCAGGAAGGCGCCGAGGGTGCTGCGCTTCGGGCAGCTCAGGCGCTGCGCTTCCCAGATCTCGGTCAGCAGGTCTTCCGAGTACGAGATGGACACGTCTTTGATCGAATCGTTCTGGGCGAGGTGCTCGCGGATGCGTTTGAGGCAGCGATGCTTGACGACCCGGACCTGCACGTGATCCAGCTTGAGGAGTCTGGCGACGTTGGCATTGGAGATCTGGCAGTAGAAGACCAGCTCGCAAATCTTCAGATCGCGGAATTTCCGTCCCTCCTGGAGACTTCGGATCAGGTGCCTCAAAGCCTCCATCAAGGCTTGGCGCTGCAGCTCGTACTGCTCGCCGTGACTGATACAGCGGCTCACACTGGCATCGGGAGCCGGCACGCAGGCGAGCGTGTCGACTGTGGTATCGTCGGTGCCGGTGCGATAAATATCCTGGATCAGGCACACGGTTCTCGCCCACCGCGTGCGGAGGCGGTTGACGATCTCGTTGCGCAGAATGCCGAACAGGTAGGTCTCGAGGCTGGACTCGATCTGGAGGGTGCGTGCCACCTTGATGAACGAGGCGAAGGTGTCCTGCACGAGGTCCTCGGCGTCGGCGAGCTGGGGGACGCGGGCCGTCGCGAACCGCAGCAGCCGGCCCTGGTACTCATCGACCAGCCGGATCCACGCGTCGGCGTCACCGCGCCGGATCGCTTCCAGCAAGTGTCGGTCTGTCTGTCCGGTATCAGTCATATTCATCGATTAAGGATTATTGATGATTGATGATTGAGCACGGCACGCGCCAGGTATATCGGTCACATCGTCTACGCAACTGTTCCCCAATCATCAATTATCAATTCTACTGGTCGGCCCCAGGTATTTGTCCAGCCAATCCACGATCTCTTTGTGATACTGCCGGCGGTACTCCCAGGGAATGCTGTGCTCGCCGGGAAACAGGATATGTCTTTTCTGCTCGCTGGTCGTCCCCAGCAGGTCGAACAGGGGTTTTTGGGCCGTCTCATAGGGGAAGATGGAATCGTCTTTGCCATTGATCATGAGCATGGGAATCGTGACTCTCGGCGCGAAGTTGGCCGGATCGGCGGTCGGATGCCGCGCGCAGGCGCAGATGCCGCCGAGCAGCAGGATTCCGGTCTTGAAGCGGTCCTCCACGGCGATCATCATCGAACCGACCTGTGCGCCCCAACTGAGCCCGGCGAACGCGAGCTTGTTGACATCCATGTCGTCGCGGGTCTGCAGGTAATCGATGGTCCTGCGCATGTCCTGCGACTCCTGGACGTAGAGATTCCGGCTCTGAATCCCCTCCGGCGGATAGATGACCGATCCCAGACTGCGGTCATAGGTCCCTTTGTAGAAAGGGATAACCAGGGCCCGGCCGCTGCGGATGATGCAGACCAGCTCGTGCGCGTACGCCTTCTCCGACCACGGCTCCCATCGCGCATTGCCTCCCGGCCACCAGACGACAACCTGATAAGGCGGGTTCACTCCATACGGTAGATGCAGGTAGGCAATCACGCGCTCGTTCGGGTAGGCGGCGTCGAGCGTGATCCGCTCGCGCCGGCAATAATCCAGTTGGTAATCCACCGATTCGAGCCTGGCGTTCAGCTCCGTCCGGTCGTAGCGGTACCAGGTATCCACATAGGATTGGAAGACATCGGCGGAAACGGGCCGGAAGTCCGACAGGTCCCGGTGCCGATGCTGGACGGGGGCGAACGCCGTCTCCGGGACGGCCGGCCGGCCTTCCGGATACCGGGCACATCGGACGCCATTGCGCGCGTCCCGGTCCCACGCCGATTTCGCGACCCCGTTGACGAAGACATAGGCGTTCTCGTCCCAGGCGCCGCCGAGGATGGCCCGCATATTCGGATCGTCGCCGAGAGCGTTCCAGCACCACTCGCGTACGTTTCCCGCGGCGTCGTAGAGGCCGAACTTGCCCATGCCTTTGTAGTTTCCGACCGGAGCGGGGCCTTCGCTGAAATTACTCAAATCGGTAATCCGGGAAGGGACGTCCTCCGCGCGAGCGGCCAGCGCCCAATGGAAGATCGTGGGCAAGTCCTTGTTCCGGAACCGGGCATAGGCCGCCGCCTCGTACCAACTGATGCCGCCGACCGGATAATCGCCCTGGCCCGGCGGATAGGTCCCATCCCTCCAGGTGGCCGGGCCCAAGTGCCCGGTCCGATCGCGGAATAACGGCATGGCCTGCGACCAGGACAAGGTCTTTCCCTCCTTCACGAGCGGCTCCTGCCAGAAATCGGGGTTCTCGTAGCCTCGGTTGTCCACGAACTCCTTGAACTGCCGATTCATCGTCTCCTGTTTATCAATCAGGAAGGCGGGCGCGGCGGGAATCTTTCGCTCCCCGTGGAACATGGATTTCTGATCGAGTTCCGACGGCGGTATCCACACCATCTCGTCGGGGAAGACTCCTTTCTCGTGCAGGGTGAAGCTGATCTCTGCCGGGGCCAGCGTGGTCCGGTTGATGTAGGGAGAAGGCAGGTCATTCGATTGGACGGTCTCAAGCGTTGTGAATCCCGACCTCATCACTTTCCAGCGATAGGTGCCGAACGGGATCCGGGCACGCTCGATGGGCGATCGTCCCACGTACTTCCAGCCGGCGCTCGTGTCGAAGTATTCCCGGATGTAGACCTTCGCGCCGCGCGGAGTGGTCGTCACCGTATAATTGCGGAACAGGCGGGGCCAGCGGTCGGCCAGCAACGGATCGTTGGGAATGTACCGCTTGACCTTCTCGGCCAGCGTAAAAGCCGCGAAGTACTTGTCCTGCTCCATGAGCCGGTCGATCTCGGCGATGGCGTACTGCTGGGCCCACCGCGTGGTGTAGTGTTGCCAGCCGATGCTGACCGCCGCCGTGCTGGCCACGACGATGCCGGCCGTCAGGGCAACCGTCACCGCCCGGCGGCGCACGAACTTGACCAGCCGATCCGTGACGCCCGGCGGCCTGGCCTTGATCACGCGGCTGCCGAGGTAGCGCCGCAGGTCCTCGGCGAATTCGCCCGCCGTCGCGTACCGTCGATTCGGGTCCTTCTCAATCGCCTTGCAGCAGATCGTCTCCAGATCGACGGGGATGCGCCGGTCGATTTGTCGGGGCCGGCGCGGCTCTTTATTGAGAATCTGGCCGATGACCCGCTCCTGGGTATCGGCGTCGAACAGGGGCTCCAGGGTGAGCAGCTCGTAGAGCGTCACGCCCAGCGAGTAAATGTCGCAGCGGTGGTCCGGGCTGGGCCGCCCGCCGGCGAGCTGCTCGGGGCTCATGTAGCGCGGCGTGCCGATGAACGAGCCGGACATCGTCATGGCCCGCTCCGCGCAGATCCGCGCGATGCCGAAATCGAGCAGGACGAGCCGGCCGTCACGGGACAGCATCAGGTTGGACGGTTTGACGTCGCGGTGAACGATGCCCTCGCGGTGCGCGTAATCCAGCGCATCGGCGGCGTCGCTGACTAAACGGGCCACGGTGTGGAAGTACTCGCGTTCCGAGGTACAATCCCGCAGCACGCAGGGTGGTCGCGGGGAGCCGCTCGTCTCCGGGTCCGGCGCCGTCAGCTCCGGTAACGGTGGGTCCGGCACGACCGCTGTGCCTTTCATCACCGCGGCGGACGCCCGGGCCGCGCGGAGATCCTTGATGACTTCGTCGAAGTTCTGCCCTTCGATCATCTCCATCGCGAAGTAACAGACGTGGCTTTCGGCACCCTCGGCGTACACGGTGACGATGTTCCGATGGCGCAGTCTCGCGGCCGCCCGGGCCTCGCGATGGAACCGCTCGATGGTCGAGGCATTCGCCGCCGACCCGAGGGGAAGCACTTTTAACGCCACGCGACGATTCAGGGAAAGCTGCACCGCCTGGTAGACCACGCCCATGCCGCCGGAACCCAAGCGTCTCTCCAGCCGGAAATCCCCAATCTGCAGGTTCGGCTCCAAGCCGACGACGGGGGTATCCATGCGACCCGCCGCCTCGGCGGGGCGGCTCTCACCGGCCTCCGGCGCGGACGCCACACCCGTTCGCAACCGGGCCACCGCGGCGGCACAGGAATCACAGACCCGCAAGTGGCGCTTCCACGCCACGAGCCGGTCGGTTGAGGCCGTCCCCTCAACGAATTCCGCGATATCCCGCTGTGATAAACACCTCTCCATGAGATACTACGTCCTCAAAAATCTGCCACGGAGTGTTCGCCTCATTATATCATTCGGCCTGTGCCTGCACAAGCCGCCGGAACGTCCGCCGCACATCAGCCCGGCAACTTTATAGACCAGCGAGCCGCCATCTGGTTCCCATAACTCGTTCGGCCATGTCCGTCAGAGAGACGCCCGCCACAAATCTGCAAAGAAAATCTGAGGATCTCTCAGCGTCGGGACTTTCGAGTGTCCGAAAATGGTTTGCTTTGCGGCTTGCCCGTGCCCCTGTCGCAGAAAACTCGCCCGCCTCCGCGCGCGGGCGTCGCCATGCTATTGACCTGACGCACCTTACTGGATATATTAACGGGACAAATCGACATTGGGGATGGATCAAGGCGGCCAATTCTACGACTTGATCGGAATCAAGGTAAGTCTCAGGGGGTGTATCATGTTGCGAAGAAGTATTGTCTCCGTTTCCGTGGTTGCGACTCTGTGCACGGTGCTCCAGGCGGCCCCTATAACCTACAACGGTAGTCTCACCAGCGCCGATGGCGGCCTCGTGGGCACGGGCGGCTGGGTCTACACACCGGGCAAATACGTCACCTTCACTTGGGACGTCACGGAAAATGCGGACCTGTCCTGGCACTACCATTACGAGTTTAACAGCACCGGCTTGCAGGGCGACGTGGGCCACATTCTGCTCGAGACCGGTGTCGGCCTCACCGCCGGTACGATTCTGAACGCCGCTCGCGCCATCATGGCCGACGATCCCAGATTCTACCGTGCGGCCAACGGTAATCCGAGTCTTCCGGAGGCGCTCTTCGGAGTCAAGTTCCAACCCTTCGGAGGGCCCGTCGGCATCATGGATTTCGACAGTCCGGCAGCGCCGACATGGGGTGACTTCTATGCGAAGGGTGGCGCCAAGAGCGGCCATCTCTGGAACGCCGGTTTCACCTCGCCGGATGTGGATCCCCTCGCCGCGGTCCAGAACGGCTCGATTGACTATCACGTCCTGGTACCCACCTGGGACGATCCCACCACTCCTCGTGTTGTACAGGCGATACCGGCCCCCGGTGCCCTGCTCCTGGGCAGCATCGGCGCCGGCCTGCTCTCCTGGTTGCGAACACGGAAAATCGTCTAAAGTCTCGTCCGACAACTTTCTCGAGGGCTGCGACCGTCCCCCGCAGCCCTCGTTTCATTTCGGCTTTGTCTACTCGTCTCGTTGCCCGTGTTGCAGAACGCAGTAGGCCGCGAAAGCAGGAACGATCTGCCAGTCACAAATCGCTTTCCGCGAGAGAGAGGCGTATTCTCATGGTCTGCTGCGTCCGGCACTCCTGATCTTCTGGAGCAAATCCGCCATTTCTTTCACGTGTTCCGGATGCTCCGCCGCGAGATTGTTCTTTTCGCCCAGGTCGCTGTGGAGGTCGTACAACTGGGGCAGCGGGTCGTTGCCCAGCTCGGTGTTCGTATTGGCATTGACCTTTGGTCCCTTGCCCGGCTCGATGTACTTCCAGTTGTCCTGGATGAGGGAGAGCACGCCGGCATGCTCGACCAGATGGTCGCGTCCCGTTGCCTTGTCTCCGAGCAGGGGGCCCAGCACATCGAAGCTGTCCGGCCCGTCTTCCGCGGCGAGCTTCTGCCCGGTCAGTGCCGCCATCGAGGCGAGCAAATCGATCTGGCAGACGAGCGCATCCGAGGCGCCTGCCTTGATGCGGCCGGGCCAGCGGACCAGGAACGGCACGCGCGTCCCGGCGTCGAAGGCGCTGTACTTGCCGCCGCGCAGCGGTCCGGCCGGCTTGTGCCCGTCCAGCAGCTCCACCGCCCGGTCCTGGTAGCCGTCATCCACCACGGGCCCGTTGTCGCTCGTAAAGATGACGAGGGTATTGTCCGCCAGGCTCAGGCGGTCCAGCGTCCGGAGAATCTCGCCGACACACCAGTCGAGCTGCACGATGGCATCGCCGCGGGGGCCCAGGCCGCTCCGACCGGCGAACCGCGGGTGCGGCACGCGCGGGACGTGGATGTCGTGGGTCGAGAAGTACAGGAAGAACGGCTCGGCCCGGTGCTGCTCGAGGAAGCGGACGGCCTTGCCGGTGATCGTGTCGGCCATATCCTCGTCGACCCAGCGGGCCGCCTTGCCGCCGCTCATGTACCCGATGCGGCTGATGCCGTTGACGATCGTCTGATCGTGCCCGTGGCTGGGGTGCATCTTGAGCATCTCGGGGTGGTCCTTGCCGGTCGGCTCGTCGCCGATGGGCCGGCCGTAGCTGACGCGGATAGGATCGTTCGGGTCCAGGCCGGCGACCCGGCGGTTCTCCACGTATACGCACGGCACGCGGTCGCCCGTCGCCGGGATCAAGAAGCAGGAGTCAAATCCGATCTCCCGCGGCCCCGGCCGGATCTCGCCGTTCCAGTCCAGCTCGCCCGCCCCCAGGCCGAGGTGCCATTTCCCGACTGCTCCGGTCTTATATCCCGCTCGCTGCATCAGCGACGCCAAAGTCGTTCGTCCCGGCTGAATGATCAGTCGTGCATCGCCCGGCAGGACCCCGGTCCCTTTCTTGCGCCACGCATACTCTCCGGTCAGCAGGGCGTATCGTGACGGCGTGCACGTCGCCGAAGCCGAGTGCGCATTCGTAAAGCGCACCCCCTCGCGCGCCACCCGGTCGATATTGGGTGTCGAGACCTTCTGGGCCCCATAGCACCCCACATCCCCATACCCCAAATCATCCGCATAAATGAGCACCACGTTCGGGAGCTTCCTCTCCATCGCCGACAGCCGTGCGGGCACTAAACGCGCTGCCGCGCTCAAGCCTATTGACTTGAGGAACATTCGACGCGAGACATATTGGGGCATCGTATTCACTCCACATGCAGTTGCGTGACGACCGCTCCAAGCCGGGTCGCTGTCCAGAATACGCCGAATCCCTCGCATTGGGTAGCCGTACATGGAACGTTGGTCCATAATGCCCGTGGGAAAGCGAATCCGGGGTCTGCCCGCCGCAAAAGCCGCGGGGCCCCCCAGGACAAGCCCCGCCCAAGCCGGCTCCTTGTGCGCTTGCGTTACCGGGTGGCAAGTTGCGAATAAAAGACTCGACGCGGCGTTATGAATGTGGGATAATGCGGTGTGACGCGAATTTGGGCAGGGCGCAGGCGACATGGAAACAAAGGCAGGTTTGGAGATTACACGCGAGGGGAACGTCGCAATTGCCTCGTTTACAGGCAGTTGTGTCTGCGACGTCGAGGAGATTACGAACGCCTCGACCCGGCTGCGACAGTGCATCGAAACCGAGCCACCCAGCCGGATAGTCTTCGACTTTTCTGGAGTTAAGTTCTTTTCTTCACAGGTCTTGGGGCTGTTGCTGGAAGCGCGAGCCTTGTTGGAGCCACATAACGGGGAGGTCGCCATCGCGTCTCTCAGCCCGCAGTTGCAGCGGGTCTTCCGGATCACCAACCTGGACAAGATCTTCCGCTTCTACCCCGATCGGGCCGCCGCCATCAGCCAGACCGACAGCAATCCCAATCCGTGTAATTGATCCGGCGGCCATCCGCTACGCCGAGCCTGCCATCAAGAAGCGAGTATCTGAACACTCCAAGGTGGTCCCACGAACGCCGTTTATGCGTGTCTCCCGGCCGGCAAACGGGGCCGGCGAGGAGGACAGCGATTAGACCCGCGCGGCTTTGGACCGCCGGACAGCGATTTGGTCTCGGCTTTCCTTATTGTGGTTCTCCAGCAGCTTCATCGCCTTCTTGACGTCGGAGACCTTCAGCACGCCCGTCGTGCGTCCACCCCGGGCGCCGGCGGTACAATAGGCGTACGAGATATTGATGTGACCTTTGGCGAGCTTCTCGGCGACGGTGGCCAGCTCGCCCGCTCGATTGGCCAGATTCACACACAGGACCTCTGTCTCGTTGTAGGGCATGTTCAGCCTTGTCAGGACCTCGCGGGCCTTGACCGGCTCCTCAAAAACCACCCTCATCACGCCGTGCTCGGCGGAATCCATCATGGTGATCGCGACGATGTTAACTCTGACCTTGGCAAACTCCGTCAATACCTGGGCCAGCACTCCCGGCTTATTGACCATGAACACGGAAAACTGCGATGCTACATACATGCTTTCGCCTTTCCAAAACCGGTTACCCCGATTGCCTGTTTCCGCCCCACGACCCGCTCTTGGTTCCGCCCGTTCCGGCCGGGGCGGCAACTCACGACTCCACTCTATATTATGTCGCGAGAGGCCCGCCGGTTCAACCCCAATCTTGATGTGGTGTATCTTTTGTGTTTACAGAGAAAACCATCAGGCGGCCCTTGACAGGGTGGCTGTCATGACGTAGAATGACGTACATAAAGGTGTCTACAAGCCCCTGGGTAGTCTCGCTTCCTCTCCCTCCGTTTGCTCAGGGGCTTCTTTTTTGGATACGTATTCCCCACGGCGGGCATACCCGCATCGCCCGGCAGGACGACGGGAATAAGCCGGGTTTTGGACTGAGACCACATAACCGCACCGGCGGTCTTCTCGGGTGAACCATGTGCCGGGTACACCCGGACCGCCGGTGCTCATCGGTTACTGCATGTCCGGCTATTTGGGCTGATAGGTGATCGTCAGCCGTGCCGCGTTGCTGGGTTTCCCGTCATAGGCCCAGAACTTCCGGTCGCTTTTGGAAGAGACCGCCGAGACAATGACCACGATGGCATTGTCCGGTGTCCAGGCGGGTCGGTCGACGACTTCCTGAATCACGTTGCGAATATCGGGACTGACGTACCAGGTGTCCTCTATCCATGACCCGTCGTCCGGCCAGCTCCATTCCTGCGAAGCGCTCGTCTTGGTCAGTTGGGAGACCGCCCGGTCGGTGAAATCGCCGGGGTTGTCGGCCGCCTCCGCGCTGAGGACGGTCTCGACCTCGTCGATCGTCCCGGTGACGTACGGGCTGATCTTCAGTATCGCGCTCTTGATTTCCACGCCTTTGGGGATCTTCACATTGCGGAAGCGCACGGCGGCCGTGTATTGTCCCACGACCAACACCGGGTCGCTCAGTTTTTGATAGCTGCTCCACCTCATGGCATAAGCATCGTCCGCGCCGTTGGACACCTGGTATTCGACGGTGATTTCTTTGACGACGGTGATATGCACCGTGGCCGTATTCGATTTTCCGCCGAAGGGAGCCGTGCCGCCGTCGCTGGCGTAGAACGTGAAGCTGTCCTCTCCGATCCAATCGGTCTGCGGCTTATACACGACCTTGTCGCCGAAGCCGGCCAGCGTGGTCGGGACACTGGCAATCGCGGCGCCGCCGGGGACCTCCAGTTTTCCGTGTTTCGGCAGCGAGACAATGGTATAGCTCAACGCCCCGGGCGGGTTCGGGCTGCCGTCATCCGCGGCCTTGAGGGTGATGGTCGCCGCGGCATTCAGTCCGGCGGCCACCTGCAGGTCCTGGGCGATGGGCGGGCCGGACTGCTTCGAGTGCAGCGTAAAGGTTCCGAAGCCCGAAACCCGTTTGACGGCCAGCAGCACCGCCATGTCCGAGGCGGGCGAGTAACGAAGCACGTCATCGGCGCCGGCGTCCGGCTTGGTGCTCGACGCCAGAACGACGGGGGTGCCGGTCTCGCTCGGGACCATGCTGTACAGGTACAAGTCGAAATCGGCGCCGGCCGGGCTGTCCAGCGTCAGCTCGACATCACATTTGGCCTTGAGATTCATCGTCCGGGCCCAGACCCGCTGCCCGGTGGCACCCTGGCCCAGTTCGCCGGTCACATCCGCGCCCGCCGCATACGTCAGGCGGATCGCCTCGATCGCGGCATCCGGATTGATGATGCCATATCCCTCGTAGGGGTCCTTGCCCGGCGGGAAGGCATTCGGCCCGCCGGCGACGCGATCCAGCGTGGGATCGAAATCTCTCTTATCGCCCTCTCTTTTGGCGTTGGTCTCACTGGCGGTGGCACAAAGCAGCATCTTGACGAGCCGCGGGTGCTCATTGGAGTTGAAGCTCCATTGCGTGCCCTTGGACTCCAGCGCTTCGATCACCAGGGCCGCACTGCCGGCGACGAAGGGAGCCGAAAACGAGGTTCCGTACGCCGTCGCGTAGTCGTTGGGCTCTTTATCCATATTGATGCCGTCTGAGGATCCGCTGTCGATGGACATGATGGCCGTGTAGTACATGGAGCCGCCGGGCGCCACGACGTCCGGCTTGAAATCCTCTCCACTATTCTTGCGGGGGCTGAAGAACCCGTAGGAGGAGAACTCCGTCAGGGCGTTTTCATCATTGGTGGCACCGACGGTAATGGCCTGGGCGGCCCGGGCCGGATCGGCCATCTTCCGGAACAGCTCGACGGGCGCGTCCGCGTTATTGCCGGCGGCCGCCACGACCACGATGCCGTTCTTGACGATCGAGTTGACCTTATCCCGCAAGGGAACACTCTCCTCGGGCACTCCCAGGAAGCCTTCCAGCCCGTGACTGATGTTCATGACTTTGATCTTCTTTTCCACCCGATGAAGGACCAGGTCATCCATCGCGGCGGTAAACTGGTCGGACTCGGCATACCCATCCCGGTCGAAGACCTTCGCGGCCGCCCACTTGCAGCCCGGCGCGACGCCCCGAAACTTATTGAACCCATCACCCACACCCGGATAGGGATCGACCGACGTGACGATGACGACATTGTCCAAATCCTCTTGGTAGTCAAGATCCGCCAGCGTCACGGTAATGACCGATTCCTTGGAAGCGGAGAAAATGTTGGTCAGGATTTGGGGCGATGTGCCTTCTTTGTAGCTGCCAATGATGTCCATGTCCTCGCCCGCGCTGCCCCTTGTCCAGCTACTGTGAATGAGGTACGCGGTTGCACCGGTCCAGGTCGCCTCCGACTCCATGGTGACATTACCGGAAGGAAGCCAGATCGGGGGGGCCATGTGGAAGTAGAACGGCCACGCGTCCACATACGTGTAGAGCAATTTGCCGGCCTCGGCTCCCGCGGCGTCTCCGGTGCCGACGGCCACGCCGACTACCATGCTGTCATGGCCGTCGAAATCGACCGGCTCGGACTCGTTGTCATCGCTGTAATCCTGCCAATAGACGCAGCGGCCCCGCACGTCCTTGTGATTGGCGTCGACGCCGTCACCAATGAACGCGATGGTGGTATTCGGGCTGCCCTTGTACCCGGCGGTGCTGCCGGCGAAGCCCGGTTTCCAGATGGGTCGAACACGGCCGGTCTGGGTGGCCATGTCCAT
>Ga0315291_10004381_pt1 | contig 17992 bp, 16 predicted proteins | sample YL17G12_20_MG_FD_203070 | JGI IMG/M metagenome (GOLD analysis project Ga0315291, IMG submission 203070) | Sediment microbial communities from Yellowstone Lake, YNP, Wyoming, USA - YL17G12_20 | ecosystem: Environmental > Aquatic > Freshwater > Lake > Sediment | place: USA: Wyoming | collected...
AAACTTCTAATGATATAGAGGTAAATAGCCATGTTAGCTCCGTTGGGGTTACAGAAATGGGTAGCAATCCATATCCCTGCGCTTTTTCTAATTTTACCGGTCAAACAGAGATATATTTAGACGGTAATGGAGAGCGTGTTGGAAACGATTTAGTATCTGTTACAATTTATCTATTTGTAGGTAGTCCAATTACGGTTCCTGCTTCCGATTTTACAGTAACGGGTGGTATTAATTATAGTGGTGCTGATTACTACATTGATGCGGTTTGGTTAAATAGTTCATATGGTGATTTATCTAATAATGTTGATTCTGTTGCATTTAGATACAGAGAAAGAACGATAACTTTTGATCCGACTACATTCCCGAAGGGGTTTCCAAATGTCTTACAAGAAAAAGCAGGAAATCCAGTAGTTATAATTGGTAGTTCAGCATTCAATTGTTACTCAAATGTGACGACAGAAATAGCATTAAATCCTTGGTATGCTAGCCCCGTATCTAAAATTGTGTCGGGGGCTACTTTGGTTGCAGAGTACACAGTTGGTGATATATTAATATTTTATTACCTAACTAAACTTGGTATCTCATATGATCCTATTGGGTCTAAGAGTATAAGTGGTGACGTTTATTTTAATGATAATGTGGATGGCGGAACTTTTACACCTATTTTTAAAGTAGATGGAACATATGTCGCTTTTTTTAACCCATCTCAACTTAGTGGATATCAACCAATACGAGTTGAGGTGTTAGATACACAGTACAATTTACTAGCATCTTATGATGGAGTATCTCAATACGATGGTGATTATGGTGATTATTTATTTGTTGTTGATGTTAAATATGGTGACATGACTGGTGTTTTCACAGACGGGACGTATATACGGTATAAACTAACTACTGGCTTGATTAAAGATGTTGTTTATTATGAACCATCTAAGATTTATGTAGAAGGCCCATATAGTGAGAATGATGTATTTGCAGATCGTCAACCAGTAACACTTACATACTAATTTTAAGGAGTATTAATATGAGTTCTGTTCCCGTTTATTATAAACTTGTGCAAGGTGATGCTGGTTCTACTGGTTTAGCCGGTGGTACTAGTTCTTATTTGGTTAAAGATGCTCCTTATACGGCATCTCACGGTGAATCGATAACCGTTACACAGGCGACTACTATTACCTTGCCCCCATCGCCATCTGTTGGTGATTGGGTTAAGATATTAATTGCCGGTACTTTTGTGGTTACTATCGCTAATAATGGAAATAATCTTGATGGGAATAATGGAAATCTCGGTGTGTCCCACCCATCTAAACCAGAATTGACGTTAGTATTTGTTGGTGGTGTTACAGGATGGGCTTTAGCTTCACCAACTAAAGAATTGTTTGTATAGTATTTTACATTATGTAGAAAGAAATAATGGGGTAATATGAGTTTTACACAATCCGCATCTTCTTTGACCATGGCTCGAACTCGTTTGGGTGCGGCAGGGACTGGTAATCAAATACTTTTTGGTGGTGGGATTAGTTCAGATTATAGTACTGTTTATAGCACTGTAAACATTTACGACACACGAACAAATAGTTGGTCTGTAACTAACTTATCACAAGCACGAGGGGGTTTAGCAGCAGCAGCCGCAGGAACTAAAGTTCTTTTTGGTGGTGGTGCTTTAGAAGATGGGTCATATACTAATCGTGTAGATATTTATGATACGATTTCTGGGGGCTGGTCTATCGGGTCATTGTCAGTAGCTAGGTCAGCCATGGCTGCGGCAGGTGCGGGGACTAAAATAGTATTTGGTGGTGGATATAGGGGTGCCGTATCTAATGTTGTAGATATATATGATACAGTGTCAGGAAATTGGACTACACATACGTTATCAGTAGCTAGGCAACTTCTCGCCGCAGCAAGTGCTGGCACTAAAATTTTATTTGCCGGTGGCAAGGGCAATACTCTAACAAATGGGGGTACTGTTGTAGATATTTATGATACAGTTTCGGGGAATTGGTCTACAGCTACGCTATCAGCCGGAAGGTATGCGCTTGCAGGAGCAGGTGCAGGAACCAAAATACTTTTTGGTGGTGGTCTTAATTCTGTTGGTAATACTGATTCTAATGTTGTGGATATTTATGACACAGTAACAGGAAACTGGACTCAAGCTACGCTATCAGTAGCTAGGGATTGGTTAGCCGCAGCAGCGGTAAACACAACTGGCAATAAGAAAATATTTTTTGGTGGTGGTATTTGTGATACTGGTTTTGTAGATATTGTTGACATATATGACACGGTATCTGGTGGATGGTCTACAGCCTATTTAACAGAAGGTAGGTATTATTTAGCAGCAGCAGGTTCAGGAAATGTGTTGTCGTTTGGTGGTGGTACTAGTGAAAGCGGTGCTTCAAATCGTGCAGATACCTTCAAATATCCCCCAGATGGATCAAGAGTTACCTATAATGGAAATGGGCATACGGGTGGGAGTGTACCTATAGATTCTGGTGTTTATGCATCAGGTGCAACCGTAACTGTTTTAGGGAACACAGGAAACCTTATTAGAACTAATTATACTTTCTCTGGTTGGAACACACAAGACAATGGAAACGGTACTTCATATACTGCTGGTCAAACGTTCGTCATGGGATCATCTAATGTTACATTATATGCAATATGGTTGGATGCTGTAGCCCCCTCAGTAGGTACGGGGATTATTACCCCATCATCAGTAACAACATCTCAAGTTATTCTAAGTTGGGATAAGGCTACGGATACTATCTCATCTCAAGCAAATCTTCAGTATTTGGCATACTACTCAATTAACCCATCTCTTGATTCATTACTAGAAATTGAAACCAATGGGATTGCAGTTGATACATATGCTGCGGACATCGCAACAAAAACAGTTACTGGTTTATCAAGTGGGGTTACTTATTATTTCAATGTCATTGTTAAAGATGAAATTGGAAACAAGGCAGCGTACACTAAGTTAACACAAGCAACAAAAGCAATAGTTACCTATAATGGAAATGGGCATACGGGTGGGAGTGTACCTATAGATTCTGGTGTTTATGCATCAGGTGCAACCGTAACTGTTTTAGGGAACACAGGAAACCTTATTAGAACTAATTATACTTTCTCTGGTTGGAACACACAAGACAATGGAAACGGTACTTCATATACTGCTGGTCAAACGTTCGTCATGGGATCATCTAATGTTACATTATATGCAATATGGTTGGATGCTGTAGCCCCCTCAGTAGGTACGGGGATTATTACCCCATCATCAGTAACAACATCTCAAGTTATTCTAAGTTGGGATAAGGCTACGGATACTATCTCATCTCAAGCAAATCTTCAGTATTTGGCATACTACTCAATTAACCCATCTCTTGATTCATTACTAGAAATTGAAACCAATGGGATTGCAGTTGATATATATGCTGCGGACATCGCAACAAAAACAGTTACTGGTTTATCAAGTGGGGTTACTTATTATTTCAATGTCATTGTTAAAGATGAAAGTGGGAATAAAGCAGCATACACTAAGTTGACACAAGCAACAGAAGCAATAGTTCCTTTTTCCGGTTATTCAACACCGGTAGTTGAGAATTATTATGCCGTTTCAAAAGGTGACGCAGGTGTTACAGGTGTAGCTGGCGGGATAAAATCAGCTACAGTAGTGAATGAAAACTACTTGGCCTTATCTGGCGATCTTGTTGTTTGTAGGCAAGGTGCTTCTGTTACATTACCTGCAAACCCAGTGGTTGGTGATTGGGTCAAAATAGTGCCTAGCGCAATTAATAATCAAGAAGCTATCAGTGTTGTTGTTCACAGAAACGGTTCTAAGATTAATAGTGCTTCAAGTGATGTTACTATCAACCATACGGTCGGTAGTTATACGGAAGAAGTATTAGTTGTTTATCAGAGTTCAAGCGTTGGTTGGTTTTTGAACATTCCTTAATAGTGTTAAATTTCCAATTGACTGAATTGTATTAATGAATTGTATATTATTTTGAAAGGATATTTTATGTCAGTAGTAGTATGTGGATCTTTTAGTTCTATCAATAATCCTACTTTTGATAGTTTAGCAATGTGGAACGGTACCACATTGTCTAAACCGTACACCGCTTCTCTTTTTACATATTTAGGAATACCCCCAGCAGGGGTTTCTGGTAGTTACGGATCACTTCTACCGAGTTTTATAAACGGTATAGTTAAAAGATCAAACGGTGATCTTTATATTTCCATTACATACCCTAGCGGACAATCCTCACCATATAAAGGAATTTATCGGTGGAACGGAACAGCGTGGTCAACTATTTTCTCATATGAAAATGTTATTGCAATAGATATTCACACAGCTTCAGATACGATTTATTTTACAACAGGGCATAACAGTAATGTATATAAGGTAGCCCCTTCCTCGAATACACCTGAGAAAATTGGTGTGTCTGATGCTATGGAAATGTCTGGATGTATTGCTATAAACCAAACAACAGGTGATTTGTATTATGGTGGTCAGTTTTCAAATATGCTTGATTTGAATACATATACACCAATTCTTTCTGTGGAGAATCTTGCGCGGTATTCTGGTGGAACTTGGTATCCTTTTGGTGGACAAACGATAGATGGTAATCAACCGACTCCTAAGAAAATGGTTGTTTCTCCTTCTGGTTATGTTTACGTTATTGATGGTAATAGCGGTGGTAATGGCAATGGTCTTTGGTTTTGGATGGGAACTGAGTGGCACATCTTTTATCAAGATTGGATGATGACTCAAAGGTATTTTGGTTCAAACTTTAAGGCGATTTGTGCATCATCGGATAATCCATATGTTTCTTTTTACGATGGAGTAGATGGTGGTGTTTACCAAATGGATATTACCAAGTTTAGTAATTTAAGCGAATTTCAAGTTCAAATAGGTACGGCAAAACCAAAAATGATAAGATCATTGGCTGTTTGTAATGGGTATCTGTATGCTGGTTTTTCTTATGATTACGGAGAGTATAATTATTATAGTAGTGGTAATTTAAATATTAAATCTCTTATAGGTAATGGATTGGGTTACGGTTTAACCAAGATAAATCTATCTAGTGGGGATTGGGTATCGTTCTCATCATCTGATCCTTCTGGTGTTGATGGTGATGTTGTTTCTTTGATGTCTTCTGGTAGTAATCTATATTTAGTTGGATCTTTTTATTATTCTCTTACCGGTGCCACTGAAGCAAGATCGTTAGCTTTAGTTTCTGAATCAGGTGGACTAACCAAGAAACTTGGATTTACTGCTTATGCTCCCAGCTTAGGTGGTGATATCAATGCTACTATAACTAAAGTAGAATATGCTCCTAATGGTGATTTATATGTTTTAGGTAATATGACTAAAGTTTATGATGATGCAGGTAATGCAACAGATGTCCCACTAACGGGTAGTATTGGTTCTTATACAATTGCATGTTGGGACGGTGTAACATGGTCATTCCCTATAACATCTCTTACATATACTGTTGATATACAGTCATTTGCTATATGTCCTGCAACTGGTAAACTCTACATATGTGGTGGTTTTAGTGCTGTAAACGGTGTTTCTGTTTCCAATATAGCTATGTGGGATGGGAATACTTGGGATGGGATGTCAGGTGGTAGAGATAGTTATTGTACATATGTTACGGTTGAAAAAAATGGTGTTGTGTTTGTTGGTGGTTATTTTACTGGCAAGGTGGCTAGATATGATTTCGATGGAATGAGTGGATATTGGAGTTCTGTAGGGGATGGGTCTTCTGTATCTTCAATTTCGATAGATCCTTTTTCTGGTGATATTTATGCTTCAGTCAGTGACGGGATGTCATTTTATAATAGGGCATGTCGTTGGTTTGCCGCTACTAATTCATGGAAACAGCTTGGTGATACACCTACGGATAGTAGTGTTGCGTATATTTATACGGATGGTATTACTTCATATGTTGCAGGATCTTTTAGTTATGCAGGTGGTGTAGAGAGAAAATGTGCGGCTATTTGGGATGTGCTGACTAATACTTGGTCTGATTGGGGTGATCCCACATATTTTACTTATTCTTATTTGGGTAACGGTATTAAATATGGGGATAAGTTTTATTTCTGTTCTTCTTCTGGTGGGATGAGTGTACCCCCGAATAAATTCTTGTTGTATTATTGGGATGGCACAGCATTTTATCCTTGTTCAATAGCATTAGGTGCTACTGCATATGTAACAACTAGTCCAGATATAACATCCCCAACCCCCGGTGGCGGTGGTAAAATAACTCTTTCATGGACGTTAGCATCTGACAACGCTACTCCTCAGTCTCAGCTTCAATATCGAGTATATCAGTCTACTACCCCATCATTAGGTACAGTAACTGATATTGAAACAAATGGAATACCTATCACTGGTTGGGAAACTGATCTTTCCTCTGTTTCTGTTGATAGAGATACTTATCAGTTACATTACTTTAATATCTTAGTTAGGGATAATTCTGGAAACAAATCAGTTTATCAACAGGAAAGGGCTTTCCAAGGCGGTGTTGGAGTAGCTACCTATTATAAGATTATTAAAGGTGATACGGGTGTTACCGGTATTGCTGGTGGTATACCGTCTGCTACTATTCAAAGTAGTAACTATGCTGCTTCTTCCGGTGATCTTGTTGTTTGTAGGCAAGGTGCTTCTGTTACATTACCGGTTAATCCTTCTGTTGGCGATTGGGTTAAATTAATCTTAAGTGCCGTTAATAACTCAATACCTATTAGTGTTGTTGTTCATCGAAATGGTTCTAAAATTAATAGTGCTTCAAGTGATGTCACACTTAACCATACAACGGGTACATATGCTGAAGAATTTTTGGCTGTGTATCAGGATTCAACTGTTGGGTGGTGTTTGAATATTTGATAAGAAGAAAGTTCCGGTATTAAACCGGAACTTTCTTTTCTGTCAGTGAGATAGTGAATTCAAAACTATCGAGTGTTAGCACATTATTTTCTCTTGATGTGAATTCGCTAAACCACATTTTTCCAAGCAAAATCGAAAATTTAGTCTCTTGAATTTTTCTTCTTACTTTTTTCAGAGCCATGTTGTGGTTGCTTATGCTTGTTGTAAACCATTCAAGGCTAGGTTTGGTTTCATTTTTGTACAGAGACACACCAACACCAACAAGAAGTTCGGCAGTAGTTAGTTTTTTCTGCGCCTTCATTTTGTCAGAAACAGCCTCTACTTTCGGTAGGCTCGAAAGACCTTTAACTTTAATTGCAAACTCTTTCGCCATATAGAAATCAGTAGCTTCGCCACTTGTTGTAGGCGGTTCATATGCACCCGTTTTTGTATTGATACCAATCCCCTCTAAGAATGCTTGTTGCTTCTCTATAAAGGTTTTAGCTGTCTCAGCGGTTACTTCTCGTTCAGGGTAATCACATCCTTTGAAATATTTAAGTGCTTTCAAACTAGCTTTTATGCGTTGTTCTTCAAGGACAAGTTCACAGAGTTCTTTTGCAGATGTGTTACCTTTTGCAATCTTTCTGTTTACTATAGGAATAGCATCGAGCATCAGTATTAGGATCTTATCTTTTTCCCATGTTTCGCTAGGATCAATGACTCCCTTTTTGATTAAGATGTCATATGTATCTTTAGAAACGGTTGCAGGTACTTTCGTTACATTTAGAATACCGTCTTTGATAAAAGTATAGTTTTTGAATTGGTACGTTGGATATGGGCTTGCCAGTCCATATTTTCTTGATTCATCTGGTAGCTCTATTGTTCCAGTAATGTACGCCCTCATTGAAAGGTTTACTTTTGTCTCATTCCAAACTACGTCAGAAAAGGATGATTTGGTATTTTTATCACCAATAAATTTAGCGTACTTTTCATCGGGTACAGATGGCTTTCCTATTCTTTTATAGATGAACGAATCATGCCTTGGGTAGAAATTGGCTTCTGCATCAGCAGAGAGTAGATCAATCAAATCAAGGAAGCAGAAAGCATCGATTGGTGGTACGTAACCACTTACCTTCCCATCTAAATACCTAAATTTCTGATCTACTGTTGCTGATTTGATGTTTTCTTCAGCAACACCATATTCCGCATTTGTGTAGCTGTTTGTCACCATATCAATTAGTTTTTTGTCACCTAGATACCCTAAGATATCGATGGCAAGATCCGTTTTTGTTCTTTGGGTTAGTAGATATGAAGCAGCGTATAATGCCTTTTCAAATTCACTCTCTTTTTTAGCTTCCTTACCTTTTGGCTTAGTGTTCGTAAGAACAAACACACTTACTTTTTCTTCCTCACTACACGATAGTTTTATTTCTTTATTGCTGTCTATAGTGTAGAGATTGATGCTGTTACCGTTTATACTGTAAATGATACTATCTGAATTCGTTTCCGCATCTATCTTAACAGTTATTTTCTTGCTGTCCTGTGCTGTTTCGAGAAATGAATCCAATGAGATTGAAAAACTTGGTAGGTTAGCTGAATGTGTTAATGACCCACCTATTTTTTCAGCCATTTCAGCCATAAGTTGTTTATTGTAGTAGTCACCGTAACCAACAAGTAGAGAAGAAGTTATCTTGTCGTTAAGCTTTTCAACCGCAGCATATATTGATTTTATTTCTTTAGTATAGTCAGAAACAACCGGATAACCATCTGTGAAAAAAGCTAAGGCGAAGTTTGATGAGAATATTGATAAATCTTTTACGACCTGTTCTGTTTCATCCAATATCTCGGAGAAGCATGTGCATCCAAGAGTATAGTTGTTAGCTTGTAATGCTTTTTCTAAAATAGAATAGTCTTTTTTTTCTGTTACTTTGAAACCTTTTACAATGAAGTTTTTTTGCCCTTCACTAGAGAACCAGCCAATAGTTATAGTATCTCCAATAGGTATTTTTTTTGCTCTCTGGGTCAAATCTTTGATTAGGTCTTTGATAAGACCATACATACTACCTGATCTGTCATAAATCCAAATATGGTTTATGCATTCCCTCTTTTTCTTTTTCTTGTCAAAAGTGGGATCAAGTGTTTGAAAGCTGTATTCGGTTAAGTAAAGATTAGGATTGATTTGAATGTATTCGTTACCAAAGCGCATAAAAAACCTCACAAAAAATATAAACTGGAAGAAAAAATATAAAAATATAAAATGCATTGTGCAAGTATTTTATACCACATTTTAGGATGTTTTGCTAATTTTTTCTGCCTATGGTATATTAGAATTTACTAAACAAAAAAATGAGGTAACATATGGATCGCCCTATACTATTAGATAAATTATATGTTCCTACCCATATGGTACCTTTAAATTCTCTAAACGATTTTATGGCCACAGTAAAAGATGTTGATGGGAATGACCACAATCTTCAATTTTTTGAGCATGATTATGAGAATGGGGTTACTAAGTTTGCGAGGGGTGATCTACAGTTAATTAGAAAACATTTTGGTAAATTTGACATAGATGATCAGAGAGCATCCCCTGCCTTAGATATACCGTTAGAGTTCACGGCTACGTTGAGACATAACCAACAATCAGTAGTTGATAAGGTACTTCAACATGACGGATATGGGTGTATCTCAGCCCCACCACGATTCGGCAAGACTGTGGTTATGTGTTATCTAACTTGTAAGTTAGGTCTTAAGACATTGTTCATATCTCATCAAATTGATCTAAGTAAACAAGCACTTAAGACATTTTGGAAAATGACAAACATACTTGATTTAGAATATGATGCAAACAAGCAGTTAATAGGGATTGTAGAGAAGTGGGAAGATATTGATAAATATCAAATTGCTTTTATGCCATATCAAAAATTCATTAAAAACGAGAAATCTTGGGGCAAGTTGAAAGAATGGCGTGATAAATTTGGCTTAGTACTTGTGGATGAGGTACATCGTTCTAACGCCCCCCAATACTCTAAGGTGGTGGCTAGCTTTAACTCCAAGTGGCGTTTAGGTGTATCAGCAACCGTTAAGATTAAATCGGGAATGGACATTGTTTCTGAATATATTTTAGGGCCAATCATAGCTAAGGGTGTAGCCGAGCAGGTTCCTTGCCAAGTGCGTATTGTAAAGACTGGAATAGTTATCCCCTTTAGATGTATTTCCATCAAAAAGTTTTTTGTTGATATGCTGGATTTTCTTAGCAATCACAAAGAAAGAAACGATTTCATTATTGAGTACATTGCGGCCTATGCAAGATCCGGTCATGCATGTATTGCTATGGCTGAGAGAACTAAGATGCTTGATTACATTGCCGATGGTTTAAGAAAACGGGGTATTATAGCGCAAGCATTCCATTCAAAAAGTATTAAGACTAAAGCTATGAGGGAAGATATTTTACAGAAAGCAAGACGGGGGGAGATTCAAGTTCTTGTGGCTAATAGAAGTATGACATTGGGTCTTGATATCCCACGCTTAACAACTTTTTTCAATTTAACCCCGTCAGCAAACAAACCAAATTACTACCAAGATTTAAGTAGGGTACGAACCCCTTATGAAAATAAACACCTTTCGTACATTGTAGATTTTTTAGATTGGCATCCTATTTGTACTAGCTGTATGAGCAGTAGAAAGAATGTTTACAAGCAAAACAATTTCGAAATTATTGATACGTGACATTTTGACTGTTCTGGTTATATTATTAATAGGAAGTAGAATACCTCTCATCTTATCCGAACTGAATCAGTCGTTTCAAATTCTGTTGTTTGAATTATTTACGGAAATCAACTTGATGGTCTTTTTTAGTAATTGCATTACTTGAAGGGAGATCTATATGTCTAAGAAGAAATTTAACGACACAGTTGCTGAACTTGTAACCAAAGCAACAGGAAACATGATGTTCTTTTGGGCGGCTCTTGCATTTATTTTAGTTTTAAGGATTAGTAACCCACCCTCTATGTCTGATCTGTTGTTGAATGTTGAGAATGATTTGCAGTTGCTTCTGTTAGCATGTAATGCCGTTGTAGGCGGTAAACAACTTGCCGCCTTACTTAAGCTATTAAAGCACATAGATAAAGATATAGGTGAGATGGATAAGTAAGGCAAAACAGTTTAAACGAACTCAAGGGAGGTACCTATGAAATCCAAAATTTTATCTACGGGTGCGATTGTGAGTTGTTTAGTATGTGTTGCGAGTATGGGGTATTCGATATCTACGGTACCCCAGACCCAATCATTAACTAGTACTATAGCGAGCACGTTAACTCTAGAAAGCTATCTTCAACCTATTATTGCAATGATTACCGGTGCTGTACTATCGGTAAGTTGTTTGTTTTTCTTTTTAAGGCGTATGATACTCCAATATGATAAAAAGCACGACGAACATGATAAAGATATCTTAATTATGCAAAAAGATTTGAGATTGTTGGAGACTAATTTAGTAAACAAACTCCATGATAAAGCCGATTCGATGAATCGGGATATTCGGGAAAATTTACAGATATCAACAGACGCAATAGTAGAAAGTTTGAAATCATTACACCGAACACTTAGGGATCTACTATCTGATTTTGCAGCTTTAAAAGCTGATCATAGTAAATGTGATTATAAGACTGGTGATATAAATTTTTTGAAATCCCAGATAACTAATCTGGTAGATAATGTAGATAAGATTGAAGGACAGTTTTCAAAACATGTTGAAGATAAGTAATTACAAATAGTTTATAAATCTTTTAAGCGGCTTGGAAATTACTTCACTGCTAACCACCCTCGCTTCGGTACCAAATAAAAAGAATAAAGGTGATACATGTAAAGAATCTATTTCTTCCAATGAAAGCCAATTGGTACTTTTCACCGTTTGTATGGGGTTTATTCTGTCTCGTTTCATATCAATGAGTTGTTTGTAGTGGTATCTAAACTGCATCGGTATTTTGATGATCTCTTTTATGTACTCATTTTTCAAAACATAGAAAAATGGATCTGTGTAGCAATCCCCATACAACTCAAGATTAGTGATGACGACATCATCCTTCTTATGGATGTCCCAATCTTCAATTAGTTGTAATGGAAATATATCTGGATCGGTCGCACATTCACCGGTAAGCAGAACTATTTGATCATAGATTAATTGATCATTGTATTCAAAAGGAGTGTATTCTTTAAGCTTGTTTTGGATTTGGCAAAAAAACCTTTGATCATATTTGTATATATCAAAACCACCAGCATCTGTTTTAAATATAGTGCAAGGTATTGACATATTTAAAACCTATATTAACTTGGTTGGTTTTATTTGGGTTGCTAAATCGATGGCGCTTTTTATTGCATTCATTTGGTTTGCGGAAGTGGGGTTTGCGGGTATTTGTAGACCCTCAGAAATTTCCTTCCAGAGATTGTAAGCCATCCGATGCGTTTCTATCATAGCAGATTGCATGTGTTTAACTGTATCGGTTTGTACTTTTAACCTATCCGATATAATCCCAGCAAACCCTTTTATTTTCTCTAATTGATCTCTTGTAATTGGTGGGTTTGGTATTGGTGTCGGTACAGGTTCAGGTGGAACTGGTACGGGTACAGGTATCGGTGGTACTGGTTCTGGTACTGGTGGTACTGGTTCGGGTACTGGTGGTACTGGTTCTGGTACTGGTGGTACTGGTGGTATTGGCGGCACAGGTACTGGAACAGGTACTGGAATAGGTTCAGGCGGCATTGGTTCAGGTACCGGAGTAGGTTCGGGCACTTGTTGTGGTGCTAAATTCTGTGTCAGTTTTGTTAAATATTCAATTGCTTGCTTTAATGCTTTTTCATTAACTTCTGTCATTTTACCGCCTTCATTTTCTTTCATATTCTGCATCTGTTTGAAGTTCGTATCGTTCTGGTCATTGTGGTCATTCTGGTCATTATGGTCATTCTGAGTAGTATAATCCTGTTTGGCTTTTTGCTTTGCTTCTTGTTTAATCCCCCCAGTATCTTTATCTGGTTTATCAAATTCATTAGGCTCATCATTTAGTATATTCTCATTTTTCATCTTAGTATAAAAGTTATAAATGTCAACATTTTGCTTATTTAATCTTTCTAATGCTTCTGCGTGTTTGGTAATAGTAGTGAATTCAAGTTCCCTTGCCTTGGCAATAACGGATAGCAATTTGTCAAATTCATCGATTTTTATCATTACGCACTATCACTGAGGGTTTCATATTTTGTAAAAGTGTAGCACAGCATTTCTGGTCGGTTGATTAAAAAAATTGCATTGTGTGCTAATTGAGTCACTTTAATGTTCGATAGGAATATCTTAGTTTATTTTTTATGAGGAGATCTTTCTTTAAGCAGCCACAACTTTTGACGTTTCCATTTAGTAGGTATGTTCTTCGAACTTCTCGTTCTTTACCGCAATCACACTTGGTAAGCCATATAGGTATATTTTTATCATCCCGTCTAAGGAACTTGATAGCAATTAGACGAGTGAATCTTTTGTCTTTAATATCATCATTTTCCATGATTTTTTCCTACATATCTGTTTAATGCTGTTTGGGTAGATATGTGGGCATAGCATGTTTATTTTCAGTTTTCAACAGGGCATTCGTCTAGAATGTCGTCTACATCCATTTCCAACAGAAGAAGCCGTTTCTCAAGCACCCTAACCCGAAACTCAAGATTTGGGTTATTTGCTTCGGCTTCCTTGTGTACACAACCAACTAAACTTAGGCTTGCTATTAAGAGTGCGAGTAATTTTGTCATGGGTGTTTGTCCTAGCGGGGTTTGTCTCTACTAGAAATATAATCTAAAAATTCTAAATCCTCATTACTTTTTTAAAGAAAATGGGGGTGTGATGGAATCATTCAGACATAAAGATATTAAGAACGATTTCTTCTGGTGCCTGTCCCAAAATGACCAGTATATTGAACTTGAAAAGGTGATAGGTTCAAAACGAACAGATGCATTTACTGAAATCAATGGACACGCTTTGGCTATTGAAATTCAATGTACTCCAACAAATATATCGACAATTGTTTCTCGGATGCAACAATACACCGCTGCTGGAGTGTATACATTATGGCTTATTGCAGAGAATATCCTTCAAGATAAAGACCTAACTAGGAATTTGAAATGGGTTAGCTTTTTACAGACCATTCAAAATGGGGTTATTTTCTTGCCTACCAATGGTAGTAAAATCATTCCTGCAAGAATCGACAATTCTTTAAAATTTCATAATGGGGGTATGGTTTCAGGTAACAAGGTATTAGATCAACAAGAACCTATTGAACTAAATGAATTGTCTTTTATACAGAATAATGGGCTTAATATTACCACTATAGACGCATGGTGGCTAGAGAGCTACATGGATTTGTTTTAGCTGTTTCACGGCTTCTGTTTTTTCTTTTCCTTTTTTATCGCCTTCTTTTCTTCTTTTGATTTTTTTGGTGCTTTTTTGGTTTCTTTTTTTACTCTTTGCTCTTTACTCATGATGTTATCCTTTCTTTCGTTTCCATTCAAAAAATACCACTGTAAATATAATCTTGTTGACTGGTTTCTTGTTCTAGTGGATATTTACTTTTCAAAACATAGCTCATGGGGGTAGAAGATGGATTCGTTAACAAACAAAATCATTATAGCTGTAGCCGGTGAAGACATGATTGTTGACTATGCGGATTATGGGCTAACCTTCAATTCAACAGAAAAAGAGTTTTTAGAAGCCTTAAGACCCGCTATTTCCGAAAGGTTCAATACTGATATTTACGATGCATCTGGCATATCTGGTTGGTTGTATAAGGTAAGAAAAGCTAATGATTCGAGGAATATCTATTTGATACCAAATTCTACGGCTGGTTCAGAGAATAAACTAAGCTATTTGGACGATCAAGAAAGATTAGCCGCTTATAATGCTATTACCGAAGGTTGTATGCATTTGTGGTCTAAAGGAAAGCTTCAGCAAGATAAATATGAGAGAGTTATGCAGACATTCTCCTATTTGGCTGAGAAAGACCCTTTATTTCTGGCGCACTTTACTAGTTACGCTGTTAAAAAAATGGATAGTAAAGACCTTAAAGTAGTGGCTACATTTGCAAATTCATTATCGGATGCAGATGGTACACCTTTTTCACTTGGGTCTTCTTTAAAAAAACCTAATTGGCGTTTGGTTTCTCAGGCAGCGTTTGTTGATCTAGACCCTAAATCAGCACTTCGAGTTTTAAAGTTAGCCAATACTAAAATGAAATTTGGTAGTCGTTCAGGTGGAACCCATTTTAGTAAGACATTGAAAACCGCTGCTAAGAAATATATTAGGTATAGAGAAGCTAATCCAAAAGCATTAAACGGGATTAAGAAATCCGGTTTAGGGAATATCTTTCAAGATATGTATCGCTTGTCAAGGGTGGCACCATCACCGGAAGCGACCCAAATATTACGATGGAAACAAAAGGCTGGTTATCCGGGTGCTGGTGTTGAAAAAGCAAAAACTATGTTTGATTTTTCAGGCATGTCGGATTTAGATATTGCTAATAAGATACGTACTGAAAAATTACCACCCCTCACGGTGCTTGGGGCATTGCCGGATAAACTTACACCCGTAGTTGCAGCAGCTATATTGGAACAAGCTACTGGTGATCAAGCGGTTATTTTGACCGAGATGTTTGAGAATCAAGGGTTGCTCAAGGTTGCTGAAGTTAAGGCTGTTTATACTGAAAAAGTACAAACCGCTAAGACAGCTATAGATAGGGTTGAGCGTATCAAATCGAAAATGGATCAAGAGGTCGAAGAAGTATTAAAAGAAGCTAAATCCAATATTCGAAAAGAGCAAGTTGGTGATATGGGGAAAATATTTCTCCATTTGGATGTTTCGGGTTCCATGCATCAGGCTATTGAAACAGCAATAGATAAGGGAGCCATTATAGCGGAATCGGTAAAAGATCCCCATAATAATTTTCATTGGGGTATGTTTAACAGCACTGGGGTAATCTTGCCGACACCTACGAAGTTCACTAAGGACGGTTTTGCTGCTGTGCTATATGGGCAACGAGCCGGTGGCGGTACTAATTGCTTGGCGCTATATAAAGAAGCCCGTAGGCTTGGTTGTGAGATAGATGTATATATCACAGATCAGGGTCATACCGATGGGCATATCCCAACGTTGATTCAGAGATTTCGTTCTGAAGGAATCGCAGATCCTAAGCAAGTTGTTATTATAAATGTTGGATCTTCTTTTGAAAAGACATTAAGCAATGGTTTAAAAGATTGCGGTATCCCATTTGTAGAACTAAAACCTACTCAGCTATCTGAAAGCGCATTGGTATCGCAAGCTATTAGAACAGCTTTAAGGGGTGTTACGGCTGTAATAGATGAAATATTAGCTACTCCACTTCTCCATCTACCAAAATGGTGGGGAAGTGTCTTATAGGTCTTCTGCTAAGTGTACCATTATTGAATACCTTGTATATTTTACAGGGTATTTTTTTATTGACAGAATAGTGAGTGTGTGTGAATATACTTTTGATGGGTTTCCTAGATATGTGCTTACAAGCATTAGCCGAACGGTTTAGGCATCAGACTACGAATCTGACTATATTGGTTCAACTCCAGTATGTTTAAAAAATAGCATATAACACTTAAACCCATCACACACTTGATTCATTAGCCCACTGGAAACTGTGGGCTTTGTTTTTTTAAGCGCATTATGGCTTTCATTTTTTCTCTGCGAATAATGGTCAGTTTTCTGTTTTTTGTTGGGTGCTTTAGATGTTTTATTGCGAGAGCCATTATTTTTTGCATTCGTTCTAGATCATTCATCATGTTTATCCCTTAAGATTGTAGTAAACATTACTAGAATATCATCTGTTGTTGTGGTTGATATTAGTTGCAAATCCTCTTTAACATCTTCATCTAGTTTGTCTAGGCAAGAACTGTATGTTTTTAATAGATCTGAAGCATCATTGGTGATTAGGTTTAGTTTTAATTTTGCCCATAAAAATACATCCACTATCAATGGTGCAAGAAAACTACCAACTATTTACTATATTGTATACAGTAAGTTAGTAGTATGTCTGATGTAAAAACATTTGACACCCTATCTTTAAATGTGTATTTTTTAGGTGCTGCATATATTCGAACCCCAGTTACCGGTTCTAACTATGATAAATTTTTCCAATTTAGCTTCTGAACGTAGTGTTGTAGTACCTGTTTTTCAAAAATCCTTTCAGTTTGAACGAAAAAAATATGTCATTGATTGTGATGATGGTTGGTGGGTTGTTTCTTTAAAAGGGAACAAGGCTATAGCTCAACAACCTTATATATGGGCTGGAGATGAAAAGAACTATACATGGGTTACAGGGTATTCGTATGGTAATCAGTTAGTGTTTTCTAATTTTGATATTGCTAAAAGAATCGGAAATTTTGATGTTCTCGTTCCGCTGCATTTCAACACATCTGAAACTTTCTCATCTATTCGAGTTATTTTATGGGAAACAAAACAATTTTTCTATGTCTGCCCTAACTATGCGGACATTAAAATTTATGATGTTAAAATGACATATGATATGGAGCAATCTTTAGATTCTCTTAAAGGCATAACACCAGAACTAAAAACTCTTTTTTTGTTCCATTCGTTTGAACGTGATCAATTGAAAGAGATTCTTAGACAGACCATAGAAAAAGAAAACCACGAAAAAAGAATGCATGAAATACCGTATAGATTGAAAATGACTCTTGAGAGATCAGGGGCTAAGTTGTTGGGATATTCCCAATCAGGAAACAGAATAATAATTGACTGGGAACTCGATAACGGAGAATATAAGTATAACAGCGTAATAGATTCTGATAGTTGGATGGTGCTTGAAGCTGGGTATTGTTTGTCGGGTGGTGATAAGAAACTTAATTTAACTTCATTGGCTAAAACTGCTGAAGAATATGAAGACAGGGATGTTATATTTATTACAAGACACTAGTAGATATTGAAAGGACTTCATATGAAAATAGAAACATGTAGAGATAAAGATTTATTGAACAGAATGAACCATGCGGTACAATGTCAATTAAAAAGAGTTACCGATGGTGAAGAAGAAAAAAACGATGCAGAATTAGCTGATA
>Ga0315291_10004383_pt1 | contig 17985 bp, 14 predicted proteins | sample YL17G12_20_MG_FD_203070 | JGI IMG/M metagenome (GOLD analysis project Ga0315291, IMG submission 203070) | Sediment microbial communities from Yellowstone Lake, YNP, Wyoming, USA - YL17G12_20 | ecosystem: Environmental > Aquatic > Freshwater > Lake > Sediment | place: USA: Wyoming | collected...
AGAGTCGAGAACCTAAGTAAGAGATACCACATCGGCCACCGGCGCGAAGCCTACCGAACCCTACGAGATTCTCTCGCCGAGGCTGCCAAAGCTCCGATCCAGAGGCTAAAGAACTTCGGGCGCGCCTCGCACAGTGAGGAAGACACGATTTGGGCGCTGAAAGGTATCTCCTTTCAGGTGAACCGAGGGGAGATCCTCGGGGTTATTGGAAGCAACGGCTCTGGCAAGAGCACGCTGCTGAAGGTGCTATCCCGGATCACTGACCCCACTGAAGGTCGGGCAGAGATCAGAGGCCGCGTTGGCAGTCTGCTGGAAGTCGGAACGGGGTTTCATCCGGAACTCACCGGCCGTGAGAACGTCTATCTGAGCGGAAACATCATTGGGATGCCGCGTAGGGAGATCAAGAGCAAGTTTGACGAAATCGTGGATTTCTCGGGTATCGAGAAGTTCATCGACACACCTGTCAAGCGCTACTCGAGCGGAATGGCGGTACGGTTGGGATTTGCGGTGGCTGCGCATCTCGAGCCAGAGATTCTCCTGGTGGATGAGGTACTGGCGGTGGGGGACGCGATTTTCCAGAAAAAGTGTCTCGGCAAAATGGCGGATGTGGCAAAGGAGGGGAGGACAGTGCTATTTGTCAGCCACAACATGTCCGCCACTAACCGCCTGTGTTCACGCGCCGTCTTGTTGCAGAGTGGGCAGTTGGTTCGGGACGGCACCGCCGCCGACGTGACCTCCGCTTACCTGCAAGACGCGAGCGAGACAGACGGGATGAGAAGCTGGCAGCTCGACGCTGCACCCGGAACTGAAGAGTTACGGCTGACGGCTGTCCGGCTGTTCAAAGACGGAGGCACCCCTGCTTCCGTCGTGCAGGTGCAGGACACGGTCACCCTCCAAATCGAGTATCACGTGGGTAAGCCCAACCTGCGGTTTCGTTGTGTGGCGTTGTTTTTCACCCAGGGGGTGTGCGCTTTCGCTTCCGTAGAACCTACCGAGGAAACACGGTCAGCGACCGGCAGATATTTCTCTGCTGTCACCATCCCACCGCACTTGTTAACGGAGGCTGAGTATACGGTGGGCATTTCAATCTTTGTTTTCATCGGCGCCAAGCATCACTATGTTCAACTCAAGGATGTACTGAGATTTCAGGTCTTTGATCCAATGACCGGCCCTTCTGCGAGGGGTGATTATGCGCAGAATATTGCCGGTGTGGTGCGCCCGTTGCTCAAGTGGAAATCATCCTCTAGCGAGAATGGGCTAACTGCCGAATAAGGAAGAACCTGTGTCCCGCCTGCTTCCCGACCGTTTGAAACAACCGATGCGCTCCGCGGCAGTATCTCTGGCGCAATATCTCTTGCGTCGCTACAAGTCGGATCACACGTTGGTTCCTAAGGGACTCGTGCAGTACCAGGCGCTCTTGCCACGCACGCAAGCGTTGAACACCTTGGACGATGAGAGGTTTTGCCGCAGCCACGCCGGTGCTCGAAGCCGGCAGAACACTCTTAAACCAGGACCGTCTGTATGTACTTTGGCAAGCAGCGCGCAACGCCTACCGGATCCGTCTACCCGGTCCGGAGGTGGGTTCTTATCGCGGAGGCTCTGCGTACTACTTGGCAAGCGCTTTCCACCTGGAACCCGGCCTATCGCAAACACTGTTTCATCTTTAGCCCTGGCGACACCTACCACCATACCATGATCTCTGAGCCGACCAGCCAATGGGAGAACATGCCCTGGCGCCCGCCCTGGAAGCCTGGACGCCGAACAAAAGCTATCCTGAGCATGACCAAGGCTCGGCAGTCAGCTACAGCCTTTGAGTACAAAGACAGGATTTGAGGATAACGGCATGAGACTCCTATACGTATTGCGCTCAGTGGCTCATTTCTCATACCATGAGTCAGTTATCAGACACTTATGCGCTAACGGCTACGCTGTGCAGCTTCTCTTTGACCCGAAATGGAGTGAAGGCTTCTCGGACACAGCCGTGCTAGCTTTCCTGAGTAACGCGAAGGGACTCACCGTTGGTTGGTCAATCCAGCGACATGATCTGTGGCGGCAGGCCTCACTTGTCTCTCGCGAGCTGCTTAGCTACTCCAGTTACCTCAATCGCAAAGACCAATCGGAATTCTACCTGAAGAGATGGCAAGGGTACCTCCCCCCACACATTCAGAGGCTGGCAGCTCGGTCGAAGCGAGTCAGGGCGATTCTCGCCAGCAACTGGGTACAATCGCAGCTGAGAGCCTTCGAGCGGCTGGTCCCACCCGATGCTGCCATTACTCGGTGGCTGAGGCACAATTGGCCTGACGTTGTCGTTGCATCCCCGATTGATATGCGTTTTTCGGAAGAGGTTGAATATGTTAAGGCCGCTAAGGCCCTGCACATCCCGACGGTTGTGCCTGTTTTGAGTTGGGACAACCTCACGACCAAAGGCCTCTTCCATGTCATCCCCGACCTTACATTAGTCTGGAATCGGACGCAATTCAATGAGGCAGCACAGATCCATCGCGTTCCGCCGGACAAGATGGTTATCACGGGCTCTCCGTTCTTTGACAAATGGTTCGAAGCAAAACGGTTGGGCGTGGAACGAGGAGTGTTCTGCCGGAAAGTGGGCCTTGATCCACAAAAGCCTTTCTTGGTCTATCTGGGATCGTCGGCGAACATCGCTGCCGATGAAACCTGGTTGGTGCGTGAGCTTGCAGTTTCTCTGCGCAGACACCCGAATCCAGACGTCGGAAAGACAGATATTCTGGTTCGGCCTCACCCTGCGAATGCACAAATCTATAGGGAACTCAATGAAGAACAAGTGCACGTTTGGCCTAGAGACGGCGCGCTGCCCGAGTCTGAAGAATCCATCCAGGATTTTTACAATACCTTGCATCACTGTGTGTTGGCGGTTGGAATCAACACCTCGGGCATGATTGATGCTGTAGTTGCCGACAAGCCCTGCGTGACGATAATGACCGAGCGATACAAACCGACCCAGTTACAGGCCACCCACTTTCAACATCTGCTTGACTCTGATGTGCTCGAGATTGCCAAGAGCAGCGAGGAGTGTGCCGATGTGGTCGAAAGGCTGTGGCGAGGGATGGATTCCAAAAGGGCCGCCCGCCAGCGGTTCGTGCGCGACTTCGTCCGCCCGCGTGGGCTGCACAGATCAGCCGGCGCGGTTGTCGCCCAAGCAATTGAGTTGGCTGCCCTCGGGAGGCGCGCACCAGAGATAGACGCGGAGATTGCGCACCCCAAACTGGCAACAGAGGCAGGTCGCCACTAATGCACGACATCCTATTGAATGGCATTGAGGCTGCCCGGCAGAGCGCAGCATTTCGCAACTATCTTCAAGTCCGCGATCGCGTACTGGACATGCTTGAGGAGGCGCAGGAGTACGCCGATCCTCTGAGTGACTACTGGAAAGAGGAGTCGGCCAGTGTCGATTACATGCTGGATGCGTCCCCGCTGGTAATTCGAAACCTGCGCGAGCACTGCTATCACCTGACCGGGTTGCGCTCCTACGAGTATCGAGGCCATCACGCCCATCAAGCTGAGCCTTTTGCCAGAAAGCTACAGGCGTTAAGGCAACTGGATACGGCCAATCTCTTTGTGCCAGAGCCTCCGGCGCTGGGAGGATTTGGGCACGCAGTTGAAGGGTCTCTGATTAACCTAGATACGCTCAAGTATTACGAGTCGCTCATTGCCCTGAGCAAGGCCGGTATTCTGGCGCAGTTTCGGGCTGCTGGTGGCGAGAGGAAAACCGTCGTGGAAATCGGCGCGGGCTGGGGTGGCTTTGCTTATCAGTTCAAGACACTCTATCCACACACCTGCTACGTCATCGTTGACCTCCCACAGAGTCTCCTCTTTTCGGGAGTCTACCTTAAGACACTCTTTCCAGATGCATCCGTCCTTTTTTATGGTGATAGGCCAACAAACACACTGCTGGAGGGCTACGATGATCATGATTTTGTCTTTCTCCCCCACTTCTTCATGAAGAAGATGAAGCTGGCCAGGATCGATCTGGGAATTAATATGGTCTCTTTCCAGGAAATGACGTCCGACCAGGTTGACGCATACGTACGGCGATTGGCAGAACTTGGTTGTCCAAACTTGTACAGTCACAACCGGGATCGTTCTCCTCACAACGCTCAGCTCTCCACGGTCAGTTCTATCATAGAGAGATATTATGATACCGTAGAGCAGAAAGTCCTTGATGTCCCCTACACAGACCTTACCATTCTAGCCACAGCACCACATAGAGAGATGTACACCCCTATCGAATTCGCAAAGAGTCTGATTCGAAGGCTGTCGCGGCAAGGCAAGCCACTTCGGGAACGTTCTGTCCACGAATACAGGCATTTGATTGGTGTCTTGAAAGCAAAGCGTCATGTCCGGCTTCCGCAATGAAGAAGCGAGCAGTACATCTCGAGCGATATGCTTAGCGCTAATTGTGATCTCACCATCTGTTCTGTGTCGCTCCACGATGCGCGTTACCTGGCTCTGAACTGGGAGCTGACCCGCCAACTGAATGGAGGAGCACCCTGCAAATGGTTGGTGGCTGAGAACACGCAGGAGGGAGAAGAGAGTAGACTCGGTTTGGAAGATCGCAGGTTCGACGTGATAGCCGGGGTTGACGCGCCGCAGATGAATAAGTACCGGGGGAGCTACCATCACGGTGGGGCGTTGAACAAGATTGTTGCCCGCGTCAAGACGCGCTTTGCCTTGGTCTTAGACCCAGACTTTTTCATCGTGAGAAAGACTTGGATCAAAGATGTAATCGACCACATGGTGAGGAATGATTTAGCTTTCTTTGGGGCACCTTGGCATCTACGCTGGTATAGAAAATACCGTTACTTCCCGTGTGTACACTGTGTGTTTATTGACTCGGAGAAGATAGACTTAAATGCCGTTGACTGGATGCCCGATCTGCTTCGCAATCCAAACCTCTTTGTCTCCAATCTCTGGGTTGCACATGAGCGGTTGACTAACGAAGGGCGCAGACTGCGAGCCGGCTGGGTAGTATTGAGAAGACCGTGGCGAGCAGTTGTCGAGGATCTGGAGCAAAGGCGCTTGATCGGTGGTTCGTCCCGAGACACTGGCTACCAACTGTTCCAGAGATTCGGCCGGCAGCGTGGAATCAAGCACGAAGAAGTGACCCCAGTGTTCAGGCCGAATCGGCAGAGCCTGATGCCCCCAGGCGTATCACATCTACAGCGTTGCAAGCTTGTTGAGCTATGGCTCCCTGACCACTGGAGCTACATCCCGAAACGCGCGCAGAGTTTCACCAGGATGGGTTTTCGTGAGCTCGGCTGTCCGGACGTGTCTTCCTGCGGATGGGAGGAATTCATGTGGAGGAAAGAACCTTTCGGTTTCCACATTCGCGGTTTCTTGCAGCGACCTAACAGAACAGAGTCCCAGGACGCAGAAGTCGCTAGGGTTCTGGAGGCTTTGACCGGACTGACACTGCAGGGAGTGCCGAACAGCCACCCATTCGGAGAAGCTGGAACAGGCCATACAACGACGCCATGAGAACTTGGCTCCGGACCGCATCCAATCGTTTTCCTCCGTTGCGCGCCGTTTTGCGTGTCTTCCGACGACAGGACCAACGTGTACCATCCCCATGGGCAGCGATCATTCGGCGCGAAGGTGCCAATTGGAAGAAAGCTCGACGTGCTGCCCATGAAGGGCCGCGCGTGTTGATCGCCCCTAGCATGGGTGGTTTCCAGCAAGGGGTGTTGCTTGAGAGTGCGCTGGCAATTGCGTTGACACTGCGGGGCGCCAAGGTCGACATACTACTGTGTGACAGCTTCTTGCCGGCTTGTCAATTGACCGAGATTGCGTCCGTCTCACCAGATCAACTGCTTCGGCAACGGCCCCAGCTGCGTTGTGCGTCCTGTTCCCCGGCGGGGAAGGCGATGTTTGAGCCGCTGCGTCTGCCTGTCTATTGGTACAGCCAATTGGTCTCCATAGAAGAGGCGCACGCAGCCCAGGAGATGGCCGCAGCCATCCCGCTGGACCAAATCGGGGAATGCCGCCTGGACGGTCTGGCGGTCGGCGAGCATGCTTTGGCGGGCGCCCTGCGCTATTTCGCGCGGGGTGACCTGAAAGGCGAGCCGGCTGGGGAGCAGGTGCTGCGGTGCTATCTGGAAGCCTCGCTGCTCTCGGTTTACGCGATCCAAGAGTTGCTGCGCCGGAACAGGTATGACGTTGCGTGCTTCAACCACGGCCTGTATGTGCCCCAAGGTTTAGCCGGCGAGGTCTGTCGCAAAGCGGGCGTGCGAGTGATCAACTGGAACCCGGCTTATCGCAAACACTGTTTCATCTTTAGCCCTGGCGACACCTACCACCACACCATGATCTCTGAGCCGACCAGCCAATGGGAGAACATTGCCTGGTCGCCCGCTCTGGAAACCAGGACGCTAGAGTATCTCAGGAGTCGCTGGAAAGGGACGCAGGACTGGATCTGGTTCCACGATGAGCCCCAAGAGGACTTGGCCAAGATTGCGCAAGAAGTCGGGGTAGATCCCTCTCGTCCCTGGATCGGTCTATTGACCAACGTGATGTGGGATGCGCAGCTGCACTATCGCTCGAATGCGTTTCCCAGCATGCTCGAGTGGGTCTTGCAGACCATTGCCTATTTCGCACGGCGACCGGAACTGCAATTGATCATTCGGATTCATCCCGCTGAGATTCGCGGGGGGGTGCCTTCGCGCCAACCTCTCGCTGCGGAGATCCAACGCGCCTTCCCCTCCTTGCCGCCGAATGTCTTTGTGATCCCGCCGGAGAGCCAGGTGAGCACGTACGCTGTCGCGCAGAGGTGCAACGCGGTGATCATCTATAACACCAAAACCGGGATTGAGGTTGCCAGCATGGGCGTGCCCGTTATCGTGGCGGGGGAAGCGTGGATTCGCAACAAAGGGTTCTCACTGGACGCTACCTCCCCCGCTGAGTACTTCCAGACGTTGGATCGGTTGCCTCTGGGCACGAGCCTGAATGCGCATGACCTTGAGCGAGCGCGGAAGTACGCCTTTCACTTCTTCTTCCGCCGCATGATTCCCTTACCATTCATAAACCCGCTCGAGAGATTCAGATTCACCCTCGATCTTTCCAGTTTGGAGCAACTGACGCCCGGTCACTCCCCGGGCCTCGACGTTATTTGTGATGGCATCTTACGTGACACACCATTCATTTATCCCGCGGAGAGATTGGGCTGATCGCCTCTTGCACACTGGCGGGTCACGATCGTCGTCAAGCATCAACCAGAGGAAGCTATGCTGACTGTGTTATCAGTATTCGGGACACGCCCTGAAGCGATCAAGATGGCACCGGTGCTTCGGGAACTTGCTAGGCATCCTGACCGTGTCCGGTCGGTGGTATGTGTCACAGCCCAACACCGACAGATGCTGGATCAGGTACTTGACCTTCTTGAGATTGTGCCTGACTACGATCTCGACTTGATGCAAGAGCGCCAAACGTTGGCTCAACTAAGTGCTCGCGTACTAACGGCGCTGGAACCAGTCTTGGCCGAGGTGAGGCCGGACTGGGTGTTGGTCCAGGGCGATACTACATCGGTGATGGCCGCGAGCTTGGTGGCCTTCTATCACAGCGTCAGAGTTGGACACGTAGAGGCTGGGCTGCGCACGAACGACAAACGAGCACCCTTCCCTGAAGAAGTCAACCGCCGTCTGACGTCTGTGATAGCTGACCTACATTTCGCACCAACGGAGCGTGCTAGACAGGCCTTGCTGTGTGAGGGTATCCCTGAGACTGACATCAAAGTGACTGGCAACACGGTAGTTGATGCACTGCTCTGGATGCTGAGTATCGTACGGAGGCGCCCACCCGCTTTGCCAGACGGCTTGGCTCAATCACTCGTAGATAGGCGCCTGATCCTGGTTACAGCGCACCGACGGGAGAGCTTCGACACAGGGCTCGAACAGATCTGCCTGGCATTATGCGACGTCGCGCAGTACCACTCCGATCTTTGCATTGTTTACCCTGTCCATCTCAACCCAAACGTGCGGGAGCCTGTCTATCGCATCCTGGGTAACGTGGAACGAGTGCGTTTGATTGACCCTTTGCCCTACGCTTCTTTTGTGTGGCTGATGGATCAGGCTTATCTGATCCTGACTGACTCTGGGGGCGTCCAAGAGGAGGCGCCATCGCTGGGCAAGCCTGTATTGGTGATGCGTGAGACGACTGAACGGCCCGAAGGAATTCTGGCTGGCAATGCCTGCTTGGTGGGTACACAGCGAGCCCAGATTGTCAGCCAAACGCGGGATCTTCTGCTGAATGTTGAGCGCTATCAGCGAATGGCCACCGCCAGGAATCCTTATGGCGACGGTAAGGCAGCGCTCCGGATCGTCGAGTCCCTCCTGAGTCTATGACAGAGAAGGCGCGGAAACGAGTTGTATGGCTTTATGACGGTGATCATCTGAATCACCCGTTCATACGCCAGGCTGCAGAGTCGCTCGTTGATGTTGGCTACTCCGTTACTATTCTAGACAGGGCCATCACATCTGGCCGAACTCGATATCGGCACATCGCTCTGGGACAGCTAGTGCCTCACCTTAATGGCGTCAGACTCAAGAAAGCTGAGCGCCAAGAGCGCGAACAAACTCATTGGCCAAGATCTCGTGTAACCGTTCCTGACCGACTTCTTGTCAAGGCTCTATCCGCCGCAAAGATCATTGTTCCAGTGCAGTGGCGTTCTCGCCTCAACACATCGTCGTTTTTATCACGGATCTTGTTGCACACGATTGCGCGGCGACCCGCTATTATCATCGCCACATCGCCGACCGTCGCAGCAATGGGGTGGTTAGCATCTGAGGTCTTGCGTTCGAGGTTTGTGTACTACCCCTTTGAGTTGTACGGCGAGCAACATGTCCAAGTTCCGCGCCTGTGGAGAAGAGTTGAACTGCAGATTCTGAGAAGGGGAGTACATGCCCTGATTACCCAGAATGAGGAACGTGCTAGGATCTACGTGCAGGAGCGTGGAGCTCGGGTTGAACCGTCGATTGTTCACAACTACAAGCGGAGACAGCGTGTGGTTCGTGTTGGCAAGTTGCGCACGCTATTGGGGTTACCTGATGACGTTCGAATTGTTCTGTATGAAGGTTCTCTTTCGCCCGGACGGTGGCTCGAGAAGCTGGTAGAATCCGCTCCACACCTTCCCGACGATACGAGACTCGTGTTCATGGGAAAGAAGTTTTCATGGTGGATGCAAAACGTCGAGCCGCTCCTTATCGCCCCTGAAATGGCACGGAAGATACTAATTGTTCCTGAGGTCTCCCACTCAGAATTGCTGAACTATGTCGCTGATGCGGAGGTCGGCATCATCATCTATGACGACCAAGTACGCAACAACTACTACTGCGCACCGGGAAAGCTGAGCGACTACGTACTGGCTGGTGTACCCGTGGTCGCCCCAAACTTCCCAACGATAGCTCCAATTATCAGTCACTACGCTATCGGCGCTACCTTTACTAGCCCAGAACCTGTTGAGATTGCCCGCGCGATCATCCGTGTATTGTCTGTTCCGAGGGAAGCTTGGCAAACGGCGTTGCAGCGGGCGCAGGAGGATCTGGTATGGGAAACCCAGGCTCCTGGTTTTCTTACGGCTGTCGGCGGAGAATAGAGTTGTCAGCGAGGTGACTATATGCGACAAGTTGTGATCGCCACGGAGACGATTAGTGACCATTCGGATTGCTACGTCATTGCCGAGATCGGCCACAACCACCAGGGCAGCCTGGAGAAGGCCCGAGAGATGTTTCGCTCTGCCAAGGAGTGCGGCGTGAATGCTGTCAAGCTGCAAAAGCGCGACAACCGCTCGCTGTTCACCCACGCGATGTACGATCTGCCCTACAACCACGAGAATAGCTTCGGCCCTACCTACGGCGCGCATCGGGAGGCGCTCGAGTTTGGGCGCGATGAGTACCTCGAACTAAAGCGCTACGCGGCAGAGCTAGGCCTCACCTTCTTTGCTACAGCCTTTGACTTCAAGAGCGCCGACTTTCTGGCGGAGTTGGACATGCCGGCCTACAAGACCGCCTCTGGCGACCTGAAGAACACACCGCTTCTCAAACATGTGGCAGAGATCGGCAAACCCATGTTCGTCAGCACCGGCGGTGGAACCGTTGAAGATGTGCAACGGGCCTACGATGCGATCATGCCTGTCAATCCGCGATTGTGCCTTCTACAATGCACCGCGAGCTATCCGGTTGAGGCCGAGGACATGAACCTGCGCGTGATCACGACCTATTGCGAACGCTTTCCCGATGCTGTGATCGGCCTATCGGATCATCAAGACGGGATTGCCGCGGCTGTGGCGGCATTCGTGCTCGGCGCGCGGGTGTTCGAGAAGCACTTCACCCTGCACCACACCTGGAAGGGAACGGATCACGCCTTTTCTCTCGAGCCCATTGGCCTGCGCAAGTATGTGCGTGATCTGCGCCGAGTACGCGCGGCCTTGGGGGACGGCATCAAGCGTGCGCTCCCGTGTGAAGAGAAACCGCTGTTCAAGATGGGCAAGAAGCTGGTGGCCGCGCGCGATCTGCAGGCTGGTCATGTCTTGAGTCGCAAGGACATCGCCATCAAATCGCCGAATGACGGCTTGCCCCCCTACGAACTTGAGAGGATGATTGGAAAAGTCCTGCGACGCGCTTTGAAAGAAGACGAGAACATCCTGTTTGAGGATCTGGAACTTGAACGTTGACCCTGTGATCGTGGAACGTGCAGCACTCGAAGTGATCCGCCTGGTGGCCTTTGACTTCGACGGGGTATTCACCGACAACATGGTGACTGTCTTCGAGGACGGTTCCGAAGCGGTGCGCTGCTTTCGCGGCGATGGCTTGGGACTGCGCAAACTGGAACGGGCGGGGATAAGGGCGATCATCATCTCAACCGAACCTAGCGCGGTTGTCTCAGCGCGTAGCCGGAAGCTAGGAATTCGATGCATACAAGACTGTGCGGACAAACATGCAGCCTTGGAGGCCGTTGCCCGGGAGTTGGGTCTCTCTCTGGCTCAGGTTGCCTTTGTCGGCAACGACATCAACGATCTATCTTGCCTGACTTGTGTTGGGCTTCCCATCGTTGTCCAGGACGCCCACCCCGATGTGGTCCCTTACGCACGCTATCAGACGAAGGCGCGGGGAGGTCACGGGGCCGTGCGCGAGATCTGCGATTTGCTCGAGAGAGCGCTTAAGCATCCCAAGGCGTGAAGACTATGCCCAAGGACTTGTTTGATGTCACCGACAAGGTCGTCGTTGTCACCGGCGGTCTTGGTCAGTTGGGCCGACAATTCAGCCTGGCCCTGGCCGCCCGGGGGGCCAAGGTTGCGATCTTTGACCTCCACGTTGATGAGCGAAAGGTAGCTGAGCGGTTCGGGACACGTGCTACAGAGAACCGCTTCTTGTTCGTGCGGGCGGACATCACGCAGCCAGACTCCATTGAGGCTGGCCTAAGCCTGGTCAACGCCAAGTGGGGAGTGCCCCACGCCTTGATTAACAATGCGGCCCTGGATTCGCCTCCCGATGCCCCCGCAGAAGAAAGCGGCCCCTTTGAGACTTACCCAGAAGACTCTTGGGACAGGGTGATGCAGGTCAACGTCAAGGGTGTCTTCCTCTGCTGTCAAGTGGTGGGAGGGCAAATGGCCGCCGCTGGCCGTGGTTCCATCATCAACATCAGCTCGATCTATGGTCTGGTCTCGCCTGACCAACGCATCTATGAGTATCGCCGCACGGGTAGCGCAACGTTTTTCAAGCCAGTGGCCTATTCGGCCTCCAAGTCGGCACTCCTGAACCTCACCCGCTATCTAGCTACGTATTGGGCTGGTAGCAACGTCAGGGTCAACACCCTCACGTTTGGTGGTGTCTTCAACAACCAGAGCGAAGAACTTGTCAAAGCTTACTGTGCCCGGGTTCCTCTTGGCCGTATGGCGCACGAGGATGAGTACAACGGCGCGATTGTCTTCTTGGTGTCTGAAGCCTCGTCGTATATGACCGGAGCCAACCTGGTGATCGATGGTGGCTGGACGGCCTGGTAGGTGAGCTCCACGTTCAATGCTATGAGCGATACGCTTTTCCCGCAAGAGACCCCCAATTGGATCGACGGCGTAGAGAGGTCGGCTCTTTCGGGTGAGCTGTTTGACAAGCAAAACCCTGCCGACGGCACGTTGCTGTGTCGCGTAGCGCGGTCGCGGGCCGAGGATGTGCAGCAGGCCGTGGGAGCCGCCAGGCAGGCCCAGCCTGAGTGGGCGGGCCTTCCGCCGGTGAAGCGCGGCGAGATCCTGCACGACGTGGCCATGGGGCTCCGGGAACACCGCGAGGAGATAGCGAGGATTGTTGCCCTGGAGACGGGGAAGTCGCATAAGGACGCGCTGGGCGAAACGAGTGGCGCCATCTCTCTGGGATTGTTCTTTGCGGGCGAGGGCCAGCGCTTTTACGGACGCACGACGACCAGCGGCGTGATCAACCGGCAGGCTATGACTATTCGCCAGCCCTTGGGTGTGGCCGGTCTGATAGTGGCTGCCAATACGCCGATCGCCAACGTGGCCTGGAAGGTCTTTCCCGCCCTGATCTGTGGCAACGCCGCCGTCTTGAAAGCGGCGGAAGATACGCCTGTTACCGCATGGGTTTTCGGCCAGATTGCCCGTCAGGCTGGCCTGCCGCCTGGTGTGCTTAACATCGTGCAAGGATACGGGGAGGAGGCTGGTGCTCCCCTCGTTGCTAGTCCCGACGTGGATGTCGTCAGCTTCACAGGTTCCACGGCGGTGGGACGTCAAATCGCGATCGTTGCCGGCGAGCGCCTGGCTAAGGTATCCCTGGAGTTGGGTGGCAAGAATCCTCTCGTGGTCTGCGATGATGCCGACCTGGAGAATGCCGCCAAGTGGGTGCTTCTCTCGGCGTTCAGCAATGCTGGACAACGTTGTGCCTCGGCAAGCCGCGTGATTGTCTTCGACGCCATCTACGATCAATTCCGGAACATGCTAGTTGAACGTGCACAGAGGCTTAGAGTGGGCCCGGCTGACAACGACGACTTCGGCCCTGTGATCAACAGAGGTCAATTAGACAACATGCTCAACGTAGTGGAGCGGGCACGTCAGAAAGGAGCCGTTATCCTCACTGGGGGGCACAGGCTCACCGATCCAGAACACTGTAGAGGCTTCTACATGGCGCCCACCTTGATAGAGAACGTGGGGGCGCATGATGAGATCTCAACGGTTGAGTTGTTCGGCCCTATCGCTTGCCTGTACCACGCCACGGACTTCGCCGCGGCGCTATCTTTGGCCAATGATTCACCCTATGGGCTGACGGCCTGCATTCATACCCGTAGCGTGCACCGGGCAATCCAGTTCACTCAGAAAGTCCAGGCCGGAGTGGTCATGGTCAATGCTGGGACCTATGGCAGCGAACCGCACATGCCCTTTGGCGGGCTGAAACAGTCTGGGAATGGCTGGCGAGAGCCAGGGACAGAAGCCGTTGACGTGTATTCGGAACTCAAAGATGTCTACATCAACATCGATCCCGACCAGGTGTAGTCAAAGACTGAAAGCCCCGGGTGGAATGCAAGAGCATGAAACTTGCAACGTCTCCTAGTATCATCGCGCTGATCCCGGCGCGGTCTGGTTCGAAGCGTGTCTTAGACAAGAACATCCGTCTGCTCGCTGGGCATCCGGTGATTGCGTACAGCATCGCGGCTGCCTTACAAAGCGAGATTTTCGGCGCTGTGGTAGTGTCAACCGATTCCCAGCGATACGCCGATGTTGCCCAATACTACGGCGCAGAAGTGCCCTTCTTGCGACCATCCAAGTTCGCCGGCGACATGTCTCCGGACATTGAGTGGGTGGAACACACGCTAAAGCGGCTGCACGATGAGGGCCGGACCTATGATTACTTCAGCATTCTTCGGCCAACCAGCCCATTCCGCCAGGCAGAGACGATCCGACGGGCCTGGCGGGAGTTCCTTGCCGAAGATGGCGTGGATTCGCTGCGGGCGGTCGAGAAATGTAAGCAACATCCAGGCAAGATGTGGGTCGTGCGTGGAAAGCGAATGTTGCCCCTTCTGCCGCTGAGTCCACCCAATCAGCCGTGGCACAGTAGCCAGTATCAATCGCTACCAGAGGTGTACGTCCAGAATGCCAGCCTGGAGATCGCATGGACCGGGGTCGTCTTTGAAGGGCGCACGATCGCAGGGAATGTGGTCATGCCCTTTTTCACCCTGGATTATGAGGGGTTTGACGTGAACCAGCCGTATGATTGGCAACTGGCGGAGGATTTGATCCGAAGCGGTCAGGCTCAGCTGCCCTCTGTGGTCCAATCCCCATATCCGCTCGGGAAGGAGAACTCAAGGTAATGGTCAAAGTAATGCTCATCCCACAGGAAGAGTTCCAACGAATCCGTAAGGCCGCGCTTGACAAACACGAGAAATTGTCGCTGCTCGCCGATATGTGCAGAGCCAACACGCTGGCTTCGGTCAAGCGGGCGGGGTCAGGCCATCTCGGATCCAGCTTCAGCTCGCTGGACATCGTGACGATGCTCTACTACTCCGAGATGAACACTGTCGAACTGGGGATAGGCCACCCCGACCGCGACATCTACTTTTCTTCCAAAGGACACGATGTGCCGGGTTTGTACGCTGTCCTCTTTTCTTTGGATATCCTGCCAAAGGAGAAGTTCCTGGGCCTGCGGCGGTTGAAAGGAACGTGTGGCCATCCAGATGTCGGCACGCCAGGTATCGAGGCGAACTCCGGGTCCTTGGGAATGGGCATCTCTAAAGCCAAGGGGATGGCTTTTGCCAAACGCTTACGCGGTCGCCAGGGGCGCGTCTTTGTGATGACCGGCGATGGGGAACTGCAGGAAGGACAGATATACGAAGCCTTGCAGACGGCGGTTCACCAGGGCATCACTAACCTGAACGTGATCGTTGACCATAACAAGGTACAATCCGACAAGCAGGTTAGCGAAATCACCGATCTGGGCAGCCTGGAAGCCAAGTTTGAGGCCTTTGGCTGGCACGTAGCACGCTGCAATGGTCACGATTTCAGGCAACTAGAAAGGGCTTTTGACGAGCTCCGAGCGACAGCAGACAAACCCAAGATACTCATCGCCGACACGATCAAGGGGCGCGGTGTGTCGTTTATGGAGCATCCGGCGGCTCTGAAAGCTGGCGGTGGGCTGTACCGTTGGCACGCTGGAGCCCCGGACGACCAATCGTTCATCTCTGGGTATGAGGAAATCGTCACGCGTGTCAACGAGCGCCTGACTTGCCTAGCCCTATCGCCGCTGGCGCTAGAGGAGATTCCCCTAGAAGACAAGGCGGCCAGCGGAGTCTCTCGTGAGTATGTGGCCGATGCCTTTGGACAGGCGCTGGTTGACATCGCAGCCGAGCGCGAGGACTTGGTGGTCTTGGACGCTGACCTGTCCGCCGATTGTCACCTCCGCGCCTTTGAAGCTAGATACCCTAAGCGCTTTATCGAGAACGGAATTGCCGAACAGGACATGGTCTCCATGGCTGGTGGATTGGCTCTTCAGGGTTCGTTGCCTGTCGTGAACACCTTTGCGGCATTTCTTGCCGCGCGGACCAACGAGCAGATCTACACCAACGCCTGCGAACGGACCAAGGTCATCTACGTCTGTCACTACGCTGGATTGATTCCGGCTGGACCTGGGCAGTCCCATCAGAGTGTTCGAGACATTTCGTTGTTGGGAGCACTCCCCAACTTTGTGATTCTCCAGCCCTGCAATGCCGCCGAGACGCGCATGGCTTTGGAGTACTGCGTCAAGGAGGCAGAGGAGAACTGTGTCATGAGGCTCGTCATCGGCCCCTCTCCACGCATTATCAAACTGCCACCGCGCTATCGGTTGAAGCGTGGTTGCGGCGTGCCCCTGACAGACGGAGCCGATGCGGTGCTATTCGCTTACGGCCCAGTGATGCTGCACGAGGCGTTGCTAGCTTCCGAAATCCTGGCACAACAGGGTTTTGGGCTACAGGTCGTCAATATGCCCTGGCTAAACCGAGTTGACACAGACTGGCTAGCCAGAGTTCTGAAGCCGTTTCGATCAGTGTTCGTATTGGAGGACCACGCGCCGGTGGGCGGGTTGGGTGATTCTCTTTTGAGTGTACTGATGGACGCAAAGCTGCTAGAAGGACGCCGGCTCAGCAAGTTCGCAGTCGAAGGTTATCCCGCATGGGGCACACCTCCAGAGGTGCTTAAGTATCATCGCCTGGATGGGGCCTCGTTGGCAGAACGGATTGCCTCGCGCTGAGGCGGAGATGTGCGACGATGCAGCATACCACTGGAGAAAGACATGCGAGACGTTGACGTCGTGTGGCTAGTCGAGCATGTTGCTCGCGAACTGGATGTAGCCTGTGCTGTGCGTTACTTGGCTGAACAGCGCTATGGTCTCACCGTCGAGATACTGCCACTGACCAGGAACGCCAAAGAGGTCTGTGCAGAATACCGCCCACGAGTCGTCGCTATTCCGTATGCCTACAATGCTACAAGTGCCGGTGTAGGCAACTTCCTGTCGCATTGGAGGGAGCCGGTTTACGTCAACCTCTCTTGGGAGCAGTTGTTCTACGAAGCTCATCTGGCTGCAAAAGCGCCGAGTGATGCGTGGGCGCAGAACCACGTCATCCATCATGCGTGGGGAGATTTCTACAAAACCTACTTGATTGCGCATAATGTCCCCGAAGAGAACATATTCGTCAACGGTCAACCGGCCTACATGCTGTATAGCGAGCCCTACTGCCGATACTTTCCGACGCGGGCGGACATGGCCGCACGTTTTCAACTGGATCGGGAGCGCAGGTGGATCTTCTTCCCCGAGAACTATGGATGGGGGTTCAAGAGCCAACAGGATCTCGCAATGAGGGTGAAGGACGGCCAGTTTGATCGGGAGACTCTGCGCACCATGTCAAGCTTCTGCCAGGACTCGTTGAAAGAGGTGCTCCAATGGGTCAAAGAAGCGGCCTCCAATGGTTCAGTGGAATTCGTACTACGCCCCAGACCAGCCACACGGCGGCGCGACTTCGTGATGTTTGTGCAACAGGCAATTGGTCCATTGCCTGAGAGGTTGCATATTATCAAGGATGGTACTGTCAGAGAGTGGATCATGGCGAGTGACGTGGTTCTTTCTTCCTTTAGTACCAGTCTGATCGAGGCTGCGGTTGCAGGAAAGCCGGCCTATATGGTCGAGCCTATACCGATCCCTGACCCCCTAGGCGCTGCCTGGTATGCGCATGTGATCCGGCTCAAAACTCGGCAAGCATTCTTGTCCTCGTGCTTGGATAAGCCAGATCCGCTTGCTAGCCGACCCCTACAAACTTGGGCTCGCGCAGAGCTATTGGGACGAGGCGATCCCATCCTGAACCTGGTTGATTTCCTGCACAGTCTGTGCCTACCCGGAGCACGACGCCCGCCGATTCCAATGCCCGATGCCGTCGCGGTTTCGCAGCCCGCAGAACCGGGGGCGGCTAGTTGGCGACGGATGAGGACTAGTCTCGCAGCAGTTCTGCGTCGAATGAAGCAGGCAAGGACTGGGCAGGAGCCTGACGCTGATCAGGATGATTTCGATAGCGCAGAAGTTGCCCGCAGGACTGCGGCTCTTGGATGCGTCTTGAGGAGATAGGTCATGCTCACTATGCTCAATCTTTCTTCGCTCATTGCGCGTCTTCTGTGCTTTCGATGTGATGCGAAAGCAGCTGCCTTAGCCAGACGCCAGAAATGTCATCTTTGTAAGGAAAGGTGAGAATGTTTAAGGAAAGGACGTCGGGCGGCGAAGGTTGTCCAATCGAATTCAGTGGCATCGTCATCACATACAACGAAGCACGCCGTTTGCGTGAGTGTCTGAACAGTCTAGCATTCTGCGAACAGCTCCTTGTCGTGGACCTGGGTTCCAAAGATGGATCACTGGAAATAGTGCGGGAGTGCGGTGCAGAGCTGATAGAGCACGCGTGGGTGCCGATCGTAGAACAAGTGTGGCCGTACGCTGTATCGCT
>Ga0315291_10004385_pt1 | contig 17979 bp, 16 predicted proteins | sample YL17G12_20_MG_FD_203070 | JGI IMG/M metagenome (GOLD analysis project Ga0315291, IMG submission 203070) | Sediment microbial communities from Yellowstone Lake, YNP, Wyoming, USA - YL17G12_20 | ecosystem: Environmental > Aquatic > Freshwater > Lake > Sediment | place: USA: Wyoming | collected...
CACCTGCTGATACCGCTCGGAGGGGCGAAACGCCATGGCCAGACTCCTTTCCAAAACCGACAGTCCATCATAGACTCCAGGGACAAAAAGAAAAGAACCTCCCTACCAGAATTGTGACACAGCCTGTCCGCTTGCCGCTGCCACCCAACCTTTGGGAGCGCATTTTCCGAGGAGCGAAGGATCTCTTGGCCCGTCGGATGGTCTATCCCATTCGCGACCCCGATTCTTCACGGGTGCCACGCGCAGCTTGAGCGTGTTTGCCCGGACACAGTCCTTCTCCTGGGAAGACACGCGCAAACAAGTTTGAGCGTGGCACCCAGCACAGGCTCTGCCATGCAGAAACGGCATCAGGCATTCGCAAAGGGACAACATTCGTGCGGACTGTCGGGATGAAACGATGCGCGGGACAAATGTCCCGCCGCGGCTTCGTCATCCTCCTTGCGGAAGACCGACCCGCACCCCTTCGCAAGCTCCTGAAGCTTCGCGACCTCGACTTCCGTGATCGGCTGATACGATCGGGCCGCCTTGATGCACTTGTCCAGGAGGTCGAGGTACGAGACCGGAACGGTGGTGGCGACACCCGGCTGCGACAGGGCAAAACGGAGAGCCAATTCGATCTCCTCGTCCTTTTCCAGAGGCCGATACCACCATTGGCGGGTCCGCGTCGCGCCTTCGGGCCATGCCCCGGCGTAGATCGCCTTCATGGCCAGCACAGCCGCGCCGCGCTCCCTGGCCATCTCCACGACCGCCTTGCCAAATCCCCAGTTCAGGTAATCCACGTAGCTGAGGGGGAACATGACGGAGTCGAATTGAAAACCTCTGAGCATCTCCAGAGCACCCTTCGTCGTGTGGGCGGAGAAGCCGATGTGCCGAATCTTGCCTTCCTCTTTGGCCTTGAGGAAGGTCTCGATAGCCCCACCCGGTCCGAGGGCCTGCTTGACCTCTTGCGGCCAGCGAATGTGGTGCATCTGGTACAGATCGAAGTAGTCGGTCTTCAGGCGTGTCAGCGAACGCTCCAGTTCCTTGCGGGCGCCGTCCTTGTCGCGCATCTTCGTCTTGCAGGACAGGAAGATCCGGTTGCGGTCGAGGCCCTGGAGAGCGGGCCCCATCTTGACCTCGGCATCGCCATAGGCAGGAGCCACATCGAAATGGTTGATGCCTTGATCAAAGGCCCTGTGAACACCGGCCGTGCCCTCTTCCTGGCTCAATTGAGCCAACGCCAAGCCCGGGAAGGCAACGATCGACACCTTTTCGCCGGTCCGTCCGAGGACACGTCGCGGCAATCCGGTGTCCTTCGCGTCACCGCCCGAAACCGCCGACGCTCCCGTCAGGAGCGTCTGGGGTGATAGCGCACAACTTCCGGCGGCCGCACCCGCTGCTTTCAGGAACTCTCTTCTTTCCATATTGACCCCCTTCATGCTCTCCCGACCCAATACGATGCACACAGTCCGGTTACCCGGCGCAACAGTCATTCCGCCGGGTCGCTGCGAATTCGTCCATCATTGTACGGTCCCCGTCCTGTCCTGACAACCTCCCGCTCCCGGAGAATTAGGGCAATCGCAAAGTCGCCCAACAGGTGGGTCCGAGAAAGTCACCAGCCTCGTTCCGCCGCGTGACCACCAACACACAATTGTGGAGTGGTTTGGTTGTTCTGCTTGAGGACTATTGACTTTGTCTTTCTGATTTGTTAGCATACAAGAACTGGTTGGGGGTCCGGGTCTCATTGGGGGTTCAGGGGTAGATCCCTTCGAAGGTCACGACCGAATACTATTGGGGGAGAAGTGACATGAAAAGAGTTCTCATTGCATTGGCCCTCTGCGGCTGCATTTCCTTGCCCGCTATGGCGTCGCCGACCGGAGCGGTCACCATGAAGTATCTGGGTTATAGCGCCGCGCCGTATGGCACCGTCTCGCTTTATGCGGACTCGGACGGCGTGTACGATTCGGCCACGAAGACCGGTTATGAGATCGTGTACACCGGCGGCATTGCGGCGGGCTACTACAAGCACGATGTCAGCGCGGCCACGGGCGACGGCATGTACGTAGGCAATCCGCTGCTCGGCTTCTGCATGGACCTGTTGCAGAACCCGGCCCTGATCTACGCGACGTTCGACGTCGTCCCGCTCACGGAGGGCCCGAATCCGACCTTCATCGGTGTTCCGATGACGGCGGGCAAGGCCGACCTGCTCAGAGAGCTGTGGGGCCGGCATTACAGCCCCGCCATGACCGCGTCGCAGGCGGCGCAATTTCAGTTGGCCGTATGGGAAATCGTCTTCGAGACCTCCGGGGTCTACAACATATCCAACGGCAGCCTGGTCAGCACCAGCTACAACGCGGGCACCAACGCCCTGCTGGCCAGTCTGACCGGCACAGGTCCGATGGCGAATCTCGTCGCCCTGACGAACCCGCAATATCAGGACATGTTGGCATCCATCCAAATCCCGGCCCCCGGCGCGATTCTGCTCGGCGCGATCGGCACAGGTCTGGTCGGCTGGCTGCGTTCTCGCAAGAGGCTCTAAGAACCTCTGACAGAATGAGCGCATGGCCAGGAGTTGGTGTCGTTGCCTCCACAGGACGCCGGACGGACTTTTCCACTTGACCATTCAACAATCAATAGGGGTGGCCGGGCGGTTTCCCTTATGCGAGCCGCCCGCAGTCGGTACAGTCCAGCGAGAGGGACGACAGGTGCTCGGTGATTCTGCCAGTTACCCATACCGGCCCGCCGTAAGAGCAAATCGTCTTGTACAGCGCGAGCTTATCCGGGAAAAAGCTCACCTCAGCCAGTCCCGTGGCATCCTCCAACGTCACGAACCCCATGACCCGATTGTCGTTTGTTCGGGCCCGCCGGGCTGTGGCCACGAATCCGGCTACCGTGACTCTTCTGCCGAGAAATCCCGGCAATTTCTCCGCCGTCACATAGCGCCGGGGAAGCAGCACGGCCGGATGCATGGTGAACGGTATCCCCGTGACGTCAAGCTCCGCCTCCAGCTTCGCAATTCCGTCGTAATCGGGCAGACTCTCGACGCTACGGTCATGATGGATGTCAAATAACATTGGCTGCTCCTGCGAAGGTAAGGCAAAACGCAACCTGCTCAACATCGCCGGTCGCGTCGGGCCCAGCCCGTCGCAAGCCCCTACGTGAATGAGATTCTGCAACTCGGGCCGGCGGAAACGTACCCGCCGTCGCAGGTCATCGACGTCACGGAACTTCGCGGCTTGCCTTTGTTCGAGAATCGCTCTCGCCGTGGCACCGCTCAACCCTTTCACGATATTCAGTCCCGCCCGAATGGCGCCGTCCTGGAAGCTCCATTCGATTTCGCTGTGATTCACGTGGGGCGACAGAACGGGTATGCCGTGCCTCTTCGCGTCCCAGACATAGACCCGCAGCGGATACATACCCTGATGATTGTTGAGCAGGGAACAGTAGAACTGCGGCGGATAATGGGCCTTCAGATACGCGGTCTGCCAGGCGATATTAGCGTATACGGTCGCGTGGGCTTTGCAGTAGGAATAGGCGGCGAAACGCAGGACCTCATCCCAGATGGCCTCGGCCGTCTGGCGTTCGATACCCGCCTGTTCCGCCCGGCGATGGACGAAATCGACGTATTGGGCCTGCACGCGGGCGGCGGAGACCTTCTTCGAAACCTCGGACCGGAACCGGTCCGCATCCGCCACCGTGTAGCCCGCGACCTCCACCGCGATGCGCATCACGTCCTCCTGGTAAAGCATCACACCGTAGGTGTCACCGAGCAGCTTCTCGATTTTTGGATGGAGGTACGTGAAAGACTTCCCGTGGACGTGCCGCTCGATGAACTCGCTTTTCATACCGCCCGAGGCCGGTCCCGGCCGGATCAGGGACAGGGCAATCGCCAGGTCCTTCTTGCTCTTGACCTTCAGTCCGCGAAGAAGCTGCCGCATGCCCGGCGACTCGCTTTGAAACACCCCGAGACTGTCACCCGCGCTCAGCATCGCCGCTGTCTTGATGTCGTCCGCGTCGAAGGTTAACCCGCCGTCACCGTTTCGACCCGTACTGATGATTTGGATCGCCTCGTTGACCGTTGACAGCGAGCGGTTGCCCAGCAGATCGATCTTCACCAGGCCGACCGCCTCGGCAGCATCCTTGTCGTACTGCGTGATAATGACGCCCTTATTCGCCCGCTCCAGCGGGGCGATCTCACACACCGGGTACGGCGTGACCACGATCCCGCCGCAATGGACGCCGAGGTGCCGCGGGATCCCCACCAGTTTCTCCGCCAGCCGGTAGATTGGAGAGGTCCTCTTGATCTTGCCCGCGCGGGCCAACTGGTTGATCTGGACCGGCTCCAGACCCAGTGCCCGGCCGACATCGCGAATCGCACTGCGCAACCGGTACCGGTTGATGTTGCAGACCATGGCGACCCGCTCGAAGCCCCAATGCTCATAGCAGAAGCGGATGACCTCGTCCCGCCTACGCCAGCAGAAATCGACGTCGATATCGGGGCAATCCGTGCGGCCGGGATTCATAAAACGCTCGAAGTACAGGCGATTCTCGACGGGACAGACCCGGGTGAAGCCCAGCACGTGTGCCACCAGCGAGCCGGCCGCCGAGCCCCGCACCTCGACCGGAATTTGGCTTTGTTTTGCAAAGTTGACGATTTCGTGCACCACCAGGAAGTAGTCACTGAACCCGTTCTTTCGTATCGTCGTCAGTTCGTACTCCAGTCGCTTGATCACGGCGTGGCTCGCGGGGCTGTACCGCTTGGCAAGGCCCAGGTGGCATAACCGGGCCAGTTCCCGGTCGCCGCTCATCCCTTTGCCCAGCTTGATCTTAGGGAGAATTGACCGGCCGCTCAGCAGTCGGAAATTGCAACGCTCGACGAGTTGGTCCGCGTTCGCCAACGCCCGCGGGCAGTGCTGAAACCTCTGCTCAATGTCGCTCACCGGGACGAGAGTGTCAAAACCATCGCTGTCCCCGGGGCCGGAGCCGGCCACGCTCAATTGCCGTATCCTCGCCAGGAGCTTCGCAATCTCTATGTCCCCGTCTTCGAGCCAGTTGACGCCGGTCCAGGCAATCGGCTCCACACCCCGGGCCACCGCGGACTCCGCCTCCTTCATGTCGCGACAGCCAGCAAATAGATACTCCCGGGAAAAAACCTCTCTCATTTCTCCTATCAGCGTCGGCTCCAAACAAATGCAGACGACTCCCCTGTTATCAACCTTCAGTTGCTCGACAAGATTGAAGCATGCCGCCAGATTTCGCGCCGTGGTAATTCGGCACAGGTTCCCGTAGCCTCTCGCGTCCTCGGCAAGCAGGATTGCCCTCTGGCTTTCTGTCAGGATTTCGACGCCGACAATCGGCCGAAGTTCCGCCTTCTCGGCGGCCTTGCACAAGTCCACGACCCCGGACATGGAGTTGACATCCGCCAGAGCCACGGCCCCATAGCCGTACTCGGCCACCTTTTCTACCCACCGCAGCACCGAGACAGCCCCCCGCAGGAGACTGTAGAAGCTCCGGCACGTCAGCGCGGCAATGCCCATACTTTCCCCGCCCGCATCTGTGATGTCGCATCAAATGCTTATCTATTCAGACCGACCGTTGTGCCGTCGTCGTCCGTCAGATGCTGCCACATCCACACTTGCGGCTGCCACCTGGTCGTCGTCACGATGATTGCGCACACGTGCCCGATCCGACAAAGGCCGCACCCTTACGCATCCGTTTCGCCGCTCGTCACGGAGGAGCACGTCAAAGTCACGAGGGCCGCTCGGAGCCATGCGCGCGTACCTTCTGCGACGCAGTCAAGCCGTACCCCGTGTGTTCACGAACCGGTCAGACTGGATTATTCTTTTGTGGCGATGTTTGCCAGGTTTGGATAGGTTTTTATGAGCCCCTCTGGTACTGGTTGCTTTTGCCCGCTGACCAGCGCCTTCAACTCGATGGCGTTGGCCAGCTCCGCTCCCCGGTAGTGATTGTTCGCGATCACGGTCAGCGACTCGAAGGCCTTGCCCAGGCTGTCGAGCCGCTCCTTGATTGTCGCGAGCTCCTTCTCATTGTAGAGGTAGTCGTACACCTGGTCCCGACCGGCTTTACTGAACCACTTCTCCGCATTGCGTCCGTGCATGCGGAAATAGCCGTCCTTGCCGACCGTGCAGTGCTGCAGGTTGAAGGATTGGCTCGAAACGGGATAATCGAGATTGCACACGGTTAGGCCGAGGTCCTGCATAAAGCCCAGCGACTCCGGCTTCTCCCACGATTTATGCCTCACCTCCACGACTAGGCTGAACGTCTGTCCGAACTGATCGACGATCTTCGTCAGAAGCTGGCGGCTCGCGGGGCTGTCCGCGAAGTCGTACCGGAACTGGGCCAGCAGGTGCTTCAGCTTCCCCGCCTCGAGAAACGGGCGAAAGCCCTCGTGAAACTGCTTCACCACCACCGGCTCGATCTTGCCCTCGTGTGTGATGCTCTGGTGCAGCTTGGCCGTGAAGAAGAACTCCGGCCGCTGCGACGTCCGCGTCAGCCACGACCGCGTATTCCTCTCGAACGGCGGCCGGTAAAAGGTGCTATTGATCTCGATGCAATCCACGAACCCGCTGACGTATTCAAGCTGGTCCGCCTTGGGGTCCGTATAGACGATCCCCTCCCAGTCCGGATAGGACCATCCGGCAATGCCCACATACACCGGGCAAACCGCCCGCGCGGCCTGCGGCGGGTTATTTGACATTTGTGCGGACGCAGCCAATGACCTTCCCTATAATGCGAATGTTCTTATCGAACTGCCGGATGTAACGGGTTTTATAGCCGGCCCGCCGGTTCGCCGGCTTCAGGGCAATCCGATCCTTCCGGATGAACACCCTCTTCACGGTCGCCTCATCGTCCAGCAGCACAATCCCGATCTGCCCGTCCGCGATGGTCGGCCCGGCCTTGACGACGACGTAATCGCCGTCCATGATGCCCTCATCGACCATGCTGTCACCCGCGACCCGCAGCAGAAACGTCCCCTTCCTCTGCCCGAACAGCATCTCCAGATTCATGTAGCCTTCAATATTCTCCTCGGCCAGAATGGGGGCGCCCGCCGCCACCCGGCCGATAATCGGCAGACCCTCCGTCTTCCGCCTCTCCTCCACGTATTTCGGCGACAGCCGCAGACCCCGGTGCCCGCCCCCGTCCACCAGATAGCCCTTCTTCTTCAGATACCCAATCAACTGGTACGCGGCGTTCTGGGCCAGGCCAAAATGGTCGGCGATTTCCCGCTGGCTCGGGGGGTCGTTTTCTCCCAACCGGCTCGCGATGAACTCCAGAACCTGCTGCTGTTTCGGCGTCAATGGTTCCATCGTCATGCCTCAAATTCATTCTTGCCTCTCAAAATATGGTCATTTGACCAGTCCCGTCAACAAAAATCCGTCCATTTTCTGAAAAAATTTTTACCGCCGAGCCGCGATGGGTTCTATGTCTGCCTGTCCCGGTTACTCGAAATGGAGCGACCCTACGAATACATGCTGCCGACCCTCAAAGCCCTCTTGGACAAGGACCGCCGTCGCCTGTTCCTGAAAGACAGTCGGATTATCCCGTACCTGGGCGAGGTCAAGCCGGACGAAATCCCGTTTATGGAGTACGGCGAGTATCCGGCTATTGAGGCTCTGACTTTTGCCGTACACGAGATCACGTACTGGCGTCCTCCGGAGCCCCGCCGTAGGAATCTCTGCCGCCGGAGGTTCATGTGACGAAACGCAGGTCTGCGGGCCGATGACGGTTCCGGGGACGGGATACTTGACTCTCCCGGCTTTTCGGTTTGGGAAACCCTGGGGTCGGCCGTTTAGTGCACAAGCCGGGGAAAAGGTGAACGGGAATATCGCTGGTTCTTTTCACCCCGCAGCGAAGTCATACAAGAAGGGGGTGCTGGTTGGGTATTGGCGAGCTCTCGCTGTCGCGAGGGTAATTCCCAACAGCACCCGGATACGAAGGCCGTTCTCGCCGGCTGGATGTTGATGGGAAAATGGGATTCTTCTGCGGCTTCCCGTATTCTGACAAACCCCCGCCAGCCCTCGCGGAAGTTGATGCGGCGGGTGTAGCGGCGGCGCGCCTCGACCAGGGCCTGACGCAGCCCCTCCTCGCCGTCCGGCACCACGATCAGATGCACGTGATTGGGCATCAGGCAGTAGGTCCACACCGCCACGCCGCAGCGCCCGCACCATTCGCTCAGCAACGCCAGATACGCCGCGTAATCTTCCTCTTGGAAGAACGTCGGCTGGCGACGATTGCCCCGTTGCGTGACGTGATGGGCCACACCCGGAACCACAACTCTCGCCCATCGAGCCATGTCCCGAGCTTATCCCACCGCCCCCGCCGCGTCAACCACGACCCCCGAATTTAGTATGGTGTCCCGAATGGCGGTCGGTTAAGAGGGCGTGCACGTCTGAAATCCTCATTACTGAACCGAAAAATGGGGATCAGGGCGCTGTCAACGGCCTTAACCGACCGCCATTCTATGGTGTCCCCGGAACTACACTGCTTAAGGGACCGCCATTCGTAGCCGTCCCCATTATTCCCGCAAGTTTCGTTGTCCATCTTGGCGTCTTTTCTCTCGTAACCTCCTGAGCCTTTCGCCAATGTGCAATTTCCGCCTGTCCACATCGAGATATATAAACACAAGAATCGCGCTTATTACAGTTGACAGAAGTATTGCCCAGTCTGCCCTAAGAATACCCACAGACGGCACGAGTGCGTCAAGTATTGCTGCGAGCGCTGCAACCACGAACACAGGCACGAAAAGAGCGACCGCTACCACACCAAGGGCTTCAGCGATTGATACGCCATACCAGAATACTCTGCGCAGCCACAATCTAACCCGATCATGCCTTGGATTCTGTTCGCTCATGTTTGATTGCTCATCCATGAATAGTTCCTTGCCGCGGTCTTATTTGGCTGAGGCCTTTTCTTGACCCGATCGCCGAATCAATTCCCGAAGCACATCAACTACGCGCCCGCCGTCAGTCGTTGCTGCGGCTTCCAGAGGAGGGAACCCTTCGTTATCCACTTGCCATAACCTAATCCACCTTCGAAACATAGGAGCCATGCGCTCGTAGGCGTTGGTCGCTGCTGTCATGACGATCGAAGTGGCACCACTGACCAGGCCAACCCCTATGCCGGTAGCTACATCACCTCCTGGGAAGTAGCTGGCCCAGACGGCACCGCCAAAACCACTTGCTACGACTTGGACCGTTGCTTCAAATGGACTGACATTACCGAATATAAGCTGATTAATAGCCGCATTGGTTACGGCTCCGGCGCCACCGCCCACAGCACCAGAAGTAACAGGATCACACCCGAAACCTATCATTGCACCCGTGATTGCACCTCCCACAGTACCACTGACGGCGCCTATCCAGCCGCCCCTCCAGCCGCCGCTTATGCCGCCTATTGCTCCGCCAATCGTACCTCCTATCAGTGCTCCCCAGAACTCGCCTCCTGACGGGTCCACATAATTCAGGGGATTGTTTCCGCAGTAGGTGTACAGGTTCACGCCCACGGTATATCCGACCGGGTCGGTTTGGAGGAAGCGGCCGATTTCGGGGTTGTAGTAGCGGGCGCGGTAGTAGTACAAGCCCGTGTCCTTGTCGAACTCACGACCGGTGAACATGAAGCGGTTGGGATGCTTCGGGTCGCTGGCGGCGACCTGGCCGTAGACCGAATACTCGTACAGCACGGCGGTCGTGCCGGAGGCGTTCGTCAGGGCGACCACGCTGCCCAAGCCATCGAAGTGATAGTAGTAGGTGGCATTGCTGTGCTCGACATCGATCATCGAGATCGGCTCATCCACGCACGGGCCGTAGATGTATTTGCGCAGCAGGTTGTTGTTGCCGTCGTACTCGGCAAGGCAGTGACCGCCGTCGTAGAGGTACTTGACCACGGTGGTGCCGTCATACTTCTTTTCGATCCGCCGCCCGGCGGGGTCATAGCTGTAGCCGACTTCGGTCCACGTGCTGGGCGGGGCGGGAGGGGTCACCTCGGGGGCCGAGCCCGACCACTCGACCTTATCCACCCACCCGCGGAATTCCGGAACCACAACTCTCGCCAATCGAGCCATGTCCCGAGCTTATCCCACCGCTCCCGCCGCGTCAACTCGCACCCCCGAATTTAGTATGGTGTCCCGAATGGCGGTCCGTTAAGGCGATTCATGGCGGTCTGACTCACGTTTTCAGGTCAGAAACAAGGGTCTCACGTGTGGCGGCCCGCTTAACGGACCGCCATTCTATGGTGTCCCCGGAACTCCTCGCGCACGGCCCCATGGTGCGGCATTCAAAATGAACTCCACCCGCTTGGTCTCGCCCTCTTCGAGAGTGACCTGCTGCTCTCTCCTTTGCAGAGCATATCCTATCTGAATGGGTTCGGAGACGCGATATTCGCCCGACGGGACTCGGATCCGTGCAAGGCCGTTCTTGTCGGTCCTGCCACTATAGCATTGGTCTCGCTGTACACGACGAACGTTCAAACCGGCTCCTGCAACGGGTTTCCCACTGGTGTCCTTGACGAGGACTTCTATGACGCCGCCCTTCGTTAATTCGAGCCTGATGCCACTGTTCATTTCATCTGTCTTAAGATCCACCTCCACCGGCTCCGCCGTCCATTCCGGCGCCTGCCCTATGGTCATCGCCAACTGCACAGTACGCCTGCCGGCGACAAGACCGCCAATACGGAATGTGCCATCCTCAGCCGTGGTGACCGGATCAGGTGGCAGGAACCCATCCTCCATCTGATCGGCTCCGGCTATTATCTTCACTCCGGCGATGGGTCTACCACTGGTCTTCTCTACGGCCATACCCTCGACTCTGGCTTCTGGAGGCAGCGTCAGCTTGATGCCCGCCTGGTCCGGTGAGAACTGGAGTCTGATTTCCCCGTTCGCCGTCTCCGCGATGTTCAAACCTGAGGAGGAGTCGCCGAAGGTTCGCTGGGTGAGAGTATCGACTGTCACTCGGCCCGCTTTGCGCGCGCGGAGTTCGCATGTTGCCTCGGCGGGCATGTCCACAAAGAGAAAATGACCGTTCTTGTCGGTCTTCGTATTGAGGAAACTGGGTAGCTCCAGGATACGCCAATCCTCGCCCCCTCCCATCACGATAAAGGCAATACCGACTTCAGCATCGGAGATTGGCTGCCCTTTTTCGTCAACAACGTCTCCGGCCAAGCCCCTCGGCTCGCCCAACACAATGTCATACGCGCGATCTGTACGCATCTGCATGGCCCACCCCAGCGCGAACCCTTCCTTTCGAGCCACGATGTAGTTTGGCCCGTAGGAATCGCCATGTTGAGGGACTGTAATGCTGAAACCACCATCGGGTCCAGCATTCTTCTCTTGGATGATCTTGATCGTTGGAAGGGATAGCGTCTCCGCGTACATGTACGCCAGTTGATAGAGCGTCACCTTCGCGCCTTCAACCGGCTTGTCGTTCAAATCGATCACTCTGCCCGTGATGGTGATTTGGCTTGCTCGATCGTGCGCACCTGCCTGGTCTGCAGGTTGCGATGCCTTCACCACATCAGACAGCATGAACAACATCGTGACGATCAACGGAAATACAGGATATCTCTGACACATCGCAACTCCTTGTCCAATTGAAGTAAGCATGGTTCGACGTACCGTTTCATCGGGCACCTCGCCCGCGAGATTCTCTATCTGCCCCTGGGCCCATCAATCTTTCATCCGCTTGCAGTTCGCAACTGCGAAGAACAGACCATGTGCACGCGGATGTCCCGACTTCAGCTGGAGCCTCATGGCTTGACTCCAAAGAGTAATTCTATGCCCATTTGCGTGAGATGGGCTTCCACCTCCTTCAGTCTCTCTTTTGCTGCTTGTATGTCATTGTAGATCGTCCAGTACTGTTCGTACAGTGCTCCATGCATAGCCATCAGTCTATTCTGTAGCTTTACCCCCTCGTCGATTCTCATCTGGTAGTAGTCCACCGCCTCCTCTGCAATATCGTGGTAGAATTCATCCAAGACCGCTAGGCCCGTGACCACCAGTTCCACGGATATTTCCACTCCTTTGAACACCACTGTGTAATCCAGATTTCCCGCCATTGCGTCGTGTATATGCGTACCACCCTCCATTATGTTCAACAGCAGCCACCACTGAGAATACAGAATAGAGAGACCACTCAAGGCATCCTCCACGCGCTTCAGCCCGGACTCTACGTTGGCAATTTGGCCGCTTATCGTGGCCCGAAGGCCCTCCAACGCCGTGATCCGGTCGTTCAGCCTCCTCTTCTCATTTATCAGTTCCTCGTAGATCTTCCAGAAATTCGGGTCACTTCGGAGCACATAATCAAGGCCGAACGGGTCAATCCGATTCATGGGACCATTCATGCAGTACGCATAGAGGTTCATGCCCGCACCATACCCAGAGGGGTCAGTTTGGAGGAAGCGGCCGATTTCGGGGTTGTAGTAGCGGGCACGGTAGTAGTACAGGCCAGTCTCTTTGTCGAACTCGCGGCCGGTGAACGTGAAGCGGTTGGGATGGTTCGGGTCGCTGGCGGCGACCTGGCCATAGACCGAATACTCGTACAGCACGGCGGTCGTGCCGGAGGCGTTCGTCAGGGCGGTCACGCTGCCCAGGCCATCGAAGTGATAGTAGTAGGTGGCATTGCTGTGCTCGACATCGATCATCGAGATCGGCTCATCCACCGCCGGGCCGTAGATGTACTTCCGCAGCAGGTTGTTGTTGCCGTCGTACTCGGCGAGGCAGTGGTCGCCGTCGTAGAGGTACTTGACCACGGCCGTGCCGTCATACTTCTTTTCGATCCGCCGCCCGGCGGGGTCATAGCTGTAGCCGACCTCCGTCCACGTGCTGGGCGGGGCCGGGGTCACCTGCGGGGCCGAGCCCGTCCACTCGACCTTATCCACCCACCCGCAATCACTGCCGGAGGAGCCGCTGTAATCCTTGACGTAGCGCCACTTGACGAGGTGGTTGCCCGAGCCGCTGATGGTATAGGACTTCTGCTGCCAACTGGTACTGCCGCTGATGCGGTCCTGGCGGGCGCCATCGATATAGAACTCCAGGTAATCGCTGGACGCCTGGGAGGAGACCTTCCAGTAGAAGGACAGGGTTCCCCCACCCCCGACCGCCAGCTTCATCCAGGTGGCCTGGTTATGCGTGATCGTGCCGCTTTGGGCGGAATCGCCGTCATAGTAGTACGTGCTCGTGGTCCGGGACCAGTTGGCCGAGCCGCTGGTGGCGAAGGCCAGCGACGAATCCACCGCCTCATCCACTTCATGCAAAGCCATGATCCTCGCCGACTGTGCCATGCGGCGATCCTATCCGCTGGCCCCTGAATATCAAGAGAAAGTGACACCGAAAATAGGGTGCGTCCCTATTATCCCTCGAGCAATTCACCAGCGTGGCCTTCTACGAACCAAAGTCCCACGCCATTACCCATGAAGTACCATGTGACCAGCCGTCTCCCCGATATGGCCACTCCCGGGGGTTCCCAGGGCCCTGGCAGCAAGCCGCCGCCTGCTATGGGCTGTCCCGAGAGTCCGGAAGGATCTATCGAACATATTGGGTTGTTGCCACAATAAGCGTACCTATTCGTGCCCTGCCCGGCTGGGTCGGTTTGGAGGAAGCGGCCGATTTCGGGGTTGTAGTAGCGGGCGCGGTAGTAGTACAGGCCGGTCTCTTTGTCGAACTCGCGGCCGGTGAACATGAAGCGATTGGAATGGTCCGGGTCGCTGGCGGCGACCTGGCCATAGACCGAGTACTCGTACAGCACGGCGGTCGTGCCGGAAGAACTCGTCAGGGCGATAACGCTGCCCAAGCCATCGAAGTGATAGTAGTAGGTGGCATTGCTGTGCTCGACATCGATCATCGAGATCGGCTCATCCACCGCCGGGCCGTAGATGTACTTCCGCAGCAGGTTGTTATTGCCGTCGTACTCGGCGAGGCAGTGGCCGCCGTCGTAGAGGTACTTGACCACGGTGGTGCCATCATACTTCTTCTCGATCCGCCGCCCGGCGGGGTCATAGACGTACGAGAGCTGATCCCAGACGGTCGGCATGGGGCCTTGCGGTGGCTGGGGCACCTGTCCGGTCCACTGGACCTTATCCACCCAGCCGCAATCGCTGCCGGAGGAGCCGCTGTAATCCTTGACGTAGCGCCACTTGACGAGGTGATTGCCCGAGCCGCTGAGGGTGTAGGACTTCTGCTGCCAACTCGTACTGCCGCTGATGCGGTCCTGCCCGCCCGGCCTCGGTTGTCTCCCCCATGGCATCATGCCGCCAGGCTACCGGCCGCTGCGTGGCAAGTCAAGACGCATCCGCCGGAATCCGCCCGCTCCCGCTTCCCCACACCTAAGTCCAAAGCCTGACCCCTTTTCCTCTCTTATCCCATTAGGGGGTTAGAGAACGTTCCCGGTGGTTTGAGCGGGATTACTTCCACCCCCAGGATCTGGTTTATGTTCTCTTCTGGATGGTGTTCTCCTACGATCTTCCACTGGTCTACACTACCGTCTGGCTTGAATGCATTGAATACGACACTCCACACCTCTCCTTCAAATGAGAACTGGGGGTCCTCACACAGCTCTCTCAGGATAGCCTCATTCTTCTCCGTCCCTCGCAGCCAGCGCGAAGCATCCGTCATTCTCAGCATGAGACTTGACCCGGGCACGAGCGAGGGGCCATGATGCAGGAACATCACTTCGGATAAGAAGAGGTCGACTTTCTGTATGTCATTGAAATCCCGGCGTGTAAACGCGTGCTCGCGCAATATCTCGTTTATGGCGAGCAGTTCCGCACGCGAGTTCACGTGGATATATCCACCATCCGCCACCATGAATATGCCCCTCTTGCCAGAGTTCGCTGTGACAAGATATAGCGTCTTTGTCTTGGACGGCCACGGGGAACTCGCATCCCAGACCTCGATGATGCGGCCCCCGAGTATCTTGCCAGCTTTCGTAAGCAAATCGGGCGGGCACCGACCATTCGTGTGATCGAGAAACTCGATCATGGGGTCCAGCGAAGGCCCCCGGAGAAGCCCTTTCGTAGAATTCGCAGAATCAGGGTCTAGGGCATTCGGATGAACCTCTGCCTGCGAGTCTTGAGATTGGACGGAGATGCCTGCGCTGGAAGCCCTGCCGACTTCCATGCAGCCGCCCAAAGGTGGGAGGAAAAGGAGCAGGCAAGCAAGCGCGAGTCCAGAGATCGTCTGTCTATCCAGTCTTCTGCTCATAAGTGTTCCTCACGAAACCGGGACATGTTCTTGATCTGCCTCTATGGGGCGGGAGCTTCATTCGGATCCGGTTGGTAGGGAGTAAGGCACCAATAGTCATACCCGCTCCAACTCCCGCTGCGCAACATCTCGTCCAGTACGCACTCGGGAACAGGTATCTTTTGGCCCGCAAGAGGGTCTATCACCCAGCACCAGGAAGTTGTCTGCTCCTGCCCATTCCACGTATGCGTCGCCCACTCCTCATAGTCCACAAACGCCATACAATGTGGCAGTGTGCCTCCTATGATGAATTCGGGGGGCAGAGCGAATACAAAAGGTGCGTTGAAATCCTCGACACTCTTCTTCATTGTTTCCATATCCCATGTGCCCGGATCCAACTCCTTATACCTTATGTCTATATCGGTGCCGGCAAGGAAATTGTTTAACACAACTCCCACAGCGTCCATGCCGGCTCCTCGCACCTGCCAGTTTTGGGAATATCCTGTCGGGTTTGGTAATCCCATCGCTAGTTCAAGAGCCAATCGTACGATCCGTTCATCCGGGACTTTCCAATCTGCGTGCTTGCTCCATAACATGTAGAGGACGTTCTGAATTGTCGCAGCGGCGCACGAGGCACCAAAATTCTGCACATAGAACGGTGTGTTTGCTGGTCCCCCGGTTTCGGGGTCGGGCACAGGATCTGTCCCGAGCGCATCGCGGAGGTTGAGAGCATTATTTCGGCAGTAGCGATACAGATTCATCCCATCGCCGTAGCCGGTGGGATCGGTTTGGAGGAAGCGGCCGATTTCGGGGTTGTAGTAGCGGGCGCGGTAGTAGTACAGGCCGGTCTCTTTGTCGAACTCGCGGCCGGTGAACATGAAACGGTTGGGATGGTTGGGGTCGGAGGCGGCAACCTGGCCATAGACCGAATACTCGTACAGCACGGCGGTCGTGCCGGAGGAGTTTGTCAGGGCGATAACGCTGCCCAAGCCATCGAAGTGATAGTAGTAGGTGGCACTATCATGCTCGACATCGATCATCGAGATCGGCTCATCCACGCACGGGCCGTAGAGGTACTTGCGCAGCAGATTGTTGCTGCCGTCGTACTCGGCGAGGTAGTGGCCGCCGTCGTAGAGGTACTTGACCACGGTGGTGCCGTCGTACTTCTTTTCGATCCGCCGCCCGGCGGGGTCATAGACGTACGAGAGCTGATCCCAGACAGTCGGCAGCGGGCCTTGCGGCGGCGGCACCTGTCCGGTCCACTGAACCTTATCCACCCACCCGCGGAATTCCGGAACCACAACTCTCGCCCATCGAGCCATGTCCCGAGCTTATACCACCGCCCCCGCCCCGTCAACCAGCACCCCCGAATTTAGTATGGTGTCCCGAATGGCGGTCCGTTAAGCGATTTGTGGGCAGACAACACCCGGAGCGGTGAGCGCGCCCCTTCAAGTCGCCGGTTCTTGCTCTCATCGCGAAAACAAGAGAGAAATCGTGCTTTTGAATAACATCGGCCGCTCGAACAACCGATCTGCAAAAAACACAGAGAAACGGGGCTGTGAGGCTTAACGGACCGCCATTCTATGGTGTCCCCGGAACTGCCCTGGACCTGCCAACTGGCGTTGAAGGACTCCTCCGGCCACAGGCTGGCCAGAACCATATGCAGCACCGCCACGGCCGGGGAGAGGACCCGCTCCCGCCAGGTGTATCCGATCTGCGTACAGACCTGTCGGATCTTGTCCTCGGGCAGCAGTTGCTGGACCGCATTGAGAGTGCTGGCCACGATTTTCTCCGAAATCGCTGGAGCGTTCGGCCCCGAGATGTCGAAAGAAATTGATGACATCATGAGTGGTCTCCTTTCCGATAGGTTTCATCCGTTTTCCGTTCTATCGGCCAGGAGACCTCTTTTCATCTACTCCTTAACGAACCGCCATTCCTGGCTGTCCCCCTTTCCCCTGTCTTGTCTCCCCTACTCAAGGTTGACGCCAGAATCTCCTCTTGGCCTTAATGCTTCGATTCGCTTCTCGTAGTCTGCTCCCAGTTCTTTATATCCATCATCATAGTACCAAAGGCCATCACAAAGCTCCTTGTCCCCATATGTGAAATCCGCAAACGCTGGCTTCCTATAGTTCCGGGGATACGCCTTCACTCCGAAATGATCTGTTCCTCCGAGCATTTCCACCGTTATCCTTCCGTCTTCATCCACGACAACATAACTGGGCGCCAAGTCCACTATGATCCGTGGGAACCGCGAGACGATGGGATCACGCGCCGCTCGAATCCTATACATCCCGGGCTTAAGTTCTCGTTTCCCCACTCTTGTCGAAAGCTCTCTGCAAGCTTCCAGCAAAGCCTGATGATCGGTTCTGTACAGCAATTGCACGCGCAACTCCCGCTCGTAGTCGCCACAACTCATCACAATGAATAGTATCCACCCAGCAACAATAAGAATGACACCCGCTATGACCAGCTTCATAATCACGCCTGGTTTCCTTTCGAACATATTAAGGACCCTGCCAAGGCAATCTGATAAACCTCGATTTGAACCCGCAATCCACTACCAATCGTTTCTGGCCCACCACCCCCACCAGCCTTTTGAATACCAATAGACGGCGCCGCCGGGAAGATGGCGGTATTTGACCATCTTCCAACCCGCGATAACGAGGAGTCCCTTGTCGAGCTAAGAAGATGTCCCGGTTGTCGTTGAGAATTGATTGAAAAGGATCATGCGGTCCGGGTAACAGATAGTGGTGAAGAAACAGAACTGTTACTCGTAAGAAGGAGACCGCATGATGGGTAAATCGTACCAG
>Ga0315291_10004387_pt1 | contig 17977 bp, 14 predicted proteins | sample YL17G12_20_MG_FD_203070 | JGI IMG/M metagenome (GOLD analysis project Ga0315291, IMG submission 203070) | Sediment microbial communities from Yellowstone Lake, YNP, Wyoming, USA - YL17G12_20 | ecosystem: Environmental > Aquatic > Freshwater > Lake > Sediment | place: USA: Wyoming | collected...
AAGCGATTGGCGCGGGACTGATGCGATTGGTGCGGGACTGATGCGATTGGTGCGGGACTGATGCGGTTGCGATGTTGGTCGCGGGACTGATGCGATTGGCGCGGGACTGATGCGGTTGGTGCGGGACTGATGCGATTGGCGCGGGACTGATGCGGTTGCGATGTTGGTCGCGGGACTGACCGCCACATAAATACATGAGCCATGCCTCATAACATGAGCCAATTCTCAACAATTATAATTGTGCAATGATTGGGGTATTATTATCTTGAATTTCTCTCGATTGATGTGTTGTAAGAATGAAAAATGTTCATGATTGTGTGCATGCATGTGTGAAAGGATGTCATGGATGGGTGTATGATGGGTGCATGGTATGATTAATGTCTGGTGGTTTTCATCCGATGTCAATTCAAAAACGTATATGATGAGAAAAAAATTGAATTGCTTTTTTTTCTGGGAGGGGTTCAAGACAGTGATTCATCTAGTGATATACATTTACGAAAAACATGGGAGTCGAACAATCAAAGTGCAAGTGCCTCTATCTTCCAGCCCAGAGCGGAAAGACACGTAAAATGGAGGAGCTGATCAAGCAATACAAACTAGGTGAGTTGTTTGACCCTGTCGACATTAACATTATCATTTCAGCGAACAACAAACTGCTGGTGGAACAAACGAAGAGCCGCATGACGAAGGACCTGGGAACCGAGAGCGAGGAAGGAGCCAACGACGCATGCATCCAGGGCAGCGTGTTCAGCTGGACTTCAGGAACCAAGGAGAGCAACATCAGCTCGGCCGAGCTTGCATTTCGGATGTTGGGAGAAATTGAAATGGTTGTCATTTGCGCTCACGCAACTCGCCTGCGTTATTTATTGCGCACTCTTGAAATGCTTCAAGCCTGCCCAATGTTCACCAAGCGAATCAACATCTGGATCGACGAAGCCGACAAGAGCATCAACTTGTGGTCGAAATACGAAACCGCCATTGCAAACATGCGCTGCATCAATCAGGTCACCCTCGTGAGCGCAACGTTCGACACAGTCGTGGCAAAATACAAGAGTCTGTGCGTTCTGCCGTACTTCCAAACTCACCCGGAATGTTATCGCGGTTTGGGAAGTGCGGGCGAGGTTGGAAGTGCGGTGCGCCACGAAATCAACTTTGTGGGGTCTGCCTCGGAATATGTGGGGGAGGTCATAAAAACAAACGTCAACCTAACCAAGCCGGGCATGCGCGCCTTCATCCCGGGTTCTCTGGGGAAAGCGAGCCACAACGCAATCGCAGATTTCCTTCACAAAGAACACCGATTCGTGGTGATCATCATCAACGGCGAGCGCAAAGAAATCCTGGTTCCAGACTGCGACCCAATCGACTTGCGATGCTATTTGACCGTCGGAAATGGGGAAGTTCCGACAGAGTTCAACGCACAACTCGCCAAACTCTACAAGGCCAACAACTGGTCGCGGTTTCCTCTTGCAATCACGGGATTTTATTGCGTGGAGCGGGGTGTCACCTTCCAATGCGGCCCAGAAGAAGGCGTGCACGACGGGTTCATGTTTGACTACGGAATCATCCCTCCCATCGCATGCGCAGCAGAAGCATATCAGACCATGGCACGCTTGTTTGGAAATGTGGGCAACATTCCGAACTACAAACCAGTGGAAGTTTACACCAACTATGCCACATTCTCTCGTGTCGAGAAACAAGAAAACATCGCAATCAACATCGCGCGCATGGTGAAGATTCAACAACTCGATCTGGTGACCAAGAAAGAGCTGAAAGCCGCAGAAATCAGCGAAAGTGAAGCCATCCAAATGTGCAGGATTTACAAAGATGAAGAGGTTGTTCGCAATGCATGCAAGGTGCTCGGCTACACCTACCGCTCAACACCAGCCAACGAGGCCGGTTTCAAAGAAACATCTCTGAACGCCAAAACCGGCGTGGCATCTCTGAACAGCGCAGTCATGAAAGTCAAAAGTGGTTATGGAACAAACCATGGCGAAAAAACATACCGAACATGCTATCCATGCTATGTCGACACCACAAACAGCGCAACTCTCCGATTTGTTGTCATCATTCGACCGGACACTGACCCCATCAAGATCAAAGCATGCGATGCCGAGTACAAACCGATGAAATTGACAGAAGCAATGACGTTGTAAAGTTTCACCCCCCACCCCATTCATTGTGCATATGAATCTAACACTTTTTTTACAACAATGTGTCGCGGGACTGATGCGACAAGCGGAGCGATGGGGTGCGATGGGGTGCGATGTTGGACGCGGGACTGATGCGACAAGCGGAGAAACTAAACCCAAGGGCATGCAATGGGTCTGGATGAGGGGTCATCCAGGAATCGACATGTTAGTATATGCATTCCGCAACATGATGTTCCAAGCAGGTGTCAGCACATGGCTCAGTTGGCAGACGATGTGTCTAGCAAGACAAAAGTCGCAATTTCGAGCCCCCAATGAGTGCAACTGCGAAACAGAAGGGAAAAATGGTAGTGCCCATTTCAATGAATTCTTAGGGGTGCAGCAGAAAATTTCCCAGTCAAGACAACGCCGGTATAGCTCAGCGGCAGAGCGTCTCAAACACCGTCGGTCATCCCATTCGACTCATTAAAAGTCCGAAAGACTGATGGTTATCGCCTCATAAGCGGAAGGTCACAGGATCGAAACCTGTTGCCGGCAAAATTTCAATTCGCCAGCTTTAAAGAAGCTGGTGGTCATAGCTCGAGGGACCACAAACATGAGCATGTAATACCGGAGTGAAGCTGGTCGTCTAGATGCGGACGTTAAACGTCATCATACCACACGTCAAGCTTGACGTAAAACGTAGCATCTTTAACCTGGACGTAAAACGGAGCAACCTTTCACCGGGGTAGCTTAAAGGAAGAGCGCCGTTTCACTTTGTGGGCTCATAACCCCGAGGATCAAACCCTGTCTCCGGTATTAATCAATCACATCGCAATGGTGCATAAAGGCACTGGAGCAACCTTTCGCCGGTGTGGCGCAGAGGAAGCGCGCGGGGCTCATAACCCCGAGGCCAGGTGTTCAAATCACCTCGCCGGTCACTACCATTTGTCGGCTTTAAAGAAACCGATGGTCATAGCTCGCGCGACCAAAAACATGAGGGACACTCACCCCTTTAGCTCAGTGGAAGAGCACCCAGGCTCATAACTTGGGGGTCACAGGATCGAAACTTGTAGGGGGTATTTTACAATTTGCAGTTTCAGAACTGCAACGCTGACACTACAGCACAATGTTCAATCGGTATAGTGTAATTCGGTAACACGTGGAGCTCACGAGCGGTTCCAAAATGCAAGATCGATGCTTGCTACCGGTGTAATTCCACTTCGCCATGACTTTGCAGAAGCTGGACATCAAACCATAGCAACCATAACCGACATGGCGCAGCGGGATGCGCATGGGGCTCATAACTCCAAGGCCACAGGATCGACACCTGTCGTCGGTATACACTTTTTTTTAATCGTCTTCTCCTCCTAGCTTAAAAAAAAGCACCACCATATCCACATCATCGTTTGCGCCGCTTGCAACTCTTAAATATAGGCTTGTCAGTTCGCACAAAAAATAACGCACGCACATTCTTGTCCGCGTCAAACCTCATGTCAAAATCGTGCACCTTCGCACCCTTGCTCTTACTCCGCACCTTCCGCTTCAACGTCCGGCAACTCGTAATCCCTTTCCGACGACGGTCAGCATATTCAGCCAAATACTTGTAATCTTTCCCAACCTCAAGCTCCTTAGATGACACCCAACCGGGTTCAGACTTGCCACGAATAAAACTCAATATTCCCATTAAAATTATAAAGTTGTGCAATATTATTTTCATGCAATTAAATGAATATCTCTCAACACCAATGTTGTAAGAATCAAACAGTTTGAACAATGTTTGACCATTATGTGTTTGGGGGCCGCATGGTCGAGAGATATGCGCATAATTCATTCCTCAGAACATGAGCCATACCTCATAATGCGAGCCATTCCTCAATAATTATAAATAAGGGATTATCAGGGTTTAGGGTTTTCAGGGGGTCCAGGGTTTTCAAGGGTTTTTCTAGGGTTTAGGGTTTATAGTGCATTTAGGGTTTAGGGTTTAGGGTTTAGGGTTGCCGAGTATGAAAATAAATAACGGCGCAATGTAAAACCAAGATGTTGAAAAACCCGTTCGCATGCTGCATGTGCTGTTTCAAACGACGACCCACCGAGTCCTTGCAGCCGAGCGGCGAAACATGCGACCCAAGTCAATACATGTTCGATGATTTGACACGATCTGTAAAAAATCACGAATAGCGTAAAAAATTGAAAACGATGTCGACTGCAAGAGCATACACCAGCAACAACAGCAACAACATCAACCGCAACAACAGCAACAACATGACATTGGAAACCGACGTGATTCTGCAACTCAACATGGGGTTCAATGATGGACCGCGCGAGAGAAAAATGGACAACACCGAATTAAGTGCCAACCACACTGCATTGAAATGCCACATGTGCAATGTGCTGTCAGAGCTGTCCGATTTGGATAACCTGAACCAGATGCAACGAATTTGGTTCAAATCACTGGAAGTGGGCGAATGGACGTCGTGCGACTACGGCAGCTGGGCATCACTGACCCCCACCCCACCCGTGTCGTACAACCTGCAACTGACCGCCACCATTCAGCACGCCACCCCGCTGTCGTTCGCAACCGTTGCCGCCATCATTGAAGCAATCTACGACAACGGCGCCAGCTGCCCAATGTCGTTCGAAGACGACGACTACTACTTCCTCTACCCGTATCACAGCATCATTTCGGACCTGGACGACGGCATCTGCTGCGGACACTAAGGCAATAAATGCAACTGTTTACCCATTAAGTTCGCCAACACGACATTGGAGCCACCACAGACCAACGTGACCACCGTGTCAGGCAAGGCGTCAAGCAAGGCGTGTAAGCAATGCGTTAAGCAAGGCGTTAAGCAGACGCAAGAATAAAAGTCGTCGGTTGCGATAAATGTATGCAAATTTATTAATATTCTCATTTTATAGTAAATAAGCACAAAGACCCAGACAAAATGGACGAGGTGAAAACCGCGATACTGCGGAACGAGAAAATCGAAGACACGCTGCACGTGATTGCGGTGGTTTCCAACCCGTGCAATTTCAAGATCCGGTACAAGCTGACCCACGAGTTCATGAAGCGCATGGAAAAAGAGCCGGACGTGACGCTCTACATGGTTGAGCTGGTGTACGGCGACCAAGACTTTGCCGTGACATCCGCCGACAACCCGAGGCATTTGCAGCTGCGGGGCGAAATCCCGCTGTGGCACAAGGAGAACATGATCAATTTAGGCGTGCGCCACCTGCTGCCGGCCAGCTGGAAAGCGTTTGCATGGATTGACGCGGACGTGGAGTTCGACAGCGCGCACTGGGCCGCGGACACGCTGAAGCTGCTGAACGCGAGGCACAAGGACGGCAAGGACTTCGTGCAGCTGTTCGCGCACTGCATCGACATGAACTTCGACGAACAAATCATGAACATTTTCACGGGGTTCGGGTACCAGTTCTGCAAGGGGTTTAAGAAGGGGTCGGGGTTGAACTACTGGCACCCCGGGTTTGCGTGGGCGTGCAACCGCACGGCGTACGAGCAAATGGGCGGCATCTTCCAGGCGGGCATCATGGGGTCGGGAGACAACATCATGTGCCACACGTTCACCCAAAAAGCGCCGGAAACCCTGAAGAAGGGCATGGACGCGGGCTACTTCGAGTTTGTAAACGAGTTCCAAGACAAAATGGCGGGACTGACGCTGGGGTACGTGCCGGGCACCATTCGGCACTACTTCCACGGGAAGAAAATAAATCGGAAGTACTACGAACGCGAGGACTACCTGATCAAGTACAAATTCAATCCGAAGACATTCATAGAGGAGAACGATATCGGGCTGATTGTGCCGACGGAGGCGTGCCCCCCGGAGTTCGTGGCCGACATACTGCAGTACTTCCAGGACCGCAACGAAGACGAAATGGTGATGGAAGAAATCTTGAACAAGCACGACAAGAAAACGCTGGAGTACAAAATAAAATTCATTCTGGATGAGTTCGAGAAACTAAATAAGAAGGGCGCTCCCCCCCTTCCGCCCCCCACGCAAGAGAGCGCACAAACGGGCTTTGCGCGTGTTTGCGATCAACAAATACAACAAATACAACAAATACAACAAATGCAACGCATGCAACAAATACAGCAACAAACGCAGCAACAAACGCAGCAACAAACGCAGCAACAAGTGCAACAAATACAGCAAATGCAACAAATGCAACAAATGCAGCAAATGCAGCAAATGCAGCAAATGCAACAACGGAATGCAACACCAAACGCAACAAACGCAACAAACCACCGAGTCAAGTACCTCCACAGTTTCAAATAAAAAATTTAATAAATTAGTATTTCAATGATGTCAAATACTAATATGAACGATGCCATGGATGCCGTGGATTATTACATGCTGCACGAAACAATAAATGAAGTCATTGAATTCATTGAATTCATGAAACACGCAAAGATCCCCAAACCCAAAGCCAACGCCAATCCCAACGCCAATCCCAGTCCAATTAAAGAAGAACCCAAAGACAAAGCCAGTCCAATCAAAGAAGAACCCAAAGACAAAGCCAATCCCAGTCCAATCAACGAAGAACCCAGTCCAATCAACGAAGAACCCAGTCCAATCAAAGAAGAACCCAAAAGCAAAAGCAAACACACGGACGACGAAATGTTCAAAGGAGTATCAATGCTTGACGACAAGTTGTTGCCATGTTATAAATTGAATTTGTCGCAAGCGCTGCTGGAAATAAAAAAAAACCCCAAATGTGTTCCATTTCAAATATATTTAGAACGCTGGAAGTACTTCAACGACAAATACAAAAAAGCGAACAAGCTGAACGAAAAACCCAAACCAGTCGTCGACGACGCGCTGCTGCCCCCAACTCAACTAACGCTGCTCATTGCCATCAGCAAAATAAAGAGCAACCCGCTGTGTGTTCCATTTGAGGCGTACATGAAACGATGGAACGAGCTAAAAACCATGAAGAAGCACAGCGCAATGACAAAATGAATGCATCGCGAAATGAGTGCATCACGAAACGAACCGGAGAATAAAAAATGTGCATAGTATATTGAAATCAAATGGCATCGTCATCTTACAGCGCCTATTTAGCAAACCGAACGGTTTGTTGTTGCAAGACGCAGTCATCCCCAAACGAGCTGTCCGTCCTGATAAAAAATGAAGTGTACGATGCGACCGCGGCCGTGTTCAATGAAATGCAACGAATGTTGGCCAGAACCACGGTTTTGGCGAGAGAAGCCGCCGCCTCTGCCGCTGAAGCCGCGGCCTCTGCCGCTGAAGCCGCGGCCTCTGTCGCTGAAGCCGCCGCCTCTGCCAGTTCGGCCAACACGGCGGTTGCCTCTGTTGAAGAAGCCGTTGAAGCAGCCGTTGAAACGGCCAATGCCTCGGCCGATGCAGCCGCCAATTCCGCGCGGGTTGCATCGGTGTCTGTCAGCTCAGCGGGAGTGTCCGCGTCGAGAGCCGCAACGTTTGCAAACACGGCAACCAATGCAGCCGCCGCAGCCGCCGCATCCGCGGCAGCCGCTGGATCCGGCAGTGGCAGTTCGAGCCAAGAGCTGTTGAATCAAATTGAACAATTGGCGGCCGTGTCTGCCAGCGCATTTGCTGCCGCGACCGACGCCACAACCACGGCAAGCGCAGCGGCAAGCGCCGCAACCGTGGCGGCCAGCTCCGCCGCCGAAGCCGCGGCAATTGCCCAAGCATTGCAGAACGGAAGCCCGAGCCAAGAGCTGCTGAGTCAAATCGAAGAATTGGCGACCGTGTCTGCAAGCGCGTTTGCTGCGGCAACCGCGGCAACGAGTGTGGCAACGGAAGCCGCAAACGCCGCAACCGCGGCAACCAGCGCAGCGACCGTGGCGGCCACTTCCGCCATCGAAGCCGCGGCAATTGCCCAAGCATTGCAGAACGGAACCCCGAGCCAAGAGCTGCTGAATCAAATCGAAGAATTAGCGACCGTGTCTGCAAGCGCGTTTGCTGCGGCAACCGCGGCATCAAGCGCGGCAACCGAAGCGGCAAGCGCGGCAACCACGGCAACCAGCACGGCAAACGAAGCAGCAAGCGCGGCAACCGCGGCAACCAGCACGGCAATAACCGCGATGAACGCGGCAGCCACTGCAACGAATGTGGCGACCGTGGCATCAAGCACGGCAAACGAAGCGGCAAGCACGGCAATAACCGCGATGAACGCGGCAGCCACTGCAACGAGTGTGGCGACCGTGGCATCAAGCACCGCAAACGAAGCGGCAAGCACGGCAATAACCGCGATGAACGCGGCAACCACGGCAACGAGTGTGGCGACCGTGGCAACAAGCACCGCAAGCGAAGCGGCAAGCACGGCAATAACCGCGATGAACGCGGCAGCCAGTGCAACGAGTGTGGCGACCGTGGCAACAAGCACCGCAAGCGAAGCGGCAAGCACGGCAATAACCGCAATGAACGCGGCAACCACGGCAACGAGTGCCGCGACCGTGGCAACAAGCACCGCAAGCGAAGCGGCAAGCACGGCAATCACGGCAATGAACGCGGCAACCACGGCAACCGGCGCCGCGACCACGGCAACCAGTGTCGCAAACGAAGCCATGGAAATTGCCCAGAGTGCAACCCCGAGCCAAGAGCTGCTGAACCAAATCGAGCAAATTGCGACCGTGTCGGCGAGTGCGTTTGCTGCCGCGACGGAAGCGACAAGCACGGCGGCGGAAGCCGCAGCAATTGCTCAAGAAATATACGACAGCAATTATGGCAACACGAACCAAGACTTGATTGACCAAATTGAATATTTGGCAAGCATGTCTTCCAGCGCATTTGCCGCAGCGACCGCAGCGGCCACTGAAGCAAGCACGGCCAGCGCCACCGCCGCATTTGCGACGGAATCGGCAGCCGCAGCCGCGGCACTTGCCCAAGAATTGCACAACAGTTCAAACCAGGTGTTGATTGACAAAATCGAGTACTTGTACATGATGTTTTACCGCAGTGATTCGAGTGCAATTATGGAAAACTACCCACTCTACCCACTGATTTAATGCAATTAATATGAATGTCATTGTTGATATGAATGTCATTTTTGTTCGTAAAAAAAAAAGTATAAGCAACATTTATAACCCACACATACGCAAATGTCTTCTGTACCCACTCTCTTTCTAGGGAACGCCGCCACCGTCAACGAGGATGGCTTCAACTTCGGCGACTCCACCGTGACGGCGCCCACCCCCGTCAACAGCTACGACGTCACCAACAAGCTCTACGTTGATGATATGGTTCGCGTTCAGAAGGAGCGTCTCGACCATCTGTTGGACGGCACCGGCATTGATCTCAACCAGCTGAAGGAGCTTTCCGACTACGCTGCCGCGTTGAGTGCCGCCGACAACGCCACCGTTGAAGCGGCGCTGCAGCAGCAAACCGCCGCCACGGCTGCCCTGCAATCCTTCGTGAACAGCACCAAGAGCAACCTTGATGCGACCGACGTTGCCATCATGCAGTCCGTCGCCGACGAGGCGTCCGCCCGCACCGTCGCGGATTCGCAGCTGAGCGCGAGCATCACCTCGGGCTCCAACGCGCACGCTGCCTACGTTGCCAGCAACAACACGCACGTCGCCGCCATTGAGTCCGCCGCGTCTGCCGAGACCGCCGCGCGCATTGCCGGCGACAACACGCTTCAATCGAATGTGAACAGCCTGCAGACCGCCACGGAGAACGCCGCCACCGCCCTTGAATCATCGTTGACCAACGCCATCAACAGCGGCCTTGCGACCGAAGCGTCGGCCCGCGCCGCCGCCGACTCCACCCTGCAGGCAAACGTTGACGCCGAAGCCGCTGCCCGCGCCGCTGCCGATGCCGTCCTTCAGGCAAACATTGACTCCGCGAACGGCGGCCTTACTGCCGAGATTGCCGCGCGTGCCGCCGCCGACACCGTGCTGCAGTCCAACATTGACGCGCTGTCCACCTCGGTCGACACGCACGTCGCCGCGCTTGACGCCATGGACGCGTCCATCACTGCCAACGTGGATGCCGAGATTGCTGCCCGCGTTGCCGCCGTGAACACCGTGACCGACCGCGTGCACGACTTGGAGACCCTGGAAGCCACGCACTATGCCGGACTCGTGAGCATGGACACGTCGCTTGCCGCCTCCGTTGCCGCCGAAGCCGCCTCCCGCGCCGCCGCCGACATCCAGTACGCTGCCGAGCTGTCGTCCCTGGCCGCCTCCACCGCCGCCTCCGTTTCGTTGCTGCAGGTTGCGGACAGCAACATCATTTCCGCCGCGAACGCGGAGGGTGCCGCGCGCATTGCCGCCGACGCCGCGCTCGGCGTGCGTGTGGACAACGAGGAAGCTACCCGCAGTGCCGCCGTTGTTGCCCTTCAAGCCGCCGACGTTGCGCTCGGGGTCCGCGTTGACAACGAAGCCGCTGCCCGCGCCGCCGCCGTGAGCGCCCTCCAAGCCGCCGATGCCGTGCACTCCGCCGCGATCAGCGCCGAAGCCGCTGCCCGTGCCGCCGCCGACAGCACGCTGACCAGCGGCCTGAACACCGAGGTTGCCGCGCGCATCGCCGGCGACAACACCTTGACCACCAGCGTGTCCAACCTGACCAGTTCCACCAACAGCTCGGTTTCCAGCCTGCAGTCTCAGATCAACTCCGTTGTGGCTTCGTTGAGCTCCGAAACCAGCGCGCGCAGCGCCGCCGACGTCGAACTATTGAACAAGATCGACATGCTGTTCCTGTACTTCTTCCACCAGAGCTCGAACGGCGCAACCATTGATGCCAACCATCAAATCCAGTTCCTTTACGGCAACCCTTAAATGCAATTGAATTGACCAAAAAAAAATGAATTGATTTCAAACTTTGCGTTTGCAACCAAGTAATTAAGAAACCGGAGACGTGAGGACGGTGACTGAGGATGATTTCGCAAGCTTTTTTAAGAAAATGCCTGATTTTGCACAACGCATTGCAAATTATCCAGAAGGAGAAGCAGAAGGTGCTGCATTTACTGATAAATTTGCAACAATGGATGGATCCGATGAAGATTCCGATGAAGATGATGATTCCGATGAAGATGATGATTCCGATGAAGATGATGATGATTCCGATGGAGAAATGGGTGGAGGAACTAAAACGAAGTCGAAGAAGTCCAGAAAGTCGAAGAAGTCCAGAAAGTCGAAGAAGTTCAACAAGTCCAAGAAGTCGAAGAAGTCCAAGAAGTCCAAGAAGTTCAACAAGTCCAAGAAGTCCAGAAAATCAAGGAAAAGGCATTTCATTGAATGACGATGCCGCGAAGCGCCCACCTCCATAAACGTTGCTTTTCCATTTTTCGCATGACATCATGAGCGTGTGCCTCCAGTTGAACCGGCGTTTTATGATGATTTTCTTGAATTGCTTGAATTGCTTCAACGTTGGTGGATGCCATTGCAAAAATGTGCAGTGAGAAAAGCATTTCAATGCAGGATTCAATTTTTCCATTTTTGTTTTTTTTCATTTTTTATTAAAAAAAAGCACCATCACTGGCATTTTAAAAATGGAATGTCATTGGAGAAATCTCGTGGCTTCTTGGAGGGATGTTATGGCCGAAATTGATTCTTGGTCGGTTTTCCTCTCTCAACTCGCTTTTATGTAAATGAACAATTTTGATTTGAAAACACGGGTTGACTAATTTAATGTTTTTTTGCACCAATTCATGCATCAAGACGTTCTCAGACCCCCAATAATGCTGCACATGTTTTATATTTTCAATGCGGTCATGGAAATTCAACGGAGATTTAAAGATGAAACAATCATGACTGCCACAATAACTAGTTATCATGGGGCATGACAAGTCGTGCTCATATCTGGTCAATGCAAACACAACATCATGATTGGTGTTCAACCCATTCACCAAATTTGCATCCAGTTCATGTATGTAAATGTCCGAATTTGAAATCATGCATATTTTATTTTGCAAATTGTCAAATGCGTATGAAAATAAATCGGAATACAGCGGTTTGCTTCCAACCGAAATGACGGTGATTTTGTCATTGTTCAATGACTTGATGTGATCAAATGCTTCGTCGTCATCAACGAAGAGATGAATTTTTTCAATGAACTCACTTTCCAGGTTTTTTTTCAAACATTGGCGCAATTCATCATTTCTGTCATTGTTTGCTTCCGAATGAAACCGAGAAATGTAAAAGGAAGTAATTAGATGAAGCATACTTAATATAATTCAATGTAATTTATATACAATATATAATATATGTTATATGTATATAAGTGCAAAGACAAAATAAATCAAATCCAAACGAATGCCGTACACACTGCGAAAACAACCCCGCCGCGGCTACAAGGTGTGCAAGAAGGGAACGCGCAAGTGCTTCTCGAAGCGCGCTTTAACGAAGCGCATGGCCATCCGGCAAATGCGGGCGCTGTACTTGAACGAATCGAAACGCGGAACCGGGACCCGACGAAAGCAAATGGGAGGCTGACAGCCCGTGCTGCCCATGTCATCATAATGGACCGAGTCAGATAAGAAGCGCCACTCAATGACGGTGCGTTCACAAATTGTTGAACCCAAGACAAGCGAACGCAGCCCGACCTTGCGCCTCACGCTTTGACAAAATCCGAAAAGTGGGCGCTTTCAGACATCCACCGATTGTAAGCGTCGCGACGATTGCCTTTGAGCGCTCGCACGCGCTTGAGAATGACGATGTACGCCCGATGGGCGCCGGCGTCATCATAATCTAGGAACTTGCGCGCGTACTCCTCGCGCAAACGGACGCTTTGGTCCAGCGCGTCATCCGCAAACGTTTCCAGCGCGACTGCATTGATGGCCTTGTATTCATTGTAGAGCGCATTGGCCTGCAGCATGTGGTCGTTGCAGTACAAGTGCCGGTTTCTGGACACGACGATCCATTCGCAGCCGCATCCAGGAACGGTGCACCTTATATTCGGAGAACGTCGCCTGGGCATGCAATCATATGCAGAATGTGCAACATGCAATCATACGGAATCAATTTTTTTGAAAAAAAAAATCCGACAAAATGTCATCCTCAAAATGTATGAAACCAAAAAAAATTGAATCTGATTTGAAATACTTTTTTAGAACACAGTGTTTCAAGTGCGAACTATACGAACTACGAAAATGATTGGCGAACAAATGAGCGAACAAAAGCAAAATCAAATGCGACAAATGAACGAAGACATTTACGGGAATGAGATGAAGCGCCGTCGCACCAACGATGGCAAACATTTGAGGGTATGGCGCGCATGTGAACTATCATACGTGATTGCAGGTGATGGAGTCGAAGTCGAAGAAGAAACTGTCGTTCCGGTCGAAGAAGAACCGGTGAACCAAGAACCTGACCAAGTCCAAGTCCAAGAACCTGACCAAGTCCAAGACCAAGCCCACGAGCAATCCGCGAATGGATTGTTGCACTTGATTGGGCGCACCATGCTTGTCGAGACGGCAGACCTAAGAGTGCATCAGGGAACACTCCAAGAATTGATTGTGCTGAATGGTGAGCGTGCCATCCATATCCTGACCAGTGGCGGCGAACATTGCATTTTCACAAGTTCTCAAATTCTGGACCTGAACGTGCTTCATGAAGAGATGCTTTCACCAGTCGCCGCACTTTCACCAGTCGCCGCACTTTCACCAGTCGCCGCACCTCCAGTCGCCGCACCAGCACTTGAATGGTGGGAAATATCTCCACGTCCAGACGACAACGACGACGACAACGACGACGACAACAACAACATTGAGCAACTCATGCAAAGGATTGAAGTTATCCAAATTGACGACGACGACGATGAACCCCAAGACGATTTTCCTGAAATTGAATTTCAGCCAGCCAGAAGAGAGCAGCACCAAGAAGAAGAACCGAATTGCTGCGCAATCTGCCTTGACATCACCGACGCCTCACGCAACTTCGTGAGCCTGGATTGCGGGCATCAGTTCCATTTCGCATGCATGATGCACAACATGGCAACGGGTGGACAAAATCGCAACAACTGCCCCATGTGCCGGGGTGTGGTGAATCAACAATACGAGGTGCAAAATCTGGAGGATTATCAACCACACCCACCCGAGATGGATATGGAAGAAATGATTGAACGCGCCGCCCGTGGCAACCAGCGTCTGCAGGACGAGTTGGATTTGACCCGGCAGCATCGTGAAAACCTAACCGCAGAATACATGCGCGTGATGACCATGAACATGCAAACTGGAATTCGATACAGAGAAGAACGCGAAGCACGGGATGCATTGGAACGCCGGGCCGAAATGTGCCATTTGAACGAGCGCATCGCAGCAGTCGTGGAAAACGCGGCCAACAATGACGTCCGACGCCAACCAGGCGCGGCCATGCACACGGAGCGACAAATTCGGGAACTGTGCATGAGCTTCGGCATGACGGCGTATGACGCCCAGTATGACGACGCCCAGTATGACGACGCCCAGTATGACGACGCCCAGTATGACGACGCAGAAGCACCATACTGCGACGACGAGGATGATGCAGAAGAGAGTGCGGAAGAAGTGCATCCATGGCCAAGGGGGGTGGTTCCGATATGAAGATGGTTCCGGTTAAAGCAAAGCAAAGCAAAGCAAAAGCAACTATAAAACTATAAAAGGCAGGGTAAGTCCTTTTTTTTTTGGCCAATTAAACATTGAGAAAAAAATTGAATCGAAAATAAAATAACATGACATTTTATAACAAATCAACAATTCAATCAACGAAATGTTTGGAGGAAGCACCTGTTCTGTCATTAAAGAAAAACAGGAATGTGAAGGCAGTGGAGAATGCGTTTGGGGCAAAACCGGCAAGTGCAGTGTCAAGCGGAAGGGTGCTGCAGAAGCGATGCGATCCATGCCATCCCCTGTCGCAGCAATGCGAATGCCATCCCCCGCTGTTATGCCTGCCGCAATGCCATCCATGCCATCCATGCCATCCATGCCATCCATGCCATCCCCGGTGCGTGTATCAAAGACGGCCAAAAAAGCTCCAAAGCAGACCAAGTCCAAGTCCAAAACCAAAAAAACGGCCGAAAAAGTGCCCGAAGGCCCTGCGTTCAGTTGGCTGGAAAAAATGGGCCAGGATGCTGGATTAAGCCAAGGGATGAGTCCAGTCACGCACAAAAAATTCCGCGCAGCATTTGTGTTGAATGGATATGCATCCGAAGAAGCGGGACATTCATGCGTCAGAATTGCTGGCGTCTTTTTGGAATACAAGTCGAATGAAGTCAAAGCGGCGGACGACTTCAGCAGCCAGAAGTATTACTGCCTGGCACTGTTCCATGTTCAAACAACGGGTGAATTATTGTTGATTCAAGCCTGGAACCGAATTGGCGAACTGCCAGGTAAAAACACCAAGATTGTGCGTGCATCTTCACTGGAAGAAGGTGAGGCCGAATTCAAGAAAGTCATGAGCGACAAGCTGAAGAAGAAGTACAAGCTGGCAGGATGGGACATGGCTACTCCAATCTTCATATGGCAAATCGAGAACTCGTCACCCAGACCCAAGGCCTCGTCACCCAGACCCAAGGCCTCGTCGCCCATGTTGCCCATGGCAGCCGAAGCCGAAGCCGAAGACGAAGCCGAAGACGACGACGAGCAACTGGTGCAAAAGACCAAAGAAGACTTTCAACCCGGCGCAACCCTGAAGAACGTGAGAGCCAATGCGGATGTGGACCTGAGGGGGCGCAACATGAAGGGCATCAAAATCGTGGGTGGAAACATGGTCAATGTTGATTTAAGGGGCGCCGATTTGAGCGGCGCGACTTTGGAAAACATCATGTTTCACAACGCCAAACTGGACGGCGCCATCCTGACGGGAGCGACCATTCGGGGATGCATCTTTGAAGAGGCCAGTGTAAAAGAGACGCGTTTCAGCGGCGCACACATCACGGAGTCAGACATGAACAAGTTGTCCTCTGCGGATAAGACTCAATTCAACGACAGCGTTCTGACCAACGTGTGGTTGAGTGGCAGCAAATTCCGTGAAGCCAACTTCGCCAACGCGAAATTTGAAGGCGCTGAAACCAAACTGAACGGTGTGACATTTGAAAAGGCGAACCTTACAGGCGCGTCATTTGGCGAGGGCGTGATACTGACGATTCCGCCCAACATGCTGTCTGCTCACCACGACAGAGACACCTCCTACATCAGTTTCAAGGGCGCCAACCTGCAGAAAGTGAAGTTCAGCCCCAGCGGCACAATAGCCAACCTGGCATACAACAACTTTGAAGGTGCCAACCTGACGGGTGCCAAGCTTGAAGAAGCCGACCTGCGATACTGCAAATTTAAGGGCGCGAACATGACGGACGCGAGTCTATCTATGGCGGATTTTCGTGATTCTGAACTGAGCGTGTCCGCATTGAAAGATGCCTTCATCAATGGCGCCATTTTCAACACTCTGGAAATGCACAAAGGGGTTCTGCGCTTCGAAGATTGACCTCAACCCAATCCATAAACCACCAACTAAAGCAAAACAACCCCGAATCAAAATACAATTATAAAAATATCATTATAATTATATCCATTTTTTTTGCACAAATCCGATGAAGTGTTGTGGAACCAGCTGCGGGATTGCCACCACTCTGCTTGCGGGCATGGCGTACTGCACCTACATGGGCAACCGGTCTGAACTAGTGAAGAACTACATGCGGTCCTTAACCCCCGATCAGCAACAAACGTATGCCAAAATAACAGAAGAGAGGCGCGGCATTTATTTGCGCGGCTTCGGCTGGGGTCTGCTTCTGTCCGCGCTCCTCCTAGGCGTTCATCACCAGTACCTAACGATGTCGCGCGCCGGACTGCTGTGCACCGTGGCGGCCATCACGCTGGCGACCAACTACTTTTACTACGTGCTGTCGCCGAAGAGCGACTGGATGGTGCTGCACTTCAACAAGAGTCAGGACGCTGCCAACTGGTTGAGCGTGTATCGGGGGATGCAGGTGAACTACCACGTGGGCCTAGTTTTAGGCATTGCCGGCACTGTGCTGTTGAGCAACGCGTTTTATTCCAAAAATTGAGTTAAAGCTTAAATGGCAAATGCATGCATGGTTTCCAATGAACTATACATACTCTCATATGAACAACGTGAAAATGACGGGCAGCGCGTTTGAATCCCCCGGCGATGCCGCAACTGTGTTGTTGCAGTTGGTATGGTTGTTCATCATCATCTTTGGTCTTCAAGAAGAACGGCGAAATTAAAAAAAAAATTGAATCCGTCGCATCAACCGCACAAAGGAAAAAGAAGCAACACCCAACAAGCAACAAGCAACCGAAGCAACAACAATGTCCAACCACGCCAAACCCATGATCCCCGGAGCCTTCGTTCTGAAATTGAAAACGCCCCGGTTGCGCATGTGCTTGGTCAAGCAAGTGCCGGCACAATCATCATCGTGCTGGATGCTGTTTGGCCAAAACATGAAATGTGACCAAAACATGAAATGTGACCAAAACATGAATTGTGACCAAAACATGAAATGTGACCAAAACATGACGGACAAGACCACGTTTCAAATGGAGTTCCAGTCGCACCAGGAGACAACCCTCATCAACTACATTGCGGACATGACGGACACTGACGAGGCGAACGAAACGCGTTTGCAACTCCGGCTGGTGCTAATCCGAGAATCGCCGGCCGTTTCCTGCATTGGGTCGCTGTGGGCCCTAAAAGGGCTGGAAATGTACCGGAAAGAATTGCGCACGGCAAGTGGATTGGTCGGCTCGCTGCATCAAGACGTGAACATGCTGCGCCTTTCACCGCAAATCGAAGATTCACCGCAAATCGAAGATTCACCGCAAATCGAAGATTCACCGCAAAACAGCCACAACAGACACGTCATGCAAACTCGGTCCAAAGCAAAGCACTAAAACGCAAAGCACTAAAA
>Ga0315291_10004388_pt1 | contig 17977 bp, 13 predicted proteins | sample YL17G12_20_MG_FD_203070 | JGI IMG/M metagenome (GOLD analysis project Ga0315291, IMG submission 203070) | Sediment microbial communities from Yellowstone Lake, YNP, Wyoming, USA - YL17G12_20 | ecosystem: Environmental > Aquatic > Freshwater > Lake > Sediment | place: USA: Wyoming | collected...
CCTCGACGTCGAGCTGGAGCCGGTCGCTGCATTCGACGAGCTGTTTGGAATCCTGCCCGATTCGGAGCAGACCTGGGGGAATTGCCAGCAAAGCTGCCTGCCGTGCACGGCAGAGCGGACAGGAGAGAATTCCCTCAGATTTCCCCGGACGATTGCCCTGAAGGAATTCCACGCGATCAGGTCCTGGATGGGGCTCCATGCGGATACCCGGTACATCGCCAGGACACTTCCGGGCCAGGGTTACTCCGGGACCATGATCAAGGAAGTATCCAGTGCCTTCTATAGGATACATGGCAAAGGCGCCGCGGTTCTCTATTCCGGCGACGTGCGCTTCCAAGAGGATTCCGAAGCAATATTCCCGGATTCCGGCGTCTGGAAGGCACTCCTCAGCGACGTTCTGGACTCCCGCGCGTGCGGGACCGATCTCACGCCGGCAGGCGCGGAAATCGCTCGCATGGAGAGGGAAGGCAAGATCTACGCATTGACGATAGATGGGATCCGGATACGTCGATAGCCTCGACCCTGGAGTGAATAGACGATCGTCCAATGAACGCACCGACCGAGGAAGGGCTCCCATGACCACCGATGTATCGGAATCATCCTGGAAGAGGCAGCCGGGTGGCGGCCTTGTTCTTGGCAACTAGGGCGTTCGCGGGAACTGGGCAGCGTGCTCAAGGCGGATATTCCTCCCGTGCCGGCCGTCGTGCCGGGTTTGGTCCAGGCGGCGCTTCGCGACGCAGGGCTTATTCCGGATTGGAAGGAAGGGCTTGACTTCCTCGACTGCGAATGGGTCGAAAATCGCCACTGGGAATTCTTCACAGACATTGAAGCGGAGCTCATTCCAAACTCTATCACTCTATTACTCTGTCCGCGCGAGAGCGCTGAGCAGGGCTCCGTTCAAAATGTAAAGACGCGACGAATAGCATTGGCTCAGGACGTGGAAATTGACGAAGAATGACGCCGAGGACCTCCGTAACAGATAATCCAAGGCAGGAACACTCTGGGGAGGACCGCAATAAGAAGAACAAAGCCTCGAAGGGCATGGAGTCACCGCTGATGCCGGGGAAGAATGGGAATGCGCAGGGGCGAGGCTGTTATGGTTCGCGACGGCAGCCGAGAGATCGGAGGATTCTTGCACGCAGAAATCCAGCAGCGAGAGAGGCTGGGGAATCGGTCGGCGAGCTCGAGGGTCCTGGCAAGAATAATGACCCTCAGGGACATGGCTTTCGGATGATATTTCAGAAGCCAGCCACCCTCACCTCGCGGATTTTCTAAACACGATCTCCGCCGGGATCCTTACCTCGCCTTGCTCGGGTTGATCGCCCTCGATGCGGTCGAGTAACAATCGCGCTGCCGCGCTACCGATCTTCTCGAAAGGCTGGTGCACCGTGGTGAGCGGGACTTCGACATGCTCTGAGATGTAGAGGTCATCGAAGCCCGTGATCGAGAGATCATCAGGGATTCTGACGCCATTGGCAAGCGCAGCCTTCATCAACGAGATCGCGAGCATGTCGTTCACCGCCACGACGCAGGTTGGCTTCTCCTTCAAGCTAAGGAAATAGTCGATCGCCGCGTCCGCGTCGTGCAGGCGGTTCATGTCGTCAACGTCGAAGCTCTCTTCCAGCTTCTCGAAGCTCTTGAAGCGGCGGAACACCAGACTTGGATCAACGCGGCGTCGCGCTGCGATGTGCGCCTCGCAGTAGCCCGTGAACCGTTCGTGCTCTGATGACACGGTTTCGATCGAGTTGCAGAGGAAGCCGATGCGTTCGTGGCCCTGTAGAATCAAGTGGGCGACCAGGTCGCGCATCGCGCCCTCGTTATCACAAGCGACGAAAGGGACGCTAAAGAAGTCGGTGCGACGGTCGATGAACACGAGGGGAATGTCGCGTATGATGAGCTCACTGTAGAGGTCAGCGTTCTGGTGGGCTAGGAAGCAGGGGAAGATGATGAACCCGTTGCAGCCCTGGTTCAGCAGGTTCTCGATGATGTCGCGCTCCAGGATAGGTTTGTTTTTCGAATTGTGGATGGTGACGTAGTAGCCATCCTTTGCGCACTCATTTTCGATGCCGATCAGCAGATCATGGGCGCCATACTGCTCGCCATGGGGGAAGACAGCGGAGATGATCGACATGCGATTTGAGGGCTTGCTCCCAATGCCGGGGCCGCCCACGCTCCTCTTGGATACAAAGGTGCCCGAGCCCTTGACGCGGAAGACCAGATCCTTGTTTTGCAGCTCTCGGATGGCATGAGTCACAGTGATCCGGCTGACCCCGTAGGTCTCCCCGAACTCGGCTTCGGTCGGCAGCTTGTCGCCAGGCCGCAGGTAACCCTTCTCAATTCTTTCGATGAGATCATTGGCGATTTTTTTATACATCGGCGTGGCCATCTCATAATCCTTCCGTCGCATTATCGGTGCCCTTAAGATATATCATATCAGGTTTCGAATCAAGTACTATGCATTGGCATGTACAATGGCTAATGAGAGATTTGTGTCCAATCTGGGCGTTCAATCTGGGCGTTCAATCCACAAATAGAAGGGTTCCATTATAGGCTGGAGGCGCACTTATTCCTTATGACGAAATATTTTAAAAAAGCTTGACAGATCATAAGTCATATGATATGTCATTAGAATGTCCATGTGGAGATCTATGATATTTCATTTGGCTTGCCCTCTTTAAAAAGAGGCAAAAGCGGTCTTTCGCTCTCACAAGGAAGAGAAGAAAGGAGGATAAAATGGAGAGAAGCGGAATTGGTGTCTCCGCGATCTTGACACCACAGGGGCTGAAGAGTGTGCGTGAAGACTACTCCTAGCAACCCCGACTCGGACCTGTCTCATGTATGCGAGGGATTGGCTTGACGGCGAGGGATTGTCTATTTCGTGCGCATTCGCCCCGAGTCTCCTGGTTTGGCCGCGCATGCTTGCGTGGCAGACGATGTGGAAACAAATAGAAAGAGGAGAAGCAAATGAAACGAATCGCATCGCTGGGGCTTTTGATCTTGGTCATGGTCGCAGTCGGCGCTGTTTCCGCCGCACCGAAAACCCAGGTGAAATACTCAACCTGGCGTATCGAGGACAAGGCAGTTTGGGATGTTCTGAAAGCAAGTTTTGAAAAAGAAAATCCCACCATCGAGATTGTCTTCGATTTCTATACTGATAATACGGTGTATTATAATACGTTGACGGCGAACGCAGTCGCGGGAACCGGGCTTGACGTATATGACCATCACCCGAATGACCAGCTGTATATCAAGGCGGCCAGTGGCTACATGGCCGATCTTTCTGCTCTGCCCTTCGTGAAGAATCTTCCGGAAGATTCCAAAAAACTAGTCACTTTTGACGGCAAGATTATCGGATACAATGCCGGCATCAACCTGATCTGCTTGATCTACAACAAAGAAATCCTTGATCAGAATAAGATCAAGCCTCCAAAAACGTTCAACGAGTTGGTCAAAGCGATCAAGGACCTAAAAGCGAAGGGCTATGGCGGTATTGGGTATCTCGGTTCAGATGTAAAGACGGATTGGCTGTCCGATGCCATGGGATGTTCAATCATGGGCCCCGCGGTGTATGCGAAATTCAAAGAAGCCATCGACCAGGGACAGGTCACCGACGCAAGAAAATACCCTGGCGTCTTGCCGGTATTTCAATCCTTGAAAGCCATCGCACAGAACAGTCTTCTTTATGATAATTCCGTTTCAACTTCCTACGCTGCTTCGCTTTCGCTTTTCGCGCAAAAGAAGACAGCTTTTGTGATGATGGGCACCTGGACATTCGGCACGGCTCAAAATGATTATCCCGGAATCAAGTTTGGCATCATTCCTTTCCCGAGCACCGTGGGAAGCAAGTTCTATGCGGAACCTGCCCAGATTACCTGCGTTTTCCCCGGTTCAAAGAATTTGACAGCGGCCAAGAAATGGGTCGAATTTCTGTCACGCACAGATAATGCGTCCACGTACCTGAATGCCGTGAAGTGGACACCGGCCCTTAATGGCGTGAAAATGAATTTCGAAGGCGCCGACATGTTGATTGCCGCTGTAAAAGAGGGTGTTGCGGTTAAAATGCCGGAGAATACGCCAAATGTCCAGATCTGGAGGATGGGATTGAATCAGGCATATTCCGATCTGCTGTTCGATAATGCCGATCTGGATGCGACACTGAATGCATTCAATAAGTTCTTGGCGCAGGTGAATCCCCAACTGAAGAAATAGCGATCGTGCATCTTTGATGAAAACCGAAGATAGGGTTCAAAAGAGCCCTATCTTCGGTATATGTAAAGGATAGCGGTGGTGTCTATGTCAACGAGAGCAGTTCACAAGTACAGTCTTCTGAAATACCTGTTATATATCCTGCCCGCTTTTGCGCTCTGGTTTGTATTGGCCATCTACCCGCATATTGCCATTTATCCGATATCATTTTATAAATGGAATGGATTACCATGGGGAAAAATGACTTGGGTGGGACTCAATAATTTCCGGAATTTCTTTTTCAATCCCTCCTACTCCCGGCTGGTGTGGAAATCGATCTTGTATGTCGTATCGCTCGTGGTGATTCAAACTCCCCTCGCTTTACTGGTTACAACCCTGATCCATTCAATGAGGAAAGGGGGAGGGCTCTTCAGCGGTATTTTCTTCTTTCCCGTCATTCTTTCGACTGTGGTTGTATCTTTGACATGGAAATATATGTACGATCCGAATTTAGGATCGATTAATGCAGTACTTTCCATCGTGGGCTTGAATGCACTGAAAACCAACTGGCTTGAATTGGATATGGCCCCTGTTTTTGCGGTTGTAATTCATGTGTGGCACAAGATCGGGTATCCGATGACCATCATTTTCGCGGGCCTTACGACTATCCCGGATAGCTTATATGATGCCGCGAACGTCGACGGCGCGAACGGCATTCAGAAATACTTCCGCATAACATTACCCCTGCTCATGCCCACGATCCTCCGCATCCTGCTGCTGACAATCATAACCGGAGGGCTCGCCTTCGATTATTCATACCTGCTTGGGCCTGTTTCTACAAACATGTTTGTTTCGAAAGTGGACACTCTTGCCGTCTGGGTTTATAAGAGCGGAAACGAGGGTAACATGGGTTGGCCAGCTGCTGTTGGCGTCGTTCTGTCGATCGTGTTTGTACTCGTCTACATCATATATCATTTCGTTTCCAAAAGAACGGAAGGGAAAATATCCTGATTAGGAGATATGACAAATATGAGAACGAAATTATCTCAATATGCGAACTGGGCTATTTTAATTCTCATAACACTATTTTTCATATTTCCTTTTTATTTTATCATTGTGACAGCGTTCAAGAGCGGTCCGGACTTGACGCTCAATCCAATCGGACTTCCTACGCAGTATCAGTTTGGCAATTTCGTAGAGGTCTTCGCGGGCACAAAGATATTTCAATCTATCGTGAATAGCATCCTTGTTTCAACGGGAACAATCGTTATCGGACTTATAATATATGTAGCGTCATCTTACGGACTTTATCGGTTAAAAGGCACAATTCTTGGAACCGTTCTTTTCTCAATAATCGTTTTCGGAATGATGATTCCGGCTGTTGGATACTGGCAAATGATATTGACATATAGAAAGTATCATCTCTACAACAATCTTACGGGGGTCATACTAGGTCTTGTAGCATCTTCTTTGCCATTTTCCACCCTATTGATCGTGGGTCATTTGAAAACGATACCGAACGATCTAATCGATAGTGCGGGGATGGATGGGGCCTCCGATATGCAATTGCTTCGTCATGTGATCGTACCCCTCGCTCAGCCCATCATGTTGACAATAACGATTTTCCTGTTGGTGGAGAGCTGGAATAACCTGATATTGCCCTTGCTGCTTCTTCGGGATGAAAGTTTATACACGCTTCCAATTCAATTGAAGAGCACATTCTTTCGGCAGTATGCGCCGAGATATGAATTGTTTTTTGCCGGCGCGCTTATTACCAGCATGCCATTTATTATTACATATATATTCTTTCAAAAGCATTTTGTCTATGGTCTTGGCGGTGCTCTGAAGGAATAGAAGCGAATCCCCCGATTGGCCAAGGCTATTGAGAGCGTATCGTGACCCGACAAACGGATGGAATCGATCTCACAGACGATGATTAATATCCCTGGGCTTGGCATCATGCCGACTCTCTCCGGCCTCGTTCCCCTACTGAAATGCAGTGATGGAGTATTTACAGCGGGCAAACAAGGAGTTGTATCCATCCTTGCAACTGCTGACCAGAAAGTGGAATTCATCATTTTAGAAGGTGGCGCCCTGGCCTTCATCCGCTCCTCGATGGGATACCCGGCGTACTACCCTGTATATCCAGTTCAGATTCAGAAACCTATTCGGGCGGTGCTCATGGACCTGGATGGCACAACGGTTCACAGCGAAGAGTTCTGGATGTCGATGATTCGAATGACGACGGCCAGCATGCGGGGCGATCCATCGTTCGCGCTCAAGGAGGAAGACCTGCCTTTCGTCAGCGGCCACAGCGTGTCCGAGCACCTCCAGTATTGCATTCAGAAATACTGTCGGGGGAAAAGCATTGAGGAAGCGCGTGCGATCTACTTTGCGCATACCCAAAGAGAACTGGAGGAGATCACGCATAAGGGCGGAAAGACGGACGCGTTCAAACCCGCCCACGGCGTAAGGCAGTTTCTTCTGGAATTGAAGCGCATGGACATCAAGATTGGACTTGTGACCTCGGGGCTTTATGAAAAGGCGTGGCCGGAAATCCTTTCTGCGTTCCGGGCGATGGAATTGGGTGATCCATGCGATTTTTATGATGTGATCATCTCAGCAGGTTTCCCCCTACGGAAAGGACAGGTGGGGACGCTAGGGGAGTTATCTTCAAAACCGCATCCCTGGCTATACGCGGAAACCTTGCGGGTCGGTCTAGGGATAAGCTTTAAAGAACGGCATTCGGTGGTTGGGATTGAAGACAGCGGAGCCGGGATCTGCTCCATTCGTCTGGCCGGTATCTCAGCCATTGGGATGACAGGCGGCAATATCGTCGAAAGCGGGACTCGCTGGTTGTGCAATCATTTTTGCAGCAGTTTCAAGGAAATATTGAACTTTATTGGATGATCGGCGTGCATCTCTTCTTCCCAGGAAAAATCGATTCGAAAAGAGGAAGGTGTGTTAATGTCGCAAGCTGGAAAACCAGATACAAGTAGTGCAAAGCGCATCCAGTGCCATTTCATCTCCAATACGCACTGGGATCGTGAATGGCGGTATTCCGCCCAGCGCACGCGCTATATGCTCGTTTCCCTACTGGATATGCTGTTTGACATCTTCGAGAAAGAACCGAACTTCAAGTACTTCCATATGGATTCGCAGACCCTGCCCATCCAGGATTACATGGAAGCGTGTCCAGAGAAAGAGCCTCTGGTCCAAAAGTACGTTCGCGCGGGCAAACTTATCATTGGCCCCTGGTTTTGCCTGCCCGATGAGTTCATGGTGGGCGGCGAGGCGCTTATCCGAAACCTGCTCCTCGGGCACAAGATCGCCCGAAGGTTTGGCTCTGTGGGGAAAACCGGCTATTCACCATTTTCGTGGGGACAGATCTCCCAGATGCCGCAAATCTACCAGGGATTTGGCATTGACGTGGCCAGCTTCTACCGGGGCATCAACCCGTTGGTCGCCCCCCAATCCGAATGGATATGGGAAGGACCGGACGGGACTCAGATCATCGCTTCTCGGCTGGGCGTCCGCCCACGTTACAACGTGTGGTATATCCTTCAGCGTCCGGCATATTGGAACGAACAGGATGAGAACAATCGTTGGATGTCCTGGAAGCGAGGATTTGGGCTGTTCCGATTCATTGACAGCATGAAGTCTGATCTCGATTACCAATACGCTCATCCACCATTCCGCTATTTCGAAGCGAACGTCCCTTCGCGGGCTCAGCAGGCGCTCCGGGAACAAGACAAGGATTGGACGACACCGCACCGCTTTTGGTCTGCCGGGCACGACTCGTCCTGCCCGGACATACGTGAGGTACGCCTGATCGAAGATAGCAGCCGCGCACTCGCTGGCACTGCCGATGTATACCACAGCACTATCAAAGCGTGGCAGGATGGCCTCCGCGCGCATCGGAAGGCGGACTGGCCTGTCTTGCGAGGCGAAATGCGCCATTCCCAGACAAAAGGTGGGGCAGCCGGGCTATTTGGCTGGGTTATCTCCTCCCGGATGCGTATCAAGCAGGAGAACTTCAAGATCGAACGGCTGATCACCTCGTATGCCGAGCCCCTTTCCGTGTTTGCCAGTCTCCTGGGAGCCCCTTCCCAGCAGAATTTCGTCGATATGGCCTACAACTGGCTTTTACAAAACCAGGGCCATGACACGATTGCGGGCTGTGGAAGGGATATTACGGCTGAGGATGCCATGTACCGTTTCCGCCAGTCGCAGGAGATTGGCGATTGCATCCTCGAACGCGCAATGATCGACATCACCGGTTCGATCGACCTTTCCAGCTGGTCTGCCGAAGACATGGCCATCGTCGTTTATAATCCGGCCCCGTTCCTGCGCTCGGAAGTGGTGACTGCTGTTGTCGAGCTCCCCCTGGAATGGGAATGCAAAAGCTTCGAACTCGTTGACGAGCAAGGCGTGGTCCTTCCCATGCAGATCGTGAAGGTAGCCTCACCGTTCTATCATGTCGTCCAAAGTCCCAATGATGTTGCTAATATGTTTCCATCCGTGCGATTCGAGGTGCGAGTCGAATTCAAGAATGTGCCCGGTTTTGGCTACCGGACGTTACGGGTAAAACCATTGAAAGAAATATGTCCGAGTCATCCGAAGAGCATGGTGACCGGCCCTCAGACCATTGAAAACGAGTATTTGGCGGTCACGCTCCGATCAAATGGCACTTTGTCAATTCGTGACAAGATCAACGGACGTTGCTATGAAGGGCTTGGGTATTTTAAGGATTCCGGGGAGGTCGGAAATCCCTGGCAGCATACCTCACCCATGGAAGACAGCGTTTTTACCACCCTCAACACGAGCGCGGAGATCACCCTTGTGCGGAACGGCAATTTGGAGGCTTCTTTCCATGCAAGGCTTGATTGGTGCTTGCCTGTGGGCCGCACAGCCGACGACACGTCACGCAGTCCACACTTCAAACGCTATCCCATTGCTACTACTGTGACCCTGCGGGCTGGACAGCCCTGGATAGAAGTTGTCACCGAGGTGGACAACACGGTCGAAGACCATTACTTACAGATCTGTTTCCCAACCAGCATCCAATCGGATCGCATTATGGTCCAGGGGCAATTTGATGTCCTGGAGCGCCCAATTGCTCCCCCGGATTACTCCCTCTACACCGAGATCCCGATGACCGAACATCCCATGAATTCCTTCATCGATCTGAGCGATGGAAGGGATGGACTGGCGATCCTGAATGAAGGGCTGAAAGCCTACGAAGCCCAAGGCGATATTGACAATACGGTCTGCCTCACCTTGATTCGAGGCTATCCTCTACGGATTTGTGTGACGCAGGAGATGACGGACTACAGCCAGACAGATAAGGGCTCGCAGAGTCTTGGAAAGCACCGATTCCGATATGCGATCCTGCCCCACAATGGAGACTGGGTCGAAGGGAAAGTCTGGCAGGCTTCGGAACGATTCAATCTTGAATTCCAGGCGTGCCAAATCGGCCCGACATTGCACGGGACCGAGCCGCGAGAGAAATCTTTCCTGGAAGTCCTGCCAGAGGGCTTGCACGTCAGCGCAGTGAAGCGTAGCGAGCAAGGTGATGGATACGTTGTCCGTATCTTCAATCCTTTGGAGAAGACGCTCTTGGGAAGGATTCGTTTGAACAACGGATATTCCGGGCTGTCCAAGACTCAATCCCCCGTCGAGCGGGTACAGTCAGAGTTTACTCTCCCTGTCGGTGAAGGCAAACGGTGGCAGGAAGTTCGCTTGGTGACATTAGAGGAAGTCCCAGAACGAATCCTGACCCCTGATGACGATGGCTGGACAGCCTTTGACATCAGCAAGAAGAAGATCTTGACGCTGGAGTTCCTCCCTTATTGAGACTGGCCTAAAGTCCGGACAAGCACAGACGTTTTGTTCATAATCCCCTCATGGAGAAGGGAATCCCCTACTTCGTAAGGGCTTATATAGCAGGGGCAGGATTTGAACCTGCGACCTCCGGGTTATGAGCCCGACGAGCTGCCAACTGCTCTACCCTGCGTCGTGGTATCAAATATACGTCAAATCGCCCTCGGCGTCAAGAGCGTGTCTCGAGTGCGTGTCGAGCGCATGCCAGACGGGGTGAGCGGCCGGTTTATTCCCGCATCACTTGACAACCCCCTCTTTTCAGAGGATAACGAATAAAAATGCAACAAGGAGGGTGTTTATGCTTAAGAAGATTCTGACGGGTCTCGCTCTCGCCGCACTGCTCTTCGGCGTGGTCTCCTGCGCGAAGAAGGAACCCACGAAGATCGTGATCGCCACCGACGCGACCTGGCCCCCAATGGAGATGGTCGACGAGAGCAAGAACATCGTCGGCTTCGACATCGACCTCATGAACGCGGCCGCGAAGGCGGGTGGGTTCACCGTGGAGTTCAAGAACACCGCGTGGGAAGGGATCTTCGCCGGCCTCGCAGCCGGGAAGTACGACGCGGTCATGTCGTCGGTAACCATCACCGACGAGCGCAAGAAGGAAATGGACTTTTCCATCCCCTACATCAACGCGGGCCAGATCCTTATCGTGAAGACGGAGGTCTCGGGCGTCGAGTCGCTCGCCGACCTGAAGGGCAAGACCGTGGCTGCCCAGATCGGCACCACCGGCGCCTTCGAGATCGACAAGGTCAAGGAAGCCGAGAAGATCAAAGCGAAGACCTACGACGAGATCGGCCTCGCCTTCGAGGATCTCGCCAACGGCAGGGTCGACGCAGTCGTGTGCGACACGCCTGTCGCTGCCCAGTACGCCCTGCAGAACGAGAGCTACAAGGGCAAGCTGAAGATCGTCGGCCAGCCGTTCACCGAGGAGTTGTACGGGGTTGCCGTGAAGCAGGGCAACACGAAGGTCCTCGACCAGATCAACAAGGGCTTGAAGAAGGTCCTCGACGCCGGCGAGAACAAGGCGATCGAGAAGAAGTGGCTCAAGTAGGAGGCAGCCCGCGCCGCGAAAGCGCCCGCGGGACGCGAATAGAAGTCAGCGACGGGGCGTTGATCCCCGGAAGAGGGGAGAAGTCGGCCTTCTCGGCCTGGCGGATCTCCTTTATCGGGGCCATCGCCCTGCTCGTCGTTCTCCCCCTCGTTTCCCCCGACCCGTACTGGAGGATCATCAAGTTCCTTCCCGACGGCATCCTGAAGACCTTCGAGGTCACGGTGATGTCGATCGCCTTCTCTCTGGTGGTCGGGCTCATCACGGGCATCGGCAGGATCTCGCGCATCGCGATCATCAACAGGATCGCCACGATCTACGTCGAGATCATCCGCGGGATCCCCCTGCTCGTGCAGATCTTCTACATCTACTACGCGCTGGGCAAGATCATCCAGGTGCCCGACATCTTCGCCGCGGTCATCGCGATGACTGTCTGCTACGGTGCGTACCTCGGAGAGATCTTCAGGGCCGGCATTCAGTCCATCCACAAGGGGCAGATGGAGGCTGCGATCGCCCTTGGCCTCACACGCGGCCAGGCCCTGCGGCGGATCATTCTTCCGCAGACGGTGAAGGTGGTGCTGCCGCCGCTGGGCAATGAGTTCATCGCCCTGCTGAAGGACTCCTCCCTCGTGTCGATCCTCGCCGTCTCGGACCTCCTGCGCCGGGGCAGGGAGTACGCCTCCAAGACCTTCAACTACTTCGAGGCGTTCACCGTGGTTGCCCTCGTGTACCTCGTCATGACGCTGTTCTTCTCGCGCCTGGTGGCGCTCATGGAAGAGAGGATGAGCCGCCGTGGGAGATAAGGAAATGCGCGCAAGCGCGCCGCGGGTTCGGATCATCGACGCGTGCAAGAGCTTCGGGAAGGTGGTCGCCCTTGCGCACGCGAACGTCACCGTGCGGCCCGGAGAGGTCGTCCTGGTCATCGGGCCATCCGGCAGCGGCAAGAGCACGCTCCTGCGCTGCATCAACAGGCTGGAGAACCTCACCTCGGGTGAGATCTGGGTCGATGACGACCATGTGACCGACCGAAGGTCCGACATCAGGAAAATCCGCGAGGAGGTGGGGATGGTCTTCCAGTCCTTCAACCTCTTCCCCCACCTGACAGCCCTCGAGAACATCACGCTGGCGCCGCGTATCGTGAAGAGGACCCCCGAGAAGGAAGCCACTGAGCAGGGACGGGCCCTCCTCGCGCGCGTCGGCCTCTCCGAGAAGGAGACCTCCTACCCCGACCAGCTCTCGGGAGGCCAGCAGCAAAGGGTGGCGATCGCGCGGGCGCTCGCGATGAACCCCAAGGTGATGCTCTTCGACGAGCCCACCTCGGCGCTGGACCCCGAGATGATCAAGGAAGTGCTCGACGTCATGGTCGAGCTGGCCCGCGAGGGGATGACGATGCTCGTGGTCTCGCACGAGATGGGCTTCGCACGCGCGGCCGCGCACACCGTGGTCTTCATGGACAACGGCGAGGTCCTCGAGCGGGGGACCCCCGAGCAGGTCTTCGCGACTCCGAAGGAGGAGCGGACACAGAGGTTCCTCAAGCACATCCTGTAGCAGCCGCGAAAGGGAGAAGCGAAAGGGAGAAATTGAAAAGGCCGCGCCGAGCGGCCTTTTTTCGTCATTGTCGAAAATCTGTCGGAAATCGGTCGGAAGAAATGTCCGAAGCTCGGCGGTCCCTAGTAGCTCTTCATCGCGGAGACCTTGCGCGCCCTCTTCATGCGCTTCCGCGCGAGGGCCTTCTTCTTGCGATTGAGAATGGCAGAGGGCTTCTCGAAAAACTCCCTCTTCTTCCATTCCCGGATGATGCCCTCCTTCTCCACCTGGCGCTTGAAGCGCTTGATGGCCTTCTCGAGCATCTCATCCTCTCCCACTTCGATGTACGCTATGGAAATCACCTCCCTTCGGGTTTCTTCTCGCCTTGAATATCCAGAAAAACCGCCTCTCTGTCAAGAACCGTCCGGCGCACGAGAGCCTCCGGATCCACGGCGGTGCCGAGAATCTGGACCTCCCAGTGCAGGTGCGGGCCTGTCGCGAGCCCCGTCTTGCCCACGCTGCCGATCTGCTGCCCGGCCGCAGGGACGTCTCCTTCCCGGGCAAGGATATCCGCCATGTGATAGTAGATCGAGAAAACGCCGGGCAGGTGTTCGATCGCCACGGTCTTGCCCGTGAGGATCCGATCCCCCGCGAACACGACTCTGCCCCTGGCGCAGGCTGCCACGGGGGTCTTCTCCGGCGCCGCCATGTCGATCCCGCCATGAACGCTCAGGTCCGAGCTGCCTGCCTCGTACCTGTACTCGCGCCGGTCTCCGTACCCAGCGGTCCGGCGCCAGGCGGTGGATATCGGCATCGCAAAGGGTTCCGTCCCGAACAGCGCATCGTCATGGGCGATGGCGAGCAGTCGGGCCATATCCCGCGCTTCCTGGGCCTTTCGCTGGTCAGGAACGGTGCGCAGATCGCTCAGGGTCTTGTCTAGCGCGATAGTCTCGGTGGCGAACGTCCTCGCCGACACGGGCAGATCGGCGCGCAGGAGGCAGTCCCTGCTCCCCGCGAAGGCCTTCACCTCCAGAGTGCGGGGGCCCGGCGGCGCCGTGCAGGGGATGCCGATCAGCGCGACCCAGACCTCCCCCTCCTCTCCCTGCGACAGGCGGAAGCGCGTCGCCCGCGACAGGCTCCTGCCATTCGCGTCCGTGAGCTGGGCCGAGATGCCGTCGAGGGGATCCGGCGAGACGGCGAAGACGCGCACCACACCTCCTGGCTCGACCTCCCGGGGCACGGAGATCCGCGGCCGCAGCGGAAGCTCGCCCGGCGGGGCGAAGGAGAAAAACCCGCGGATGGGGTGCAGCTCCCCCTGCTCGACGCCGAACTCCGCATCCGGGCTCGCCTCGCAGACCGCGAGCCGGGGGGAGCTGAGCAGGAGGGTCTCGGCGGGCGCGGGGCCCGCGAGCAGGAGCAGAAGGAGGAGCGCGATCATGGCTTTTTCAGGTCGATGATCGTGAGCTGAAGGTTCTCGCCGCCTCCCCACGTGTTCCTTCCCAGGCGGTAGACGATGTCGACGGTGTCGCCGATGCCGAACTCGCCGGGGAAACGCTGCGCCGCGTTCCAATACACGGCGGGCCATTTCACCTTTCCCGCCTCGAAGAGCAGCTTCAGGTGGCTCGCCTCCCTGCGCCCGATCAGCTCGCAGTGCACGACCCGTATGCCGCGGGTCAGGAACGAGAGCGGCGGGTTGCCCTCCCCATAGGGCTCGAAGAGGTCGACGACCTTCTGCAGCTCGGGCGCGAGGTAGGACAGGGGGATCTCGGCGTCGATGGCAATGGGCTGTTCCTCCTGCGAGGGGACCTCCACCTCCTGGATGCGCGAGAGGAACTCGGAGAGAAACGGCTCCAGGGACGAGCGCGCAAGGCTGAACCCGCCGGCAAAGTCGTGCCCGCCGCAGGTCAGGAAAAGGCCGCGGTGCCTGCCGAAAAACTCCTCGATGACCCGCTCACGGTTGCTTCGGATCGAGCCGACCGCAGCGTCGGCGCTCACCGAAATCACGATGGCGGGCACCTTGAAGAACCCCTGCAGGCGCGAGGCCATGATCCCGGTGATGCCGCGGGGGATCTTCTCATCGTGCACGAGCACGCACCGGCCCCCGGTCCTCTCGAAGCTCTCACGGGCGAGCGGAAGGATCGCCGCCCACGTCGCCTCGCCCAATGACTTTCGCCGGCTGTCCAGCGCGAAAAGCTCTTCGACAAGCGCCTCAGTCTCCTCGGCCGTCTTCGAGAGGAACATCCGCGTCGTCTTCCCCGGTTCTCCCAAACGCCCCGCGGAGTTCAGAAGGGGCGCCACCTGCCAGGCGATGTCGGCTGTGCTGATCCGCTTGCCCAGAAGGTCCTTCCTCTGGAAGATCCTGCGAAGCCCGTCGCGTTCGGACTTGCCCAGCGACTCCAGGCCTGCGCGGACGATGATCCGGTTCTCATCGACAAGGGGCATGAGGTCGGCGAGGGTCCCGAGGGTGACGAGGTCCATGCGCGCGAAAACGGGGGCAAGCCGGGTCTGCTCGCGCGCCAGGACCAGCTCCGTGAACAGGCTGCACAGCGCGTCGATCTCGGTGCGGGGCTGCCCGGCGGCGCCCTCTCCCCCCGCCGCCTGCACAATCTTGAGCAGGCTCTTGCCCGCCATCGCCGGCAGGAACTGGGCGGCGAGCGGGGCGAGGTCGGACAGCGCGGCCACCGCGTCGGGGCCGAAGACGCGAGCGAACGCGCGGGCTTGTGCTGCTGCGTCGAGCACGAGGGCCTCGTCGGATCCCAGAAACGCGGCAAGACGGGTCTTCTCGAAGGCGACCAGCCCCGGCACGAAGCTCTCCGTGATCCGTGCGGTCTCGACGAGGTTCGTCATGCGCACAGCTTCCACAACGACGGTGTCGTTGGCGGGCCGGGCATTCAGCAGGCACAGGGAAGCGCCGAAGAACGGAGAACGGGAGAAGCGCAGCGCCCACTCCACCTTCGATGCCACAGCGCAGCCGCACAGGTCGCGGAAGGGGTAGCCTTCGAGCTTCGGATTCACGACCGCAAGGGCGGGAGGCAGCTCGGCGGGGGGATTGTGGTGGTCGATCACGACGGTCTGGATGCCCCGCTCGAGAGCGAGGGCGATTTCGGGACCGTTGGACACGCCGCAGTCGACGGTCAGGAGCAGGCCCGTCCCCGCTTCCACCGCCTTCTCGATCACCGATGCCGAAAGGCCATAGACATCCTCGCCCTCGGGCAGCATCCACGAGACATCCGCGCCGAGATCGACGAGCGCCTCGTGCAGGAGAACGGTTGCGGTGATCCCGTCGACGTCCCGGTCGCCGAAGATGAGGATCCGCTCGCCGCTGTCGATGGCCGCGTTGATCCGCTCCACGGCCTCCGCCATCGCTCCCATGAGAAACGGGTTGTGCAGCAGCCGAACGTCCCCGCCGAGGAAGTACCGCACCGCATCAGGGTCCTTGATGCCGCGCCTCGCAAGGATGGAGGCGGTGAGCAGGTCGACTCCGTGGCGCCGGGCGAGCTCCCTCACCTCGGCGGAATCGATAGGAAGCTTGTTCCAGGTCATGGGCTCCCCATTTCTTCCAGAACGCGCGCACCGGGCCCGGGGGCCTCGGGGCCGATCTCGAATGCCTGGGCGCACAGGGCGAGGGCCTGCCCGACGGCGGCTTCGCTCTGTCCGTGAACGAGGGCGAGGGGCTCCCCGCGGCGCACCGGCTCGCTCTGCGTCCGCAGCAGAGAGAGGCCGACCCCGGGGAACACGGCGTCTTCCTTGCGCGAGCGGCCTGCGCCCAGGACAACGGATGCGAGGCCGATGCGGTAGGCGTCGATGCGGCGAACCGCGCCGTCGGCAGGGGACGGCAGCGGCCGCACGACGGGCGCGCGTGGTCCCCGAGCCGGATCGAGGATGCACTCCACGTCCCCGCCCTGGAACTGCACGCTCTTCAGGAACAGCTTCCAGGCAGAGCCGTCGGCAAGCCGGGCGCGCGAAAGCTGCTCGCCCTCGGCCACTCCCGGACACACCCCGCCGGCGACGAGCATCCACGCGACCAGCCGATGGGTAAGGTCCATCACGTCCCGCGGGCCCCTGCCCCTCAGGCAGTCGATCGTTTCTTCGACCTCGAGGAAGTTCCCCACCTTCCGCCCCAGCGGCTGGTCCATGTCGGAGAGCACGGCCACGACCTTCCGTCCCAGGCCCGTCCCGGTACGCACAAGGGAGCCGGCGAGGGCGCGCGCGTCCGCAATCGACTTCATGAACGCCCCGCTGCCGCATTTCACATCGAACACGAGAGCCTCGGCGCCCTCGGCGAACTTCTTGGACATGATGCTCGCCGTGATCAGGGGAATCGACTCCACGGTCCCCGTGACGTCGCGCAGGGCGTACATCTTCCTGTCCGCCGGCACGACCGCCTCGCTCTGGCCGATCATCGCGAAGCCGACCTGCTCGAGGGCCTGCACGAAGCGCTCGCGAGGGAGATCCGTGCGGAAGCCGGGGATCGCCTCCAGCTTGTCGAGGGTGCCGCCCGTATGGCCGAGCGACCTGCCGCTCATCATGGGCACCCGCAGCCCGCAGGCCGCCGCGAGCGGCGCCAGCACGAGGGAAATCTTGTCGCCCACCCCGCCCGTGGAATGCTTGTCGACAAGGGGTCCGGGCACCCCCGATAGGTCGATCACCTCCCCCGAACGTATCATCGCGCGGGTGAGCAGGGCGGTTTCCTCGGGGCTCATCCCCTTCAGAACGATTGCCATGAGGAGAGCGGAAAACTGGTAGTCGGGGATCTCCCCCCGGGAGAACCCCTCGACGAGGAAGCCGATCTCGGCTTCGGTGAAGGTCCCCCCGTCGCGTTTCTTCATGATCAGCTCGACGGGTCTCATGCGCCGCCCTCCCTGGCGGCCGGAGACCCGAATGCGGCTGCCGCAAGGGCGACATAGCGGGGCCCCCCTGGCCCGAGTGTGGACTGGTACAAGACGCACTGCTCGATCAGAAACTCCTCCCGCGGGACCGCGGCGTCCGGCTCCCAGCCCCCTGCCAGCGCCTGCCGAGGAAAGCGGGCGAGCGTCGCGTGGGGAGTGAAGCCCCGCGCCTCCGGCCGGTAGCCCAGCCGCGCGATGACCGTGTGGAACACCTCGAAGTATGCCCGCGCCGCATCCGCGCCCTCCGTGAGCGGAACGTGGATGACGCGGGGCGCGCCTTGCTCGGGGAACCGGCCGAGAGGCCCGAATCGTGCCGCGATCGGCGGAGCACGCAGCTCGGGACCCGCGAAGAGGGCTTTCAGCCGCGAAACGGCATCCTCGCCGATCTCTCCGAAGAAGTGCAGGGTGATATGGTAGCTGCCCTGCGCCACCCATCGCAGCC
>Ga0315291_10004390_pt1 | contig 17976 bp, 15 predicted proteins | sample YL17G12_20_MG_FD_203070 | JGI IMG/M metagenome (GOLD analysis project Ga0315291, IMG submission 203070) | Sediment microbial communities from Yellowstone Lake, YNP, Wyoming, USA - YL17G12_20 | ecosystem: Environmental > Aquatic > Freshwater > Lake > Sediment | place: USA: Wyoming | collected...
TGCACAGTTTGCGTGGTTCAGCCTGGTTTTCACGTGACTTGGCAACCTGGGCGATTTGTGCGGTGCGGCATTACTTTTCTGAGGATCAATAGCCGCCGCGGCCACGCGGCGGTCGGGATGACGACGTTTTCCGTTCTTCCCGCCGCGTGGCCGCGGCGGCTAAACGGAATACGCGCCGCAGCCGGGCGTTCCTCAACAGGAAGGAGGTGGCAAGATGGGCTTGCGCAAGGGAGATGGGTTCACGCTGATCGAGCTGCTGGTGGTGATCGCCATCATCGGCATTTTGATCGCGCTGATGTTGCCGGCGGTGCAGTCGGCCCGCGAATCGGCGCGGATTCTCCAGTGCCAGAGCCACCTCAGGCAGATTGCCCTGGCGATCCACAACTATCACGACTCACGTGAGATGCTCCCCTACGGGGCCCTGCAAGGGCCGGGTGACGTGAACGCCAAGCGGACGCCCTTCGACCCCGGCCGCTGGTTCGACGACTACACCTGGACCGCCCAGATCGGCGCACAGATCGAGCAGCAGGCCTGGTTCGACCTGTTCGACTTCCACGTCAGCGTCAGCAATGTGGCCAACGAGGCGGCCCGGCGGAGGAAGATCGCGCTGTACGCCTGCCCCAGCGACGGACTGGTGGAGAATGAGTGGTGGAGCCCGCTGTGGTGCCGGGTGCGGACCAATTACGTGGCCAACTGGGGGAACACGGGCTACGCGCAGAAGGACCACAGCGGCGTGGTCTTTGGCGGGGCGCCCTTTACCTTCCGCAAGACGAAGAGGCTGAGTGACATCAAAGACGGCACCTCCAGCACGCTGCTGCTCTCCGAGACCCTCACGCCCAAGGGCGAAGGCTGGGAAGGGCCGCTGGGCGAGACGATCCTCTCGACCGGTGGCCAGTCGTTCGACGCCTGGGTGACGCCCAACTCGCCCGTGCCCGACGAGGTGGGCCGCCTCTGTCCCAACCCGGCCACCAAGGGCGGCACCATCTGCATCACCACCGGCGGCGGCATCATCTACACGGACATCCCCGCCAGCCACCATCACGCGGCCCGCAGCAATCATTCCGGCGGTGTGAACGCCGCGCTGTGCGACGGCTCGGTCCGCTTCTTCAGCAACGGGATCGACCTCTTGACCTGGCGGGCCTTGAGCACTTCGGACGGGCACGAAGTGCTCGACGCCGGCGGGTTCTGAGCACGCTGCGTCCTAATCTGTCCCACGGGCGCCGCCTGGTCGCGGCCGTTAGGGAACCGCGCAGAGATAACTTGACCGAGTCTGACTTCTGTAGGAGGCGACTCCAGTCGCCGATTGCCCGCGGATCACGGTCCGGTCGGCGACTGGAGTCGCCTCCTACAGGGACTGAATCTGGCCAACTTATTCATGCGCAGGTCCTGAGCGACTTGTTTCCGCAATCGTGCCGCATGGTCGGGGTCACTTGAAGGGCAGCCTCTTCTGTGCGGCATCGGGTGTGATCGCCTTGTACCTTCCCGCAAGCCAGTTCCGCAGGTCCGAGCAGTACCACTGGGAGAACCGCCGGTCGGAAGGCCCGCCGCCCAGGTTGGTGTAGCATCCTTCCGTGGCAAAATCGCAGACCATGCGAAAGGAGGGCACGAAGGTGGTTACACGATTGGGGATGCCGTGCTGGTGTCTCCAGATCTGCCCATTCTCTTACACGGTAGTGTTCACCGCCTGAGCGTAACCAGGGGCCAGGAAAAGGCAGAAGGCAGGAGTAAGAATACCGCATCCCTGCATTTCACATTCTGCCTTTTACATTCTGCATTCTGCCTTCCACATTCTGCATTCTGCATTCCACCTGAACCCCGGCCCCCGGACCCTAGCCCCTCATCCCTGGCCCCCTACTCATACTGCCACTTGAGGATCCACGGGTCCTTGGTTTCTTTCTGCCAGGCCTTAAGCTTCTCTTGCAGCTCGGCCAGCACCTGGGCGTAGCGGGGGTTCTCGGCCAGGTTCTTCGCTTCCCAGGGGTCGGCCTTGAGGTCGTACAGCTCGAACCTCGGCCGGTGCAGATACGCCTCGACCGTACGGGGGCCGTAGGTCTTGTCTCCCCGCCGCAACACGGCCTGCCAGGTCGACGAGGCGTAGAGGTCCGAGGCGAACGGGTAGTCGAGCTTATAGGCGATGTTCCAGATCAGCTTGAACTGTCGCGTCCGCACCACGCGCATCGGGTAGTACATGGTGATCTCGTGGAAGGTGTGCGAGGCGTAGATCTCGTCCCAGCCCTCGGAACTCGCCCCTTGCAGGATCGGCAGGAACGAGTTGCCGTGAAAACCATGTTTCTTCGGCAGCACGCCGGCGAAGTCGAGGATCGTGGGGGTGATGTCGGCCCAGGTGATCATCGCGTCGGTCACGGTGCCCTGCTTCTTGGCCGGCGGGTAGCGGACCAGGCAGGGCAGCCGGATGCCGGGCTCGTAGACCGTGGTCTTGGCCCCGGGGAAGGCGATGCCGTTGTCGGAGATGTAGATCACCAGGGTATCGTCCCAGTGGCCGGTTTGTTTGAGAATCTCGATCAGCCGCAGAAGCCCCTTGTCGGCACGCTGGACCGAGCCGTAGTACTTGGCCAGCTCTTCGCGGCACTCGGGCGTGTCGGGCAGGTAGGGTGGCACTACCACGTCCTTCGGATCGAACACGTCGGAACCCGCCCGCTGAAACGGCCGGTGCGGCTCGTTGGTGCAGAAGTAAAGGAAGAACGGCTGCCGGTCGTTCTCGGTGATGAACGGCCGGCAGTTGTCGGCTTTTTTCTCCGGCGAGCCCTCCTTCAGCACCTGCTGGAAGTGATAAACCTCTTCCGGAGCCACGTGGAACTTGCCGACCCGCGCCGTGCGATACCCGGCCTCGGCCAAGAGCACGGGCAGGCTCTTCAGGTTCGGGAAACTGACGAAGTGGTGGTAGGCGTGTTCGTGGCCGTACTGCCCGTTGGCGTGGTTGTACAGCCCCGTGAGGATCACCGCACGGCTGGCGCTGCAACTGGCCGTGGTGCAGAAGGCCTGGGTGAAGCGCATGCCCTCTGCGGCCAGCCGGTCCAGTCCGGGCGTCTTGATCACCGGGTTGCCGTAGCAACCGGCGTCGGCAGAGCCGTGGTCGTCGCCGACGCAGAGGATCACGTTTTTCGGTTTTCCTTCCGCGACCGCGGCCGGCTTCGTCGTAACGGCCGCCAGCGCCGGCGCGGCCAATAACACCATGGACAAGACAAGTGGCAGGCGCATCATTTCCAGTCCTCCGGCGTTTTCAAGCGTTTAGCGGGCGGGCTTGCCCGCCGCTTGGCTGCGGCTGCGCCGCGTCAGGGCGCTGCCAAAACGTAGTCACGGTCCGTGTCGCGCCCGCCAGGATAGCACAACGGCGCTAGCGCGGCCAGCAGATGCACCACTACCGCTGGCGGCTGATCGTGAACCGGTCGGGCGAACCGGCGACGGTGTAGACGCGATGGACCTGCAACTGGTTGCGGCCGGTGCCGTCCAGACTGAGATACAAGACGACCGGCACGTCGTCGCCCTGCGGCTTGCCGTCGAACTGCCAACCTGCCAGGCCGACGGCGCCTCGCTCGAAGAAATCTCCCGGCGATTCGTCGAACCGCAGATTGGGGTTCTGATCGGTCAGTTCTTCCAGGCGCATGCCTACGGAAAGGGCATCGAACAGCGACTTCACGACTTGTTGCTTGGCCTGCAAGTCGGGGGAGAGGCTGGTGTCGACCGTGCCCAAGGCGCGAGGGTATGCCCGCTGAGGCGGCATCTCTCGTTTGCCGCAGCCCGCCGCCGCGGCCAGCAACAAGATCAACGCCAGGGGCATCAACTTCAACATGAGCTGGCGCGAAGTTCAGAGCAGGCTCTCCAGCAGCAGCCGCATCTTCCGCATCTCGGCGAGCTGGTCGACGTCGGGCAAGACGGCCAGATCCACGCAGAGTGCCCGATCGTACTGGACCTTGTGGAGCTGGTTGATCAGCCGTCCGTATTCCACGTCTCCCTGCCCGACGCGGACCTGCAACTGGTCCTTGCTGGTGTCTCGTAGCCGCACGTGGTAGACGTACTTCATCACCCGCTCGAAGCTGGCGCCGCCGTGGGGACCGCAGATGTAGTGGCTGGGGTCCAGGGTGATGCCCAGACCCTTGACACTGTCGCAGAGGACCACCGCCGTATCGGGATCCTGGGTCATGCGTCCGACCTCGGTGAGCAACCCCAGGCGGACCCCCTCCATCGTGGCAATCGCCACCATCGCCCGCAGCCGTTCCACCTCGGCGTTGAAGGGGGTGCCCAACTCGGCCGATCGGACCGTCACCGTGACCACCTTGATGGCCTTGCAGAGCGTGCAACAGGCGGCAAATTGCTCGTAGTATCGCTGCCCGGGCGCCTCGATGTCCACGCTCAAGGCGACGGGCGTCAGCCGGTGGGTCTGGCGGCAGGTCTGGGCCGCGCGGTCCACGTCGGCCAGCACCTGGGATGGTCTCAGGTGCCCGGACGATTCGTGGACCATGATCTCAACGTTGCTGTACTCCAGATCGGCCAACTGCCGCATGGCGGCGTGCAGAGTCAGGTCAGCAAAGCAGCGACTTGTGGCGGCGACAAACACGGCCGAACCCCCTCTGCCGGCAGCCCAGAGAATCCCGTCTGCCGATCAGCCTCTCAATCCACTGAACAGCCCAGGTCCGACCCGTTAGCTTACCGCGTCAAGACCCCACGTGGCAACACCACCCCGAGCAACGGCTGGCGCCGACGTTGCTACGGACCGCAGCGGCAGTACAATGGGGATGGTAGACGACGTGGCGGGCCGTGGAGCGGCTCGCAGGCCTCGAACCCAAGGAGCCCGTTATGGACCCTGATTCCCAGCCAAGATGGCCCCAGGAACCGCCTTTGGCGGCGCAGCTTGTCGAGCAGCCGCCTCCGCCGCCGCCCGGCAGGAAATATCGCCGAGGGGGCCGGTGGCTGCTGGTCCTGTTGCTGCTGGCTCTGTGCGGGTCGCTGGTTGCCAACGTGATGCTGCTGATGGTGGCCGGTCTGGCCGGACTGACCTCGCTGGATACCGATCGCAAGGTGCAAGAGAGATTCCACTCGTACCAGGAGAACGGCCGTAGCAAGGTGGCCGTCATCTCGGTAACCGGCGCCATCCTCGAAGGCGAGGGCTTCGTCAAGCATCAGATCGACCGGGCGCTGGAGGATCGCAGCGTCAAGGCCGTCGTGTTGCGGGTCAACTCGCCCGGCGGGACCGTCACCGGCAGCGATTACATCTACCATCACCTCCGCGAACTCGCCCTGAAGAAGGAGATCCCGATTGTGGTGAGCATGGGAGGGCTGGCGGCCAGCGGGGGCTACTACGTTTCGATGGCCGCGGGCGACACGCCCGACGCGATCTTCGCCGAGCCCAGCACGTGGACCGGTTCGATTGGGGTGATTATCCCGCACTACAACTTCTCGGGGCTCTTGGAAGAATGGGGGGTTGAGGAAGATTCGGTTGCCAGCAGACCACTGAAGAAGATGGGTAGTTTCGCCCGGCCCATGACCGACGAAGAACGCCTGATCTTCCGGGAGTTGGTCGACGAGGGCTTCACGCAGTTTAAGGACATCGTCAAGGCAGGTCGCCCCAAGTTCCGCAAAGACCCCCAGGCCCTCGAGAAGCTGGCGACCGGCCAGATCTACACGGCCCAACAAGCCCTGAACAACGGCCTGATCGACAAGATCGGCTTCATCGAGGAGGCCATTGACCGGGCGATCGAGCTGGCCGGCCTGGACAAGGACGACGTCAAGGTGGTCGAGTACAAGCGGATGCCCACGTTGACCGACGTGCTGCTGGGGGCACACGTCCGCAGCCAGCAGTCAGATCTGGCCACGATCCTGGAAATGACGGCGCCGCGCGCGTACTATCTATGCACCTGGCTGCCGCCGCTGGCCAGCAGTCGCTAGCCCCGCGGGGTGTCACCGCTGGCTTGCCCAGCAGTGGCTTGCCCAGCAGTGCATGCCGGGTGCCGGGGGCAACGTCATTCCGAGGCCATCCGAGAAGTGTGAAGCAACAGTCCCCTCTCCCTCTGGGAGAGGGTTAGGGTGAGGGCCTGCTGACGCAGAACCGTCTATGCCGTTTGCGTGGTTTCGCCAAGCCCTCACCCCCTGCCCCTCTCCCAGAGGGAGAGGGGAGACTTCTCGGACAGCCTCTCAGTCCTTGGATCTCAAAGGCTCGGCAGGCGGTGAGGCGTTGCGAGGTCCACCTTCCGGCCCACGTCGAGGGCCCGAGCGACGCTCGCCTGGGGGCGCTTCACGTTCTGGAAATCCACCATCGCCTCGACCGCGGTCCCCGGGCGGACCACCACCTTCCCACCGGCCGTCTGGGCCGGGCATCAGCCCGAGTGACCTGAAGTACCTGCTCTGCAGCTCCCGCTGCATCTGGTCTGCCGGCAGATTCACGAGTTCATCCTGATCCTCCGGGGGGAGGTTCTCGAAGAACTGGTCGAGCCGTTCGAGGAGTTCCTGGGAAGGTGGGCCGCCTCGGGACCCTAGGCTTGAAGAGCCGGGGCCCCTCGACCGCTCCCCCCAACCACTGATCACCTCCCACTGCTCAACCGGCGACTTCCTTGCCAGCAGCTTGCCGGTCTCGTCGGAAAGGCACTTGCGGAGGTCCGCCAGTCGCTCCTCGGTGAGCCAGGGGGGCTTGTCGGAGAAACGCGGATCCGGCCAGCCGTGCCATCCAGGACGGCGGGGGCGGAACTGCTCCCGCAGGATCCCCGCCGCCACCCAATTGCGATCCTCGGGCCCATCGAACTTAGGCAAGGATTTCTTGCCCGGCTCAGGCATTCCTTTGAGGATCTCGGCCTGGTGATCGGGATCGGCCGCGAACTGCTTCATCCAGCGGAACAAGCCTTCCATGTCCTCGAGCTTCGGCCGCCTGGCCTCCTCGGCGCGGAGTTCCTGGATCCGCTTGATTCGCTGAGGGGGGGGCAGCTCAGCCAGCTCGGCACGGACGTAGGCCGGCAGCGACTTCAGCCACGTGCAATAAGCGTGCATGACGCGGCGGAGTTGCTCGGCATCCGGGGAGTCTTCGATCTCTTGGTGCAACTGCCGAATCTGCTGTTCCTCCTCCGGCTTAACGGCTGCAAACCGATCTAGTTGACGCTGGAGCTGCTTCTTCTCGGCCGGTCTCATGTTCTCGATCCGCTGCCGCCGCTGGACCGCCGAGTCTTCGGCCCGGCAAGCGTTCGCCCACGCGAGGCTCGTCAACACCGCAAGCAGCCCGACGGTCAAATGGAGCAGGCAGTGGGCAGTGGACGGTGGGCAGTGGGCAGTAGGCAGTGGGCAGTAGGCAGTGGGCAGTGGGCAGTGGGCAGTAGGGAGTGCGCAGGCGGCGGTGGGCAGGGATCGGGGGCCGGGGGTCAGGGGCCAGGGATCGGGGGCTGAAGGAAAAGTCCCTGGTTGGGTCAATTGCCGCCGACTCCTCCCTGCGGACTGCCCATTGCGCACCGCCCACTGCCCACTGCCCACTGCCCACTGACCCCCGGCCCCTGGCCCCCGGTCCCTGGTCCCGGCGTACTGTCCACTGCCCACTGCCCACTGCCTACTTCTCATCGCCGCCCTCCTCCGCAAACACCCCTTGCTTGTGCAACGAGCGGAGGAACTCGATGTCGCCGATCTGGCGGTACTCGTCGAGATTCTCCAGCAAGGGCAAGTCGTCGATCAACTGCCGGTTGGGATCGGGCCGCAGCGACATGCCCAAGAAACCGGCCGCTCCGGCCGCCAGCAGGCTCGCGCTAAGGATCACCCAGCGCCGCCGGCGGCGACGGGAGGCGTCGGTGCGACTCCGCTCGGTGTCTTCGGCGGCCGCCACCGCGACCATCTCCAGCGTGCTCTGCGCGAAACGTTCGGCGACTTGCGGCGTTTCCAGCTCGCCCAGCAATTCCCAGGTCCGGTCCAGGCCCTGCAACGCCTGGCGGACCTTCGGATCGGTGGCCAGCAACTCCTCGACCCGGCGGCTGGCCTCTACGTCCAGCTCGCCGTCGAGGTACGCCACCAGTTGCTCCTCGAGCGAAAGATCGGCGTGGGCGGGTTGCGGTGACATCACAGGTTTCCTCACGGATCGTTCTGGGCCGCAGGACGATTGCCGTGCTGGAAGTAGGGTTCCAGGACCTCGCGGAGATTGTTGCGCGCCCGCGATAACAACGACTTGATGGCCTGAGGTGTCAACTCCATGGTCTGGGCGATATCGGCGTAGCTCATCCCCTCGAACTTGCTCAAGAGCACAGCCATCCGCTGCCGTTCGTTGAGCGTCTCGAGGGCCATCCGCACGATGTCTCGCATTTCAGCCTTGTCTAACTGCCTGGCGGGCATCTGGCCACTGCTGGCCTGGAGCATCACGTCCAGCGGCCGGGCGCCCAGCGGGCCACTGTCCCGCGACCGCAGCGTCACCTCGTGGCGACGCGAGCGGCTGCGTAGGGCGTTCAAGGCCACGTTGTTGGCGATGGTGAAAAGCCAGGTGGAGAACTTCGCGCCGGCAACGTAGCTCTTCCGCGCACGATACACCCGCAGGAAAACCTCCTGCGCCAGGTCGTCGGCCTGATCACGGCTGCCGACGAGGTGTTCCAACACCGTGACCAGCCGCCCCTGGTAACGCAATACTAGCTCCTCGAAGGCCGAGGCGCTGTCCTCGCGTACCTGGAGCATCAGCCGCACGTCGGGGTCCCCGAGAGAATATCTTCGGGCGGACGACTCGCTGACGGCCAAGGCAATACCTGTGATTGGGGTCCTCCCCTACGGTCTCGGACGTTTCCGAGGCTTCTGCTGTCAGTTTAGCCCAAACGACCGCCGGCATCCACCCGACCCGGAGCTTCCCACAGGTCCCTTCCCTATGGAACCCCGGCCCAGAACGGAGGTTTCTCTGTCCGTGCCGGCCCCTGGCCCCTCACCCCTGACCGCCGGCCCCTCGCCGCAACTGCCCACAGGCCGCGTCGATCCGCTGCCCCTTGCGGTGCCGGGTCTTGACGGTCAGATTCCCCTGCCTGAGGGACTGGGCGAAGCGGGCCGTCACGGCCGCCGCCGGGGTCTGGTACGGAAGCCCCGGCACCCGATTGTAGGGGATCACGTTGACCAGCACCTCGCGGCCCCGCAGCAGCCGGACCAGCCGTCGGGCGTGCTCCGGCTGGTCGTTCAGCCCGGCAAGCAGCACGTATTCAAACGTCACCCGGCGACCGGTCCTCTGGAAGTAATCGTCGGCCGCGGCCAGGATCGAGGCGATCGGGTGCTTGCGGCCCGCCGGCACCAACTGGCTCCGTAGCCGGTCGTCGGCCGCGTGCAGGGAGACGGCCAGGTGATACGGGCAGTTCTCGTCGGCCAGGCGGCGGATCCCCGCGGGCAGACCGACCGTGGAGATGGTCACCCGCCGGGCGCTCAGCGCCAGGCCGTCGGCGCGGGTGGCTTCGGCCAGGGCGGGCAACAGCCCGTCCAGGTTCAAGAGCGGCTCGCCCATGCCCATCACCACCACGTGGCTGAGGCGTTCGTCTGGCGCAAGCAACTGTTGGAGCCTGAGCATCTGCTCGATGATCTCGCCGCTCCGGAGGTTGCGGACGAAGCCCGAAAGCCCGCTGGCACAGAACACGCAACCCATCGGACAACCTACCTGGGTGCTGATACATATTGTCCGGCGTCTCTTGTCGTCGCGCAGCAGCACACACTCGATCTGCTCCTGGTCGGCCGTCTCCAGCAGCAGCTTCTCGGTCCCGTCGTCCGCCTTGAGGTGTTTTGCAGCGCGGGTGGTGAAGATCGTCCACTGGTCGGCCAGTTGGCTGCGCAACGGGCGGGGCAGATCGGTCATCTGGTCGAACGCGGCGGCCCGCCGCTCGAACAACCACCGCCGCACCTGTACCGCCCGATAGGCTGGCAACCCTTGCGCGGCGAACCAGGCCTGCAGGGCATCGGGCGTCTGTTCCAGGAACTGGAGCTGGGGCATGCTGGCAGCGTGATCGGTTGTTCGAGTCTATTCATCATCTCCCATGCACCGGCGGTCAGCAATCCCCGATTCCCTGTTGACACGTATCTCCACGGGATGCACAATGCAGCTTCGCCTGCCCAAGCTGTAAGCGGACGGCTGTAGGAGGCGACTCCAGTCGCCGATTTTTGGCAATATTCGCGATCGTACAGCGAAGCGCAATCGGCGACTGGAGTCGCCTCCTACAAGGCGTTTTTCGAGCCAGAGCGAAAGGATGAAGCGATGTCGATGACTCCGCCGGAAATGTCCTCCGAAGTTACACCCCCGCCCCGAAAGACTGGGATGAGCGGCGGCGCCAAGCTGCTGATCGGACTGGGAGTGGGGCTCGGGATCCTGATCCTGCTCTGCTGCGGGGGTATCCTGGGGGTCGGCTACTACTTCAGCGCCAAGGTGATGAGCCAGGACCCCGAGGTGATCGCCGAGAAGACCGCCGAAATCACCCAGATCAGCATCCCCGAGGGCCTTGCGCCGAAGATGGCGTTCGACATGAAGGTTCCCTTCTCCGGGCAGAGGTTGATGGTCTGGACGGTCTACCTGGACGAAGCCACCGACAGCACGCTCGTGCTGTTTGCGTTTGGGGAGGGGACCGCCCCGCCGAATCAGGATCAGATGCGGCAGCAGATGGACCAATCGCTGCGGCAACAGGGGATGGGGAGCCAGGAACAAGTCACGATCAAGGAATCCTCCACGAAGCAAGTCCAAATCCGCGGCCAGCAGGTCACGTTCACCATTGCCAAGGGAGTGGGCGGTAAGTCGGGCGCCCCGCGAATCCAAGTCACCGGCGTCTTCCAGGGCCAGACCGGCCCGGTCATGCTGATGCTCAATGCCGATGCCAACAAGTACACCGAAGAGCAGATCGTCAAGATGATCGAATCGATCAAGTGAGTGCTTCGGTTGAGAGTTGAGAGTTGAGAGTTGAGGGTTGAGGGTTGAGGGTAGGAAAAAGGGGACAGGTCCAATTCGTGCGACGACCATGCAAACATGGTGCCCGCCTTCGGGCCGTTCCGGCAAATTGGACCTGTCCCCTTTTTCCGCGCTGAGGGTTGAGAGCGGGTGGCCGCTTGCGGCTTAGCAGGCCCCACGATTCCGTACGCCTCGCGGCACATCCATCATACGCTGGGATAGACCCTTTCTTCCCCTTGGCAAGCCCCGCCAGACCCAGTCGAGTGCCATGACGAAGCAGCACCTGGAGCGGGCGGAACGGTTGGTCATGGAGCTGCTGGCCATTCCCGGCGGCAGCGGCCAAGAAGCACAGGTGATGCGATACATCACCAAGAGACTCCGCCAGGCTGGGGCCCCCGCCGCCGCGATCCACTTCGACCAGGCCCACCGTCGCAGCCCGCAGGGCGGCGAGATCGGCAACCTGGTCTGCACGCTGCCGGGCACGGTGCGAGGCGGCCGGCGGATGTTGATGGCCCACGTCGACACGGTCCCGCTCTGCCAAGGGGCCCGGCCCGTCCGCCGCGGCCGCTGGATCGTGCCGGCCGACAAACACACCGCCCTGGGGGCCGACGACCGCTCCGGCTGTGCGGTCGTGCTGGCCACCGCCTTGGAGATCCTCCGCGGCGGACTGCCCCACCCGCCGCTGAGCTTCTTCTGGACGGTACAGGAAGAGACCGGCCTGCACGGCGCCCGCCATGCCCGGCTGGGGATGCTGGGCAAACCACAACTGGCGTTCAACTTCGACGGGGGACCCGCCGAGCGGCTGACCGTCGGAGCGACCGGCGGCTACCGCCTGGAGATCCAGGTCAAGGGGATCGCCAGCCACGCCGGCGGCGCGCCCGAAAACGGCGTCAGCGCCATCACCATCGCCTCGCTGGCGATTGCCCAACTGCATCAAGAAGGCTGGCACGGACGGATCGAGAAGGACGGGCAATACGGCACCAGCAACGTGGGGACCATCCACGGCGGCGATGCCACCAACGTGGTGACCCCCAGCGTCATCCTCCGCGCCGAGGCCCGCAGCCACGATCCGGCGTTCCGCCGGCGGATCGTCCGGGCGATCGAGCGGGCGTTTAGGCAGGCCGCCCGAAAGGTCCGCAACCGCCAGGGCGCCTGCGGCGAGGTCCGCATCCAGGGCCGCCTGGACTACGAGGCCTTCAAGCTCGCCGACGACGAGCCCTGCGTGCGGGCGGCCGAGGCGGCCGTCCGCCAGCTTGGCGGCCAACCGGTCCGCTCCATCTCCAACGGCGGCCTGGATGCCAACTGGATGACCGCCCGGGGAATCCCCACCGTCAGCCTGGGCTGCGGCCAGAAGGATCCTCACACCGCCTCCGAGCGGATGGATCTCGGCGAATTCCGCCAGGCGTGCCGGATCGCCCTGCGGCTGGCCGTGGGAACCGACTGAGCCCGGATTATTCATCGGACCGTGGTCCACTCGGTTATGCCGTGCCACGGCTGTGTCAGCCGTGCTCCAGACTTCCACGTTTACCCACGGTCACACGGCCGACACGGCCGTGGCACCCCTGTGAATAATCCGGGCTGAGCCGCCCGATTCGCCCCCGCGCGGCGGTCGGAATCCGCGCCGACTGGCCGACGCCGTCTGTGAATCGACCTTTCGGCCATCGCCCAGAAGGGGTATACTCCGGCAGACTCCGGGGCTTGCACGTCTCTCAGAGCCTATCCCGGAACCGTACGGAGCATCCGGGGTGGCCGGGGTCGACGGGCACCGACGCGAAGCGTTGGTCGGCGGGCCGGCGGAGTGTTGCGGCTGGGGGCGGCCTCTGGCCGACCGCCAGCCACCCCAACTATCGGTTTTGGGATACGCTCCTAATGTCAGGGAGGACTGATGACAGACCCAATAGAGAAGATCTCGCGGCCCCGCCTGTCGGTGGCCATGATCGTCCGCGATGAGCAGGAGGTTCTGGCCGCGTCGATCGAGAGCGTCCGGCCGATCGCCGACGAGATCGTCATCCTGGATACGGGCTCGACGGACCAGACCGTGGCCGTCGCCAAGCAGCTCGGCGCGGTGGTCGGCCAGGCCCCCTGGGACAGCGACTTCGCCGCCGCCCGCAACTGCTGCCTGCGGCAGGCAACCGGCGACTGGGTCCTCTGGCTCGACGCCGGGGAGCGGCTGGCGGACGACTCGGCCGCCGAGCTGCGGCAGTTCGTCGACTGCCAGGCCGACTCGGCCAAGGCCTACATGCTCTGGGTCGAGATGCCGCCCGCCGAGCAGGCCGCCTGCCGCGAGCAGGTCGTCCAGTTGCGGCTGATCCCCAACCGCCCCGACCTGCGGTTCGAGGGTCGCGTCCGCGAGACGTTGCGGCCGTCGATCGAGTCGGCCGGGCTCCAGATCAGCGCTGCGCCGGGTAGGATCCAACGCCACCGGCGAGACCACGATCCGGCACGCAAGCAGTCGCGTGCCCAGCGGAACCTGAGGCTGGCCGATTTGCAGGCTGCCGAAACCGTCGGCCCGCCGCCCGCCCGGCTGCACCTCGCCGTGGGCGAGGCCCATAGCGACCTGGGCGAAAAGCACCACGCCCGCCAGGCCTTTCTGGCGGCCATCGAGGCCGCTGAACACGGCTCGACCGAGCAGCTCGAGGCCTACTACGGGCTGCTGACCAGCTACGACGGCGACCGGTCGCTGGCTGACCTCCAACTGCAAATCTGCCTGGAGGCCCTGGAGGTCTTTCCCCTGGACGCCCAATTGCTGCTGGCGATGGGCAACTGTCTCCAGGAGCGAAAGCGTGCGGACCTGGCCACGCGATCCTTCGAGGCCGCCCTCAAGCACGGTCAGGTCGACCTGGAGGTCTGGCACCTGGCGGAACTGGTCGAGGTGGCCGCCGATTACCTGAACCTCTCGCTGCAAATCCAGGGCCAGGACGACCGGGCCCGCCGCGTGCTGGAAGAGGCCCTCCAAGGCAACCACGCCTCGATCCGGCTGCGGCGCCGCCTGATGGAGCTGCACGTGCGGCACGGCCGCAGCGACGAGGCCCTGGGACTGGCCGATCAGCTTACCATCGAACCGGAACAACACCAGTCGCTCGGCGATGCCGTTCGGGGCGCCTGCAAGGCCGCCCAGCAGGATTGGACGGCCGCCCTGGGCTACCTTCAGAGCGCGTACGTGGCCGGCTGCCGCGATCCGCTCTGTCTCCGCTGGCTGTCGGTCACGCTGCTCTCGAACGGTCAGGTGGAGGCCGCCTGGCCGGTGCTGGCGGAGTGGCTCGAGGTCGACCCGGCCAACGCCGAGGTCCAGACCTACCTGGCGGCGCTCGGGCAACAGCCGGGGCTGACCCCGCGGGAAGAGCAACCCTCGGAGGCAGAACCGCCGGCCGAATCCGCCGGCCGCCAATTCCGCATCGACCCGGGCGCCCCTGTGCGCAAGGCCCCACCCCCGCAATTGCCCTCCGTCGGCAGGATGCCGACTGCCGATACGCCGGTCCGGCCGGAAACGTAGATATCCATTGACAAACCGACTGCGGTTGACTAACAATTTCACCCGTATCGTGCAAGGTGGGAATCCATGGCCGGAGGGTTCCCCCGGCGTTTCGGATGACGGCCTCTTGGAAAGTTGAGGGTTGTGGCATGTTGCTGGAAATCGAAGCTGGGCAGTTGCCGCCGCCTGAGCCCGATGGGGCTTGGACCTGTCCGCCGGATGAAGCGCACCTGCTGTCCGGCACGTGCGTGGCGGAGACCGATGAGGACGACGACCTCGATGACGAGGATCAGGACGACGACTTTGAAGACGACGACTTCGACGACGACTTCGACGACGACTTCGAGGACGATTTCGGGGACAACGACGACGAGGATTTCGACGACGAAGACCTTGAAGACGAGGACGAGGACTTCGATGAGGACTTCGACGACGAGGACGACGGCAAAGCGGATGATGATCTCGAAGACGTCTAAATGAAGTGGCACGATTCCGCTGCCATTTCCCGGAGCCAGGGTCCATGGACGAGCTAGCCGCGCAGATCGAGCAGGCCACCCACGTAATCCGCCAGCGCTGGCCGGGAAAGCCCCGCGTGGGGATCATCCTGGGAACGGGGCTCGGCGGCGTCGCCCAGCAGATCGACTGCGAGGCCGCGCTGGATTACGACGCCATTCCCCATTTCCCCCGCTCCACCGCCATCAGCCACGCGGGCCAACTGGTCTGCGGCAGGCTCGTGGGCGTGCCGCTGGTGGCCATGGAGGGCCGCTTCCACGCTTACGAAGGCTACTCACACCGGCAGATCACCTTCCCGGTGCGGGTGATGAGGGCCTTGGGCGCCGAGCTGCTGATCGTCTCCAACGCCTCGGGCGGCATGAACCCGCAATACGCCCGGGGCGACATCGTGGTCATCGAAGACCACCTCAACCTGATGCACGGCAACCCGCTGGTCGGACCGAACGACGAGCGGCTGGGGCCCCGCTTTCCCGACATGTCCGCGCCCTACGACCCGGTGCTGATCGAGCGGGCACTGCGGATCGCCCGCCGCGAGGATTTCACCGCCCACAAGGGCGTCTACGTAGCCGTGACGGGCCCGAACCTGGAGACCCGGGCGGAGTATCGCTTCCTGCGCTCGATCGGGGCCGACGTGGTGGGCATGTCAACCGTGCCCGAGGTGATCGTGGCGGTCCACGCGGGGATGCGGGTGTTGGGCCTGTCGATCGTCACCGACATGTGCCTGCCCGACGCCCTGAAACCGGCCCAGATCGACGAGATCCTGACCGCCGCCGCCGAGGCCGAGCCGAAGCTGCGAAAGATCGTGCTGGGCATCCTGGCGGCCGAGGCAGCCGCCGGGCCTTCAAACAGATGAAGTGCTACGGCGCTGCTAAGCCGCAAGCGGCCGCGAATCCCCGTTGAAAAACTCGGCCGGGCGTGGTCTATTCGTGGTTTCCGCCGTGTCGACTTGACTGCGATCGACTGCCGCCCCATGTTCCGACCCGTCGACAGCTCCGTCTCGTTTCCCAAGCTGGAAGAGCAGATCGGCCGCTTCTGGCAGCAGCGGCAGATCTACGAGAAATCGCTCCAGGCCCGGGCAGGTGCCCCCGCGTTTGTGTTCTACGAGGGCCCGCCCACGGCCAACGGCGTCCCGCATCCGGGCCACTGTCTGACCCGGGCGATCAAGGACCTCTTCCCCCGCTATAAGACCATGCGCGGGTACCACTGCGAGCGGAAAGGCGGCTGGGACACCCACGGCCTGCCGGTCGAGGTCGAGGTCTGCAAGGAACTGGGCATCCACAGCAAGGAAGAAATCGAACAGTATGGCATCGAGCCGTTCATCCAGAAGTGCGTCGAAAGCGTCTTCCGCTACACCCGGGAGTGGGAACAGCTCACTGAACGACTGGGCTTCTGGATCCATCTCGACGACGCCTACGTCACCTTCCATCGCAGCTACGTGGAAAGCGTCTGGTGGGCGCTCAAGACGCTCTTCGACCGCGGGCTGCTCTATCAGGGCCACAAGATCGTCTGGTGGTGGGCCCAAGGCGGCACCGCCTTAAGCAGCGGCGAGGTCGGCGAGGGCTACCGCGAGGTGGCCGACCCGAGCGTCTACGTCCGCTTCCCGCTGGTGGACGTGAGGGGCGAGGGGCGAGGGACGAGGGGCGAGGGATCAGGGGTCAGGGGTCAGGGGTCAGGGACCAGGGGTGAGGGCAAACTGAATGAGTCCCCTCTCCCTCTGGGAAAGGGCCAGGGTGAGGGCGAACCAGACGAGTCCCCTCTCCCTCTGGGAGAGGGCCAGGGTGAGGGCCTCTGCGACGCCGACCTGCTCGTCTGGACCACCACGCCCTGGACGCTGCCGGGCAACCAGTTCGTCGCGGTCAACCCGGAGTTGGAATACTCGGTCGTCGTGGTTGAGGGCGAGCGGCGGAGGCTGATTCTCGCCTCGGCGCTGGTCGAAGATGTGGCCGAGAAGACGAAACGGGAGCTGAAAGTCGAATCGACATGTTCGGGCAGCGACTTGGTGGGCGAGTGCTATCGGCCGCCGTTTGACTATTACTATGAGCAACGTGACCGTCGTACCCACACGCCGATGGGCAATGTCACCGGCGAACTGATGTCAGGTGGCAACCAACACATCGCGTGGCGAGTCGTGCCGGCCGATTTTGTGACCATCGATACGGGCACGGGCATCGTGCACCAGGCCCCCGCCTTCGGCGAGGTGGATTATGACGTGCTGTTGCGTGAACAGAAGCGGTTTCGTCCATATGACGTCCCGTCAGGTGCAGTCGAAACCGTACAGGTCCCATCGGCGCCCAGACCGAAGCTCATCAACCCGGTCGCCCCCGACGGTACCTTTACCGCCGAGGCACCCGACTACCAGGGCCGCTGGGTCAAGGACGCTGACCGGGACATCGTCCGCGACATGGACCGCCGCGGCCTGCTGTTCCACCAGGAACAGTACGTCCACGAGTATCCGTTCTGCCCCCGGGCGGAAGAGGACCCGCTGATCCAATACCCGCGCAAGAGCTGGTTCATCCGCACCAAGCAGTTCAAGGACCGGATGTTGGCCAACAACCGGCAGATCAACTGGCTTCCCGCGCACATCCGCGACGGGCGGTTCGGCAATTTTCTTGAAACGAACGTGGATTGGGCCCTCTCCCGAGAGCGCTACTGGGGCACCCCGCTGCCGATCTGGGTTTGCGAGCAGACCGGCTACATGGAGGCGGTGGCCAGCTACGAGGAGTTGCTGGCCAAGCCCGGCGTGACCGGGACCGAGGTCTGGGCGAAGGCCCAGCGCGAGAACCCCCAACTGCCCGACGATCTGTGCGTCCACAAGCCCTACATCGACGCGGTGACCTACGACTCGCCCAAGGCCAAAGGGGCGCGGATGCGGCGGGTCTCGGAGGTGATCGACTGCTGGTTCGACGCGGGTGCGATGCCCTTTGCGCAGTGGGGATACCCACACGCCCCAGGGTCGGCCGAGCGGTTCCAGGCCCAGTTTCCCGCCGACTTCATCAGCGAGGCCCTCGATCAAACCCGCGGCTGGTTCTACAGCCTGCTGGCCATCAGCACGCTGCTGTTTGGCGACGAGGGGACAGGGGACAGGGCACAGGGGTCGGGGGTCAGGGGACAGGGGGCAGGG
>Ga0315291_10004392_pt1 | contig 17973 bp, 15 predicted proteins | sample YL17G12_20_MG_FD_203070 | JGI IMG/M metagenome (GOLD analysis project Ga0315291, IMG submission 203070) | Sediment microbial communities from Yellowstone Lake, YNP, Wyoming, USA - YL17G12_20 | ecosystem: Environmental > Aquatic > Freshwater > Lake > Sediment | place: USA: Wyoming | collected...
GATCCATATCCAGGCGACCATCCTATAACTTTTACAGCACCTATTGTATCAAAAGTATAAACTATATCTTCTTCGCTTACACCGCCAATTATACTTAATATCCCTTTTTTTAGAGTAATTTCATAGTGAGTTTCTTTAGCTAGTACTTTTGGTGTGAATATGAATGTTTTGTCATCATCCCAAGTTATTGTACCTTCTGTCTCGGGATTTATTGTAAATGAATTTTCGATGGACTGTTTATCCATATCATTATCAAAAATAACTTTTATTTTCGTATCTGTTAAAACTGTACTTCCAACTGGTTCGAATGACTGTATTAATGGAGCTGGAACTGTTGTAAATTCAATGGTTTTGAAAAGCTGTTTTTCACCTTTTTTGAGGACTTCTCCTGTTTCAACGTTTGAAGATAGAGGAGTAATGTAAGTATCCAGTTTGTACTTTTCTCCCTGTTTTAGAGTATTTTTAAAAAAAAGTATTACTTGACTATTATTGTTTCTTTGAATGTCGAATTCCACCTGTTTATCAAATATAAACTCCCAGTCTATATAAGGTCCGTCTTTCTGATTTAAGGATAAAGTAACTTGCGTATTAATTGGAACATTTATAGATTCATTTTCCGGAATAATAGTTTCTATTTCAGGAAGTGAAATAGAGTAAAATTTTACGAGATGTTCACCTCCGTTCATTGTATGGAAGTGGTTTGTTAAATCTGTTAGATAAATCATAATATCCTGGCCTGGGAAAACGGTTTCTTTAGGATAGTATTTAATTCTTCTTGTAAAAGGAAGGTAAGGAAGGCAACTTTCAAATTTCCATTCACCTGCATTTTCAGGCCTCATGTTAATAATTAAACTATTCTTATCGATTGGAACTGAAAAAGCTATTTCAATGGGCCGGGTATAATCGTTCCAAATACCGTTTTCTTCTGGATATATTGTGTGGTAACTTGGATAAGATTTAAACTTGCTTCTGGCATTGTTAAAGATAAAAAATATTATTGCAATATCTATTAATAATATTTTTATTGTCCAAATAAGTATATATTTAATTTTAACATGCAGCTTCCATATATTAATTTCAAAAGGGTAAAAACTTCTTTCAAAAAAACATTTCGGGCTGAATGGAATGATAATTAGTTTATAAAACAAACATTTTAATTTAGTCCAAATTTTTACAAATAATCTTTTGAAAATATTACTTTTTGTTTTATTTATTTTAATTTGCCTATTTGTATTCTTAGATTTAGAGGAGTTGAATTTATTATTCTTGTTTTTAAGGTAATAAATAAACTTTATTAAACTTGATAAATTTAAAATAATAAACGCAAAACAAAATACAAGTGAAATTATAAACGTTATTTCGAATTCCCACTCTTTGTATTTATTGATAAGCGATACTATGACTGCCTGAAGAGTCATAGATACAAGAGGTATATTTTGAGTGAAAACGTTCATATTAAATAAGTTAAATGTCTCAAACATTATGAATGAAAATTTACTTATTTACAATATCATTGTAGGAAAGTTCAAGGGTGGAATAAATTACAGGACCTTTATCGAGTATAGCTAAATAATTGTCTGTATAATCAAATGCAGGATCTAGATTTGGCAGGTCTTTGCTGAATGCGTGAGGGTGGGATAAATAAGTAATTACTGTATGATTTGTTAATATCTTTTCTGTATAGTTGTCATTAAAAGCTTTTATTAAACTGTCGGATTTATAAAAGTAAGAATTATAGCCATTATTTGGAAATTCCCATAAAGTGAAATTTGGTTCAGGATAGGTTGAATTCTGATCAGATTTTGAAGGCTGGTATGGCTGTGTTTTTGTATTAAGTTTCCATGTACCAGGAATCTTGCCTGTACCCCAGATATAATAATCCCTGCCTGACGAATCTATTTTAAAACCAGTGTCTTCCAAAGCACTTAGAACATTTAGATCTGCAAACCATCCTCCGGCTCGAAATGATATTGGAACTCCTAATCCTTGTTTTATAAACTCATTTGTTGCCCACGTGAGTATTTGTTTTAACTCTTCATATGAATAAGCGCTCATCGGAACATCGTGGCCTGTGTTTAGATAATTTGTCCATTTAGGTTCACTTCTAAATAAGACACTAGCTGCAGATACAACTTCTCTATGCATATGTAAATGCATGCCGATTTCATCACCTGTATTTTTTCTTTCTATTATCCATTCTGAAAGATACTTTTGACGATCTTTGCTTATATCATCTGCAACATAAATTCGCGGGTTAAAAAAGTGTGTAATAGGTAAATTTGCATGCTCTTTTGAGAAATTTATAATAGTGTTTAATTCGAAGGTAGATGTATCTGAGCCTTCCCAGTCTAAAGTCATATGTACATACAAAGGATAGCTTATATAAAATGTGTCTTTATCTGTCTGGTAATTTGTCCCATTGTAAGTAAAACTTGATTGGATATTATACTCTCCTGGATTTAATTCTTCCGAGTTTATTATCATTTCATATTCATTTGCACTTGTTTTATACATTTGTCCTTCTTTGTTTATCGGTAGGATAGTATATTTTGGGGAGATATTATCGAGTTTAATATTATCTATAGTTAATTTATATATGGAACTTGCAAGATTTTTATACTCCTTTGTACCTTTTATAATCCAGATCCTATCCATTTCATATTTAAAATCCGGTTTAACATTTGCTTCTTCAAAAACACCTTTTACCTCAGGTGTACTTGCTTCTACGGGGTCATTATTTACAAGAGTATTATTTTTATTTGAATTTAAAATGAACCTTAAACCAAAAGCTATACCTGATATTGAAACAATATTAATAATTATAAGAGATATTAATAATTGTTTGCCTTTTAATTTCTTATTTTTAAAGTTTTTTGATGTTTCAATATTATTATTCTGCATATCTTTATTACTATTAGTTTTTAACTTTATTGAAATTAGGTAACTAATAATTAACAAGACAGAGAATAAGAAAGTAACTATAAAAATATTTGAAAATTTTCTATTAAATACATAATTATATAATTGAAGGATGATTATATGAATTATATAAATTGGAAATGCAACCTTGCCAAGAGATGAAAAAATGTTTTGAATTTTATTCAGACTACAGTATTTATCTGTATATTCGAATAATAAGATAATTAAGATTGTAAAAATTATACCGATTAATAAAAAACTGAGTGCCGGAGGCCATCTTTGAAACTCATCGTAATAAGGAAACTGGGCAAGAGGTGTACGTATTATAGTTAATAATAATATTAATGTTAGTGATATTGAAATTTTTACAAGATCAACTAATCGTAAGTTTTGATTGGTTTGAGTTTTGAAGAATTTACCGATTAAAATTCCTGTTAAGAAAACTATTAAATACTGAAGAATAGGGAATCTGAACCAGTCCGATTCACTTACAAAAATCGATTTGTAATATATAAAAGGTGCGGGTGAATTTATTAGATAAAGAATATAACTAAAACAGTATATGGCAAGTCCAATTAAAATTGTCAGCCTAGAGTTTTTAGAGAGGTCAATAAATAATTTTCTAAATAATATTATTAAAATACTGAATATTATAAAGGGGAGCAGAAACTCTGTATAACCAGGGATTTTAATAAATAATAATATTTCGAAAACTTTTTTTATCCATTCTTTATTAATTGGGAGATCAAATTCATGCAGAGATGAGATAAATGCAACTAGATAATATCCTATTAAAAGACCAAATATTCTTTTTATTAAATTAATTCTTTTCGAGATCCATTTATTGGAAGATATATCAAGATATGCTAAATATGAAGTAGCACCTGAAATTAAAAGAAATGTTGTAAAGCAGACCGTATCTCCAAAGTTTTGAAAGAATTTAATAAATGGATTTCCTCCTGTGTGAAAGAATGCGATAGCATGTGCGAGGACCATAAGAAATACAGCTACACCTCTTGTTATATCGAAAGTTGCATTGCGTTTTTTGTTTTTCAAAACATTTTGAGACACTAATTAAAAAGGACTTAAATTTTAATTAATTATAACAATATTTTAAACTGATTTGAATATAATTTGTCTTATGCGTTTATAATAATTTTTGTTTTAATTGTTATTTATATGTCTAGGTTGAAAGAAGAGGAGTGTCCGCCTGCCAAAGTACTTTGTACGGCGGACCTCAGATTTTAACAGATCAGTTGTGTATTAATTAAATATTTGTTTATAATTTGAAATAATGTTATTTGTTATATAAAGGGGCGAACATTCATTCAAATATTGATAATTATTATTTAGGGATTATGTTTATTTTACACTAAAAACTTTCTTTCGGAAGAAAAGTATCCGCTTGTATTAGAGTTACGTAAGTAACAGGTCCCTGATCTAAACTTACCTTATACTGTTCGATATAGTCAAAAGTGGGGTTTAATACTTCCATATCTTTGCTTATTTGATGCGGGTGGCTTAGATATACAATTACTTGAGGTTTATCTAGGAAAGTCTGCTTATAATTCTTATTAAATCTGCTTATTAATTCATCTGACTTATAAAACCATGAATCTGCACCATTGTCAGGAAATTCACGTAATGCAAAATTAGGCGGAGGAGCAGAAGAGTTTTGGTTTGATTTAGAAGGGTAGTATGGGTGAGTTGTTGAAGTTAAATTCCAGTATCCTGGAAGCTTATTAGAACCCCACGAATATCTTTCTCTGCCTGATGAGTCTATTCTAAAGCCTTTATCTTCAAGAGCCCGTAACGTTTCTAGATTTGCGAACCATCCGCCGGCTCTAAAAGAAACAGGGAAACCGAGACCCTGTTCTTCAAACTTCATAATTCCCCATGTTAAAATCTGGCTGAATTCTTCATACGTATAAGCGGTACAAGGGACGTCATGTCCATTGTTTAGATAATTTGTCCATTTTGGTGATGTACGTACTTCTACACCTGCTGCGCTAACCATATCATTATGCATATGAAGATGCATCCCTGCTTCATCCCCATTCATCTGCCGATTTTGAATCCACTGAGTGAGACGTGTCCTATCTGTTTCAGAAACTTCATTTGTTACATAAATTCTTGGATTAAAAAAATGAGTTATTGGAAAATTATGTTTTTTTGAGAATTCACTTATTAAATCTAACTGATCTTGGGCTACAGTTGTTCCTTCCCAATCCATAGTCCATGCAATATATAATGGGTAAGAGATAAATATATGACTTTTTGTACTCTTATATGTTTCTCCTTTTGATATAATAGTAGTCTGCAATTGGTACGCGCCAGGGGGAATATCGCTTATATTAAATTCAGTATAATATTCTCCTTTGAACATATGCTCTAATTCACCTTTCATAACTGTTCCTGTAAATTCAAAAGTTGGAGTCGTATCGGGTACAAGAGATTCATCAATATCAACAGTATATTCAATTGTTCTAAAGTCGTTTTCAAGACTTTGGCCTTTTAAGAACCAGTGCCTGTTTACTTGACCGAAAATTTTTGGATTAGTCTCTCTATTTATATATATCTTATAGTTTTGTGCATAAAGCGTATCTTCTTCCTGTGACGGCAGGGGTAGATTTTCAGAAGTAGGGTTGCCGTAATAAAGAAAATAAGATAAATCTTTCCCGCCTTTTGGAATTTCTTTAACCGGTAGGAAATATATTCGTGTTTTAGATGTATTTGGATCAGTAAGTTTAATTGGGATTTCCTGATACGCACCGTTTTCGAGATATACAAGATGCAAGTCCCCGCCGTCAGCTTTTGTCTTTTTATCTTCTACATAAAGTGAGTGATTAAATTGGAGCGTGATATAACATTTTATTGGAAGAGGAACATTGAGATTTTTATTTTCAAGTGTTATTTGTTTAAAATAAGAATAATTTTCATTCCACCAAGAATCTAGACCGGCATAGTCGTTTAAAAAAGAAACATCTATAACTTTGGGAGCTTCTGTATGGCATTGTTCTCGGGTAACAGAATCTGAATCTGGTTTGTTTAAAATATAGCGGATGCCAAAATATGCAGCAGTGATTGAAATTATTAGAAATAAAATAGCCGTTATAAAGTATTTATCTTTTAAAATTGATTCTTTGTTATCCATAAGTTATACTAATTCTGTAATCATTATAACGTAAAACAAAGTAAAAAAGGAATATATACACAGGTTTCGAATTGTATAGAAGGTTGATTATTAAGTCTGAATGTGATATATTCGGTATATAAGTTGGGGAGTACCCCTGATCACTTTTGAAATAAAGTGGTGTCGTTTAAAAGCGGCTTGTTTGTGAAAGATTCTTTCACATATACTCAAAGAAATTCTTTGAGGCAACCAACTAAAAATGTATGAATGAAGGGGTAGAGTTCTTACAATAAAAAAAGCACCTCCAAAAGAGGGCTTTTTTTACGCCCCTCCGCTTAGACCTTCAGACAGAGCAATTTATCACTTTGTGATAAAGAGTATATTGAGTTTAAACATTGATACATATTAGCTTCGGTGAGTTAATCTATATACAAGTAGTATTGGATAAAAAGCATAAAATTTTATGGATGGAGTAATTGGTATGTATAGTATTTCACCTCTTACTAATTGGATAATCTAATTTATTTCCATTAGGTTTTTATGTGTAAGCACTTACAAAATTTGGAGAGTATTTATTTTTTCCATTTTAAATTGAGAATATGATGTATATTTGTTATACTTTCAAGATAGTATTTGATATTGATATTTAGTGAAGCGTTGAATATTAAGTATGAAGAAGAAAAGAAGATTAAGTCATACAAGGGAGGAAATGCTTTTAAAAGGATAGTTAATGGAGAGGTGCCCCGCCAAGGACGGGGTAAAGCTGAAAGTTAATCCCGCCAAAGGCGGGACAAGGGTTTGCTAAAATGTTCTATTTATATATTAAAAAGTAAAACGTCAGGGAAATGTTATATCGGATGTACATATAAATTGAGAAGAAGGATAAAGTATCATAATAAGGGAAGAAACAGATCAACAAAAAATGGAATACCATGGGAGATAGTATGTTATAAAATGTTTAAACAAGAGAAGAAAGCATACGAAGAAGAAAAAAGAATAAAATCTTATAAAGGAGGCAATGCATTCAAAAAAATAGTTAGAGGAGAGGTGGCTTCAGCCAAAGGCTGACCAGCCTGTGGCTGAGTGGGGTGGGCTACAACCGCAGGGCGGGGTCTCGCTTTGCGGGAAAAGCAAGGTTTAATATGTTTTATGTTTATATTCTCAAAAGTGAAATATTAAAAAAGTATTATAGGAGAGGTGGCTGAGTGCCCCGCCAAGGACGGGGTAAAGCTGAAAGTTTATCCCGCCAGAGGCGGGACAACGGTTTGCTAAATTAAAGGTTATGTATTATATCTATATTTTAATAAGTGAAAAAACAAGAAGATACTACATTGGATGTACAAAAAACTTAAAGAAACGTTTACTAAAACATAATAGAGGATTAAATAAATCAACAAAATCAGGGATACCATGGAAGTTGATAAGGGTGAGAAAAGTCATAGGAAGGAGAGAAGCATTTGATATAGAGAAGAAGGTAAAATCATATAAAGGAGGTAATGCGTTCAAAAAAATAGTTAATGGAGAGGTGGCTGCTCAATGATGGGTTGATGATTCCGAGTTTATCGAGGAAGAATCTACCAGAATTAGCCCTTCGAAGCTTTGAATAGAAAGAAAAGCGAAGAAGGAAGTGGCAGTAAGAAATAATAATTTATGAGATAATATATAAAAACTGATAGTTTTTTGGAGAGGTGGCTGAGTGGCTGAAAGCAACGGTTTGCTAAACCGTCATATGGCAAACAAGCCGTATCCCGGGTTCGAATCCCGGCCTCTCCGTGGTTCGGCAAGCTCACCACTAGGTGAGTTTGGAGAACTATTGAAAAGTAATGGATGAAGAACTCCGTAGGATAGTTCGCCTGCCCTGAACGAAGTGAAGGGAATCTCTCCCTCTCCGTGGTTCAATAAACTCACTAATAAATAGGTTAGAATGACTAACTATTAAAACTATAGATGAGAACCCCGGCTTCTCAATCAGTTAGTAGAATTACGAATGAGTGAAGCTTTTTATGAGTTCGCTATATTTTAAAACATATATTAGGTTAGTTGAAAAATTGAGAAATGGAAAGTTTAATTGAAATTATAGGTAAAAGTAAAAAATACAGACATATATATAAACCTACTATAGAAAGAATAATCAAAGATCTATCAACTAGATTTCCTGAAAAAATACTTGAAAAAAAAGTAAAGAGAAAATTACATCAGATATGGGGTGCTTATTTTTCGAGACCTAATTTTGCAAAGCTTACTAAGCGAGTCAAAGATCGTTATAAAAATGGTGATAATATTAAGGATATATTTAGAGAATTTTTACTATTACAAACTTCAACAAAGGAGAGAATTCCAATCTTAAATGAATTCTATTGTAAGATTTTCGAAGTTACTGGAATACCACGTAGTATTGTTGAATATGGATGTGGAATAAATGCTTTGACCTACCCATGGATGAATAATTCAATTATTTATCAAGGATACGATGTCGACAAAGAACTAATAGATTTCATTAATAGCTGTTTTGAATCAGTTATATTAAGTAAATATGCTAAGGTATCTCTTGGTGATATTCTTGTTGATGAGTATCCGAAATCGGATATCTATCTTCTTTTAAAAGTACTAACCTTATTTGAGCATCAGGAGAAAGGAGTAACACTTAAAATTCTGGAGAGAATACCAAGTAATACTATTGTTGTCTCTTTTCCAACAAGGAGTCTTACTGGAAAAAACAAGGGTATGAAAGACTTTTATCGCAAGAATTTTCTTCAATTAGTTCACTCGAAAAAATGGCAAATTAGGGAAATATTATTTGATAGTGAAATAGTATTTGTAATAAATAAATAAAATTGATATAAGTTGCTATATCACTTTGTTTATAGAAGTTTGATCTCATTGAAGAATCCTGACATCTCCTTTTGACTTATAAATATTGAGGGGTTAATCTAAGAATTTCAGATTTCTGATTAGTTCTGATTTGGTTCTTCTAACATTTCCATAAAAAAGAATTTTGAGATTTTTTGTACGAATTATCGTATCTAAGAATTTTCTATAATCAAGAAATGTTAAATAGTTAAGCTGTTTTAACGCTTTATCTAACGATAATGGCATATGATTATAATAGATCATTTCAGTAAGTTCATATGCTCTATATGCTGTCGATGGTTTTGTAAGGGACTTTTCTAAGTTATCTTTACTTATGCTAAATACCTTTTTATTATCTTTTAGTTTGTTAAATTCTTTCATGATCAGCTTTAATAATAATTCTGTATGGTCAGGATTTACTTGTAGATATGTTTTTAACCATATATTATAAGGTATTGTCTCGAGTCCTGTTTTTGATACGTATGATAATCCAGTACTAAGTGTGAAAGTATTAATAATCTCTTGGAATGCTCTGTATAAAATCATAAGTAAAAGTTTTATTCGCGGGGTATAATCTTGATTTAAAATAAATCCTATAATCACATAGTTTATATGAAGTGCATTGTTTTTTCTAATGATTAGAGGAGATGGATTCCTATCAGTATTTATATTCTGATACCTAAATTTTTTATAATTATAATTTGAATTGATCTTAGGAATATTAACATTCTCAATATAATCCTTAATTAGCTGAATATTAACATTTCCACAAATTGCAGCTTTAGCTTTGTTTGAATTATGAGTCCATGATAGATAATTTCTTACAAGATCAATTGTTATTTTTTGAGATGATTCAACTTTTTCAATAGAATTCGCAAATAATTTTCTATCTCCTCCAAATGTTTTATTAAATTCATCGATACTCTGATTGAACGGATTATCACAGTAATGGAGTTCCTCTGATAGTACAGTGTATTTTGCTCTTTTAAAATCTTGATAATTTATATTTTGATTAAGCCAGTTATCAAATAGATAGTTCAAAGCTGCTCTAAAAGTATTTAAATGTGAACTTATGGTTAATGAAACATGATTCTTGTATGTATAAGCTTCAGTTTTTATCTTATATTTGAAATAGTAATTATAACGCCAATCTACATAGTTGACGCCTGCGTTTGGAGTTAGTGTAAGCAAATGCTCGGTTAAATGAGTAAGATTCTTTTGATTTGGTAACTCATAAAATGTTCCTCCTGGCAAAAATAGGGTAACTGATGCTAATTCTGAGGGGAATTTTTCAATAATACATTCAAGATTATTTCTTTTAATTTTTATCAGGTTTGGTTTTGACATTGTAATAAGAGATAATTTATATACTATTCTTAAGCATAAAAAAGATTATAATCTGCAAAAAGCAAAATTATTGATTTTATTATTATACTAAATAATTCAGTTCTTGTTTCCATTCTGCTCATATTTTTAAATATATTCTAATTTATTTCAAGTTTGGAGTATCTTGGTGAGAGTCTAATCTATTTGTTTAATTATTAAAACTTATTAATTTCATCAACATTAGATAAGTACGCTCTTTGATGTAATATCTTTGTCTGTAATTAATAGGATATTATTCATTTGAAGATATGTGGAAAGTTCAATTTACAAGGAAGTGATTTAATAGTATTATAAAAGTTAATAACACTATGAGTTCAGACTATCTAAAAGAAAACTGAAAGAGCGGAAATATAACTCTTAAAAGGTTATGGTTCAGTTATATAGGTAGTTGTCTTTAGTTATTTATTATTTAACTTTTTAAAATATATATTATGTGGGAGGATACTTTATATAAACTTTCAAAAAAGTGTCAATTAGAAAAATTCGATAGTGTAAAGGAATTAGATTTGAAGGGACTTGAAGATAAGTTAAAAGTAGGATTACCTAGCGAATTAAAAGATCTATTAAAACTTTCCAATGGATTGGAAATAAATAGAACTATGCTCGTAAGGTCGGTTAAAGATATAGAAGGGGATAATGAAGAATTACGAAGTAATGAGAGAATTGTAAACAGTTTCATGTCTTTTGACAGCTTATTCTTTTTTGGTGTTGCAGGAAATGGAAATTTGTTTGCATATGGAATTATTAAAGGAGAAATAAAGAAGACAGATATTTTTGTCTGGGATCATGAAAATGATAGTAGAACTTGGGTAGCTCCATCATTGACAAAGTTATTAGAATGGTGGGTGGAAGGGAAAATTACTGTTTAAAGAATGTTAATATTGTGACCAGAAAAATATGAGGATTCGAAGTAACGACAAGTTGATATAAAATTCCGGATTTGGTATAACTTCAGGGAAATCACGGTTTTACTAATTATAACTAATATTCTCAATATTTCCCTCGCAATACGGGGTTAATCTCGCTGAGAGTGATAATTCGATCTAAACTTCTATTTTGCTTTGCTCATAAAAGTGTTTTTCTAATGGAAGAATCACATTCGAGTTGGGCTCTCCACATTTTTTAATTCAGTATCATTTATGTAATTATATGGTTATAAATAAACAAAATCGATATAATTAATAAAAGTTATAAGCTAATTAATCAATATAATAAATGATAATGAGTGGACAAACGGAAAATTTAACATCATTCATAGGCGGTTTACAACATTTACCCGAACTTGGAATACTAAATCCAGCTGATAGAGATGTAGGGGTATTGTTTCAATGTTGTCAAGAACTACCTGAAAGGGAAATTAGAAATATTGTACTTAGATCGTTTCCTGGGGAGTCAAAAGTTACATCTTTTGATGTAGTTTGTTCAATAGTCCGACCTGTAGCGAGACTGATTCAACAAAACAATGGTTGTTGCTTAATTGCAGGTAAAGTATATAAAGAATATTCTCATGGAATACTTGCAGAAGAACAGGTGTTTTGGATGGATCCTCTTTCTATGAAATCTGATTTACATTGGATAGGTTTGGGTTTTGGTACTGATAGGATCGTTTGTACAGCAATATCTGGAGTAATTCGGATTGATGATAAGTTTTATTTTATCCCTACAATTGATCTAGAGTTTCCGTGTGCGAATGATAGGCTAAAGTATCTTGCAGTAAAAAGACTACGAGAAATTGGCATGACTGGGTATCTAATAAATAGTGGGTATGGGTGCCATTTTATCGCAGATTTATTTCTACCATATGATAGTAATTATTGGGGTATATTGGGGTTAGTTATGAAACATTTAGTTTATGACTATGAAGCAGATTTGGATACTATAGCGAATTCTATAATGTTTGGAGAGAGATTGTTAGAAGTTCAGACTCAAGAGCAAGCTTTAACAGTTGCCAACGAAATACTAGATGAGTTTCCCTCGTTACCATCAGGAATGATGCGAGCAGGTTTATTATATGATCCTAGATGGATTGGCCACCGTCTGGAACCTTCTACAGTTGGAGATGTTGAAATAGCAATTAATACATTAAGAGTAAACCGTGTAAAAGGGTATGACAGCTTACCATTTTTTGATTTAGTATTAGTAAGTAGGAATTGATTTATAATGAAACTTTACATGTGTTCTCCCGCAAAACGGTATTATTTTTGAATCATATGAAAGTCAATTGTTTTTATATAAATGATAAAATCTGGTAAAATATTGATATAATAATTAAAATTATTACAAGGAACAAACTTTAAACTATATGAAGAACCTGCGGATTTACTCAGTCAGAGATGGTTTTTTATTGGTAATTTTAAAAGCTGGAAATATCCACTTTTTGAGTTAGTCATGACTGAAAGTAATGTAACACTTTGTACAAAAAAGCTTCCTCATTTTCAAATAGATATTGATACGAAGTTGACAACTAATGAGATTGAATTTCTAACAAAGAAATATTTGAAGGACGGTTTTATTAATTGGAAGCTTAATATACCAAATTTTGGGATAGTTCTCGAAATGGGCGAATTAGGAAATATTTCAGGAGTAAAAATCTGTCTTGGTATCGGCACTAATCTGCGTAGCACAAAGCATCAAAGGGAAAAAGAATTACATGTTGTGTAAAATTATATTAGAAATCCGATAACAAAGTATATGAAATTCCTCCGCGAAACAGGATTAATCACGCTGAATGGGACTAATACTATCTAAGCTTTTATATAAATATTATTATCTGGTAAGATATTGACATTTTAAATGAAATTATTTTTTGTTTGTATGCCGGCTTTTGATCCAAAAGGAGAAATTTATCTAAAAAAGGGAGAAAAATAGAAAAAATTGTAATATAAAATAAATATAGAATGAAGAAACAAAAAAAGAAAAATGCGAAATCTTACTTAGTTCAGAAATTACAACAACTGCATAAAGATTTGACTAATATTGTTAATGAATTTCCGAAAGATAAGAGAGAAGCAGTATTATTTGATAAGTGGTCACTAAAGGATGTATTAACTCACATGGCTGGTTGGAATAAATGTCTGAAGCAAAATCTTGATTTTTTAGAGCAAAAAAAGGACCCACCTCATTTTGGGAAAGTAGATGATTTTAATGCTAAAATAGTTAAAGAATCTAGAAAATATAAATGGGAAGATGTATTTAATGATTTTGTCAATTCAGGTGAATATCTAATTACTTCATATAAAGAATTATCCTCAAGATTATTTGATAATAAATTTTGGCCGGATAAATCATCAACACCAAGAAAGTTTCTTAATATAGTTATAGAACATTATGAAGAACACTCGCAAAAAGTAAAAACACTTTTAGATAGGATATCTGTAAATATGTAATAATAATACTTTGACGTATATACAAAATATATTCTGGGAAAGCTTTATTGGAAACAGTATATTATATGGAATGTCATTTTTTGTATATTAATTGAAGAAACAAATTATTATGGATATAATTATTAGATTAAATAAACTTTTTTTAGTCCTAATAAAAAAGTGAGAATTGGAATAATTGGTACGGGTGCTGTTGGTGGTTATTTCGGAGCTAAGTTTAAGTTGGCAGGCAATGATGTTGTCTTTCTTTCTAGAGGAGAAAATCTTAAAGCAATGAAGAAGTCTGGACTTCAGCTTAAAACAGCGGGTAAGATATATAAAATCAAAGATGCTATTTTTACCGATAATCCGGCAGATATCGGCGAGTTGGATTACATTTTATTTACAGTAAAATCCTACGATACAAGAAGTACTGCAAGACAAATAAAGAATATCATCAAATCAAATACAGTTATCATAACACCTCAAAATGGTATTAACAACGATTTAATTCTCGGAGAAATTCTTGGAAAAGAAAAGATAATTCCGGGTATGGCAAAGGTTGGAGTAAGCGTACCTAAACCTGGCCGTATAGAACATACAAGTTTGGGAATAATTATCATAGGAGAATATGATGGAAGTATTTCTGAAAGACTAAAGAAGTTTCAAAGGATAGCACAAAATGCCGGGATTGAATGTGTAATAAGTGAACAAATTCTGAAGGATAGATGGAAAAAGTATATTTGGAACTGCACTTTTAATATTATTGCTGCTATTACTGGTCTTAGGTTAGATCAGATATTATCTAACAAGCATTTAAAGCAGTTATGTATTGATACAATAAAAGAAATTACTAGAATTGCAGTAAAAGAAAAAGTTAGAATTACAGAAGTTGAAGCTCTCAAAGCAAGTTTAGAATTAGCAGATAATTTAGGTAAATTTAAACCATCAACTCTTGAAGATATTGAAAAAGGAAAACCCATCGAACTAGATGCCTTTACAGGTACAGTAATCTCTCTTGGTAATAAACATAAAATGGATACACCAATAAACAAAGTTTTTTATGCACTTTTACATGGAAAGGTAAATTAAGCTATATATTTATTTCACTTTTTATTTTAATATTTATGGGTGCGATTTGGTCACAACAAGGTTGTGTAAGAATTAGTAAAGAACAGGGTCTTGTCGAACGTGATAAACTTGTTGAAGGAAAAGAATATTCATTTAAACAAGAAGGCCACAGATTATATATGCTGGATACTCCTATAGAACTTCTTACAGATACATGGAAAGTTATTGCGCGTATAATGATTACAGAGCTTACTGTCGGTCATAATAAGACAAAGGGCATTTATAAAGTCTTGAAAGTGTATTCAGATGAAGAAGTAAGAGTAGTTTCTGGTACATTAATCCCGTATGATAAGGTGCGAGGAAAGTAATTTTTTAAAACTTTTCTTATGAAAAATATCTGTGTATTTGGTTCAAGTATTGCTAGTGGTCTAAATGACTTTAAAGAAGGCGGTTGGTGTGATCTTCTAAAAAGACATTTTCTTGATAAAGATATCTTTGTTTATAACCTCGGAGTTTCGGGGGATGATTCATTAGATTTATTGGGAAGATTTGATAATGAATGTAAAGCGCGGAAGCCGGATATAATAATTATTGCAGTTACAGGCAACGATTCTCAGTATTTAATAGAAGAAGATAGATTTAGAATTGATGTCAAAGATACAGTTAAAAACTTTAAACAACTTATAAGCAAGGCTAAATGTTATACAAAGAGTATTATCATAATTGGATTAACAAAAGTTGATGAAGAAAAAATTAATGCTGTATACATAAAGAATAAGAAAAAGTATTATAAGAATGATAATCTCAGAAGATACGATAAAGCTATTGAGGGAATTTCATCCAAAGAAAACGTTTATTTTATCCCAATGTTTGATGTAATCGACAAAGATGATTTGGATGATGGTTTACATCCACATTCCGAAGGTCACAAAAAAATGTTTTTTAAAATAAAGGAATATTTGTCCAAACTTGATTTGTAGTAAATAAACATGAACAAATATACTATGATAACGTTTATAGAGCTCTTCTTTAAAAAATTATCTGATACGATAATAAAACATGGATATTTCAAAACAAATAAAAGTTATTAATCAAGCATTTCTTAAAGGGCTTAAAGCTATTCTTAATGAAAAGTTATATGCTGTTTTTATTTACGGTTCTGCAGCGTTTCCGGACGTATTGTCTATTGTAGATATTGACTTTCATGTCATTTTGAAAAGTAATCTTACTAATAAGGAAAGGTCAGAGTTGGAAAAACTTCATAAGTTACTATCTCAAAGGTTTCCACCTCTTGGAGGTGAGCTTGATGGTTATTACATTCTTCTTAAAGATGCTCGTCTAAAATCATCACCAAAAAGCCAGATGTGGAAACGAGTAACTGATAACTCTTGGGCTTTACACCGTGAGCACATTTTAGCTGGACGATATATCCACCTTTTTGGTTCTAAACCGGAAGAGATATACCAACCCACAATGTGGCTTGAGATAGAAAATGCATTGTGTGGTGAGCTAAATTACGTTGAGAAACATTTAAAGGATTATCCGGGCTATTGTATTCTTAACCTTTGCCGTCTTATTTACAGTTTTAAAACTAGAGATGTTGTTATCTCAAAAGCTAAAGCCTCTGAATGGGCATACAAAGTTCTTCCAGAATGGCAAAAACTTATTAAATTGGCAAGAAAATCTTATAATCACCAAGCAACACTTAAAGATAAACAGTTCTTGAATGCTGAAGTTAGAAAGTTCTTTGAGTTTGCGGAAAGGTATATTACTAAATTATCTAAAAAGAGGAAATAATAATAAATTTGCTTTCTATTGTTCGCTAAACTCAGAATTGCACAAATTTAACTATTTATTAATAACAGGTAAAATGTTGGTATACTAGATAAAATTTTTATGAAAATACTTTTTATAAAAACTAGTTAGTCGAAATTTCGTACAATATTGAATTTCAATCATGATAAATAAAAAAATTCAACGAGTAGAAGATTATATAAAAAGCATTATGAAAAATGAGGTCGCTCATGATTTTAAACATGTCGATCGTGTTAGAAAGTGGGCTTTTAAAATTGCTAAAAAGGAAGGTTTTAAAGATTTAGAAATAGTCGAAATATCAGCTTTATTCCATGATATTGGATTGTCGCAAGCAGAAAAAAGAAGTATGCACGGCGAAGTCGGAGCTGAAATGGCTGCGAAGTTTTTAATTGATAACAATATACTGACACAGGAAAAAGTAGATGAAGTTTGTAATGCGATTAGACATCACAATAAAAACCGCGAGGGTGAAGGTAAATTATTAGAAATTTTGCGTGATGCCGATATAATGGATCTTTTTGGCGCAGTTGGTATCATGAGAGCATTTACTTCTAAATCTTTAAATCCAGAATACAATCCTGCAAATATCAAAAGTGAAACATGGCAAATGTCAGCGAGTGATTTTGATAAACGCTTTGATAGCGGTGTTGGAATTGGTAATTTTATTATTGACCAAATAAATTTCCAAATTAGTGGTTATGATAATTTAAGTACTGTCTCAGCCAGAAAATTTGCAAAGCCACTTGTTGAATTTATGAATGATTTTATCAAACGGCTTGATTTGGAAATCCATGATGGGCAAGACATCGTATAACAATGAATATATGGTTCTCCTTCGATCATTCGACAATTCGATAAACTCATTGCAAGCAAGCTCATTACTCAGAGTTATCCAAATACTGCTAAAAGAATAAAATGGTAAAATTAAAATTGAGAGAAAAATAGTATAAACTTAAACATTAAACAAAATAACAAAAGTACGTTGAAAGTTACACTTTTATTAAATAATCTAGATATTTAATGCATAAGAAATCAAGAGTGAAATTTATTTCTAATTGTAAATTGTTATTAAATGCTTACCAATTAGGCAAATTAGGATATACGAAGATGCCCGAAGATTCTAGTCCCGATTTTTCTAAAGAAGAAAAAGAAGTTAGTTTAGCATATTTTACTTTACCAATGAGTTTAAACTATCAGAGAGATAGTTATAAACTCTGGGAATCTGCTTTAAAAACTTTTAATGATCCTGAAACAAGAGTTGTTTTTGATATTCAATCTTCTGCTAATCTTGATGAAACAAAACTCCGTGAATATTTATCCCGTTACAAAATTGCTCTGCAGCCGAATAAACATATCGAGATATGGCAAAAGATTTCAAAAACTGTATCAAAAAATTGGGAAACTATAGGGAACTTATTTAGATCAGCTGATTATGAT
>Ga0315291_10004394_pt1 | contig 17969 bp, 16 predicted proteins | sample YL17G12_20_MG_FD_203070 | JGI IMG/M metagenome (GOLD analysis project Ga0315291, IMG submission 203070) | Sediment microbial communities from Yellowstone Lake, YNP, Wyoming, USA - YL17G12_20 | ecosystem: Environmental > Aquatic > Freshwater > Lake > Sediment | place: USA: Wyoming | collected...
GTCTCTGCCCCATATGCCTTGGCCAGCCCGAAATCCAGGATCTTGACCTTGCCTTCCGGGGTGATCATGATGTTTCCGGGCTTCAGGTCGCGGTGGATGATTCCTTTCTCGTGGGCCGCCTCGAGCCCTTCGGCAAGCTCGCGGCAGGTCTCGAGCGCCTCTTCAACCGGGAGGGCCCCTCTATTCAACCGTGCCTGCAGCGTCTCCCCCTCTGCGAGCTCAAGAATTAGAAAGCGACGGCCCTCGGATTCCTCGAGCCCGTGTATCGCGGCAATGTTGGTATGGTTCAACACGGCCAGAAGCTTGGCCTCACGCTCGAACCGGGCCATTCGCTCCTTGTCTTCGGCGAAGGCGGAAGGAAGAACCTTTATGGCGACGTGGCGGCCTAGGTTCTTGTCAATGGCCCGATAGACCTCGCCCATCCCGCCCGCGCCTATCTGTCCGAGAATTTCGTAGCGGCCAGCGAAAATAGTCCCTGGGGTGACGGCGCGGACAGGCGACTCGAGGGTTTCGGTGAGGGAAGGAGAGACAGCTTTAGCCGAAGTCAGGGATGTGGCGCAATTGCTGCAGAACCGTGATGTGTCAGGATTATCGGCGTGACATTTTGGGCATTTCATGGCTCGACAATCCCTCGCTCTTTGGCAAGAGAATAACGCCGTTAGGGAGGGAAGTCAATCGGTGATAGCCCCTGCTTGGGTGGAGGACTTGGTGGAGCCAGCGAGAGGGATCGAACCTCCGACCTGCTGATTACGAACCAACTGGCCTAGCTTTTCAACTTGCTGATAATAAAGGTAATTATTTGGGGCGCCTAATCGATTGTGCTCAGATTGTGCTCACCCGTGGCGCTGACACTCGCCTTCTATCCGCTTGTGGCCCAAGGATACAAAACCAGGGCCGGCTAGGTCAAGAGGTCCCGCGCGCCGGCAACGCGGACTACGAGCCCTCCGAAACGCCGCTCATAGGCTTTCCGGATCCCCGGGCAGACAAGGTAATTCCGGCCGCCGGGATAGGACGAGCGGAAAACGGCGAGGGAGGCCGGATCGAAGCGGTCGGGATTGACCTTGCATTCGACCGCATCGACCTCTTTGCCGCGCCGGACGACAAAGTCCACCTCCCGGCCGGATTTATCGCGCCAGTGGAACAACCCTTCTCCGCCGGTCGCGGTCCGTAAGGTGTCCAGGACCAGATGCTCCCAAAGCAGTCCGCGGTCGTCGTCGCGGATGTCCTTCCATCCCCGCGCGTAGGTGACGAAGCCCGTGTCGAACCCGTAGATCTTGGGCCGCTTCAGGAGCTCCCTCCGTCCGCCGCCGTGGTAGGGAGGTACGATCGAAAGCGCGCAGGCGATGCTCATGGCTTCTAAATAGGTTTTGACCGTCTGACGGCTGATGTCGCATTCCCTGGAGAGCGCGGTATAATCGGCTAGCCCGCCGCTCGTCCTGAGCATGAGGCGAAAAAGATCGAGGAAGCCCGTGCGCTCCCGGACAGCGAAAAGCTCTTGGATGTCCCGGGCATAAAAGCTGTCCATCCATTCTGAAAACAGCGTCTCGTCCTTTTCAGGGCCGAGCAGAAACCCGGGGAGGCCGCCGTGATGAAGCCGGCGATCGAGATCGGCGATGCCGAAATGGTCCTCGCATTCGGTCCAGAGAACGGGTGTTAATTGGAGGACATGCTTCCGGCCGGTCAGAGTGTCCCTGAACTTGCGCGTCGCGGCCAGCGTGGACGAGCCGGTAGCGAGGATGCGAAGCCCGGGAAAGGCATCGGCGGCGATCTTCAGGATGCGGCTGGGGTCGGCCAGCCTGTGGACCTCGTCGAGGACGATGACGGCGGCTTCGGGTTGGGCCCGGAAAAAAAGCTCGGGGTCCTCAAGGCGCCGCGCGTCGGAGGGCAGGTCGCAATTGATGTAGATGGTATCGGGCAGCAACCTCGCCAGGGTCGTCTTCCCGACGCGGCGGACTCCAGCCAGCCAGACGATCGGGCGCTTCACCCAAGCATCATGGATGCGCTTGAGCCAATAGGGACGATCAATCATGATTTCATAATTAACATATAGGCGACTATTTGTCAACCATTGTTTCATTCGAACAGACCTCTCCCCTTCTTGTCAGGGAAGTCAAACGGTGGATTTTTGATAATAACTATTTGTTCTGATACGTAAAAACGCTATAATAGCATATATAATAATACAAAAAACATAAAATACAGGCTTGACAATTCAACAACTCATAAGCTACGATCTAGCTGCTTAAGCAAGAAGGAGAAACATGTTCAAGAGGGAGATCCTGCGGCGACTTGGCGACTGGAAGAACAAGCCGGACCGCAAGCCCCTCATTCTCCGCGGCGCGCGCCAGGTCGGGAAAACCACGGCCGTGGAGCTTTTCTCAGCAGCCTACGACCAGTTCATTCCCCTCAACCTCGAGAAGCCCGAGGAGGCGAAGCTCTTTGCCCGGTCACTGCCGGCCGCGGACCTCCTTCAGGCCATACGGTTTTCCAAAGGGCTTCCGAGCATTCAAGGCCGGACGCTTCTATTCCTCGACGAGGTCCAGAACTCTCCCGAAGCTGTCTCTTCATTGCGGTATTTCTATGAAGACCTCCCCAAGCTCCACGTGATCGCGGCCGGATCGCTCCTCGAGATCGCCCTGACCCAGAAGCAGATCGGCATTCCAGTAGGACGAGTTGAATACGCCCTGATGTCCCCACTTTCCTTTCGGGAGTTCCTCGAAGCCACGGGCGAAACACAGGCCCTCGAGGCCTTGGACGTCATTCCCGCCCCTGTCTTTGCCCTTCCCCGGCTGATGGACCTTTTTCACCGATATGCCCTTGTCGGCGGCATGCCCGAGATCGTGGCGCATTACGCCGGGGATCGCGACGCCGTGGCCCTCGCGCCGCTCTACCGCTCTTTATGGACATCCTTCCTAGACGATATCCCCAAGTACGCGCGTAACGAGACGATGAAACGCGTTATCCGGCATTGTCTCGAGGCGGCCCCGCTGGAGGCCGGCGAACGGATCAAGTTCGCCGGCTTCGGCAAATCGAACTACCGATCGCGGGAGGCCAGCGAGTCCCTGAGGACTCTCGAACAGGCCATGCTCCTTCACCTCCTCGCCCCCACGACTTCCACGGAGATCCCGCTCATCCCCGACCGCCGGAAGTCCCCCAAGCTCCTGTTCCTGGATATCGGCTTGATCAACTTCACGGCCGGCATCCAGGGCCACTATTTCGAGTACCCCGATCTTTATTCCTTCTATCGCGGCCGGATCGCGGAAATGATCGTCGGGCAGGAGCTGATCGCCGCGGATCCCGAGCAGCACAAGCCTGTCTTCTGGGTCAGAGAAAAGCGCCAGGCCCCCGCGGAAGTGGATTTTGTGCTCCAGCATGGAAGCCTCGCCGTCCCCATCGAGGTCAAGGCGGGCGCGAAGGGCACGCTGAAATCGCTCCACCAATTCATCAACAGGTGCCCCCACGAATTCGCCGTCCGGCTTTACGCGGGCCCCCTCGAGATCGTCCGGACGAAAACGCCGGAAGGCAAACCTTTTTCCCTCCTCAATCTCCCCTATTGCCTCGCGGGAAAGCTGGAGGCTTACATGGGCTGGATGATCGAAGGCGCCTGAAGCGCCAACCAGGTCTCGAATTGGGGAATAGGGGTGGAGCCAGCGAGAGGGATCGAACCTCCGACCTGCTGATTACGAAGGGACTGCCCTAGCGTTTCAACCGGCTGATAATAAAGGTAATTAGGTGAAGCTCCGAATCGATTGTGCTCGGATTGTGCTCACCTGCGGCGCTGCGACTTTCCTCTTGTGCTACTTTTATGGTGCCAACTATCCGATATTAGGAGATAGGATCAGATTTGCCTGCCGGCTGGTCACGCCGATAACTAGCGATTTCTTGACAACTTCTTGACAACTTTGCCCTTTTAGAGTGTTATCTTCCTATCGGGCACAATTGGCGGACAAGGCACCGGGACGTCAAGAAAGGGGGCCCATAAGATGAAGCTCTGGAAGAAGCTCCTTGCGTTTGGCCTTCTGGCCCTGCCCGCGATGCTTTCGGCCCAATGGGCCCTCTACTACAGTTCCGGCCCGCCGCACACCCTCCTCGACGCGCCCGGCGGAGGCTGGGTCATCGCCAGCGCCGGGAACATCTTCAAGCTCTCTCCCGCGGGCGAGGTCGTCTGGGGGCAGAGGCACAGCTGCGAGAAGGCCTGGCTCGCCCCGGACGGCGGCATCGTCGCCGCGGTCTACCCTGGCAGTGTCGCGACGCTGTTCAAGCTTTCGGCAGCGGGCAGCGTCCTCTGGGAGAAGACCTATACCCTTGCCAGCACCTTACTAGACGTGATCTGCCCGACCCCGGACGGCGGGGCGCTCATTGCCGGCTTGCTCAATTCCGACCTTTTCATTTGCAGATGCTCCGCCGAGGGAGAGATCGTGTGGCAAGGGTCCTACGGGACCAGCGACATCGACCGGGCCACGGCCGCAGCCCCGACCTCCGACGGTGGGGTCATCGTCCTCGGTTCGTGCAGTCCGGATGTCTGGCCGACGCCGCGCGACCTCTGGATCCTGAAGCTCACTTCGACCGGGGACGTCGAGTGGCAGAAGCGCGTCGGCGGGGCCGCGGACGACGGGGGCGAGGCCGTGTTCCAGACGGCCGACGGCGGCTATCTCATCGCCGGGCAGTCGGCCTCCTTCGACACGGACGGACAAAGCCAGTTCTGGCTGCTGAAGCTCTCAGCGGCGGGCACGGTCCAGAGGCAGCTAACGCTTGACTACTCGGGCAGTTCTCACATAAGACCCGCCGCCGACGGCTCGTTCATTGCCTCGTTCATCTCTTCGCCATCCGGTCCCCCCCGCGTCGTTGTCGTCATGGCCGCCGGGGACGGCACGATCATCCGGGAGAAACCATACTCGTCGGGCTTATACTCGGTCAGCGGCACGGCCGTGTTGCCGACCGATGACGGTGGATGCCTTCTTTCGATGACCGGCGGCTCGTCCTCCGATGATGGCCATGCAGACTCTCATCTGCTGAAGATCCTGCCGTCGGGCGAGATCGAATGGCAGAAAGTCTACGGGAGCCGGTGCTCCCCCGACGCAGTCTACCTCTTCGACCGGGCCGGCGACGGCGGCTACGTCCTGGCCGGCGCCACGAGTTCCTGGGGAAACTGGCGGGACGCCGGGACGCTCACGTTCATGTGGGTCATGAGGACGGCTTCGGACGGATCGATCGGCCCGAACTATCCTTTCGTCAGGCTCGCGGCCGGGTCGCCCCTGGACGAAGTCTCGACCTGGATCGAGGTCGCCGCGCCGGTGACGGACACGGCGGCCGTTCCCCAGAGCGCAGGGCTCGTGGCCGAGGCCGCGAACATCGATTTCACGCCGTGGGGCCCGACCGAGTTCCCGGCCCTCGGGAAGCCTACGTGCACGTTGAAGGTCGGCGCCTCGATTTTAGGGACGACCACGCCGGCTGTGGGCAGCCATGTCTATGCGACGGGGACCCAGGTTCAGATCAGCGCCACGCCGAGTGCCAAATACGAATTTATGGGTTGGATCGGCAACATTCAAATATATCGACCCTCCGCCACGATCGTCATGGACGGGGATAAGGACATCTGTGCGAATTATAACTATGTCGGCGAAGGCATCGAAAAAAAGTTGAAGGAGATGGGCTGTTTCATCGCCACGGCCGCCTACGCCGATCCGTCGCACCCGGACGTCGAGATCCTGAGGCAGTTCCGGGACCGGTATTTGATGAAGAGCCGGCTGGGGCGGGATTTCGTGAGGCTCTATTACAGATATTCCCCCCCGGTCGCGAAGTTCGTCGCGAAATACCCGTTCCTCAGGGCCGTGAGCCGCGCCGCCCTGTACCCGGTGGTGGCCATATGCGATCTGCTACTCAAATCGGGGACACAATACTAATTTCCGAATTCGCCGGCCGCCGATCATAACTTGCCTCCCGGCTTTCGAATAGCGTGCCTGAGAGGATTCGAACCTCCGACCTTTGGATCCGAAGTCCAATAGTGTACTGATTTATCGGGGAATAAGGGAGTGCCCCTGGCCTGACTCGAACAGGCGACAAACGGATTAGGAATCCATTCTGGAGTGGGCTTTGAACTGCAGGGTCAGTCACTCTCCCCGGCCAGCTTGATCCTGAGCCACTGAATATCCTTAAGCTGCTCGCTGTCCAGATATATCACTTGGACCTGGGGCGACCTTTGTCCCGTCAACTTCGTCAAGGTCACTTCGAGCGAGCGGGGAGAGAGCGAATGGCTCTGTGGCAAGTTCAAGTCGATGACCGCTGAGGCCACTCCCACCGCGCCACCGATGGCCATCCCCACATAGGCTCCTGTGCGGCTGATTAAAATGCCGAGCAGCCCCCCCGCCCCCGCCCCCAACGGAATAGCGAGAAGAGAGGGGAGCGCGAGGGGCGAGAGCTTTCGTGTAATGACCAACTCCGTTGGATTAAATCCTTCTTCCTCTATCCGGATTCTGTGGCTCATGTTCTTCTTGAGGCTCAAGATTAGCGGGGTCTGTCCGGATTCTTCGCCGTCGACGATGATCCTGGCCCCCACCGGATTGCTCGTAACGGGAATCTCCTGTGTCAATATTGGCCTGCGCCACCGAAGGCAGCTCTGAAGGCTAAGGAAACCGAAGACCACCAAGACGGTTGCCGTGGCTTTTCTTGATGGAATCTTCATTTTTCTATCTCCCCCCTAATTGATATGTTGCGCATTGACAAACATAACTAAGGACACGAGGATAAAGGACAGCTCCGCCTTTCTTGTCGTGCGGGCCTCTATATTGCTTGATTTCCCCTTCATCTGAACGATAGGCTTGGTAACGGGGATTGTCAAGAGAATTGGGGGTGACCTGAACCCCGAATCTTGGGCCAATTTATGGGGAGCAGGTCAAAGTCAACCATCTAGGGTCCATGCCTTGGGGTGAATCGATGGAGCCAGCGAGAGGGATCGAACCTCCGACCTGCTGATTACGAACCAACAGCCCTAGCGTTTCAACTTACTGATAATAATTACATTAGATAGGCCGGAAAATTGACTGCGCTCAGATTGTGCTCATTTGTGGCGCCGCAATGAATTGGTGATCAGTTACCCGTCAGCCGGCCAGCCGCTTCTTGGCGTCATCAACCTCGGGGACGTCAGGATCGCCTCGAATTGGATTCGGCCTTTATTTCAACTCCGGAAGCTTCATACGCCGTACCAGGTCCTCGAATCTGGGGTCCGAGCGCAAGGGTGCGTACGCGGGATTCTGCCTCATCCAGGGGATGAAAGTCATGCGTTCGTTAACGGTCGCTTCCAGCCATCGGAAGGCTTCATCCTTGTCCCCCAAGGCGGCATAAATCTCGCCCAAGAACCATCCGGCCCAACGGCCTGTCGCCGTGCGTTGCCCCAAGTACTCGGTTAGCAGCTTCATCGCCTCGTCCTTACGACCGGCCTGCGCAAAAGTGCGCACGAGAGCCCATCGCCAAGGAGGGCTGACGGCAGTGAGCTTCTGATGTGCCGCAATGGCCTCCGTATACATTCCCTTCTCTGAATAGAGATATCCCAGCCAGCAAAGTGCCTGGTCGAAATTCGGATCGAGCTCCAGCGCCTTCGTAGCGGCCTCCATCGCCTCTTGATTTCTCCCCAAGGTCCAGAATTGCCAGGCCAGGTCGGAGCACCAGAAGGCATTGAGAGGATCCACCTCGATCGCCCGTTTCATCGCCGCGATGGCTTCTTCGTTGCGCCCGATCAGCAAGAGATACCAGGAGTACATCCGTTGAGCCTCGGGCAGACTCGGGTTGAGAGCGATCGCATGCCGGAGGTCCTTTTCCGCGCCTGCCCAGTCCCACTCTTCGAAGAGCTTGATCTGCCCCAAGGCCGCGACGGTCTCGGCCAAGGTCCCGCCCAATTCCTCCGCCTTGAGCGCCGCGGCCTTAGCACGGGCGAAAGCGTCCGGAGGAGGGTTCGTGCCGTGACCGATGAGGCAATAACCGAGCGCCAATGCGGCGTAAGGCAAGGGGTTCGTCGGGTCCTTGCCGATAGCCTGCTGCATGTAGGTCAGGCCTTTTTCATATTCTTCGGGCGTCGGTTTATTGAGATAGAACCTCCCTTTGGTATAGGCCGCATAGGCCTCGGGGTCGACCGGTCGCTCGGTCGCAAGGCGTGACTTCTCTCCGGAAGTGAGCGGCAAATTGACTTCACGGGCGATCGCCGCGACAATCTCGTTTTCGAGCAAAACGATGTCGCGAACGCTTCGCTCGTAGCTACCGGCCCACACTTGCGCTCCTGTTGCCGGGTCGATCATCTGGGCCGTGACCCGAATGCGCTCCCCGGCAAGCCGCAAGGCGCCGGTGATCAAGCAGTTCACGTCCAAGGCCTGTGCGATCTTCTGGGGCGGAGTATTCGACCCTTTGTAGATCATCACCGTGCTCCGGGCGATAACCTTTTTCAGACCGCTGAGTCCTGCGAGATTCGTGACCAGCTCGTCGTGGATCGATTCGACGAGGCTGTCTTGCTCGGGATCGCCCGAGAGGTTCTCCAGGGGCAGCCAAGCAACGGAATCATAGGCCTGCGCGTGCTTCCGGAAAGGGCCGATGACGGCCAGAGCGATGAGTACCGCCAATCCGGCGATCCCGGCATAGGCGTGAGATTTCTTGATGCCGAATATTCGTCCTCGGCGGAGCGGGTGGGCCTTAGCTTGGATAGGCAGAAGCCCCCCGGCGACGGCCTCGAGATCCGCCAAGAAGTCCCCCATGCTCTGATAACGGTCGGCAGCCCTTTTTTCCAGGGCCTTCCCCAGGACCAGGTTGAGCTCGCCGGGAATATCCTTTTGGAGTCTAGTGATGGGTTCCGGATCATGATTTAGGATCGAATGAATCAAGGATCGCTCATAATCGCCCGTGAAAGGCAAGCGTCCGGACAACATCTCGTACAAAACAACGCCGAGCGACCAGATATCCGTGCGCTGATCCACAGCCTCGCCTTTGGCTTGCTCCGGAGACATGTAGGCCACTGTGCCGACCGTGGTGCCTTCCCGGGTCAGTTTGACCTGGCCGACCAGCTTCGCCAGTCCGAAGTCGACGACTTTGGCCACGCCTTCGTCAGTCACCAGAATATTAGCCGGCTTGAGGTCACGATGGACGATCCCTTTCTGGTGGGCTTTTGCCATTCCCCTGGTGGTCTGTAGGATTATGTCGAGCGCCTCTTCCTTATTAAGCGGGCCGCGTTTGACCTTATCCCTGAGACTTTCGCCCTCATAATATGCCATCGCGATGTACATTCGGCCGTCTTCCGTCTCTTCGATCTCGTGAATATTGCAGATATTGGGATGGTCGAGGGCGGAGGCCGCCCGGGCTTCCTGGACGAATCTTTCCCTCGCATCAGGGTCGGACGTCCACTGATGTGGCAGGAATTTCAGGGCCACGGTGCGCTTGAGCTTAATATCCTCGGCCTTGTAAACGACGCCCATCCCGCCGCGGCCGATCTCCTCGACGATCCGGTATTTCCCGGCGACGACACTCCCTTTTGCTAAGCCGTGGACAGGAGTTTCGAGGGTTTTCGTAAGGGAACCCGGCGATTGTCCTTCCTGGGCGAGCAGCGCAGCGCAGTTTCCGCAAAACCGGGACGTGTCGGGATTATCGGTGTTACACTTCGGGCATTTCATGGCTCGACAACCCCATCGTTGGTTGGCAAGAGGATAACGCCGTCAAGGGAGGGAAGTCAACTTGGCGTGCTCTCATAGTCCATATTAGGAATTTCTGCTCCCGCCCAGACGCCCGAACCTTCATCGAAAAGTACCGGGGAGAACTCTGCCTGGAGGCGGGGGCGCAGCCATGAAAAAAAGAACGAACGGATGGCCGTTCTAAATATTAAACGCCAAGGAGAAAAATATGAAAAAAGACAAGCGCAAAAGCAAAGGGCGGGGTGACCGGCCCACGAGAGTCACCAAGAAAGCTAAGGTGGCGGAGGTGATCGAACGCGTGTTCCGTGACCCCAAGGCGCTGAAGGAGCTTGGTCGCCTGATCGCGAATGAGACCGCCATCAACGTCGGCCTGACGACCCGGGTCTTGACCAGGGTCATCGTTGGCGGCCCAGATGACCCAGACATAATGGATGTCGTCAGACAGTGCGCGGAGGAGTCGAGGGTGGTTCATGAGGCACTACTGGTCGTTCACCAGCAACGGGTTTTGGAGCAGTTTATAGAAAGTCAGCGGAAGAAGTGAACCAAGCCTAACGATGACCAACAAGACCGGGCCGAAGGCACACGTCGGGATCATCCGCTCGACCTTGCGGAGGCCCGGTCTCCCTTTTTTCAGGAAAGGAGATACTCAACAATGAACGACTCAAGGGGACATCCCCTCAAGCTGAAGGCCGTCTTTATCTCGGATGACGGCGGCAAGACTTGGACATGCGTGCGCCAGTACTACCTGACGGACGTTACCGCTAACCGTTTCCTCGGCGAACTGATACAGGGGAAGCGGTTTGCCATGATAAAGGAAGACACAAATGGATACTTCGACCGAGACAAAGCAAGCGCCTAGCGGACCAACCTACGACAGCATTTTTTCCGAGGACATCAAGCGACAGATCGTCGCCATGCTTCTCTTTGACAAGGAGGCCTGGCCGGCGGCTGGGAGAATGGTAAAGCCGGAATACTTCGAGAACCATGTCCTTTCAGATTCGGTCAGATTGATCTCGAAGTTCTACGAGCGATATCAGCGTCGGCCGTCCGAGGATGAATTCCTTCAGGAGCTCACGACCTTTCTTGAGAATTCGAAGGTCCCCAAGCCGCCCGAGGTTTATATGGAGCAGGTCGAAGATATCCTGACGAAGGGATACACATCGGACTTTGCCTACGTTCGAGACCAAGTGGCCGAGTTTGCTCGATACCAGGCCACAAAGAACGCGATCTTGAAGAGCATCGGCCATCTGCAAAAGGGCCAGGACTTCGATGCGATCAAGGCCGAGATCAACTCGGCGGTGTCCATAGGGACCTCCGCCGGGGACCTGGACGTGGTTGATCTCGCCGATGTCGAGCGCAAGGAAGTCCGCTGGTTTTGGCAACATAAGATTCCGAGAGCCAAGCTGTCGCTGATCGTCGGCGATCCCGGGACGGGCAAATCCTGGTTTACCATGTTTCTGGCGTCCCGCGTCACGACCGGTGATCCGCTCCCACATTCAAATTGGAAGACCGAGCAAGGCAGGGTCATAATTTTATCGGCCGAAGATGACATTGACGACACCATCGTGCCCAGGTTGGAAGACTGCGGCGGAAACAAGGACTTCGCCCACGTCATCCAGGGCACGAAGAAAGGGCGGATGTTCAGCCTCGTAGAAGACCTCGACCGCTTGAAGGACTTGCTCCGGGCAAAAGGGGATGTGAGGTTGGTCATTATTGATCCGATCTCGGCCTACTTTGGAGCCGGCGGCAAGATCAACAGCCATAAGGATACTGACGTGAGGGGCATTCTGTCGCCCGTCGTCAAGTTGGCGAAGGAGCAGGACGTTACAATTATCGGGGTCATGCATCTGAACAAGAGCCAGGACCTGGGGCCAATGTACCGGGTTTCGGGCTCGATGGCCTTCGTGGCCCAGGCCCGGGCCGTCTGGCTGATGACTCAAGAGGAGCGGGAGGGAGAGGACAAGTCCCTTCATTACTTCACGCCCATAAAGGTGAACCTTTCCAGAGTCCCCTGCGGCCTCGTATGGAAGATCGATGACGAAACCAAAAACTTGGAATTCTTGGAGCCAACCTTCCAGCCGCCGTCCATCAAGGAACAGCTGGGTCCGCGACTGCCGGAGCGTCCGTCGAAGCTGGACGAGGCCATGCGGTGGCTCAAAGACCTGCTGAAGGACGGGACGGCTATAGAACAGGCCGAGATCGGCCGCCGGGCGGCCGAGGAAGGCATTGCTCGGACCACCCTAGATCGGGCCAAGCTGGCCTTGGGTGTGGAGTCGAGGAAAGGGAGCGGCGGGAACGCTCCTTGGACCTGGGTCCTCCCAATAACGCCGCCGACGGAATAGGGCGTTAAAGCCCAATAAAAAGCCATTTAGGAGGCCCTAGGAACGCGTATGCGGGTCGAACGGCCATCGGCCTAGGTCAGGGATAGGTTCCCGCCCGAGGAGGCGGGGAAAGGAGAAAGGGCATGAGATTTGAGAGCAACGTGATCGACCAGACTTCTGGTTCCGAGATGCTGGAATTCTTCGAGGTCAGCACGGTGGAAGAGCTCCATCGCCTCTTGGATCACCTGCAGAAGAGCCGCGTCATTTATAGCTGGCGCAGATTCTCGGACGGCGACTACTTCGTCATCTTTGAGCCATTTAACTATAGGCTGGAGCCAGGCTGGCAGGGGTAAAGAGGAAAGGATCGGCTCGGGTATATTAAGGAAGAATCAAACGTCGGCGAGGAAAGCGGTAGGTCGTCTTTTCAGATGTTGCTTGGCCAGCTGCCTAAACCACTTATGCACGTCGGGGAGTTTATCTTTGGGAATAAAAGCCTGAATCGGAAAGGTCAACAATTCTCCATGCCTGGCATAATAGACCCCCACGTGATTGATCGCGTGGAAGCGTGGTGGTTCACCGACCCCGCCAATGCTCGACAGAATGTAGTACCCCAGGAGTTGGTGAAATACCCCGCCAAAGAAGTCCCGGTTTTTGGAGCATTTAATATCTACCAATAGATCGTCTAGGATCAGATCAGCGTCTGCCCCACCCACCAGTGCCGAGGCCTTGCCGAAGGTCGGATTCAGGAAGATGAGTTTCTTGCCTCTCAGCCATTCTTGTTTCTCGAAGAGATGGAACAGAGCAACCAGGTCCTCAACGTCTTTGGGGTCCGTCACGCCCAACCATGGGTCCGGACGGCTGGTTCTATAAAGGGCATCAATCTGCGCAAGTTCAAGGCACTGATCGGCCAACTTCTTGATGGGGACTCTCTCGCCGGAAACGTAGCGCCTCCTTGTCTCCTTTGCTTCGTTGACAATTTCCAGGACTTCATCGGCGTAGGCCGACGCAACTATGGTGGTCACCCAGGCTTCTCTGTGCCGTAAGAATGGATAGGGGCAAGGTCCGTCCGCCGCGTCAGCTTCTAGCGGGTCAGATAGGAGAGGGAAGCCGAAAAGCTCCTGGACAATATCGAAAGCCATGCCAAAAACAGGACCAGTCCAAGGAGTGAGATCGTCGTCCCAAGCGTTAGGCTTGTTTAACTGCGCGGCAGTTATTTCGGCAACGGTCTTCTGGCGCTTGGCTTTTGGATACATCCTCTGCAGATAGAATCGTGCCATATAATCGAAGGCCGTTCCAACCAGCTTGTAGTGCTTGGTCAGGGACTTGCACGCGGATTCAGGGTGGCCGAGGACTTTGGGTTTTGTGAACTCAGCATAGAACTTCTCTCGGACAGGCTGATCATGTAGGAAGGAGCTTAGGCTCATGTTGCCACCCCCAGGCAAAAGTATGTCCCGTCGTTCCTCCTATGTCAAGGCGATCAACTGGGGAGTGCATAATCAGATCAGACCGAAGGGAAGCAGCCGGAGCCGGGTGGTGGGGATAGGCCCTGGGAATCATCAGCAGACGGGCGGGGTTGAAAAGGGGAGGCCGTGCGGCCCTTGACCTTCTATCAGCCGATGAAATAGAATTCGATCAACGTCAGATAAAGGAGGAAAACATGTCAGACAAAATGCGGGCGCTTTGCGTTGAGCAAATAAAGGCGAAAATGGCACAGGTAAACCAGCGGCTTCAGACAATTGAAAACCCTAAAAGTTTCGACCAAATCGTTACTCACATGGACTCGATACTTCTACTCGTCGGGCAAATGGTGGAATTCGAGAAGCAATATCCCAACATCATGGAACCTTCGCCGAAGGACCTTTATCCTATGATGGAAAAGTCAAAAGACATAAAGTTGGCAACCTTCGCATTGAAGATTGCCGACTTGAACATCGAAAAGGCTAAAGTCGTCAGCAAGGCCACGACCAAAACAAGCCTGTTGGACGAGGCCAAAATGATGGTTGTCGAAGCGAAAAGCCTCGTTAAAAACGAAGAGTTTGCCGGCAAACTCGAAGCAAAGTTGGCCGAGTTGACCAACATGAGTTGAACTATGTTATCCGAAAAGGAACTCGAAGAGCAGATCAAAAACGCGAAGGGCCTCGAGGAATTATCCAGACTTTTTCAAGTTCTTTTGGATGGCCCTTACGGTATTCTGCCAAACGGCGAACTATATTGCATCAAGGTCCTTGTTGGTCGCGTTGGCGACTCGCGGCTCGTCATTTGGCCGAATGATTATCCTCCTCCTCACTTTCATGCGATAGGAGATGATTTCGAAGCCAGTTTCTATATCGAACCGTTCGCCCGCAAAGACGGGGAAATCAATCCTCCCCACTTCCAAAAAGTAAAATTGTTCCACAAACTGGCGAAGGGTGAACTTCTCAGGGTTTGGAACGAAACAAGGCTGAAGACTTAACGGCAAGAAGCCCCGCCTCCGTGTCCTTGGCTGGGGAAGGCGCAGAAAATGCCCGAGGTGGCGCGGGAGGGGTTGAGGAGGGGTGATGAGGGATTGCTCGATTAGCCGTGTAGAAGGGACCTAACTTGTCTCGCTTTCTCCGGGGCCAGGAAATGGAAGTTCACCCTGGGGTTCAATCCTTCTTCCCGTTCGGAGCGCTTCAAGGAAATTCCTTTGGAGGGACTGGAGCTTCCTCCATGCCGTGTGCCTCTTGTCGCGGAGATCGCGCGGGTTGTTGGTTATTTCCCATGTGTGCCCGAAACTGCCCAACATGTCCCTGTTGTACCTGAGGTAGTCTCTGAACTCGTACTGCTCTGCTTGCCTTATGACCTCGGCTATCTTAGTTTTCATTTCGCTTCTGTAGCCCTGGCCGAGAATCGTCCAGGTCGGAACTACATCGCGTGCAATATTATCCAGGGATATCCGTGGTTCCCTTCGCACCATGTACTCAAGAATCATCGGGATAATCTTCTCGGCCAACATCCAGAGCGGTGATTCCCGGTCAAATGGGAAATAGGACATCGGCACAATGTCCCAGTCGATCTCCAGGCCTGCGCCGAATATCTGGTTGAGCTCTTGGCAGGCGAACGAGTTCTCTCTCAGGAGTATCTTACTCCCTGCGACTATCAAGACGGGGAAGGTGTACGGCCCGCTCCTGATTCCTATGAGGATACGCTCGATGTTCTCGCCTTTCGCTACGACCGTCACGTCGAAATGGTCGGCGCTCCTTCCCCTCAGCATGGCCCTCATCCTCAGGTCATCGGTAGTGACGTGCGAGTACCGCTCCAGCTGGTCGTGGTCCAGGTTGGCCCCCGACTTCCACTCGAACAGCAGCGAGTGGGCTTTCAGCTCAGACGCCAGGATCAGCTCCGGCACGACGTCTTGGTTCAGCGAGTTGGAGAACTTGTACTCGATCCAGAAGTCGGTATAGCCCTGTTGATTGAGGACGATGGGCAGCCCTCTCGCCCCCCTGCAGAGGCCGATGAACAGATTCAAGAGAGTTAGGTTAAAAATCGAGGAGGGACCTCCCTTCGTTGTTTTGGGCGTCCACAAGAGAGTCGTAGTAGTGTTGGAGGTTGGTTATGATGCGGATAACGGAGTTCCCGCAGGACCCCGCCGGGAGATAGACGCGCATGTAGTCAGGAGTGATCTCGAAGTCGATCCTCTTCCCCACGTGGAGGTCGAAACCGGATACCCTGGTGTGGCGATTATTGAGCTTGACGGGCACGCCCCAAATCCTGAATGGGTTCGCGCTGGAGAAAACGTGGCGGCAAAAGACGTCCATGTCTCCAATGGGCTTTTTGAAGACGATGTTGATCGGGTCTCCCCGGACGGACAGCCTCTGCTCTTCGACGTCATATGAGATCGAGTAGTCGCTCTCGATTTCCCGAATCTTGCCGCTGTACTTTCGGTACAGGTCCGTGATGAGTGTGATATGACTATGGAAGGAGGTTCCCCTGGCCGTGATCTTCCCGTCGTACTTGATGTCGTCTATCGTGCTCTCCGAATCGTCATCCAGATTCGCCCAGTACTTGACCTTGACCTTGGAGAGCGTGGTTTCGTGAGGGAACGCTTCCTCATGGCTCAGGATGCTGAGGACCTTGGACGCCTTATTGCCCCAGAGCTGCATCTTCAGGAACTCTGCCGGCGCCCCGGACGCCTCGAAATCGACGTCCGGGATCTCCCTTCTGTCGAACTCAAGGCTCAGCCCTCTGAGGACCCCGAGCCCGGCGACGTGCCTGAGTAGCTGGACTGGCATCCAGGCCTTGTCGAGCTCGTGGCCTCCCGAGGCCAACTTGTCCAGCAGCGGGTCGATGATCTTGCTCTTATCCATCGAATGGACGAGCCAGAACCGTGGGTCCGAGGCGTCGATGAAGAAGTCTACGGTCTCGTCCTCGGCCCTGATCTGCGCGTTGAAGAAGCGCTCCTCGTCGGTCTCACGTGCGCTGGCCTCGTTCCCGTGTTGGGCTTGGAACTCGGAAAGAGAATTGCTGAGGAAACCAAAAACCTTGTCGTGGGGAGTGTCCGGCGCCAGGTGCGCCTCGATGAGGTATACCTTCGCCATGTTCACTTCGTACTCGAGCTTCTGATCCTCCGTAAGGTCCTCATACGCCTTATTCATTCGATCATGAATATATTGGGCCATCTCCTGGCGCGACCTAATAAACATAATGAATCTCCACTATGCTCTGTCAGTCAGAGAGTCTTCTTGGCCCACCTGAATGCCTTAAGTCTCTTGGTGGCCAGAATCTAGCACAAAACTTCTTTACAAGTCAAAGGACCATCGCCAATTCCCCTGTGCATATTCGCCGCCGAACGCCATAAATTATCCTATTTGACTCAATTGAGCTTTTCATAATATCCTTGCATGAAGGAGATAAGCAGGGGTGCAACCTTCTCCATATTCCTTGCCTAATATAGTGAGCCTTGCCGCTAATGCCCTTACGATTATCGTTTCTCTTCTGGCCATTATAATATTTCTAACAAAACGAAAATCAATTGCTACTGCGATCAAGTTGCTGCTCAATTATTCGTTCCGCAGCACTTTTTCTGAATTAACAAGTAAACTTGACAAATTGGTCGATTTAAGATCTGAAGATCCCGAGCAAAAAAAGGAAATGATCTGTCTCCTTAATGATATCATCGGTCAAGTTAAGGGAAATAAAAAACTACATGTTGCCTGTGACAAACTGATAAGGCAGTTTGTCAAATATGCAGAAAGACCAGATAGGGTCAATGATCCGACGACAAGAAGCCTTGTTTCTCAACTGAGAGAAACATTGAAGTATATAGACCTAAAAGACTTTGACGGCATTTTAGGAGAAGAGCAATGAGCAAAATAATCCAGGCTGTCAATTCTATGATAGCCAACAAGGATAAGATAAGCGATGTTAAGTGGGTTGAAGATTCTGAATTCGTGTTATTTCTATTTAATGGAAAGTACAAATGGGCGATACGTCCATCGGGAAATGATGATTTTACGTTGTTTTTTTTCAAAACTGATCTTAGTATTGACGAACTTGCTGATATCGGCTCCTGGGAGAACGAAGCGTCCATTCGTTATAGTGCTAAAGAACTAGGCACGAAGGAAGCTTTCGTTTCATTTAGAGAACTTAATCAAATAGTTCAAGAAAAGGTCTTAGGCATTGATGCAGCGTTGGATGACATCATAGGCAAAAAAACTTGGTCATAAATCACTCTTCATAAAATATCCCCGAAAATCCCCTCCATCTTCTTGCCGGTGTCTGAAAACCTGACGTGCTCGAAATATAGTTCCGACGAACTCACCCGCTTGTGGCTGAGCCAAGTCTTAATCCTGATCGGGCTCCTGGTCGAAGCACGCTCTCAGCCGAGCAGACCAGTGACCGTCGTTATCCAGCTGCCATAAAACGGGCTACCCAGAATCTAACAGGCTAAGAGCTTCAACATGCCTACCATGACATTCTTGAAGGCCTTGATGCTCTTCGAATAGCAGGCCATCAAAGAGCATCA
>Ga0315291_10004395_pt1 | contig 17965 bp, 20 predicted proteins | sample YL17G12_20_MG_FD_203070 | JGI IMG/M metagenome (GOLD analysis project Ga0315291, IMG submission 203070) | Sediment microbial communities from Yellowstone Lake, YNP, Wyoming, USA - YL17G12_20 | ecosystem: Environmental > Aquatic > Freshwater > Lake > Sediment | place: USA: Wyoming | collected...
TCCAGCCGCAAATTCGCCATGCCCGAGAACAACCTCAAGCAGGTGATGCTCATCCCCTCGGCACGCGCCATCCCCAACCTCAGGGGCAGTGCCCCCGGCTGGTGGGTGGAGGCGCAGGAGACTCCCTACTTGGAGTCTGGGGGGAACCCTGTAGAAAGCCGCCGGAAAAGAGGTGCAGGAGATTTCTCTCCTGCCGGGGGAACTGGGGGTGTCCCCCAGCTTTTTAAAAAATCCCCCAAGACTGGGGGATTAAGGGGGTTGAAATCAGACGCCAGGCAAATCCCCCACATCCTCATCGCCATGCCGGGCCCCCCCGCCGAGATGCAGCGCATGTGGGAGAAAGAGGTCTTTGACTGCCTCCGCAAGCTCGTTCAAACCGATATCATTATCTCAAGAACGATAAAAACGCTGACCGATGCCGAATCCAGCGTCTCCGAAAAAGTGGCCCCGCTGCTTTCATCGGCAAACCCCTCCATCGGCATCTACGCCAAGCCCGACGGCATTCACCTGCGGCTCACCGCTAAAGCCACATCGAACGAGGAAGCCCGAGCCATGATATCGAATCTTGAAGACAAGGTCAGCTCAACTATTGGAGATATCATATGGGGACACGATGACGAGACACTTGAGGGAATGATCGGCAAACTCCTGAGCGAAAAAGGTCTGACTCTGGCCACCATGGAATCTTGCACCGGCGGGCTGCTGGCCAACACAATTACCGACGTCCCCGGCAGCTCAAAATACTTCAAAGGCGGTTTTGTCACTTACACGAATGAAGCTAAGGTCGCCAGCGGCGTTGCCCCCGACCTGATCGCGCGCCATGGGGCAGTTAGCCCCGAGGTCGCCGCTGACATGGCGCGTGCTGCAAGGGAGCGGTTGCAGTCCGATATCGGCATCGGCATCACAGGCGTGGCTGGGCCAACAGAGATGGAAGGCAAGCCCGCGGGCACCGTGTTTATAGCTATTGACAATGGAAAAGAAACTAAGCTGATCGAGGGCCGTTACCCGCCGCTGCGTCATCAGGTAAAACGCCGCGCTACATACCACGCATTGTATGAGCTGCGACGGATGCTGCTTCGTACCAGTTGATTCTAAAATATACGCTATATATTCCTCATTATGTTTTATTGTACAATACTACCCATCGAGACCCTTTGATTTGACGATCGCGCCATTTGGTAGTAAAAGGGTTAAGCATAATTGAATCGAAATAGCAATTTTTTTATTTTTGTCGAGGTGCATTATGGGTGAGATGGATAAGACCAAAGAAAAGCTTACACAAGAACTGGCTCAGGCACAAAAGCGGATTGCCGAGCTGGAAGCTACGATAGACAGCAAAGGTAAGACTCCAAAGCTAGACTCTGCAGTATTTGAAAACTTCGTCGAGTCGGCAACCGATTCGTTCACCATATGGGATTCAAATTTGAATCTTATTTATATCAATAATGCCACCCTCAAGTATCACCCTGCCGGCACAAAGAAATCGGATGTTATCGGCAAGAATATCAAGGAGTTGATACCAAATGCCGAGAAATCAGGCCATTACGAGAGATACAAACATGTTTTGGAGACAGGCGAACCGCTTATCATCGAAGATTTCAAGGCCGACCCTAAATACGGAGATACATATCTATCGATAAAGGTTTTTAAAATAAATGACGGCATAGGAATAATATCGAGCGACATCACGGAACGTAAGCGCATGGAGCAAGCACTGACAGAAAGCCAGCAGCGTTCGAGAGCATTAATAGATAATGCCCCTGACGTGATATTCACATACGACATTAACGGCAGGTTTATCTCAGGGAATAAAAAGGCGGAGGAACTGCTGGGCTATTCTAAAGAAGAAATACTGGGTAAAACTTTTGCCGAATCGGGCATGTTCACCCCCGAATCGCTTACCAAGACAACACCAAGGCTCGAGAATTATAAACAGGGTAAAGCAACCGAGCTGATGCCATATGAACTTATAGCCAAGGACGGCTCTCATATCTTTGTTGAGGTAAGGGGCGTGCCCATCGTTCATGGTGAGAAAATTGAGGTTATAGCCATTGCCCGGGATATCACCGAGCGTAAACGCATCGAGAAGGAATTGAATGATTACAAGGAAAACCTTGAACGGATGGTGGAAGAACGCACATCTGAGCTTGCCAGTACAAATGAAGAACTGCGAGAGAGTGAGGAGCGGCTGCGGGCGTTTTTCGAAAATGTGCCTGATATTCTATTTGGCCACGACATGACAGGTAAATTCACAGCAGTCAATAAAAAAGCTCTGGAAATCAGCGGATACTCGCGTAATGAGATCATCGGCAAGAACATACTTGAAACAGGAATTCTTCCAGCAGACCAGATTGAAGGTGTGATCGAAGGTTTGAAAGGCATCGAGGAAGGAAAGAGCGGATACCCGTATGAAGTCCAACTGGCTAAAAAGAACGGCGACAGGATTATTGTAGAGGCGGTAAGCTTCCCGATCAAAAGAAAGGATGTACTGGAGGTAATGGGCATTGCGCGGGACATTACCGAGCGCAAGCGTATGGAAAACGCATTGAAGAATTCCGAGGAAAAGCTGCGAACCATGTTCGCCTCCTTGGCGGATGGCGTTGTGGTCACTGACTTGGAAGGAATTTTCAAAGACGCAAATGAAGCTCTGCTCCGTATGTTCGGATATAGTAAAAAAGAAGACGTCCTAGGAATGAACGGATTCGACTTTATAGCCGAGAAAGACCGCGACCTTGCTATGAATGATATGGCCCAGCTCTTCAGTGAAGGGCTTGTCACCGGCAGATCATGGACATTTAAACATCGTTCAGGAGGGGAATTTGAGGCAGAACTCAGCACTGCCCTTCTGAAGGACGCCAAGGGCAATCCAACCGATATCCTTGTTGTGATGCGGGATATCTCCGAGCGCAAACAAATAGAGGAGGCGCTACGGGAGAGCGAACAAAAACTGCGTCTGATGTTTGAAGCCATTAACGAGGGTATCTTTGTTATTGACCTAGATGGCAAAGTTACAGAAGTCAACAGAGGTGTGGAGGAAATAACTGGTTACAGACGGGAGCAACTTCTTGGACAGAGCGGCCTTGATTATATGTTCCCTGGATTCAAGGATGACGCGATGGGGATGCTGCAAAAAGTGATTGCACAAGGAGGAACACAAAAGGAAGTAGTAGTTCCAATGAAGACTGCTACCGGTAAAGTCATTGAGGTCGAAGCAATTTCCTCAGTCCTCCGTGACATTTCTGGAAATCCAATCGGTCTTATAGGTATTGTACGAGATATATCGGAGCGCAAGAAGGCGGAGGATAAACTTAAGGAGAGCAAGGAAGAACTACGCTTCTACCTGAATCAAATAACAAAAGCGCAAGAAGAGGAACGGAAGAAAATAGCCCGTGAATTACACGACGACACGATCCAAGAGCTGATTACCCTCTCCCGCCAGCTAGATGATCTGATAGATAAAAAGATAGGGCCTGACGAAGATAGAAGGGGCAGCAGAAAGAAAATAGAGGGGGCGCAACAAAAAGTTACCTTGATTCTTCAAAGTGTTCGGCGCTTCACCCGGGACCTGCGGCCATCCGTACTGGACGACCTTGGGCTGGTGCCCGCATTGGAATGGCTGACATCAGACATGTCTGCCCAGTTTAAAATTCCCATAGACATTTCTATTATCGGCACTGGAAAAAAGATCGCTCCCGATGCAGCACTGGCAATGTTCCGTGTAGCACAAGAATCTTTGAGAAACGCCGGAAGCCATTCAAAGGCATCTCAGATACAACTCAATCTTAAATACACAAGTAAAACTGTCACACTCAGCATAATCGATAACGGAAAAGGATTCACTCCTCCCAAACAAATTTCGAGCCTGACAAGACATGGCAAATTAGGGGTTGCCGGGATGTATGAACGCGCACAACTCATAGGAGCAACGTTATCTATTAAATCGAGGCGAAATAAAGGCACTATAATCACCCTTGAGGTCCCGATCAAATAGCACCAGTTGAAATTTGACCCATAATGGTATATGATTAATAAATCAGTGTGTGGGAGGTAAGACAAATGGCAAAGATAAAAATACTGCTTGCAGAAGACCACATAGTAGTACGCGAGGGCACAAGGGAACTAATACAGCACGAGTCTGATATGGAGGTTATAGGGGAAGCCGACGACGGCATTCAGGCAGTCCAGATGACGGGGAAACTGCGGCCTGATGTAGTAATCATGGACATCGCAATGCCAAATCTCAACGGCATCGAGGCTACCAAGCAAATAAAAGAAAAATATCCAGATACTGCAATATTGATACTTACCGCCTACGATGATGACCAGTATGTGTTCGCCTTATTGGAAGCCAAGGCTGCCGGATATCTGCTGAAAACTGTTCGCGGACAGGAGCTCATTTCCACCATCAGGGCAATCTGTTCCGGTGAATCAGTCCTCCAACCCTCCATAGCCCGCAAGGTTATAGAGCGTTACAACGCAGCGATGAGGCCGGGCAGTAAGGGTTTGACCGAACCGCTTACCAAGAAAGAGATGGACGTTCTGCGTCTTGCGGCTAGAGGCATAACCAACAAGGAAATAGCGGAAGAACTCAACCTGAAAGTGCAAACGGTGCGCAGCCGGCTGAAGAAGGTCTTCAAGAAGCTTAATGTCAGCTCACGCACAGAAGCGGTCATGTACGCAATGAAGAAGGGCTGGATATCCTTGCACGAAATAGACTAGAGGCAACAAATGCCTTTAAATTGCGGGCGATTCTTTTATAGGCATTTGGAATCGAAGGAAGGTAATTCCATCGGACCGCATGTGTCACATGCATGAAGAATATTTAAGGAGGCCTCAATAGCAGCAGGCCTCCTTTATTTATAGCCGATCAGTAATTATATTCGGCACGATGGCTCGACCTTATTGTCAAGGAGAAACGCCTTAGATGGTAATTAAAATCGTGACAGACAGCACCGCTGACCTTCCGCCAAGCGTAGCTGAAGAATTAGGCATTACCGTCGTGCCGCTATATGTACGTTTTGGCGACAAGCTTTACCGTGACCGTATAGATATCAGCGAGGACGAATTTTACGACAGGCTGGTGCACGATCCCATTCACCCCGGCACCTCTCAGCCCACACCAAATGACTTCGCCTTTGTCTACCGTAAATTAGCCGAAGAGGCCGATGGAATCATATCTATACATATTTCGAGCAAGCTCAGCGGGACCTGCGACTCTGCTTCCAGTGCAAAGCAGATTGTCGATAGTTCCTGCCCGATCGAAGTGGTCGACTCGCTGTGGACATCTATCGCACTCGGATTAATAGCGATAAAGGCCGCTGCGGGGGCCAGAGCGGGGAAGGGAATGCAGGAGCTGCTGGATGAGGTAAACAGTCTCATACAGAATATACATTACCTCGGTTTCTTCGACACGTTGAAATATCTCCAGCTCGGCGGGCGCATCGGCAAGGCGCAATCGCTGCTGGGCTCCTTGCTCAACGTGAAGCCGCTGCTGACGTTGAAAGAAGGGGAATTCCATCCAGTCGGCAGGGTGCGAACTTTTTCCAAGGCCAAGGATCGCCTATTCGAATTCGTTAAAGCCGGCGGGAAGCTAGACGACGTATTGGTCATTCACAGCACAACGCCCGATGAGGCCGAGGCAATGGCAGACCGTCTCGGTTCGCTGATCGACAGAGAGAAAATAATAATCGCAAGGCTCGGCCCGGTACTGGGTGTTCACGCCGGCCCGGGAACCCTGTTCGTAGGATACCTGAGTCGCAAGTCCGATTAGCAAGTTTAGCGCACCTTAATCGACCATGTCATATCAGTAAACCAGAATCGACTTCGCTAACCTCAGTAAATTCACCAACCCTCGACACATCAATTCATTTCATGAACTACAGGAAAAGATGTGCAGGATACCTCCCGCCAAGGGAACTTGGGAGGCTGCCTCAGAAAGAGCTGCAGGAGATTTCTCTCCTGCCGGGGTTTTAGGGGTGGCCCCTATTTCTTAAAAAGTCCCCCCAAGATTGGGGGGCAGGGGGTTGACAAGCCTTAATCAAAGCCCCCTTTTACTATCTTGACATATATCTATATATCTATTATTCTACATATATAGATATTTCGATGATCAAGAAGGTAATATGGACGAATCGATAAAACACATCTTTACACTGCAATCAGAAATCTGTAAGACGTTAGCTGATCCCAAACGACTTATGATACTCCACGAACTGCGTGACTCCGAGAAGTCCGTAGGGCAACTGGTGTCGAGTTTAGAGCTGCCGCAATCCAACATCTCGCACCACCTGGCTATAATGCGCGAGCGCGGCATTGTGACCGCCCGCCGCGACGGGACGACTATCTACTACAGCTTGGCCAGCCCCAAGATCGGCCAGGCCTGCGACCTGGTACAGGAAGTGCTAAAGGATCGATGGGCTGACATCAACTCACTAGCCGGTTCCATCGGCACCTAGCCAGACAATCATGCGGAAAGGGAGGTATTAAAATGACAAAAGAATATGTGCACGCCGAACTGGGACAGGAAGTGCGCTCTATAACCGGGTACTATATCCCCGAGAAAGAAGTAAAGCTCAAATACAAAGACAAAGAGGTGCTCTACGTATTCGGCGCCGCAGTCGTGGATAACAGCTGCTGCGGCGCGGGCGGCTGCGGCTACGCGCTCGTGCCGGGCTACCTGGTGAAATGGAAAACCAAGAGGAACAAGGAAGGTTTGCCTATATCCGAGGTGGAGTCGATCAGAGACGATGCGGCGCGGCAAGAGATCGCCACGATTATAAAGAAAAAAGAAAACGTCAACGACGTCAATTTTTTGTAAGAGGTTCAGGATGTCTCAGTGTCATTCTGAAGGAGCGTAGCGACTGAAGAATCTCTACGTCATATCCGATCCGCCCCACGACGAGATGCTTCACTTCGTTCAGCATGACAGCTAAAGAAATAGAGGTGCAGGAGTTTTCTCCTGCCGGGGGCGCGGGGGTGTCCCCCGATTTCTCCCCTCTCCCCCAAGAATGGGGGATTACAGGGGGTTGAATAAGTCTTAAAGCGACAAACTATCGGTTGCGGAGTGAATGAGTTGATACGGGATTATATCCATGCGGAACTGGGCAAAGAGGTGAACGCCCTCTCCGGCTACTACGTGGCCGTCGATGAGAAAAAGGTTCCTTACAACGGCAGAGAAACACTGTGCTTCATCGGAGAGTACGTAACGTACGGCTTGTGCTGCGGCAAGAGCGAATCAAGCTATGCGCAGGTGGCCGGTTACATCGTGAACTGGAAATCGAAGAAAGACGCGCTTGGCACGCCGATATCCGAGGTCGAGCCGATCACGGACGAAAAGGAGAAACGGGACTTAAACGCCCTCATAAAAGAGAGCGAGTTCGTGCGTATCGTAGAGTTCCTATAGAAAAGAGGTGCAGGATACTTCCTGCCGGGGGAACTGGGGGCGTCCCCCAGCCTTTTAAAAATTCCCCCAAGAATGGGGGATACAGGGGGTTGAATAAATACTTTTTCATAGAAGGGAGCCCAACATGCCACTGTATGATTATCAATGTGAAAAATGCGGCGAGAAGTTCGAGGTGCGCCAGTGCTACGGGCAGGACGGCTCGAAAATGAAATGCCCTAAGTGCGGCGAGCCAAACCCGCGTAAGCTCATCACCGGCTTTTCCCCCTCGGGCTCGGGCAGTTCGACCGAAAATAGGAAGGTCTGCTATATACCTAAGAGGGGCGGCTGAGGTTAAATCGAGCGGCCTCGTTGAGGTCGCAGGGTTGTAGAAGATGGCAATTTTGAATCTGCCGTCGGAAAATTTCAAAACTATTGCATTGCTATAAAAAGTGTGCTACTATGACATGCGTGTTTTTAATCTGGGTGATGGGGTGTAGGAGAGGGGGCCTGGTTCTTTGTGGACGAAGATGACTTATTGTCCCTAAATGAAAAGACCAGAAACCTGAAGGTAAGCGTGCCCACTGCCAAGCGGTGGTACAGCAACCTGAGGCTTCCTGTATCGAAAATCGAATCAGGTGTTACGAGGTTAAAGTTATCGGTACAGTGAAGATCAGTTGAAGCTGAGGGCATGCCGACTTCCACTCTCTCCTAGGCAAGGGGGGGTGGATTTTTTATCTGAGAGAAAGGGGGTCGATAAGATGCACTTAATTATCGACGGTTTTGGAGCAAATCGAAAGATGCTCGAAAGCGAAGACATGATTTACGATCTCCTTGACAAATACCCTTCCCAGATAAACATGACGAAGGTCGCTCCTCCTCGTGTTTTTCGATTTATCGGATCCAAACCGGAGGACTGGGGGGTATCTGGTTTCGTTATAATCGCAGAGAGCCATATAAGCATACATACCTTCCCTGAGAGACGGTATATCAATATTGATATATTCTCCTGCAAAGACTTCGACGACAAGCAGGCCATCGAGGATATGAAAGAGAAATTCGGGCTTGCTGAGATAAAGACATACGTCTTAGGCCGAGGGCTGCAGGACGCCCCCATAGAGATGGCACAGATCAAATCTGCCTAACCAGCCGGGCGTAGATATCGTCATACGGTGAGCACGATATGAACGAAGAAATGTTCTATCCGCGACGCAGTTTCTCGTTCCCTCCAAAATACACAGAATTCAAGGACGCAAAGGTCGTCGTGCTGCCTATACCTTACGATAGCACCGTCGACTGGCGCGCCGGCACGCGCGAAGGTCCCAACGCCATCATCGACGCCTCACACTTCCTGGAGCAGTACGACCACGAGCTCGGTTGCTACATACACGATGTAGGAATACATACGCTCCCAGAGCTCATACCTTCGATGAAGGGGCCGGAGGAAACCGTCGAACGTGTGTATACAGCGACAAAAGACATCCTCGACAAAGGCAAGTTCGTGGTCATGCTCGGCGGGGAGCACTCTCTGACGACGGGCACAGTGCGCGCCTATCGCGAGCGATTCAAGAATCTATCGGTGCTGCAACTGGACGCACACGCCGACCTGCGCGACGAGTACGAAGATACGAAATTCAATCACGCCTGCGTCATGCGCCGCGTGCACGAATACTGCCCTATCGTTCAGGTAGGCATCCGCAGTCTGGGCACCGATGACCAGAAGTACATCAAAAGTAAAAAGCTGCACCCGTTCTACGCCAAGGAAAAACCCCTGAGCCAGGCGGAGGAGAAATTAATCGTCTCAGCGCTTACGGACGATGTCTATATCACTATCGACCTCGACGTGTTCGATCCGTCGATCATGTCCGCGGTCGGCACGCCGGAGCCGGGCGGCATGGGCTGGTACGAGGTGCTGCGGCTGCTAAAGCGAGTGGCGAAAGAGAAACGCATCGTCGGCTTCGACGTTATGGAACTCGCTCCGCGCGAGGGGCCATCAGCATGCACTTTCCTCGCCGCCAAGCTTACTTACAAATTAATCGGGCTTGCCCTTCTTAAGTAACCTCAGCAATCAATGTATACTCCCCCACACGATAAATGGCCGTTTGACACACACAAAACGCCAAGCGCCCACCTGAAAAAGAGGTGTCCTTCCGCGGAAGGACCGGGGTCTTAGGGGTGTCCCGTAGGGGCGATTAATTAATCGCCCCTACACGCTGACCCAAGACTGGGGGATACAGGGGGTTGACCAAGACCTAATAAGAGGTTTTCGAATATAATGTATAAACACAAGCTAGAAACAGAGTGCAGGGTAAATTGGGCAGATCATTCCAAATAGCTAAAATCTTCGGCATACCGTTTAGGCTGGATTTCAGCTGGTTTCTTATATTTATCTTTGTCACGTTGATGCTGTCAATGTCCTTCTTCCCAGACTCCTTTAAAGGGTGGCACTCAGCATATTATTGGATCGTCGGAATCGCCACAAGCCTGCTGTTCTTCGCATCGGTGATAATACACGAGTTGGCGCACTCCATCGTGAGCAAAAGAACAGGCATACCGGTAAAAAGCATTACGTTGTTCCTCTTTGGAGGCATAGCACAAATTGGTAAAGAGGCTACTCAACCCAAGACAGATCTTGTAATATCCATTGTCGGACCTGTAAGCAGCGTCTTACTTGCTGGAATATTCTACGGTATGGCGTATCTGTTTAACGACAGGAATGTATATTTATTCGCCTTGACGAGTTACTTAGCTTATGTGAATTTACTACTTGCTGCATTTAATATGATCCCTGGTTTTCCGCTTGATGGTGGCCGTGTATTGCGCGCTGTCATCTGGCTGGCCACTGGCAATTTTTTGCGGGCTACTAAAATAGCTACAACCGCCGGTTACGTAATATCAATAGCTATAATCGTAGCTGGTGTCTTAATATTTTTTATATGGGGATATTTTGATGGTTTATGGCTTATTTTCATCGGATTCTTCTTAAATAGCTCCGCCCGCGCTACATACCAGCAGACAATTCTGCGTGAGAACCTCAAAGGTTACACCGCTCAAGATTTCATAAGCCGGGATCTGCCCCGTATCCCTCGCAACGTCAACCTTACGGACCTGATCGAGGGGACCTTTCTTAAATCGTCAAACAGGCTTTATCTGGTGACAGACGGCGATAGTGTTATTGGTGTATTAACTATCTGGCAGATTAAAAAAGTGCCGCAGAGGCAATGGAGCCTCACTACCGTTGCGCATATCATGATACCAGTGGAGGAGTTGAAAACGGTTCGCCCTGCAGACAATGCATCTTCTATTCTCGAAAAGTTTGACCAGGGACAGGACGATATCGTTGCAGTTTTAAGCGATGGGAAAATCGTGGGAATAATCACGCGACAAAGTCTGTTTGATTTCGCTCAGCGCTTGCAGATACTAAAAGGTTAATCACAGAACGATAGATAAAACTTTTAAGCCGATACTGGTATCATTACCGTCTCAGGTTTATAATATCCGCCAGGAGAACATCCTTGGATATCATCAAGAAAACAAAATCAGAAGCCACTAAAAAGGTTGACGCTCAGCGTAATAAGCTTATTGCCCTGAGCCATAAGATCCACGAGAACCCGGAGCCAGGATTCAACGAGGTCAAGGCTTCAAAATGGCTGTCTGCCTATCTTGAGACGAACGGCTTCAAGATCGAGCGCGGCATTTGCCAACTGCCTACTGCCTTCCGCGGGAGCTACGGAAACGGCAGGCCGCATATCGCCTTCATGGCAGAATATGACGCCCTGCCTGAAATAGGGCATGCCTGCGGGCATAACATTATATGTACCGCGGCAGTCGGCGCCGCAGTGTCTACTAAATCTGCCATCGATCAATTTGGCGGGAGTATAGTTGTTATAGGCACACCTGCCGAAGAAATATATGGCGGCAAGTCAATAATGGCGGAACGCGGCGCTTTTGACGATATCGATATAGCTATGATCGTTCATCCGTCGACCTCTAACTTAGCCAGCGCCCTGGCGCTGGCTTGCATCAGCCTGGAGGTAGAATTCATCGGCAAAGCAGCCCACGCTGCGGCGTTACCGCAAGAGGGCATTAACGCCCTTGAGGCGATGATATTATCATTCAACGGAATAAACTCCCTGCGTCAGCATATAAGTGAGCAGGCGCGTATCCACGGCATAATAACAAAAGGCGGCGACGCCCCGAATGTCGTGCCGGCATATACCGCAGGCAGTTTCCTGGTGCGCGCTATAGATGACGCCTACCTTGAAGAACTGAAGGGCAAGGTGCTAAACTGTTTCAAGGCTGCATCGCTGGCTACAGGAGCCAAGCTGAAATATAGATGGAAGGACTATTACGCCCCGCTGACCATTAACCGGACACTAGCTCAAGCCTTTGCTAACAATATGCGAGCCTTAGGGCGAGAACCACAGCCCCTGCCTGAGAGAGGATTTGGCTCCAGCGATGTCGGAAATGTGAGCAGGATAGTGCCCACCATCCACCCGGAAGTAGCAATCGCTCCCCGCAATATATCGCTCCATTCCTCCGAATTCGCTGAGGCGGCGGTATCGAAGGAAGGCAACCGCGGGCTGCTCGATGGGGCTAAAGCACTAGCGATGACAGCTGTAGATCTGCTGGCAGATAAAGATCTGGTCCGCAAAATAAAAGAGGAGTTTTTTGGTACAAAATAATATCTATATCGGGATAGATGTGGGCTCAGTGACCACCAAGTTTGCCGTGGTTAATGATAAAGACGAACTGGTCACTTCAATTTACCTGCGCAATGATGGCCAGCCCATAATATCAATACAACGCGGGCTCAAAGAGCTATCGAGCGGATTACCTGCCGATGCACGCATTGCAGGCGTAGCTACAACCGGTAGCGCACGCTATCTGGCCGGGGTATTAGTGAACGCCGACCTGGTGAAAAATGAGATATCCTGCCAGGCCGCCGCTGCAGTACACTCGGTACCGGATGTCGCAACAGTAGTCGAAATCGGCGGCCAGGATTCCAAGATTATCATTATCAAAGATGGTACTCTCGCTGATATGGGGATGAACACGGTATGTGCAGCCGGCACGGGAAGCTTCCTTGACCAGCAGGCGCAGCGCATGAACATGCCCATAGACGATTTCAGCAGGGAAGCACTTAAAAGCACAAAGCCGGTTCAGATCGCCGGGCGTTGCGCCGTCTTCGCCGAGACGGATATGATACACAAACAGCAAATGGGGCACAAACGTGCCGATATTATAAGAGGGCTTTGCCAGGCCTTGGCACGCAATTACTTAAATAATATAGCTACAGGAAAGGAAATCCTGCCTCCGGTAGTATTCCAGGGAGGTGTCGCATTCAACCAGGGCATGGTGCTGGCTCTTGAGGAAGCGCTCGGGCTGCCAGTGATAGTGCCTCCTTATCCGGGTGTCACGGGTGCCATCGGTGCAGCACTCATGGTACACGAAGAATTGAAATCGAAAGATACGGTCACTTCATTCAAGGGATTTGAAATCGCGGATGCTGATCTCAGCGCCTCATCATTCGAATGCAAAGAGTGCGATTCACTATGTGAGATATCACAGGTATTTCGTGATGACAAGGTCCTCGCTAGGTGGGGTGGACAATGCAACCTATGGGAAGAAGAAGGTAGCTCAATATGAGAATTGCTTTGGATGCCATGGGCGGGGAACACTCCCCGGCAGCTGAAGTTGAGGGGGCGGTAGCCGCCGCCAAGGCACACGCAATCGAGGTCGTGCTTGTAGGCAAAAAGGAAGCAGTCGAGGCAGAGCTGAAAAAGCACCGCTATGATCTACCTGTCGTCGAGGCAAGCCAGGTAATTGAGATGACAGACCACCCCAGCGAGGTCATGCGAGATAAGCGGGACTCCTCAATAGCGGTCGGTATGAAGCTATTGAAGAATAAAGGGGTAGACGCCTTCGTTTCAGCAGGGAATACAGGCGCCGTTATGACAGCCGCTACCCTTATACTGGGACGCATCGAAGGGATTGAGCGGCCTGCGTTGAGCATCCTCGTTGCGTTCCCTTCAAACTCTGTCCTCCTCCTTGATGTCGGTGCTAATGCCAACTGCAAACCGGACTACTTAGTGCAATTTGCTCAGATGGGCAGTGTCTATATGGCAAAAATATTCGGGATAGAAAACCCCAGGGTAGGCTTGCTCTCCAATGGCGAGGAGGATACCAAAGGCAACAGCCTCGTCTGCGAAGCGCACAAGATGCTCAGAGCCACTAAATTGAACTTTGTCGGCAATATCGAAGGACACGACCTGCCATCCAACAGCACAGATGTACTCGTTACCGATGGCTTTACCGGAAATGTGCTGATCAAGGTGGGTGAAGGCGTAGGGGAGATCATCGTGCAATCGGTCAAGCAGGCAATAGCAAGCCGGCCTTACCTGAAAGCTGTAGCTTTAATCCTAAAACCTGCACTTCGTAGCGCATTCAACTCAGTAGATTACTCCGAGTATGGCGGAGCCCCCCTCCTGGGAGTAAACGGGAACGTGATAATCGCACACGGACGCAGCAATGCCAAAGCCATCAAAAGCGCGTTGTTTATCGCAAAACGGGCAGTGGAACAGGATATAGTCAGTGCTATTAGAAAAGGGATCAATTAACGAAAGGAACTATCATGGTGAAACCAGTGCATATTGATGATAACAGCTTTGATGAAACTGTAATCAAATCTAAAACGCCCGTGCTAGTAGACTTCTGGGCGCCATGGTGTGGCCCGTGTAAGGCAGTGGCTCCTATTTTAGACGAGTTAGCCAACGATTATAAGGATAAGATAGTCATTGCTAAGCTGAACGTCGACGAAGCGCCTCAGAACGCAAGTAAATACGGCGTCTCGGCTATACCGACCATGCTCATCTTTAAAAAAGGTGAGCCTGTGCACTCAATAGTTGGATACAAGCCTAAAGCCGAACTCAAGAAGGCCATCGACGAGGTTCTATAAAACGCAGATGCTTCCTCTATCTACACCACGATGTCTAAAGAATACGATATCATAATAATTGGCGGCGGGCCTGCAGGGCTGAGCGCAGGCATATATGCTTCACGTGCCAGGTTGCGCACCCTGCTCATCGAAAAGGGGATGTTCGGCGGACTTATCGCCAACGCAGAACTGGTGGAGAACTATCCCGGCTTTCCCGAGGGCATATCCGGTTTTGATATCGGCGAACGAATGTACCAGCAAGCATCCAGGTTCGGCCTTGAAACGATATCCGCCGAGGTTACCAGTGTCGACCCGCTGAAGGACATTAAAACCATCATCACCAGCGAAGGCAACTTCTCCGCCAGGGCGATCATCATCGCCAGCGGCGCCGAGCGAAAGAGGCTCGGAGTGCCGGGCGAGGAGATGTTCATTAACCGAGGGGTTTCATATTGCGCCACATGCGACGGAGCCCTGTTCAAAGACCGTATCGTCGCTGTAGTAGGCGGAGGGGACTCGGCAATAGAAGAGGCTCTGTTCCTAACTAGGTTCGCATCCAAGGTGATAATCGTCCATCGCCGCAATCAACTCCGCGCTTCAAAGATGGCGCAAGAAAGAGCCTTATCCAATAAAAAGCTGGAGTTCCTATGGGACACAATAGTGGAGGAGATAAAAGGAAATAATAAGGTCTCCGAACTTGTTGTGCGAAATGTTAAAACAGGTGAAACATCAAAAATCGTTGTAGACGGTGTATTCGTTTATGTCGGACAGATTCCAAATACCAGTTTTTTAAAAGGACAAATACCTCTCGATAAGGAAGGGTATATCCTAACCGACGATCGAATGGGAACTCAGATTAAAGGAGTATATGCAGCGGGGGACATTCGCAAGAATTCGTCGCGACAGGTTATTACCGCCGCCGGCGACGGAGCTACCGCAGCAATATCTGCTGAAAAATTCTTAAGTTCTTAAACCTTTAATGTAAGAAAATATAATTGCTACTCGTCCTCAATCCCCAGGTCTTTAATATAATCGATAGCATTCTGTACCGTCTTTATATTTTCTGCGTCCTTATCTGGTATCCTTATCTGTTTATTGCCATCGCTGAACTCTTCTTCCATCGCCATGATCAACTCAACTAAATCCAGCGAATCAGCATTTAAATCGTCAACGAAAGAGGCTTTGGGTACTACCTGCTCTTCCTCAACACCTAGTTGCTCTACAACTATCTTTTTCAGCCTCTCTAAGACTGTGGCCACTTTATCACCTCCTCTTTTTGCCCGATTGGGCGCTTACAGTTCCTAAAACTCCATTTATAAACTTAGGCGTATTATCGCCGCCAAACATTTTGGCGAGTTCTACCGCTTCATTTATTGCTACCTTAACTGGTACTTTATTATTAAACAAAATTTCGAAGATGGCAAGTCTTAATATATTTCTATCTACAAGCGCCATCTGAACTACCGGCCAGGCCGGTGCATAAATCTCTATAACGCTGTCGATCTCCCCTTCATTGCTCAAAACCCCCTCCACCAGTTCCTTCATGAATATCGTCGATTCTTCTTCGAGTGGGGCATCTTCCGTCTGCCGCCCTAAAACCTCAGCTACGTTATGTCCAACAGAATCTATTTCAAAAAGCGCCTGAAGAGCTTTAACCCTCGCCTTCCTCCTCGTTCCCAATTTATTTTCACCTTCACCAAATCTAATAGCTAAACTATATCAAGGCAAGATAAATAAACCTTTAGCAAAAACTGGGGTACTTTCCAATCCGCAGAACTGACATTCAACTCGATATATTACTCAGCAACATGCCCTATACACTAGGTGTAAAAACCTAGAGCCGCATATCCTTCACCGAGCTTACGTCCCCGACGTTCACGGTACGCGCATCCTTGCTGATGCGCTTAATAAGGCCACTCAGCACTTGACCGGGGCCAACTTCAACGAACGTAGATACTCCAGCTCCAACCATATACTCGACGCTCTTCTGCCATTGGACACAGTTAGCGATCTGATCCAGAAGTTCCTGCTTGATCTCTTCAGCGGTAGCAACAGGCTTCGCGGTGCTATTGACTACAATAGGAACAAGAGGGTCACGGAATTTCACATCAGTTATAGCTCTGGCCATTCCTTCAACGGCAGGCTCCATAAGATGCGAATGGAATGCTCCACTCACATTAAGCGGCTTACTATATCGTGCTCCCATAGATAGAGACAAGTCGATAGACCGCACCATAGCCTCTCGCGAGCCACTAATAACTATCTGACCTGGAGAGTTAATATTTGAAATCCTAGCTCCAGTTTCCTGACATACTGCTTCAACAGAAACCTCATCCAAACCAATAATGGCTACCATGCCACCAGGGGCTATTTGTCCTGCCTGCTGCATCAGACTGCCCCTCTGCCGTGTAAGACGTACAGCATCAGAGAAGTCCAGCACCCCGGCCGCTACTAAAGCGGTATATTCCCCAAGACTATGCCCCGCCATATATGCGGGACATGCCAACTCTCCATATATCTCAGTTGCTGCCCGCAGACATGCTATGCTCACCGTGAGTATTGCTGGTTGGGCATTAACCGTCTGACACAATTCCTGTTCAGGCCCCTCGAAGCAAAGACGGGAAAGGTGCACTCCCAGTGCTTCATCCGCCTCCTCAAACACCTTCCGTGTCGAGCTAAACGCGTCGTACAAATCACGCCCCATGCCTACCTTCTGGGAACCCTGCCCGGGGAAGACATACGCGTAATTGTTTGCTTGCTTTGCTGTTCCACTCATAGACTTAACCCGTTAGCTTTATTCCTTTTTCTTCGTCTCTATTTTAATTGCTTCCCTGCCGCCATATGTACCACACGTGAGACAAACATGGTGTGTCCTCTTGGGACTATGGCACTGAGGGCAATAATCAATGGCGGGCGCGCTCAACGCAAGGTGAGACCGCCGCCTGCCTTTCTTAGACTTTGGAGTTTTATGTTTCGGTAATGGAACCATATTATAACCTATCCTTTGCTAGACTCGCCAGTACAGCTAGGCGAGGGTCGATCTCTTTTATACAATCACAAGTTACCAAATTAAGATTTTTGCCGCACTGAGAACACAAACCGGCACAATCCTTACTACACAGGGGCTTCATCGGTTCGGTTAGAAGTGTGTATTCGCGCGTAACCTCGCTCAGGTCTATCTCTCGATGTTCATTAATAACGAAAGCCCCTTCTTCACGATGCAGCAGGAACTCTTCGTCAAAATCAATAAACAGTTCATAATCGAAGTCACAAAGACATCTGCTGCAGACAGTCTTAAGTGTAGTTACAAGGGCGCCGCTCACAAGTAAACCTTTATCAGTGCGTACAAGAACTACTTTTCCTTTATAAGGAAATCCCTCTTCACCATCTACATTATATCTGCGTGTAGAGCCGATGTGCTCCTTCAACAGTTGTGATACATTGATTATCATAGCTCAACTTATTCACAAATATTAAAGTTCGCTAATTATATTTATATTATAATAATCTGTCAAGTAGCGTTGCATCCAAACCTATCCTATGCTACCATATAGTGCCACTAAGTTTCAAGTTGAAGAACTAATCAAATGCCGCAGATCCGATTTATTGACGTTACCAACCGGGATGCCGTCCAGGCCTCGCGTATTATCATG
>Ga0315291_10004397_pt1 | contig 17963 bp, 34 predicted proteins | sample YL17G12_20_MG_FD_203070 | JGI IMG/M metagenome (GOLD analysis project Ga0315291, IMG submission 203070) | Sediment microbial communities from Yellowstone Lake, YNP, Wyoming, USA - YL17G12_20 | ecosystem: Environmental > Aquatic > Freshwater > Lake > Sediment | place: USA: Wyoming | collected...
TTGGCCCACAATTAGTGATAACGGATCCTTTGGGACAACACTAATAAAAAACGCCCCTAGGTGCGTTTTAATTTTCGGCACTATTAAGCTTTTTTATTATAGTGGGCTATGCCCGGGTGCTTATTTTGCCTTATTAACAAACGTATATAATTTTTCCGCGGCCTCTAGTACTTTATCAATTCCCGGAAATTCAGGCATTGCTACCTTATTAATAATTTGACCGGTCTTTTCATCGCGTTCCGCGGAAATTTCCCATCCATGAAATTTAAGATTGTATTCAGCTTGGACCAAATCCTTTGCCATACCTAAAACGTCGGCACGGATCTCATATCCATTCTTTGTAAATTTAATTTCTGGAAGTTTTACTTCTGATGCATTTTTAAACATATTTTTCCTTGTGTGTATGTGTCGCAATATTATTGCATTTTTATTTATTATAACAATAAACCTGCACTTTTAAAAGTGTATTGATTAACTTATAATGGCCAGCTTCTCGGCCCGGAACTATCAAGAGTTCCGATTGTTTGCTTCATTTTTCTATCATAATCTCGTGTCAATTTTTCAACATCGTTTACTGATTGTGGATTATGCGATACAATATATTCTTCTAATTTATTTTGATGAGTTACTGGTTTGAACAAATTCTCGAGGAATTTATAAATTGATTTCATGGTGTTTTCCTTGTGTGTGCCTATATTTATATTGTGTGGCCCCGCAACATAAATTACAAGAACAATTCTCACCACAACATAAAAATGACTAAATATTACAAAGAAGGGATTGTTTTGTGCAAAAAAGAACAAAGAGTCTATTAGAAGAACTTAATGATTATGCCATCAAGAAAGATAAGGAATCTATCCTTGAATCTAGGGCTATCCATATTATCGATTCAGCCATTAATTTATTAAATTCAATTCGAGAGAATTTCGATTCAGAATCTGCTTATGAACTAGAACGCCGTTTTATTAATTCAATTAAGGGCGCAGATTCTGCTAAATTTGTACGCGGAATTCGTAAATTAAAAGAAGCGAGGGAAATTACAAAAAGCTTAAGAATTATCAAAGGTGATGTAAATCATAGTGAATAATGGGCATTTTTTCATCATTTGATATAAATAATTGCACAATAGTCCTATATAGGGACGTCATAACATAAGGAGATTTATATGACATTCGGAATTTCTCGCGTACACGGCGCAGCCGGCACACCAAGCCAACGTCCAAGTACCGTTAGCCACTATACACTTACTGCTTGGAGCACACAAAACTTTGCATCCTCAGCAACAACGGCCACTGTTTTCACAGGAACACCAAATACCCCTGGCACAGCAAGCGACATCGGTGTTGTTAACGGAGCTTTGGATCAAATTTTCCGCACAGCAATTGGAACAGTTGCAACTGTTGCGATGGTCGGAACACCATCTACAACATTGCGTTTTGCGATTGAAGACACTGGTGTTGATTCTAACAGTGTAGGTTATTTGGGACAAGGTCTCATCGCTGGTGCGACTGGTTATACAACCACAGCATTGGCTCTGCAAGGTGCTATCCAAGCACTTGGAACTGTTAACGGTCTTGCACTAGGTTCATACACAGTTGCAGCATACACATATTAATACTAGATAACTAGTAAATTGATAAAGAAAAAGCGATCTTCATGGTCGCTTTTTTTTGCCTATAAATATCTATAACAAAATATAGGCATATAATGGAATCCATTAAAATAACAACTCTAATTGACATAACAAAGCCAAAGATAGTGAGGGCTGGATATGGTAGTTTATTAGAACAAAATCAATATAAAAATTGGATTACTTTACAACAATGCATAGGGCTTAGATCGATTATAGATTATGATAATCCTCCGACAGTGGAAAAAATTGATATAAAAGGTTGTGGATTTGGCACAAAATACAAGGGTATACAAAACGTATGGACTTTTACATTTTATCCTGATAGGGCATTATCATACGACGACGGTCTCGGCAATTCAATAGGATTATTGTTGAATGATTTACATCAAGTGCCCATTATTGAAAAATTAACTGAAACGATAAATATATTCAAGGCAGTATTTGATTTGGAAGATCCTCAATATAAGAATATTGTTATTGTGGCATCAGAAAGGGAATAATAACAGCCAAACTTATAAAGAGATACCAATGTCTATAGAAAAAACAAGCCTTGACGCTCACGTTGAATTATGTGCATTGCGTTACTCTGTCATAGAGAATCGATTAACTATTATCGAACAAAAAGTAAGTAACCTACAGACAATAATCGAAAAAAGTCATATGAATATGATCAAGGTCTTATTAGGTACCGCAGGCACTGTTATCGCTGGAGTATTATCTACGGTAGTGGTTATTCTAACAAATCATTAACATGAAAATTCATCATCTACTTGGTGATATATCTATTGTCATCACTAATGAAGAACGCAATTTTATTAGGTCGCATGCCTCAAATATTCCATTAGCGGCACTAGATGAACATGAAACATGGGTAGCTCAGAATTTGGTTAGAAAGAATGTCTATAAGCTAACTAATGATAGCAGCACAATAGTTATTAATAACGGCCATGAAATTAACAGAGCAATTACATAAACAAGTTGAAGACCTAGCAAATGGGGTTCGAAAGGATTTTAGATCTAAGGGAATCATTATACCAAGGAAAGAGGACAATGGTTCTATTAACTTCGATGGATATTTTGTGGTGAGAGATAAAACAGGGTTTTATTCTATTTTAAATAGGGTCAATTCAATAATAATTAAAAATATAAATCTGCCACAATCTGCCGTATTAATTGCGAATAAATTGGCCCTCGGGCGGCCAATTGATGATAAAATTGTCTCGCAAGATATGCAGTATGGATTTAATTCTTTTGAAGAAGAACAATGCAAGCGAGTTGCTTCTAAGATGGCCAAGAAAAATGACTGGGAAAGGTTTGATTCTTTAGTGGTTAAACAAGGGATTGCACATCTTAAAGCTGAGTATGCAAAGAAAACCATATTGTCGTCTTTTGAAAAGTTACGACAATTACGATAAATAGTTTTATCAATTTGGATTACCATGAAAACAACTGATTTTAGCTCTACCGTTACTTCAACATTTTTGAATGAAAACATGTTCAAAAAATTTGGAACAAAGATCGACTTTAACAAATATACTCGTGAAGATTTAGAAAACTATCGAAATCTTTTAAGAACTAAAGTAAATCATTTGGAAACATCAGCAGGTTTCAATGATTTGCTTGCGAATGAGGGGTATCAGCGAGACAAGTTTATGTTGAATTTGCTGAACACTAAAATCAAAGAGATGCTCGGTGAGAGTAAAATGGTCGCCGAATTAAAGAAAAAAGAAGGAATTGACATGAATACAACAGAAACAGTGGATAAGAAAAAATTTGCTAAATTGGCGCCACCAAAAAATAAGGTTACTTACGCTGACAAAATCGCCGGAGCAAAAAAGAAGGATGGGAAAGTCAAAGAAGCTGCCGTGAAGACAGATAAACCTTGGACAGATAAGAGTGGTAAACAACAAAGTGGTATGGCTGTAAAGGGTGACAAGTACACTGGCAAGGATGCTGAGAAAGATGCCAAAGAAAAGAAGGTCAAAGAAGCTGCCGTGAAGACAGATAAACCTTGGACAGATAAGAGTGGTAAACAACAAAGTGGTATGGCTGTAAAGGGTGACAAGTACACTGGCAAGGATGCTGAGAAAGAAGAAAAATCTAAAAATAAAAAGATTAAAGAAGGTATCCGTCGAGCACATCAATATATCATCATTGAAGGTTTGAAAAGGATGATTAATGAAGACGAAGAGGGCAAAGCTAAGGACATCACAGCCGGAACAGATATGGTTAATGACTTTACCAGTTGGATGCAGCGTGTTGGCCAATATCAGACAAAGAGTATGATCGAGTTGGCGGATAGCATTCGCGCCAACTTTGGCCAGGCTGAAGCCGATGCATTTAAAGCGGCGATTACTCCTGCATTACAAGAAGCACTATCTTCATTGACCCAAAGTCGTGAATCAATTACTCGCGCAGTTGCAGTGTTGGCAGGGGAAGAATCTGCCCAGGCCCCTATGGGTATGAACGGCCTCGGAGGCTTAGGTGTAGATGACGAATTATCTGACCCAGCATCTATGGACTCAATGAATCCTTCAGACGAATTTGGTGCAAGTGATGCAGCAACTGGTGGTGATGTAACTGCTGGAAGAGGGTTGCGTGAAAGCCGTCAAATGGCCCGTGCAAGTAAATTGGCCGAAGCTCATTCAGTAATGAGCAAATTATCAAAGTAATACGCCATGAGATTATTCGAGGTAACAGATAGGTTTGTAGATGATTTAGAAACAGTACTACGAAACATAGTTGGGCGTGGAGATTCAGAACACGCCCCGCAAAGTCTATCATATCCAGCCTTGAGTAATCTTCTTAAAAATATGGGATATGGAGAAATTGATTATAACCAGTTCGCTCGCTTATATGATGAAAATCCGGAACTGCAACCGTTGATCCAAGATTACAACGATCAAGGAATCACATTAGGTACCAAAGTGCAGTCGGATCAAGATGCACAACCAATCGGTATCCCAACTGGTAAATCAGTTGATCAAATGGCACATAATGCTGTGTCAAAAGACTATTAATCTCAAATACGATCTGCTATAATTAGAGTATATGACCGCTCTAATATCACCACCACCGTTTGTGGAAAAATATCAATACAAACAATGCAAGCAGATTAATGATCCAATAACTCGAAAACGAATTTATCTCACACCTGATGGTGAAAAAACTCCTAGCGTAACCACGATCTTGTCCGCCACAAAGGATATGACAGTATTAAACGAATGGAAGAAAAGAGTTGGAGTAGATAATGCTCAAAGAATTTCTACTGAGGCGGCTGGGGTTGGAACAGCAATGCACGGAAATTTAGAACGATTTATTGCTGGTGAAAAACGACAACCCGGCAACAACCTAGTGCATGTTCAAGCACACAAAATGGCTGACGTGATCATAGAAAATGGACTCAGCAAAGTCAATGAAATATGGGCCATAGAGCAAAGCTTATATTTTCCTAGTTTATATTCTGGCACAACTGATGGAGTTGGTGTATTTGAAAATGAGCCTGCAATTTTTGATTATAAACAAACCAATAAACCTAAAAAAGCAGAATGGGTGGAAGACTATTATCTGCAATTATGTGCCTACATTCTAGCGCATAATGAAGTGTATGGGAGTGATATAAAGCGTGGTGTAATATTCATGTGCAGCAGAGATTTTCAATATCAGCAATTTGATTTGTTGCCGGAAAATTTCAATAAGTATGAAGATATGTGGTTAGCAAAGGTTGAAGAGTATTATATCAACCTGGCAAATTGCTAATAATAAATATTTTACAATGTTTAATAAATCTCCCGAAGAGAGACTTTCAGCTTGGTGTGAGTTCCGACAAAAACTCAACAGTGAAAATGATCCATTAAATTCTATAGCTGAATTTTGGGCGCAAGCTCCGTTAATCATACATAATCATAAAATAGATCCTTATAATCCAAAGAGTTGGCCAACTCCTTGGGAAATTCTTCACGAAAACAAATACGACGATTTTACTCTAGCGTTAATGATTGGGTATACGTTAAAGTTGACTAAAAAATTCGGCAATGCGTCTGTTGAAGTTAGGACTATGGTAAATCCCACGAAAACAAAATTGTATAATTTAGTATACGTAGATAATACAACTGTATTGAATTACGACAGATATAATGCGGTTGAGATGGAAAAGGTAGATGAGTCATTATACCTAGAAAACCTAGTTAATATAGTTTTTCCAAGGTAAATAACTTTCTGAAGAATTCGTGAGTACATAAAATAATAAAAGGAACAAAATGACAAACAAGATTGTAACGCCGTGGTCGACTGTGGGATTGCTAACATATAAACGCACATATGCAAGAAGATTGAACGAAGAGGATGCAAATTCGCCAACTGAGGATTTTGAAGATACCGTAGATAGAGTCATCAATAGCTGTAGGACGCAACTTAAAGTAGGCTTTACAAAAATTGAAGAAAATCGCCTAAAAAACTACCTTTTAGGCTTAAAAGGCTCGGTTGCGGGCAGATTTTGGTGGCAAATGGGCACAAAAACTGTCGATAAATTAGGATTGGCGTCTTTACAGAACTGCGCATTTACCGTGATTGATTCACCAGTTGCACCATTTACATGGGCCATGGATATGCTAATGCTCGGATCGGGGGTTGGATACAATATTCAAAGAAAGAATATTGACAAGCTCCCGATGATCAAAGAAAACTTCAAATCACCGATTCGTAAAGATACACCTGACGCTGATTTCATTGTTCCGGATACTCGTGAAGGTTGGGTAGCATTACTTGGGAAGACACTCAAAGCTGCGTTCTTGTCTGATAAAATGAATGGGGATTCAGAGCATTCCTTTAGTTTTTCTACATTGTTAATACGAGGTAAGGGTGCAGCGATTAAGGGCTTCGGAGGAACTGCATCTGGTCCCGAAGACCTATGCTGGGGTATTCAACAGATTTCATTAATTTTAGAAAAACGTGCCGGTAAAAATCTACGACCAATTGACGCTCTTGATATTATGAATATCATAGGAGCAGTTGTTGTTGCGGGCAATGTTCGCCGATCGGCACAGATTGCAATCGGCGATTGCGATGATGTTGAATTTTTATTGGCGAAGCGTTGGGACATGGGGAATATTCCATCATGGAGGGCGATGAGTAATAACTCAGTTGTTTGTGATGACATCAAAGACTTGCATGAATATTTCTGGGATGGTTACCTCGGTAAAGGTGAGCCATACGGATTAATTAATCTCAAACTATCTAAAAAAATTGGTCGTTTAGGTGAGACAGAATATCCAGATCCAGATGTGCAAGGGTATAATCCATGCGCCGAACAATCATTAGCATCATACGAAACATGCTGCTTGGCTGAAGTATTTTTACCCAATGTAAAGAGCAAGGAAGAGTTTCAAGATATTGTAACCCTTTTATATCGAATCAATAAACATTCATTAGCGTTGCCATGCCATTTGAAAGAAACAGAGAAGATAGTTAAGAAACATATGCGTATGGGAATTGGACTAACTGGTGTATTGCAGGCTTCTGAAGAACAATTAAGTTGGTTAGATGAATCATATATAGCATTGCGCAAATTTGATGCTGAATATTCTAAAGAACATAATTGGAATCCATCAATCAAATTAACTACCATCAAACCAAGTGGAACTTTATCATTGCTACCTGGAGTGGTGCCCGGAATTCATCCAGGTTATGCACAGTATATGATTCGAAGGATTCGCATTGCATCAAATCATGGATTAGTAGACGTGTGTCGTAAGCATGGCTACCCTACTGAATATCAGCGCAATTTTGATGGCAGTGAAGACCGGGGTACTGTCGTGGTGTCATTCCCATTTGCATATCCAGAAGGTACCAAACTTGCAAAAGATATGACAGCATTAGATCAATTAGCTGAAGTAAGAAAAATGCAAACCGTATGGTCGGATAATTCTGTTTCTTGTACTGTATATTACAAAAAAGAAGAGCTGCCAGAAATTAAAGAATATCTTAAAAAATATTATAAGAACAATCATAAGAGTTTATCATTCCTGTTACATAGTGATCATGGATTCAATCAAGCTCCATATGAAGAAATTACAAGGGAAGAATATCAATCGTTGGTAAATTCAACTAGATTAATTACCTCGGTCGGGGATGCGGGAGAATTAGATTTAGATGCAGCAGATTGCGTTGCTGGTATGTGCCCAATTCGATAAGGAGTAAAAAATATGTCTAAGGCAATTGTATGGAGTCAGACAAGGTGTTCGTATTGTGATCAAGCAAAACAATTACTTACATCAAAGGGGATTGAATATGAGGAACGGCTAATCGGAGAGGGCGGTGGATACACCAAACAACAATTATTAGAAGTTGTTCCAAATGCGCGGTCAGTGCCTCAAATTTTTATTGACGATCAATACATAGGTGGCTATACTGAATTAAGAAATAAATTACAAGGATAATATGGCTTCAGAAAATTCAATCAATGATAAGTATTCTTATGATAGTATTCTTAAATCTTCTTTTAATAATTTTGAATATGACACTGGATATCTCCCCCATGGCTTTATAACAATAAACAGCCCATCACCACTCCCAAATAATTCTTGTATTGCGCCTTCTTTATCGAGTCCCAATTTTAATGTTAATGGCACGTATGGACTTGATACTGGGATGACTTATAATACCACAGTAACGTTTGAAAAAGATGTCATAATCAACGGGATTAATGTTTCAGAGTTTTTAGACACTCTAAGTAAACGATTGGCAATACTTGTTCCCAATCCCGAGAAACTTGCTCAATATGAGTCATTACAAAAGGCATATGATCATTATAAGTTGCTTGAGTCATTACTCGACGAGCCTTCTAAAAATGGAAAATGAGAAAAAAATTGTATTTCTTGAACGCTTGACGAAGCAGCATTCAAAAATGTTATCTGATCTTTTAAAAAGATTAACATTTTTGGAACGAGAAAACGCTAGAAGGAAACAAGAAATAAATCAATTAAGTACGAAAAAATGAAAACACCTGATCAAAAATTACAAGAGTGGCTGTATCGCTATGATATAATGATGAAAGATACAGGGGTACGACGTCAAATATATTATTCTCCTAAGATGGATTACGGATTTCATGAAAATGCTAATTCAAAGATTGATTTAAAGATTAATACTTATTCTGAGCCAGTCTATTCATTAACGATTGGGAAGAGAGCACTTGAAGAAATTGTAAATACAGAATCTAAGATATTGGATGGATTAAAATCCGGTGATAGAGATTATTGTGAATATCTGATGAAAAAAGAAACAGCAGAACGAAAAAAAGAGAGTGCAGAGGTAGAGGTAAGGAAGAATAATCCAGCGGTAAAAAAAGCATATGAGCAATACATTATGCTACTCAAAATGGCGAGTTTAAATTAAGGAAAAATCATGTTAATCAATAAAGGATTTAGTAAGGGCGATATAGTTAGTTTAAAGTTGCTCAATGGGGATGAAATAGTTGCTAGATTCGAGGACGAGTCAACGGATGTAATTACAATTGAGAGACCACTTGCAATCAACATAGGTCCTCAGGGGCTCGGTATGATGCCATGGATGTTTTTGGGAAATGACGGCATCGTGAAACTAAAAAAAGATCACGTGTTTGCAATGGTGCCGACAAAGAAAGAAGCTGCGAAACAATATTCCGAAGGAACCACCGGAATTGCACTTCCATAAATACCCATATAATAAGGGGTAATTTATGCCATACGTACCGGGATCAACCGCCCATGGTGTTGTGCACGTTGCGGATGTATATCACAGCGGAAATACATTTGTTAATAGTGTACCAGTTGCATTATGGCTACCTGCGGGACAGAGCGCTGCTTTTGCTAATGATATAGCTGTAGATCCAATAACATTGGATGCGCCAATTACTGCCGCAATCGCCGCAAATGATGCAGCATATACAGCGAATCCAGAAAATTATACAATGCCCGAAGAGCCAGTGGCTCAAGGAGCAATTCAACCAACATATCAAGGTACTCCAGATGCAGTCACAACGTCGACGGGAACTACATCCACCCCATCGGCAATTGATTTAATCCCATTCCTTGCAGTCCGTCTTGATGAAGCAGACAGGGGGATGTGGAATAGAACTTTCGCAACAACTGGAGTATCTAATCCCAATATTGTGGGAATATGGAAAAGTATAGGGTTAACACAATTCACCACAGACGTAACACCGTGGTGCATGGGATTTGTTAATTTTGCTTTAAAAGCGTGTGGATATTATTGGTGTCCGGAAGCCGGAGCAATTGCGATTGCCAATAACCCGGGAAGATGGCATGCAACATCAGTCCCATTAACGCAGGGACAACCTGGTGATATTTGCGTATGGAATTACAGTGGTGCTAAACACGTTAATTTCATATATACCGCAGATAATGGAAAATATACATTTGTTGGGGGTAATCAAAGTGGAAAAAGCCCACATAACAATAACCCCGCCGGAAGCTCAGTGTCAATAGGCTGGCCGGGCGGCTGGACAACTGCGAAAAATACAGATAAATCAACTCTTATGAGTATTTGGAGACCGTCCAAAACATAACAATGTAGTAAATACTGAATGTATTACTATATCAAAGTTATGTATCAACAATGGTCCGAGGGGCAAGGTGTATTTGAGGCTATGACCAGGATAGATTCATTTATAAATATGGTTCATCGCAATTGTGGTTGGTCGAAAGAAGAGATAAAAAATTATCTAGAATCTCAAGATTGGTTCAAGAATTTTCTTGACAATAAATAAACTAGATGTTATAGTAATTACATTGCTTCGGTGGGGGTAAAATTGCATAGCAATTTGTTGGCGTGAAAGGCGTCAACGGTTCGACAATGACCCAACACGCCCCAGGAAGGTTGTCAATTTTTAATGGTAGTAAACTGGTTATTTGAAAAGTATGTTGGACGCGAGTTCGAATCTCGCCAGGTCCACCAGAAAGTATGTTAGTTTGGAAAGGTGCAGGGCAACCCATGAAATACTCGCCCTGCATATGAGTGAAACCTAATGTACTTTCTAATGGGCCTGCATTGGTTTCGACAACGTAATGAGTATAATAATTGGCTATCCGTCAGCGATAGACGTAAAAACTAAATCAAAGTAAACGCAAACGACTCACAGTTCGCATTGGCGGCCTAAACGCATGCCTAGGGCAAGACATGCCTCGTAACAGAAAATCAGAAAACCTCTTCGGAGGTTTTTTCTTGACTAATTCAACCCTTTACAACTTGTTAAATTTATGTTAGTATTAATAAAATACTTGGAGAATTGTATGTCAGCTAATTTAGTATTAAAAGCATTTAGTCAATTTTGTGAAAGTTCAACAGGAGACCCCACATGCTGGGAAGGTAATGCAGCGACCTATAAGTGGTCTCTCGGAAAAACTAAAAACGATACCGTCAACGGTGTGGTTAGAAAATTAGGAGGAATTGATTCTACAGGAACAAAGATTTGGGTAGTGGCCGGATCTTTTAAAATAAAAAGCGATGGAACAATACTTAGATTTGTAGGCGCCCCAAAGCGAATACAAGCAATTATTCAAACGATGATCGGGACTGTAGAGAAAGTGGTGGTAGAATAAATACCTGATGGGACTAAATGAACTAAACGCCGTGTATGTAGGCATAACAATCGCTGTGGTAGTATTGTTAGGGGCTATCTATGCAAGTTTAAAATATATATCAAAAGAACGAGAGAGAATGGCAGCTGATGATCGAGTAGAATTTAAAGAATCTAACATAATTGAAGAAAATTTAAAGAAAATTGATGAAATTAAACAGCAGTATGAGTTGGCTGATGAAGTAATATATGAAGAGTTAATAATTGATTCAAATACAACAGGGACTGCCTTCAAAGCTACCTCAGATTTTGGAAACGATAAATGGAATACCGAACCTTGTCCATTGATAAATGAAATTGAGATAAAGCCAACTAATTTCGGAAATTTACAATGAATGATTTTTTAAAACTAGTAATAACTTTTGGTGGAATTTTTTGGATAATAACAAATTCGATTAATCTTTGGTTTATTGTGCCATTGGTAATCATCATGATCGTATTATAACTATGATGCATATTGAAGGACCTTGGCTTAGTACCACTGGTCGAAAAAAAGGCAAACAAAAATTTAAAAATGCAACGGCCGCTCAATTAGATAGAACTCTGAAATCTAGTTGGAATGATATTAAAAAATCACATGGTGAAATTGCAGAATTAAAAAAGCGCAATAGGGCACTGTCTGCCGAAGTTTGGAAACCAGATCCGCCACAACATCGCGGTGCGGAAATGCCTAAAATCTTAAGCCTTGACACTGGGGCTATTCCATGTGTTAAGCCGCCTGATAAAGTGTATACAGGCAATGCTGTAATTGGCATTGCTGTTCAACATAAAAGTTGTTTACAACCAATCTTTAGTCAAGAAGCGGCTGAAGATTCGGCAAAAATGAGACGATAATGGGTTCATGCAATTACGGGTATGGACCTAGAATAAATAGTGGATGAAAGACCAATTAGTTGATAAGTTAATTGCTTACCTAGCCCTCTTTAGTGGGCTATGCATATCAGCAGTTGCAATTTTTTATAGTGTATCAGGTCTTATTGCAATATTTCCATCAGCGGTTACCGCGATTATTGTAATGGGTTTGGTTCTTGAAATTGGAAAATTGGTATCAACGGTTTGGCTCAAACAAAATTGGAACAATTCTCCAAAAACCTTACGCCTATACTTGTTGAGTGCCGTGGCAATCCTTATGCTGATTACGAGCATGGGAATTTTTGGATTTTTAAGCAAAGCACACATAGATCAAAATATTCCCTCTAGTAATATATTGGCGCAGGTGGCATTGATCGATGAGAAAATAAAAACCAACAAGGAAAATATTGATGTTAATCGCAAAGCAATCAAACAACTTGATGATGCAGTGGACCAAACAATGGGTCGCTCAACAACAGAAGCGGGTGCCAATAGGTCGAACCAAATTAGGCGTGCCCAACAGAAAGAACGTAATCAACTCAATAAAGATATCCAAGAGCTGCAAAAATCTATCAGTGATTTGCAAGAAGCTCGAGCGCCTATTGCAGTGTCCCTTAGAAAAGTCGAAGCCGAGGTTGGTCCGATCAAGTACATCGCGGCTTTCTTTTATGGCGACACAGATCCTGCTATTTTAGAAAGAGCAGTAACTTGGATCATAATAATAATCATTATCGTATTTGATCCCCTTGCCCTTGTATTACTGTTGGCAAGTCAAGTGACTTTCCAAAGGCTTAGAAAACAAGAACTAGATATTAATATTACAGATGAAGATGGGATCAATAAGTTTTTCAAAAAAAGTTCTGAAATTTCGAAAAAGCTAGACAAAGACCGTGAATTCTCAGAATCAATTAGTCCGCCGGATTCATTAATCCCCCCATCTGATTCTCAATACGAGGAATTGAGGGAGGTATTGGTTGATCCAAATACTTTATCATCCCCACCGGTTCCGGACGCTGATCAAACTCCCGAATATGTTAGAATAAATGGGCAATTAACAAACGTTCGTGCTTTAAGATAATGCCTGCAAAAATAACTCTAATCACTCCGCCAGATATTTTCCAAAATGATCAAACTAGTATATTGCTCATTGATGTAACTGACGAAGAACAAGATGACATTTCTAAATGGCTCGCACAGATGCCAGACGCGGAAATAAATCTGTATTTTTATCACGGCGAAACAAATATCCCATGGTTTTTGCATAGCTTGGCAGTGGCAACGTATAAGTATATTAACTTAGACAATGCATCCCAAGTGAGTAGCTACCTAATGGGATATACGTTATCCAAATATGGAGTTTTCTATAGTGCAGATGATACAGGAGTAGCTGAATTGTTCAGCCATATTAATGTTAATCGAGTAGATAATGTTGTAGATTTTTTAGAAAGAACGCTCAGTGGAAAAAAATAAAATACATACATGCGACTTCTGTGGTAAAACCAAAGAAGCAGTGGAAAAAATGATAGTTGGAGAACATGCTGCAATATGCAATGATTGTGTTGATCTGTGCCTTAATATTCTTGATGACGACAAGGTAAAAAAATTTCCGTCCAGTGAAGATAAGACTATTTTTAATCCTACAAAAATTAAAGATTATTTAGATCAATATGTGATCGGTCAGGATTCAGCAAAAATTGCATTGAGTGTTGCGGTGTGCCAACATTTTAAACGAATCAATAATCCAACAAAAGAAATCCAGATTGAAAAAACAAATGTATTATTAATGGGACCCACTGGTTGCGGGAAAACAATGCTTGCAAAGAAACTTGCAGAATATTTAAAAATTCCGTTTGCAATTTGTGATGCAACGGGGATAACAGAAGCGGGATATGTGGGCGATGATGTGGAAAGTATTTTAATTAGATTATTGGCCGCTGCCGATGGTGATGTGGAAAAGGCACAACACGGAATTGTGTATATAGATGAAATTGACAAATTAAGTAGACGGGGAGAAAGCACAAGTATCACTCGCGATGTCGGTGGTGAAGGAGTTCAACAAGGCCTACTTAAAATGATTGAAGGTACTATCTCAAGGATTCCCGCGGGAGAAAAACGCAAGCATCCAAGAGGGGATATGATTGAATTGGATACTCGGCATATTTTATTCATATGTGGGGGAGCATTCGTTGGGTTAGATAAAATCATCGATAGGCGAAGTAATCCAGCATCGGTTGGATTTGGTTCTAAAATCAAATCCGTCAAGGAAAAAACCAACTATAAAGATGTAAGCACCAAAGATCTTATCATGTTTGGGATGATTCCCGAGTTTGTCGGTAGATTCGGGCTTATTGCAAGTGTTGAAGAATTAGAGATTCCGGACTTGGTTAAAATTCTTAAAGAACCTAAAAATAGTTTGCTCAAACAATATAAACATATATTTGACCTCGATGGTATACGTTTAGAATTTGAAGAATCGTCACTAAACGGGATCGCTGAAAAGGCAAAGGCAATGCAAACTAATGCGAGGGGATTGAAGAGCATTTTGGAAAAAATATTACTCCCATATCAATTTGATGCCGTAAATTTGTTTGAACGAGGATTAACCAAGATCGTTATTACCGGAGATACAGTTGCTGGAAAACCAGCGTCATTGGTATTTGAAAAGAAAGCCGAGTCTAAACCAAAAGCAGAGATTGCCAAGTAGATCGACTAGTTACTTAAAATGTGCTAACATAGCATATGACTAAATCACTTATGATAGATATGGAAACCATCGCAGTTTCCCCACGAGCAACGATCCTTAGTTTAGGAGCGGTGCATTTTAATCCATACGGAAATGGATATGGAGATAAACTATATTTTAGAGTTGATCTTGATGATCAGGATAAACTAAATCGTGAGGTCGATCAAAATACCCTAGATTGGTGGGCCAAGCAAGATCCGATCGTAATGGAAGAAGCATTCAGTCCAGATGATCGAATCCCATTAACTGAGGCTATGGATAGGTTCCAAAAATTTGCATGGGGATGCGATACTTTTTGGAGTCATGGTGCAACATTCGACTTGGTAATTATTGAGGATATTATGCGCCAGTTAGGAAGACCAATTCCGTGGAATTTTTGGCAGCTTCGAGATACGAGAACTTTATTTGATCTCGGGGTTGATCCTGACATGCCAACAGGCGGTAAGCATGATGCATTGCAGGATGCCATTCGTCAGGCAATTGGGGTACAAAATATATATACCAAATTGAAAATCAGACAACGATGACCGAGGAAGCGACGTATTTTATTGATATTGGTTTAAATTGGAGAGACAGGTGCTCAACATTTCCATTTCCGATAATATCTCGATACTACACTTTTAAGACAACACCAATTAAGGGTACGTTTAAATATTTTATTAAATATTTTGGATATATGGCAATAGCTGAATCCGCAATAATTGTATACCCAAATGGATATATGCAATGGGCAAAGAATCAACAAGACTACAACGCTGATCTGCCAAATGAATCAGAATTTCTAATTCAGGTTTTACAAAGTGTATCTGTATAATGGCGAGAATTTTTGATAAACTATTTTTCATGGGGGCCATGAGTCTCGGTGATAGTTTTGTTTATTCTGGAATTGTGCATCATTACGGTGATATGTGCAATGAGCTGCATGTTCCGGCAATTCCGGCATTTTATGATACATTGGTTTCATTATATAGGGACCATCCTCATATCCAGGTAGTCAACTTACCCCCGGAATTAGAAAATGAATATATTTCTGAAAATAAATTATCTAGGATTTTAAGATCTGACCCGTTGGTCGAGGCTCCTATGGGTAATGTAATTATTCGCCCGCTCTGGGACATGCAGGGGTACGAAGCATTTGATCTCCCTTTTTCATTACGATATAAAAATTTTAGAATGCCGAAACATGTACCAGGCGAATATGCATTGTATGAAAAACTTGCAGGTGGGGATAAAGGGGCACCATATATACTCGTTCACAGATTTACTGGGGAGCATCCTGGTGGATTGCCAATCGATATCCCAGCATTCAGAAATTATCATAATTTAGATCCAAATGTTAACATTATCGAAATAATGCCTAATGAAACATCCGATATGATGCAATATAAGACGTTATTGGAAAATGCTTTAGAAATCCATTGTGCTCCAAGTAGTATATTTTGTCTTGTAGACGGTATGGAAGTGAGGGGGAGGTTATATTATCACGCCATGCGAGCATCAACTTTGCTCAGGGTGAATTCGAAATGGAATAATTATAAGTGGAATATCATTAATTATGCTACAAAACTATAAACGAGACAAATTCGGAGTCATCCATCAAATTGAAAGCAAACCATTTGTATACGATAAAAATTATGTTGATCAACGTTACTCCAAATTACAACTATTAACTGATGAAATGTCCCACCTTCGTTTGGGATTCATAGCAGGGGCATTCGGTGATCATATTAAATCTGTTCTAGATGTCGGATATGGGAACGGCGCGTTTTTAACAGTATGCAAGAAAATTATACCAAAATGTTATGGTAATGATCTATATAATGATTTCATTCCCGACGGTTGCGAATTTGTTGATTCTATAACAAATAAACATTACGACTTGATTACATTTTTTGATTCTTTGGAGCATTTCCCAGACATATCATTCATGTCTAAATTAAAATGCAAATATGCAGTGGTATCTGTACCTTGGTGCCATTACAAAAGTGATGATTGGTTCCAAAATTGGAAACATAGACGCCCGGATGAACATTTACATCATTTCAATGTTCGAGGATTAACCAATTTCATGCATAGCTGTGGTTTTGACGATGTAGCGCATACAAACATTGAAGATAGTATTCGAACCCCCGTTGATTCTTTAGAAAACATACTTACAATGGCATTTATCAAATCACGCAATATTTAAATAAATAATAGATGCGGATAAATGAATTATTAACAGAGCTTACATTCCAAGGTAGAACCTGCACTAAAGATTGCAGTGGCCATTTGGCTGGTTATAATTACGCCATGAAAAATCAGTCAAAAGCAAAAGTGCCATCACACAGTAATAGTTTTTCATCTGGAACAGATATTGCAGTAAAGCAAATGAAAACTGGTAAAATATCACCCCCAAGAATTCGCGATAATAGAAATAGGCATAGAGTACAGGCGACACAAGTTTCTGGTGGTAGTACTTTTGAAGATATTAGGTAAGTAACAATCTTGACCTAACATCAACTATATGTTATAGTTGACACATAAATAAAAAGCAACGAGATAGACTCGATGCTCACAACTTGAAAGGATTTTTCAATGTCACAAGAACAAACACGGCGTGAACGATTTCTCACAAGCCACTCGGGTAAAGAATTGTTAAAATTAAATTCTCTTAAAGATTCCGGATTCTGGAAGGTTTTAGGAGCAGATAACAATCCTGATCTACATGGCGCCCATTATCAACCAGACTTGGGCACATTCGAGGGTATTCTCGAAGATATCGTCGAATATGCAGTTACTCTCCCAGGATTTTGGGATTGGTCAAGTGGTGATATTTGCAAGGTGCCACGCCCCATGAAAATTACAGCCCATTCAAATTTTCAAAGAATGAAATTGGAGACCGAACTTGCCGAACTCCAATCAAAAATGAATGCCATTCAACTGAAATTAACAGAGATCAATAACAATGACTAAAGCATACGATACTCTGGTTTTTATTGGTAGATTTCAACCAGTTCATAACGCACATGTCAAAATTCTTCGTAAGGCAATCTCCTTATGTAGAGAACTAATAGTAATCGTTGGTAGTGCAAATCAACCACGAACTTATAAAAATC
>Ga0315291_10004398_pt1 | contig 17960 bp, 12 predicted proteins | sample YL17G12_20_MG_FD_203070 | JGI IMG/M metagenome (GOLD analysis project Ga0315291, IMG submission 203070) | Sediment microbial communities from Yellowstone Lake, YNP, Wyoming, USA - YL17G12_20 | ecosystem: Environmental > Aquatic > Freshwater > Lake > Sediment | place: USA: Wyoming | collected...
TTTCACCGGCCATTTGGACCGTCGGCCGGAGGTGACTTTCGTCAACGACGAAGCCCGCAGCTACATCGCTCGAACCGATCGGCAGTTCGACGTCATTCAGGTGTCGCTGATCGACACCTGGGCGGCGACGGCCGCGGGGGCCTACGTGCTGACGGAGAACGCGCTGTATACGACCGAGGCCTGGGAGCGGATGCTTAAGCGGCTGAGCGACCGGGGCGTAATCAGTTTCAGCCGCTGGTATACGGCGGAGGAGCCGAGCGAGATCTATCGGTTGACCGCGCTGGCGGTGGCCGCGCTGAAGAAGCTGGGCGTTGCCAACCCGGCCGATCACCTGATGATCGTACACCGCCGCCAGGATCCGGAGCGAGGGCAGAAGGCGGGCCTGGCCACGCTGCTGGCCAGCCGCCGGCCGTTTTCAGCCGAGGACGTCCAGATCATCGAGCGAGTGGCCGACGAGATGGCGTTTGAAGTGCTGCTGAGTCCGGGGCGGAACTCGGGCGACGGGCCGAGTGACGTCAACGCGACGCTTCAGCGGTTGGCCTCCGGCAGAGACTTCGAGGCGTTTATCGAGGAATTCCCGCTCGACATCTCGCCGCCCACGGACAACCGCCCCTTCTTCTTTGCCATGATGCGACTGCGGGACCTGTGGTCTCTTGACGACCTGGAAGAGGAGGGACTGGCGGCCGACCCGGGCGCCATTCTGACGCTCGGTACGCTGCTGGCCACGGTGGTCGTGCTGACCGGGCTGTGCGTGATCTTGCCGCTGGCACTGACCGCGCTGGGCAGCGGCAGGCACGTGTTGCGCGGCTCACTGCCGTTTTTTGTTTATTTCTCGAGCATCGGGCTGGGGTTCATGCTGGTGGAGATCGCCATGATCCAACGGCTGAGCGTGTTCCTGGGCCACCCGATCTACAGCATGACGGTGGTGCTCTTCTGCCTGCTGCTGGCCACCGGCTGCGGCAGTTTCCTCAGTGGTCTGCTGGTGAAGGATCCGCTCGGCGGGCCGCGGGCGCCGGCGTCTCTGGCCGCCCTGGTCGGCGTGGTGCTACTGCTGGGAGTGGCGGCTCCTGGGCTGCTGTTCCGTCTGGACACCCTGCCGACGCCGGGCCGGATCGCCGTCGCCTGCGGGCTGTTGCTGCCGATGGGGCTGGTGATGGGGGCGGGCTTTCCCCTGGGAATGCGGGCCGCCAGCCATCGCGCGGCGGGCCTGACGCCCTGGCTGTTCGGCATAAACGGGGCCACCTCGATCTGCGGGTCGGTCGTGGCCGTGGTGATCTCGGTCTGCCTGGGAATCACCGCCGCGCTGCTGGTCGGGGTGGCCTGCTACGTGAGTGCCCTGCTGTCGCTGCTCTGGGCGCGGCGGTGTCGACTGGGCTGAACCGGGACTTGACCGATGCCCCTTGAGCGGCGAACATACGTCTGCGGTCCCCGGCGGTGGTCCCAGGCGGCGTTGCCCCGGTAGGAAGCGCTGATGGTCTTCAGCTCGTTGCTGTTTCTGGTCGTGTTCCTGCCGACGTTTCTGATGGTCTACTACGCCACGGGCGCGATTGACCACGGCCTGAGCCGGCTGACGGGTCGGGCACCTCGGGCCACATTACGCAACGGCGTGGCCCTGGTGGGCAGCTACTTTTTCTACGCCTGGGGAGCGCCGCGGTTTGTGCTGGTGCTACTGCTCTCCAGCGCGATGGACTACGCCCTGAGCCGGCTGATCGACCGCACCCCGCAGGAGCACCCCCGGCGGAGGCGGCTCCTGCTGATTCTGGCCCTGGGACTGAACTTGAGTCTCTTGGCGTGCTTCAAGTACGCCAATTTCTTCGTGGCGCAGTTCAGCGAGCTGCTCGTGCAGCTTGGGGGGCAGCCGATCGCCTGGAGCCACATCGCGCTGCCGATCGGGATCTCGTTCTTTACCTTCCAGGAGATGACCTACCTGGTGGACGTTTATCGGCGGGTGGTACCGCCGGCCCGCTCGTTTGCCAGCTACGCCCTGTACGTGTCCCTGTTTCCTCAACTGGTAGCCGGTCCGATCGTCCGCTATCACGACATCGCCGGGCAACTGTGGCGGCGGACTCACCCGATGGAGAAGATACTCTCGGGCATCTGGCGGTTTTGCCTGGGGCTGGGCAAGAAGGTGCTGGTGGCCAACGCCTTGGGGGCGGCGGCCAACCGCGTGTTCGCCGCCGACCCGGCCACCCTGCCCACCACCGCCGCCTGGGTGGGTGTGCTGTGTTTTGCCTTCCAGATCTATTTCGACTTCTCCGGTTACAGCGACATGGCCATTGGCCTGGGGCGGATGATGGGCTTCGAGCTGCTGGAGAACTTCAACTGCCCCTATATCGCCGGCAGCTTCACCGAGTTCTGGCGGCGCTGGCACATCTCCTTGTCAAACTTCATGCGCGAGTACCTCTACATTCCCCTGGGCGGAAACCGCGTGCCCTGGTATCGGGTCTATCTGAACCTGTGGATCGTCTTCCTGCTCTGCGGACTGTGGCATGGGGCCAACTGGACGTTCGTGGCCTGGGGGGCCTATCACGGGCTGTTCCTGAGCCTGGACAAGCTGTTTTCCCGCTGGACGGCGTGGAGGCTTCCGCGAGTGCTGGCCGTGCCGCTGACGTTTCTGCTGGTGACGGTCGGCTGGGTGTTCTTTCGCTTCGGGCTCCCGGAACAGAGGTTCGCCGAAGTGGCGGAGTATTCTGAGCAGACGATCAGCGACTCGGCCACCTACCTGGCGCGGTTGGCCGATGTTCCTTCGATGTTCCGCGCAGAGGGAGATGTGGCGTGGCTCGGCGGCGAAGGCGGCGGACTGGCCTCGGTATTCCGAGCCCAAGGGGACTCGCGGTGGAGGCCGCTGCTGGGCAACCGCGAGACGGTGATCCTGGCCATCGCGGCACTAATCAGCTTCCTGCCCGCCTGGCCGGCCGTGAATCGGCTGGCGCAGCGTAGGCTGGGACAGAGTCCCACCTTTCCGCCCGACAAATCCAAGTGGGACTGGCGTCCCAGCCTACTGCTCTGGGCCAAGTTTGCCGGTGCCGCGTCGTTGCTGGTGCTGTCGATCTGCTCGCTGGTGAACCTGCATTTCAACCCGTTCTTGTACTTTCGCTTCTGACCCGACGATGAGAATCCAGACGGCCGTCTGCGTGGTGCTGTTCGTGGGCTTCCTGGCCGCCGTGGCGGTGCAGACGATGTTTCAGCGGCTGCCGGAATCTTTCCTGTACGGCGTGTTCAAGCCGATTGAGGAGCCCGCGCTGAGCCTCGAATCGTGGTGGGACGGACGGTTCCAGAGGCAGGTCCAGGGGACGGAGCAGACGGAGGGTTGGATCGACCGCCGCGTGGGGTTCCGATCCGCCTGGATCAAGACGGACGGGCAGATCAATTTCAGCCTGTTCCGCGAGATCCCCACCACCGCCAATCCCCAGCAGATCTTCTTGGGGAAAGACAATTGGCTGTATGAGAAGGACCACATCGACAACTACCTCGGCCTGGACGCCGTGCCGGTAGGGCAGTTTCAGCAGTTTGCCGCCGACCTGAGGAGTCTTCAGGACGAACTGGAGCAGCGGGAGATCACGATGTTGCTGGTCATCAGCCCCAGCAAGGCCACGCACTACCCGGAATACCTGCCGGATTGGATCGTGCGCGAGCGCCACATGCTCCGCCGGCACGACACAGACCGGAAGTCCAACTACGAGGTGCTCCGGCCGCTGCTTGACCAAGAGGGCGTCCACTACGTGGACGCGGTGCAGCGGTTCCGCGAGGAGAGAGAGAAGCAGCGGCAGGCCAGGCAGGAGTATCGGCTGTTTCCCCGGGGCGGCACCCACTGGAGCCATTACGGGGCCAGCCTTGTCGTCGCCGAGATGCTCGAGCGGCTGAAGGAGCTGACCGGCAAGGACTTGCTGCAACTGCGGTGCGAGGCGCCCAGCGTGGACTGCCAAACGACGGGCACGGACAACGACCTGGGCGACATGTTAAGCATCTGGACCCCGTGGGTAACCAAAGGCCCCACGCCGCATCCGCACTTGCTAGGAACACCGGGCACGTGGAGCCCCGACGTCCTGTGGGTGGGTGACAGCTTCAGCAACGCGCTGACCGAGTTGATGGACAAGTACCAGGTTTACCGCCGGCGTGACATGCTGTTTATGTTTCTCAGAAAGACGACCTACCCGGGACAGAAAACCTACCCTGTGGACAAGGCGAAATTCGACTGGCAGCAGGAGTTGTCGAGGCGGGACGTGGTGATCATCGAGATCAACGAGGCCCAATTGTCCGATCTGGCCCATGGTTTCGTGCAAGGGGCCCTGGTGTTCCTCCGCGGGCAAACCCCGGATCAGGGGTCAGGGATCAGGGGCCAGGGGCCAGGGATCAGGGGCCAGGGGTGAGGGGGTGCGGGGGTGTGGGGGTGACGGGGTGAGTTCAGCATTCGGAATTCAGCATTCAGCATTCAGCATTCAGCATTGAGGTGAGGGGGTGAGGCGTGACGGGCGAGTTCAGCATTCAGCATTCAGCATTCAGTATTCAGGTGAAGCGGGAGATCCGTGCCCAGGCACGCGACAGGCGGCGGAGGCAGGCGGACAAGGATGGGCTGAGCCGGCAGATCTGCCGCACCCTGGCCGCCCTGCCCGAGTATGCCCACGCCGGCACGGTGATGTTCTACGTCGACCTGGGCTCGGAGGTCCGCACGCGGCAGTTTCTGCCGACTGCCTGGAATGACGGCAAGCGGGTGGTCGTGCCGTATTGTGTGGGCGAGCAGCTCGGGCTGTTCTGCCTGGAGGGTATCGACGAGCTGGCCCCCGGCACGCTGGGGCTACTCGAACCCAGGGCCGAGCTGCGGGGCCGGGCCGACCGTCAGGCCGACGTCTCCTGGCTGGATCTGATCGTCGTGCCCGGGGTGGCCTTTGATCGGCGGGGTGGGCGGCTGGGACAGGGCAAGGGTTACTACGACCGGCTGCTGCGCCAGGTTCGTCCCGACGCAACGCTCGTCGGGCTGGCCTTCGAGTGCCAGCTCTTCGCCGAAATCCCCATGCTGCCGCACGACGTCCACGTGCACAAGGTGATCAGCGAGGAAGCAGTCTACGAGGCCACGGGTCATGATGGGTAGACGACCAGACGGGGACAAACGCTGGTGAGCAAGACCTCCAGCAAGCGGATCGTACTGACCGGCGTCAGCCGCGGCCTGGGCCGGGCGATGGCCGAGGGTTTTGTCGCCCGAGGTCATACCGTGCTGGGCTGCGCCCGCTCGGGTGAAGCTCTGGAGGAGCTTCGCCGGCAGTATGGTCCGCCGCACGGCTTCGCGCAGCTCGACGTCGGCCGTGACGAGGAGGTTCGCCGTTGGGCCCGGCAGGTGTTGGCCGACGGCGGGGCCCCCGACCTGCTGGTGAATAATGCGGGCGTGATCAACCGTAGCGCTCCCTTGTGGGAAATCAGCGACAAGGAATTCTCGCAACTGGTGGACGTGAACCTGCGGGGGATCGCCAACGTGCTCCGCCACTTTCTGCCGGCAATGATCGAGCGCAGCCGGGGGGTGATCGTCAATTTCAGCTCCGGTTGGGGGCGGTCGGTGGCCGGGGAGGTCGCCCCCTATTGTGCCACCAAGTGGGCCGTGGAAGGGCTGACCAGGGCACTGGCCGAAGAGCTGCCGCGGGGGATGGCGGCCGTGCCGCTTAACCCGGGCATCATCGATACCGAGATGCTGCGGAGCTGTTTCGGCGACGGGGCAGGGAGTTACCCCGGCCCGCAGTCCTGGGCACGGCGTGCAGTTCCCCTGTTGTTGAAGCTCGGGCCGAAGGACAACGGGCGGCCGCTGACGGTGCCGGGATAGGCCGGCGCCCGGGAATCACGCAAGACTGTTTAGCGACGGACGTCCAAAAAGGCCGCCAAGGACGCCGCCATCCGCGGCATTGCCCCGGGCGTCTGCTTCAGCAATGGGGCAAACGCCCGCAGTGTCTGCTCAGCGCGATCGAGGTACTCTGGCTTGTTCAGTTCACCGGCCAAATAAACGAGGTTGCCGACCGAGACGGCGTTGCCCGAGGGCAACGCGGAGTCGGTGGGGTCCTTGCTTCGAGCCAGGAGCGTCTCGTGATCGCAGGCGGTGAAGAAGAAACCGCCGCGGCGGTCATCCCAGAACAGGTCGATCTGGGTGGCGGTGAGCCGGTCGGCCTCTTGCAGCCATCGCCCGCGGCCGGTCGCGCGGTGCAGGGCGATCAGCCCGTCGGCGAGGAAGGCGTAATCGTCGAGGTAGGCGCCCGGGGCACCCACGCGGCGGTGGGCGGGTATGTGCGGATGCCATACCCCCCACCGCGCTGGGTCCCGACCGAAGGTTGGTCGGGCCCCGCCACCGGCCAGAGAGCGGAGCAAGCAGCCCTCCGGGTTGCGGAGCCTGCTGAGCACGAAGTCTGCCGTAGTCTCGGCCGCAGCAAGATAGCGCTTCTCGTCGAGCAACCGTCCCGCGTCGGCGAGGCCCCGGATCATCAGGCCGTTCCAGGCGGTCAGGACTTTGGTGTCGGTGGCGGGGCGTTCTCGCCGGTCGCGGGCCTGGAGCAGTTTCCGGTGGATTGGCTCCAGGCGCTGCCGGAGCTGTTCTTCGGTCCACTGCCGCGCGCGGGCGGTTTCCTCCAGAGGCCGCGGCAGCAGCAGGACGTGGCGGCCCTCGAAGTTGCCCTCGGGACCGATCCCGTAGACGTCGGCCAAGAGCTTGAACTCCTCGTGGTCGAGCAGCCCGGTCAGCTCGTCGCGGCGCCAGACGTAGCAACGCCCCTCTTCGGCGCCGGTTTCGGCGTCGATGGCCGCGTAGAATTCGCCTTCCGGGCCGGTCATTTCGCGCAAGACGAAATCGAGGATCTCCTCGGCCAAGTGGCGAAAACCCTCCCGCCCGGTCAAGCCGTGGGCCTCGGCATAGACGGAGGCCAGTTGGGCGTTGTCGTAGAGCATTTTCTCGAAATGGGGGACTGCCCAGCGGCGGTCCGTGCTGTAGCGATGGAAGCCGCCGCCGAGGTGGTCGCGAATCCCGCCGGCGGCCATTTTCTCCAACGTGGTGATCAGCATCGACTCGGCCCGGCCGTCGGTCGACGGGCCGGGGGAGTCGCGGCGGGTCCTCTCGCGGCGGGCGCGGTCGAGCAGGAAGACCAGGTTGGAGGGCTGGGGGAACTTGGGTGTCCGCGGGTTGGCCGCGCTGTATCCGAAACCGCCGTACTGCGGATCGAACTGATCGACCAGGGCGGCCAGCACACCGTCGAGCAGACTGGGGTCCGGAGTGGCGGCGGGGGGTTGCTCCTGCAATTGTCGCCTGACCAGCTTGGCCATGAGGTCGGCATTCTCCCGCAATTGTTGCGGCCCTTTCTGCCATGCCTGCTGCACGAGCTTGAGCACCTTCAGAAGACCGGTCTGCCCGTTCTTGTCGCGAGGCGGGAAGTAGGTCCCGCCCATCACGGGCCGGGCGTCGGGAGTGAGGAACATCGTCAAGGGCCAGCCGCCGCCCTGGGGCGAATGGATCAGTTGGCAGTAGATCTGCAGCGCGGTCATGTAGATCTCGTCGAGGTCGGGCCGCTCCTCGCGGTCCACCTTGACGGCGACGAAATGCTGGTTGAGGAACTGGGCCACCTCCTGGTCCATGAACGACTCGCGTTCCATCACGTGGCACCAATAGCAGCTCGAATAGCCGATGGAGAGGAAGATCAGCTTACTCTCGGACTGGGCCTTTGCCAGGGCCTCCTCGCCCCACGGATACCAGTCCACAGGGTTGTGGGCGTGCATCAGGAGGTAGAGGCTGGTCTGGTCGGCTAGACGATTGGTGCTCGGGCCGCCGGCCGGGTACCCTCTGGGTGGCCGCGCGGTGGGGCCCACGTCGCCGGCGGGATCGTCGTCGTCCGGCGCCCCGCCGTCGGGTGAGTCACCCGCACGCCGCGAGCCAAGGTTGGCGACCAGGGGCAGCCAGACGGCAAGCAGTAAAAGCCCATCGATGGTCGAATAGGTCATGGCCGCAGTCTCATCAGGGCTAGAGGATGGTTGGCTCAGTTGCTCGCGCCCGCGACCTACGTGGCAGTGTAATCTCACCCGGTGAACGTGGCTGAGACGGTGTTTTCACGCAAAGCGTAGCTGCAAGAGGATAGTGCCCGGAAGATAGTCTCGCGGCGGGGGGGAAAGAGGCAACCCCCTCAGAAGAGCATCCGCCAGCACCCGGCGTCCGTCACGATTCCGCCTCGATCGCCCGCAGCTTGTAGATCAGGGCCCGGCGGCTGATGCCGAGCTTCTTTGCGGCGTGCGTGCGGTTGCCGTGGCATTCTTCCAGGGTGGCCAGGATGGTCGCCCGCTCGACCTGCGAGAGCCGGCCGGCCTTGGGATCAGCCGGGCCGGTGCCGGACGCGAGGGAGGCGACCTTGGGTGGGAGGTGCTCGGGGAGGATCACGTCGCCGCGGCATAAGAGACATGCCCGCTGGACGGCGTTGCGGAGCTCGCGGACGTTGCCCGGCCACGTGTAGGAGAGCAGGCACTGGATCGCCTGGGGAGAGAGGCGGACCGGGGCGCCGGCGAATTCGAGGGCGGACTGCCGGGCCAGCGGCAGGAGGTCGTCGTGCCGCTCCCTAAGAGGCGGCACGGCCAGCTCCACCACGTTGATCCGGTAATAAAGGTCGTCGCGGAAGCGGCCGTCGGCCACGGCCTGGGCCAGGTTGCGATTGGTTGCCGCCACCAGCCGCGTGTCTATTCTCACCGGCGCATCGCTGCCGACCGGCGTGATCTCGGCCGATTCCAGCGCCCGCAACAGCTTCGGCTGCAAGTGCAGCGGCAATTCGCCAATCTCGTCGAGGAACAGCGTGCCGCGGTGGGCTGCCCGAAAGAAGCCTTGCCGGTCCCCCGCGGCGCCGGTGAAGGCCCCTTTGGTGTGGCCGAAAAGCTCGCTTTCGATGAGCGACTCGGGCAGGCCGGCGCAGTTGGCGGCGACCAGCGGTCCACCGGCGCGGGGACTCCACTGGTGGATCAGCCGGGCGATGACCTCCTTGCCCGTGCCGCTCTCGCCCGTCACGAGCACGGGTGCGTTGGACGGGGCCACGATGGCGGCCGTCTCGACGACACGGCGCATGGCGGGACTCTGGCAGACGAAGCCGGGGGGGAACGGCGGCAGCGGTCTCTCGCCGCGGGGCGATTCGCCCTCGGCCGGGCCGAGCGCATCGGTGATGGCGACCTCCAATTCGTCCAGATCGATGGGCTTGGGCAGGTAGTCGTCGGCCCCGCCCTTCATCGCGGCCACCGCCTGGCGGAGATCGGCGTAGGCGGTGATCAGCAGGACGGGCAGGTCGGCGGAGAGCTTGCGGATCTCGGCCAGCGCGTCGATGCCGCTCATGCCGGGCAGGCGGACGTCCAACAGGACCATGTCCGGCGGCTGCCGGCGGATGGCCTCCAGCGCGTCCTCGGCCGAAGCGGCTTCCTGGGCGTGGTATCCGAGCGACTCGACGAACCCACCGAGCAGGCGGCGCTGGGACGCCTCGTCATCGACCAGCAGGATCGTGCGTTGCTTGTCAGCCATGGATTCCGCTGAGCCAAAAGATCGACCCGCCACCGGGACGCGGCGCGTAACCGGTCTGCCAACCGTGGGCGGCGGCGATGCGGCGGACGATCGCCAGCCCCAGCCCCGTCCCGTTGTGACGGGTGGTGAAGTAGGGCGTGAACAACGACTCGACGGCGTCGGCGGCGACGCCCGGGCCGCCGTCGCCCACCTCGATCCGCCGCTGACCATCTTGGCCGCGGCGAAGGGCGATTTCAACCGTTCCCCCCTCGGGCGAGGACTGCACCGCATTCTGGACGAGATTGAACAGGGCCTGGCGGAGCATCTCACGGTCGGCGCGGATCGTTTCGCTGGGGGCGACGGCTCCGCGGTCGAGCGTCAGATTCTTGGCGTCCAGGTCGGGTTCGAGCAGCGCGGCCAGCTCATCGGTCAGTTGGGCCACGCGGACCGGTTCGAGCTGCGGCTTGGACGGCTTGGCAAACGCGAGAAACTGGTTGATCCGGGCGGTGACCCGGTCGCACTCCTCGACCACCGCCTGCGCCTGTTGCCGTTGCTCCGGGGATTCCAGGCCGGATTGGGCCAGCCGCTGGGTCCATCCTCGGATCAGGCCCAATGGATTGCGCGTCTCGTGGGCGAGTCCGGCGGCGGCCTGGCTGAGTTCGTGGAGGTGGCGGGCCTCGGTCTCCAGCAGGCGGGCATGACCGCGGGCTTCGGCCAGGCGGACGGTGGCTCGCCAGGCCAGGGCCAGGCAGAGCAACACGACGCCGCCGGCGGCAACGACCGATGCCCGCAACCAAACGGCACTGCGGCACTGGGCGTCGGCCTGGGAGCGGTCGAGGATCAAGACGGCGGTGAACTGGCCGCCCGCCGAGAAGGGACCTCCCGGCGGCTCCCCCTGCCATGGTGGCCCCGGCCCGAAGCCGCGTCCGCCGGGGCCTCTGGCTCCGCCGGGGCCGGCTCCCGCCCCAAGGCCTCCTCGTCTGCCAACGCCGCCTCTTCCGCCGCCTGCACCTCTTCCGGCCGCGGGTTCTTCCGGGGGGCGTGCCAGTTGGAACTTGCTGACCAGCCGCAGCCCGGCGCCGTCCCACAACTCGCCGGCTGTGCTCGGGAAAGCAGAGTCGCCCAGCAGTTCGGTTTTGCCGGCGGACAAGAGCCAACGGCCATCTTCGGAGGCGATGGCCACTGCCAGGATGTCCTTGGACCTGACCAGTGCCTCGAGGGTCTCTTGGAGCTGATCCTCGAAGTATTGGCCTCGCCGCAGGTGAAAGCGGATCCCGCCGACCAAGGCACTGGTGAGCGAATCGGCCTGGCGGCGGAGGGTCTCGCGGGCTGCCTCGCGCTGCCGCCCGTATTCCTGCCATTGCCATGCGGCCAGGACGGCCCAGGCCAGCAGCAGCGCGAGCCAGGTTGTCAGACGCTGCCATCGCATGACTGCGGCTTCTCGTGGGGCCGAAGTCGCCGAGTTTCTGATGAATCATACCATGGTGTGGGGCGGTGCCACAGACCCAACAGGCCCGCGCCTGCCGACGGGGCCACAAGTTGTGACGCGAATGGGAGACCTGGTTTAGCGGGCGGGCCTGCCCGCCGCGCAGCGGGTCCGCCTTTCCGGCAAATATCGCGGCGGGCAAGCCCGCCCGCTAAACAGTCAACTGCGGCGACCCTGGGCAGTAGTATTAAGGGTCGATCCCGAGGCCCCTCACCCCCGGCCCCTCTCCCCGCGTCGCGGGGCGAGGGAAGTAGAAGCCAGAACGGCTATGGCTTGTCCCAGAACTGCTCGAAGTGGTCGCAGATGCCGTCGCGGTCTTCGTCGATGAATCCCCAGCCACGGCCGTAACCGCGCCCGGGACCAAGCCCGTAGCCTCTCCCAGGACCGCCGCCGCGACCCCAACCAGGTCCGGGTCCCGGGCCCTGGCCTCTGCCGCGACCGCCTCCGGGACCCATCGCGGGACCACCGCCGGCGCCCAGGCCGGGCCCGCGGCCGGGCCCCATGGCGGGACCCCTGCCACGACCGCGCCCAGGTCCCATGCCGGCGCCGGGTCCGAGACCCTGTCCGCGACCGGCTCCGGGGCCCATCCCAAGTCCCCTACCGGGACCACGGGCTCCACCGCGGCGAGCCCCTGCTCCCGGAGCCCCCAACTCTTGGCGAAGGTCGCGAAGCTGGTCGGTGAGCTTCTGGATCTGCTCTTGATCGGGGGAATCCGCCGCCTGGGCCTCGATCAGGTCCGCCATGGTGCGATGGATCTCCGCCCGCAACTTCGCATCGGCCGGCGGTTTGGCGGCTGTTGCGTCCTGGGCCAGAGCGGCCGAGGCGACGACGCAGAGCAGCGTCAGGGTAATTACGAAGGGCAATCGTCTCATGACTCAAGTTCTCCTCTGTTAGGTAACGGTGCCCTGCAAAAGCTGCACGTTGTGGTTGTTCCCGCTGGCACAATCTTGCAGCGCCCGGGAAAGCCGGCTGCTCGGCCGTAGCGGGCGTCTGTGGCCTGCCAAGCGGGCCCACGGGGGAAAAGGCTACCGGGCTCGACGTGTGAGGGCACCTGGATTACGCCGAGCCCGGCGGCCGGACCGGGCTGTGGCCGTGGGCCTTGTCCGGGAGGGCTAGAAGCAATTCTGATGCCAGGCGGGCACTATCTGGAGGGTTGTCACCCGGTGACGGCTCGATACCGGGCCAGCTCGGCTTCCTGTTGGGCCTGATCCCAGGCGAAGATCTCGGCCATCCACCCGGCCACCTGCTGGGCCACATGGCCGGCATCAGTGAGGTAGTAATGCCAACCGGTGCGGCGGAGCATGACGTCGTCGAGGTGGACTGCCCACTGGTGTCGGCAGCAGTGCTCAACGACCTGGGCGGTTACCGGCGGCGGCAGAATGCCGCTGGTGCCTTGCGTCTCTTCGAGCGGCAAGAGCGGCTCGTCGGCGGTGCGACAAGGCACTTTGTTCCGGCGGAGGTATTGCAGCAGGCGGTCGACGGCCTGCTGGGCGATCAGCCGGTAGGTGGTCAGCTTGCCGCCGGCCACGTCGAGCCAGCCGCGACCGCCTGCGGCGGTGCCCGCCATGCGGATCTGGTGGGCGCGGGAGATGTCGGACGGCCCGCCACGACCGCCTTCGGCGGTGCCCGACGCGATCAGCGGCCGCAGGCCCGCCCAGGTGCTGATCACGTCGGCTTGGCTCAGGCTGGCCGCGGGAAACGCCGCATTGACCACCCCCAGGATGTACTGCACGTCGGCCGGTTCGGTCCGGACAGCCTCGATCGGCCCGTGGTAGTCGGTGTCGGTGGTGCCCAAGATGACCCGTTCGCCCCAGGGGATGGCGAAGAGGATGCGGCGACCCTCGGCCATGACCACCGCGTCGGGCACCGGCAGGCGGCGGCGATCGACCACCAGGTGGACCCCCTTGGTCAGGCGGAGACGGACGCGGCTGTGCGGCAACGGGGTACCCGCTTGCGGGGTACCCGCTTGCGGGTGGGCCCAGGGTCCGGTGGCGTTGACCACCGAGCGGGCCAGGAGGCGGTAGGATCGATCGGCCAGTATGTCGCAGACGTCACACTGCCATGCGCCGCTGAATGCTGAAGGCTGAATGCTGAATGCTGAATGCTGAATACTGAACGCGCCGGTGGCACCCGGCGAGGCATCCGCGAGCCTGAGGTAATTGCAGATGACGGCCCCATGCCGCGCGGCCGAGCGGAGGGTATCGAGCACCAGGCGGGAGTCGTTGGTCAGGCCGTCGAAGTAGCGGACTCCGCCGGTGAGGTCTTGCGGATTGACTCCCGGCAGGTGTGCGAGCAGTTCGCGGCGGCTCAGCGAGCGGGACGGGCCGAGGTTCTGCCCGCCGCAAAGCAGGTCGTAGAGCTTCACGCCGATCCGCAACTGCCACAACGGCCAGCAGGTGCGGCGATAGGTGGGAAAGACGAAGGGGAGCGGTCGGGTAAGGTGGGGGGCGATGCGGTGCAGCACCCGCTTCTCCCGGCTCGCCTCGTGGACCAGGCCGAGGCGACCTTGGGCCAGGTAGCGGAGCCCGCCGTGCAACAGGCGGCTGGACCGGCTGCTGGTGCCGAAGGCCAGGTCGTGCTGTTCGACCAGGCCGACGTGCAGCCCCCGCATGGCCGCGTCGCGGGCGATGCCCGCGCCGACGATCCCCCCGCCGACCACCAGCACGTCCAGTTCCCCGGCGGTCAGTTGTGCGATCTGGTCGTGGCGGAGTTGATGCAGGGCAACTTGTGGCACGGAGGTTGGGCTCCGAGGGCTGTTCGGCGGGGTTTCGCGCTGAAGGCCTTGCCGTGGAGATCACGCCACGTGGCCGCGGCGGCTAAACCCGGATTATTCATCGGACCGTGGTTGAGTTGGCTATCGGGTGCCACGGCTGTGTCAGCCGTGCTGCAAGCTTTCACACTTGCCCACAGTCACACGGCCGACACGGCCGTGGCACCCCGATGAATAATCCGGGCTAGACGCGAGGCGGCCTGTGCAGTGCGCTTTCCAGGGCCTGGGCCACGGTCCGCAGCGCCTTGATGCGGGCGTAGAGCTTGCAGTTGGCCTCCAGGATGGTCCAGGGGGCATACGTGGTGCTGGTCCGCTGGAGCATCTCGACGACCGCCAGCTCGTATTCTGCCCATTTCTCGTGGTTCCGCCAGTCCTCGGGGCCGATTTTCCAGCGTTTGTAGGGCGTCTGCTCGCGTGCCTTGAAGCGGCGGAGCTGCTCGTCGGGATCGATCTGCAGCCAGAACTTGACGATCACCGTGCCGAAGTCGACCAACTGGCGCTCGAACTCGTTGATCTCGCGGTACGCCCGTTCCCACTCGGCCCTTGTGCAGAGGCCCTCGACACGTTCGACCATGACTCGGCCGTACCAGGAGCGGTCGTAGATCGTGATGTGGCCGGCCTTGGGCACGTGCTTCCAGAACCGCCAGAGGTAATGATGGGCCTGCTCTTCGGCGGTGGGAGGGCCGACGGGGACCACCTGGTAGCCGCGGGGATCCAGCCCGTGGGTCAGCCGCTTGATGTTGCCCCCCTTGCCCGCCGCATCCCAGCCTTGATAGACGATCACCGCGGGCACGCGGGCCACGTACAGCTCGTGCTCGAGCTGGAAGAGACGCTGCTGCAGTTCGTCGAGTTGCTGCTGATACTCCTCGCGCTGCAACGAGAGACTCAGGTCGACCCGGTCGAGGATCGACTGCTGCCGGGTGGTTGACTCGGCGGGCGCGGGCATGGGCTGAGGTTCGGCTGGAGGTGGCACTGGCGTCACGCCAGTGGCACCTGGCTCACGGGCGCGGCGATCGAGCTGCTCCCCGACAGCCTGGATGACCGTCTCAAAGACCTTCACCCGGGCGAAGCGGCCCTGGGTGGCCTCGACCACCGTCCAGGGTGCGTAGGCCGTGCTGGTCTCTTGGAGCATCTCCTCGACGGCCTCCAGCCACCGGTCGTACTGCCGATGGCGTTTCCACTCGTCCTTGCCGACCTTCCAGGCCGTGGCCGGGTCGTCTTCCAGGCGTTTGAATCGCCGCCGTTGCTCCCGTTTGCCGATGTGCAGCCAGAACTTGACGATTACGGCGCCGGCGTCGGCCAATTGCCGCTCGAACTGCTCGATCTCCCGGTAGGCCCGTTTCCACTCGCGTTTGGGCGTGAGGCCTTCCAGGCGTTCCAGCAGGACGCGGCCGTACCAGGAGCGGTCGAAGATGGCGAAGCTGCCGGCGGCGGGCAGGTCCGCCCAGAATCGCCACATCCAGGGACGAAGCTGCTCGGTCTGGTCGGGCGCATTGATCGGATAGACCACAAAACCGCGGGGATCAAGCGCCTGGGTGAGGTGGTTGATCAGCGTTCCTTTGCCGGCGGCGTCCCAGCCCTCGAAGACAATCAGCACCGGCACGCCCGCCGCACGCGCAGCCCGCTGACACTCGCCCAGCCGGATCTGCATCGGCGGAAAGACCTGTTGGTAGGTCTCCGTGGAGATTCCTCTGTCGAGGTCGACTAGCTCGAGCACGCCGGGCCTTCCTTCCGGGCAACCATCTGCAAGTGTCTCTGCTCTATTGTAGGTTGCCGTGGCGGGCCCGCCCAGGAGGCCAAGTGGTCCGACACACTTGACTTGACGAGTCTAGTTGGGCAGCGCCACTTTGGCGCGTCTCGTTGTTGTAAGTCCGGGGCAGCAAAGGCTGTAGGTCATGTTGTCGGCCTGAGGTGATGCACGATTTGATCTTGTTGACGTCGATCCCCAACCCGTTCAATCGGGCGATTCTCGTTTTCGTATGGGACTTTCGGGATTGCTTGTTGCGCCGCTGGTGGTAGCGTTGGTCCTTCAGTTCTTTCTCGTATCGTTCTCGGCGTGCGGCGGGCTTCAGGCCGGCGGCCGACAGCCAGGCGTTCGTCGCGCTGCGGACTTGTTCCACCGTCAAGCGATCGGCTTGTTCGCTGCCCGGGTCGTCGTATTCCTGACGCACCCGAGCACAGAACAAGTGGCTCGCCTGCGTCGGGAAAAAGTGACGATGCAGGCAACGCCAGCCGCGTACCTGATAGTGATCCATCCCTAGTTCGTCCTTGGCCACACGGAAGCAGCGTTCCACCGACCAGCGACCGAAGGCCACCCGCAGCAACCACCGCAACGTGACTCCCTTTTCCCCCGGCACGCAGTTGGCCACGAAGTATTTCTCTTCCCCTGTCAGGACGTTGCGGGCCGCAATCAGGCAATGCCGGCGGCCGGGCAAACCGCCTTCGCCTTTCCGCCAAAACACCGCCCACTGGACTTCCCACACCTCCGGGCCTTTGTCCGCGTCCTTGATGCGGTACCGCTGCCACGACTGCTGCTGGAATACCGCAGAGTATCTCACCAAATTGCGGACTTCGCACCAAGGAGGGCGACGCGCCAACCGCGGATACTTTTTGCGTCGGCCCCGTTTCTTGCTCTTTTTCGGCCCGGAACGCCGCATCTGGGGCTTCTGCACCCAGCCCTGGAAGTCGGCGGGAACCTCGGCCACGAACGTCTGCCGGCGCTGCTGGAGGCCGTCCAGAAACTTGCCGTCGCGACCGTACAGTTCGTCGAACGTCCAAGCCGCCACGCGGACTCCGTTGGCCAAAGCCCGATCGATGAGCCCCAGGGCGATCTGCAGCTTCGTGCGAAACTCCACCTCGTCGGGAATGTAGTTTTTTTCGGCGCAGCGGGTCGTTGGCCCAATCTTGCGGCAGGTACAAGCCGCTGCCCAGCAGACATTGGAATCCCGGCGCCGCATAGCTCAGATGCACTCCCACCACGCAGTTGTCCACCTTTCCCCGGTTGCCGTTCCATTGCCGCCCCACGCCCACCGTGTCGTCCCCACTCTTGGCGACCCCGGACTCGTCCACCACGCCGATCGCCTCCGGGTGACCATGATCTCGGGCCATGATCTGTTGGCAACGGTCGTGGAATTTCTCTTCATCCCACTTGATGGATTCGAGAAAACGTTGTAAGGTCCGGGGAGCCTTGCCGAACCGAAGCGCGATGCCTTCGGCCGTTTTGCGAGCCAAATCCGCTAACTGCCCCTGGACATAGACACGCAACAGCTCCCGCGCCTCACGCCGACCAAAACAATCGGCGAACAACCCCAGGAACGCCACCAACTTCCTGCCAAGACTCGCGATCTGCTTCAACGTCATCCTGACGATCCTCCGTGAGTAGTCTTCCATGACTCCTCTGAAAACGCGGAGGATCGTCCTTCTTGGCCCCTGCTGGAACCCCAACTCCAATCCGCGCTCCTAAACCCGGTTCACAAAACCACTTAGCAATGCTATCATTCATCGAAGTGGCGCTGCCCAACTAAGCTGGTCCTGTCAAGTCAAGACGCCCATTCTCCTTTTCGGGCCTTCACGGCCAGACACACAATGCGGACTACACGCCACCTAGCCGCGCGTGTCCATAACGATCACGGTGCAGGAATGCCCAATTGCCTGCAGATCCGAAGTGCGGTGTAATCCGGAATCTCCCGATGACGTGGCACGCACGTTCGACGGCCTGGGGCGGGGTTCTCCCAAATCGAATGCTCTGCCCCCTCGCGCACCAACCGGCATCCGTGCTGCCGCAAGTGTCGCAACAAATCACGACGTTTCACGGGACCGCGCTTTGTGGCATCTGCGTGATGCGGGACGCTGCTGTCAGCAACAAGTGGATTGGTTCTTCGATATCGGCGTCAGGATCACTACTCGTCGGATCAGGACGAGGCAAGGGTTGACCATACAGTAAATTGGTCTCCGCCATGTCCACCAAGGCGCTGGCCAACATGCGGCGGGCCTCCTCTAGATTCTGGCCACAGGAAATCACCCCAGGAAAATCCAACACCTCGGCATGCACACCCTGGTCCAGATACTTGTACATCGCCTTGTATGTTATCACTGGACTTTTGCAAACTCTCAAATGACGTTGGAAAAATGGGGGGTTTGGAGTCTAATGCTGGCGTTTTGGCCTGGCGCAGGACCGCCGGGCCGTTCAGGGCGACCACGGAGGGTCCGCAAATGCC
>Ga0315291_10004399_pt1 | contig 17959 bp, 13 predicted proteins | sample YL17G12_20_MG_FD_203070 | JGI IMG/M metagenome (GOLD analysis project Ga0315291, IMG submission 203070) | Sediment microbial communities from Yellowstone Lake, YNP, Wyoming, USA - YL17G12_20 | ecosystem: Environmental > Aquatic > Freshwater > Lake > Sediment | place: USA: Wyoming | collected...
GGGCGAGCCTCTTCCCCAGCGCCCACGTCGCGACGGTGACCGCCGCCGCGCTGGCGATTCGCACCTACCTGCCGCGCGTGGGCGTGTTGTTCTTGATCTTGGCCGGGAGCATCGCGCTGGCAACGGTTTACGGCCGCTACCACTACGCCGCCGACGCCGTGGCCGGGGTGCTCGTCGGCCTCGCCGCCTTTCTCGTCTCCCGCCGCATCCACAGAAGGTAGCGCGGTCCGCCAGCCGGCGGGCTGCGGCAGTTGTAACCGCGCTCCCCCAGCGGCGCGCTCGTCACCTTGAATTTGAAATCTCAGACGGCAGATGCGGTGGTCCTGCGTTCCGAACCGCAAATCCGCAATCAAAAATCTCAAATGCCCGAATCCGCTTGACGGCCCTGCGAGCGCCAGTTAGCATGGGAGGTTGGCCTCGTCTCGAAATTCCTCACTGTAGGGCGCAGGGCGGATGATCGACCGGATTACGGTTCGGGGTGCTCGCCAGCACAACCTCAAAAACATCGACGTGGAGATTCCCCGCCAGACCCTGACCGTGGTGACGGGTTTGAGCGGCTCGGGCAAGTCCAGCTTGGCGTTTGACATCATTTACGCCGAAGGCCAGCGGCGCTACGTCCAGACGCTTTCCGCTTACGCGCGGCAATTCCTGGACCAGATGGAGCGGCCGGACGTGGACTCGATCGAAGGCCTGAGCCCCGCGATCTCCATCGAGCAGAAGACCACCAGCCGCAGCCCGCGCTCCACGGTCGGCACTATCACGGAAATCTACGATTATCTGCGCCTGCTTTATGCCTCGATTGGCGTGCCGCATTGCCACCAGTGCGGCCGGCCCATCGCCCGCCAGACCACTGAGCAGATCGTCGCCTCCATCATGGCGCTGGTCGAAAGCGGTCGGACGATAGACGGCAACCACGCCGAGCGCATCATGATTCTGGCGCCCATCGTGCGCGGTCGGAAAGGCGAATTCCGCAAACAGTTCGAGCAATTGGCACACGAAGGATTCGTTCGCGCGCGCGTGGATGGGGTGCTGCGCCAGCTCGACGAGGAAATCAAGCTCGACCGCCGCCGTAACCACACCATCGAGGTGGTGGTGGACCGGCTGCTGCTGAAGCCGGGCATCGAAAGCCGCTTGAGCGCCTCCCTTGAGACGGCGATGAAGCTGGCCAAGGGCATCGTGCAGGTGGCCGTGGTGAAGGGCGAGGAACACCTCTATTCGCAGGAATGGGCCTGCGTGCACTGCGGCATCAACATCCCCGCCCTGGAGCCGCGCTCGTTTTCCTTCAACAGCGTTTACGGGGCCTGCGCCGCGTGTCGAGGACTGGGCAGCAAGTTTTCCTTCGACCCGGCCAAGGTGATTGTGGATTGGTCGCGGCCGCTGCTCGAGGGCGGGCTGGGGCCGGGCGCCGGCTCGTCGTTCCTGCAACGGAGCCTGGCGCGCGCCGCCGAGCAGTTCCACTTCGATTTGAAGACGCCGTTCCGCCAGCTTCCCCGCCGCCTCCAGAACCTCATCCTCTACGGCAAGCATCCGGGGAATGGGCGTGCGGACTCAGGTTTCGTGGGCGTGATTCCGCTGCTCGAGCGCTGGCACGGAGAGACGGCCTCCGAGAGTTATCGCGAATGGTTCAGCCAGTACATGTCCGCCGTCCCCTGCCCCCGGTGCGAGGGCAAACGCCTGAGAGCCGAAAGCCTGGCGGTGACCGTGGCCGGGCTCTCGATCGCCGACTTCACCGCGCTGCCGGTTAGCCGCGCGCAGGGGGTTCCGGGCAAGATCGAACTCAGTCCGCGCGAGGAACTCCTGGCGCGGCGCATCCTGAACGAGATTTCCGAACGCCTGGAGTTTCTGCGCGCCGTGGGCCTGGAATACCTCAGCCTGGACCGCTCGGCGGCAACACTCTCCGCCGGAGAGAGCCAGCGTGTCCGGCTGGCGACGCAGATTGGATCGAGATTGCGCGGCGTCCTCTATGTGCTTGACGAGCCGAGCATCGGCCTGCACCCGCGCGACAACCAGCGCCTGCTGTCAACGCTTGAGCGGTTACGGGACATGGGAAACACGGTGCTCGTCGTGGAGCACGACGAGGCGACTATTCGCCGAGCGGATTACGTCATCGATCTCGGACCGGGCGCCGGCAAGCAGGGCGGGTATCTGGTGGCCTGCGGGCCGCCGGAGAACATCGCGGCATTACCGGATTCCCTCACCGGCCAATACCTCTCCGGCCAGCGACGGATTCCCATTCCCGCCGCGCGCCGCACTCCCAACGGCAAATTGCTTGCCGTGCTGGGCGCCCGCGCCCACAATTTGAAGAATATCGACGTCAGCTTCCCGCTGGGCCTGCTCACGGTGGTAACGGGCGTCTCAGGTTCAGGCAAGTCCACCTTGGTGAACGATATCCTCTATCGCGTGCTGGCCAAGAAACTCTATCGGGCGCTGGAAGAGCCCGGGCCGCACCGCGCCATCCAGGGCATGGAACACATCGACAAGGTCATTGTCATTGACCAGTCGCCTATCGGGCGCACGCCGCGCTCGAATCCCGCCACTTACACCGGCGTCTTCACGCCCCTTCGCGAACTCTTCGCCATGCTGCCCGAGGCGCGGGAACGGGGTTACCATGCCGGGCGCTTCAGCTTCAACGTGAAGGGTGGACGCTGCGAGGCTTGCCGGGGCGAAGGTCTGCGGCGCATCGAAATGAATTTCCTTCCCGACGTCTTCGTCACCTGCGAGGTTTGTCGCGGACGCCGCTACAATTCGGAAACCTTGGCCGTGAAGTACAAGGGATACTCCATCGCCGATTTGCTGGATACGACAGCGCAGGATGCGCTGCCCATCCTCGAGAACATCCCGGCCATCAAGCAGAAGCTCCAGACGCTGGTGGATGTCGGCCTGGGCTACATCCATCTGGGCCAGCCGGCCACCACGCTTTCGGGCGGCGAGGCGCAGCGCATCAAGCTGGCCAAGGAACTGAGCCGCCGGCAGACCGGCCGCACGCTCTACATCCTGGACGAGCCCACCACCGGCCTGCACTTCGACGATGTGAAGCAACTCCTGGCCGTCCTCCATCGCTTGACAGACCTCGGCAACACCGTCATCATCATCGAGCACCACCTGGACGTCGCGAAACAAGCGGATTGGATTATCGATCTGGGGCCCGAAGGCGGCGAGGCCGGCGGGCGGATCGTGGCCCAGGGCCGACCGGAAGAGGTGGCGCGCTCCCGAAAATCGTTCACCGGGCAGGCATTGGCGGTGGTGCTCAATAACGGCGGCTGCGGGTGAATCGCTGAATGCGGAATGACGATTGGTGAATTCGTTATTCCTGGGCCGGCAACTGTTCGTGTGAAGCATGACGGAAAGGCGGTGCGGCGCACTACGCAGGCGGTGCAGTCTCGCTCCCGGTAATGCGGCATCCTGCCAACGCCTAAAAAGGCGTCATGCGTGCGTGCTCATGGTCAGTGCTCGCGATGAAGAGCAAATCCCTGGTACGATCCTTTCAATTCCCAGTTGCCCTCGAAGCGGTCGAGCGACGGATATATCTCATCCGCGGCAGCAAGGTCATGCTCGACCGGGATTTGGCGGAACGCTACAACGTGAGGCCCATCGCCTTGCGGCAACAGGTCAAGAGGAACAGGACCCGTTTCCCCGACGATTTCATGTTCCGGCTTTCACACGAGGAGGCAGAAGCCTTGGTATCACAAAATGTGATACCTTCAAAACGCAGCCTGGGCGGACACCTCCCGTACGCGTTCACAGAACAAGGTGTCGCGATGCTTTCCAGCGTACTTAAGAGTGAGCGTGCCGCAGAAGTGCTTCTGCGCCCGGTCGAAGGGCAGGCGTTATAACAGACTTGGCCGCGGCTGTTGCCCCGATATGAGGGACGAATTCTTCGGCGACATCAACGACTATCACAAGTACGGCCTCCTGCGCGTATTAACGCACAAGGGCGAGTTCAGGACAGGCGTTTGCTGGATGCGCAGGCGCGACGAAGGTTCAGCAGGGGGCTACCTTAACATGCCCGGGCGTTGGCGGAAATACGACCACGAATTGTTCGAGACTCTCCGCCGAGTTCTTACTGTCAAGAGAACCATACGCCAAGCAGAACGCCTCGAATTCCTGCCGAGGAAGAAATTCCTCTTCTTTGGTGACGATATCAGCGATGACAACGTGGAGCGCGAGCGGTACTTCGATAGAATGCTTGAGAAATTTCACGATGTTAAGCTGATTTTCTTCGATCCAGACAACGGTCTCGAAATCAAGTCACTGCCTCGGGGAAGGAAAGGCTCCTCAAAGTACCTCTACCGGGACGAAGTTTGTCGGACATTCCGCAAAGGGAAATCGGTGCTCATCTACCAACAATTTCCTCCCAAGCCCAGGAAACCATTTATCGCTCAAAAGCTAAAGGCGGTTAAGAAATGTACTGGGGCGGCGAAGATGTACGCCTTCAGGACGTCCCGAGTTGTGTTCTTCCTCGCAGTGCAACCGAAGCACCGTGAGTATTTTCAGCGGCGGATCGCAGAGCTCGAAAGATCTTGCTGGCATGCCGAAAAACAGATTGTAGTGTTCCGCGACGAGGGCCAACGTCGATGACCATTTACCGTCAAGGGCCCTTAAAACTCGATAAGGTAAGCACCTACCCACTTGCCTCCCGGCCCAGCAAGGTGTCCGTCGCGGAATTTGCCAAGGTCCCGCGCCACGGTGCGTCGGTTCGCCAGTGGATCGATAGCCTGCCGCACATTTTGGCGGGCAACGATTTTCACGCCGTGGTGGCGGCGCTCGAGCGGGCGCGGCGGAAACACAAGCCGATCATCTGGGGGCTGGGGGGGCATGTCATCAAGTGCGGATTAAGCCCGGTGCTGATTGACCTGATGAAGCGCGGCTATCTGACCGCCGTGGCGATGAACGGCGCCGCGCTGATTCACGATTTCGAGATTGCCCTGGTTGGCGCAACTTCCGAGGATGTGCCTGCCGTGCTCGGTCGCGGCCGCTTTGGCATGGCCGAAGAAACTGGCCGGTTCATTAACGAAGCCATCGCCGAGGGCGACCAGGACGAACTTGGCATAGGCGAAGCCGTAGGCCGATTTCTGGGCAAGTATCGCGGGGCACGCTTTCGGCGCTGGAGCTTGCTGGGCACCGCCTACCGCCGCCGCGTTCCAGTCACCGTGCACGTGGCTATTGGCACGGACATCATTCACAACCACCCGGCAATTGACCCGCGCGCCCTAGGCAGCGCAACACATCGCGACTTCCGTCTGCTGGCGGCGCTGGTCCGCACGATGGACGGTGGCGGCGTTTACCTGAATGTCGGCTCCGCCGTGGTCTTGCCGGAGGTCTTCCTCAAATGCTTCAGCCTGGCCGCGAACCTGGGCCACGCACCGCGCGGCATCACCACCGTGAACCTGGATTTCATCCAGCATTATCGGCCTTTGCAGAACGTGGTGCTGCGTCCGACCGCGCTGGCGGGAAAAGCCGGGGGCAAGGCCAGCCACGGCTACGCGCTGACGGGACATCACGAATTGATGATTCCCCTGCTCGCCGCGGCGCTGGCGGAAAGGGGGCCCGCCCGCTAGTGCCCGGCGAAGTCCCCGAAGGCGATTCCTCCCGTCGAACCCCATCGCCAGCTTTGGCTGCTGCCGCCCCCAAGGCGTGGGGCGGGCGCGACCTTCTCCTTTTCGTTGCCGCGGTGGCGCTGGCGCTGGTAGTCGCCAACGTGGCGGTTCTGGTCGGCTACACAGCGCTGCAATCCGTGGCGGGCTGGCCGACACGCCCGGCAGCGCTGCGCGAAAATGCGTTTTTCCTTCTGGCTCTTCAGGTGGCGTTTCACGGCCTGGTTCTGGGCTGCATTTATCTCCTCGTTGTCGTGAATTACCACCAGCCCTTCTGGGCTGCCCTTCGATGGGGCAAGCCCACCGCGGATGGCGTTTTGCGGTTCCTCCTGGGAGGGGTCCTGCTCAGTCTCCTCGTGCAACTGGCTCCGCCCGTTCTCCCCGACCGGGAAGACTTCCCGCTGCTACGCCTATTCAGCTCCCCTGAGGCTGCATACGCACTGACGGCCTTTGCGGTCCTCGTCGCCCCCTTCATGGAGGAACTCTTCTTCCGCGGCGTCTTATTCCGCTTCTTCGAAAACCTGGTGGGGGTGCGGTTCGCCGTAGCGGGCACCGCCATACTGTTTGCGGGCTTGCACGTGCCGGAATACTGGGGAGCCTGGAATCACGTGTTGCTCATCCTGCTGGTGGGCGTGGCGTTTTCCCTGGCGCGCGGCCTGACGGGGTCGCTCGCGCCCAGCGTCGTCCTGCACGTTGCCTACAATGCAGGCTTGATGGTCGCCTTCTTCTTCGAAACCAACCAGTTTCGGGCCCTCGGGGGCTGCTTCGCCTCTTGAGCGCTCAGCCCGCTGCTTCCGGTCGGCGAGGGGTCAAGGGCTTGACATAGATGTGCGTCGCCTGATATGCTTTTATGCGTGCGCACCACGATTGATTTGGACGAACAACTCTTCCGCGAACTTAAGGAAGAGGCGGCGCGCCGCGGAACCACCCTGCGGCAACTGCTCCACGAATACCTCCGCAAGGCGAAGGCCGCACCGGGGCGGCGGACCAAGTATCGCTTCCGCTGGAAGACCGATCCACGCGGACAGATTCAGCCGGGTGTGCGGTTGAATGACCGGGAGTCCCTGTTTGATTTGATGGAAGGCCGCTAGTGCAAGCCATCGATACGAACGTCTTGGTTTATGCTCGTCGTGTGGAGCCGCAGCAGCATGAAGCCGCCCTGCGGCTGCTGCGCGCTCTCGCCACCGGGTCGGAACCGTGGGTGCTTCCCTGGCCTTGCATCTACGAGTTTCTCCGCGTGGTCACACACCCGCGCGTCTTCTTCCCGCCCACGCCCATTCAGGAGGCGTGGGCAGGCATAGAGACGCTCCTCGAATCCCCCTCGGTTGTCCTCATCTCCGAAGGCAAGCGCCATCGGCAGATCGTAAATGAGCTCCTCCGCACTTCTTCCCTCTCCGGCAACTTGCTGCACGATGCGCATATCGCTGCCCTGTTACTCGAGCACGGGGTGGCCGAGATCCTTACCGCGGATGACGATTTCCGCCGCTTCCCCGGCCTGAAAGTCACCAATCCCTTCCCCGGCTAGGGGAAAAGGCCGCCCGTCTCGTTCCCCGGCCGTGTTAGAATGCGCCGCCTATGTCCACTGGTAGGAGCTTTGTCCCATTTGTTTCCCCTGCGGCTGCGGCGCCGGGAGAAACGCCCGCCGGCGCACGCTACGTGGCCCTGGACGCCTACCGCGGTTTCATCATGGTTATGCTCGCCTCCGGCGCCTTCGGCTTCGGAGCGTTGCAGAATCACCCTACCTACGGAAGAATCGCCGCCTGGTTTGACCACGTGGAATGGACCGGCGCGGTGTTCTGGGATTTGATTCAACCCGCCTTCATGTTCATGGTGGGCGTGGCGATGCCGTTCGCCCTGGCCCGGCGCGCGGCGCGAGGCGCGACCGCGCGGCAGGACCTCGGGCACGTCGCCAGCCGGGCCCTGAAGCTGATTCTGCTCAGCCAATTCCTCATCATCGTTGCCGATCAGAAGGTCCGTTTTCAGCTCATCAACGTGCTCTCCCAGATCGCTTTCACCTATTTCTTCACCTACCTCATCATCCAGATGAGATTCCGCTGGCAGGCATTGACCGCCGGCCTGCTGCTGGTGTTTCACTCGGCGCTCTTCTTCATCTTTCCCGGGCCGGAGGGAGCCTTTGCGCGCACGGGAAACATCGGCGCGGTCATCGATAAAGCTCTCCTGGGATACAACTACGAGGACTACTACGTGACCATCAATTTCATCTCCAGCACCGTCACCACGCTCTTCGGCGCCTGGGCCGGCAGCTTGCTCATGGGCGCAAGACCGCGGGCGGAGAAGCTCAGGATTCTGGCGATAGCCATGGTGGCGGCTCTCCTGAGCGGGCTGGCATTATCGCTGGTCATCCCCAACGTCAAGAGATTGTGGACGGCCTCCTGGACGCTTTACAGCACCGGCTGGGTATTGCTGATGATGCTTGTCTTCGTCCTGCTGGTGGACGTCTGGGGATGGCGCCAGCCGGTCTTCCCGCTGGTGGTGGTGGGGATGAATTCCATCTTCATTTACTCGCTCGGCTTTCTGCTCCGGGGGCCGGTGAACCACTGGCTCCAGCCATTTACCGGCGGCTTCCAGTTCATCGGCGCCCTCGCCCCGGTAGCCCAGTCCTGCGCCGTGCTGGCGGTGATCTGGTATCTCTGCTACTGGCTCTACAGGCACAAAATCTTCATCAAGGTCTAAGCCCGGAAGCCTACAGCTCAAGAGCCGGCACAACTCAACGCCTTCCCCGGCCTATCCATTCTCGCCCGCGCACAACGCCGAGGCCCGCGACCGCTAGCCCTGCCCGCCTACAACCTGTCATGCTGAGCGCAGCCCGTCAGCTGACGGGCGGAGCGAAGCATCTCTCTTTAGCTCCTGTGGCTTCAGAAGCAGATCCTTCGCTGACGCTCAGGATGACAGGACGGTGGTGTGGACCCGCAAGCTTTCTGTGTGACGCGATACTCGTCCGGCGTTCACGCTTCGCGGCGGCGTTTGATATCGATTTGCAGGCGCTTGATTTTCTGGTTGAGGGTGGAAAGGGGGATCTTGAAGCGTTCGGCGGCTTCCGTCTGGCTCCATTTGGTGCGCGAGAGCATATCGAGGATGACGCGCCGCTCATACGATTCCATAATCTCAAACAGCGAGCGGCCCGCCAAGTCTTCCACCGGCAGGGCGCGCGCGCCGTGGGCGCCGTCGGGAAAGACCTGCTCGGGCAGAAGTTCGGGAGTGAGATTAGGTCCGGAGGAGAGGACGACGGCGCGTTCCACGGCGTTTTCCAGCTCCCGCACGTTGCCCGGCCAATCGTAGTCCATCATCATCTTCATGGCCTCGGGAGAGAAGCGCAGCCCCTCCCGGCTGTTCTCCTGCATGAACTTCTTCAGGAAATGCTCCACCAGGGGCGGGATATCCTCCTTGCGCTCGCGCAAGGGGGGCAAAGGAATGGTGATGACGTTCAACCGATAGTAAAGGTCTTCGCGGAACTTGTTCTCCTGCACCAGACGTCGCAAGTCCGCGTTCGTGGCCGCGAGGATGCGGACATCCACCTTGATGGTTTCCGTCCCGCCCAGGCGCATGAACTCCCGCTCCTGGATGACGCGCAGCAGCTTGGCCTGGGTCTCGACGCCGATGGTGCCGATCTCGTCAAAGAAGATGGTGCCCTGGTCAGCCACCTCGAAGAGGCCGCGTTTGGTGGCGATGGCGGAAGTGAAGGCGCCCTTGACGTGGCCAAAGAGCGTGCTTTCCAGCAGGTCCACGGGCATGGAACCCGTATTGACCGGCACAAACGGCCGGTCGGCGCGCGGGCTGGTGGCGTGGATGGTTTTGGCCACCAGCTCTTTGCCCGTGCCACTCTCGCCGGCGATGAGGATGGTGGCGCGGCTGGGCGCGACCTGGGTAATGAGGTCCAGCACCCGCTGGATGCGCTCGCCCTTGCCGATGATGTTGGGCAGGCCATAACGCTTCAGGGCCCGACGGAGCTGGACGTTCTCCACCTGCAAGCGCGACTTGTCCAGGGCGTTGCGGATTTCCAGCAGCAGCTTATCGTTGTCCCAGGGCTTCGTGATGTAGCTCTCCGCCCCCTCTTTCGAAGCCTGAAAGGCCATCTGGCTCGAATCGTAGGCGGTGATCATGATCACGCCGGCGTCCGGGCTGTCGCGGCGAAGGATTTTCAGCAGCTCCAGGCCATTGCGGTCTGGCAAGTTGATATCGAGCAGGACGAGATCGAAAACCCCCTCGTCCATTTTCTTCAGCCCCTCTTCCGCGGTGGCGGCACTGGCCAGCCGATAGCCCTCCACGCCCAGGATCTGCTCGAGGCTCTCGCGGATTTCCTGTTCGTCGTCAATGATGAGGATGGAGCCCTTAGCTGACATTGACCGCTTTCCTTGCCGTGGGGAATTCCAGCCGGAAGGTGGTGCCCTGTCCCGGCGCGCTTTCCACCGCGATCTTGCCGGAATGCTCTTGGATGATCCCGTAGGTCACGGCGAGGCCCAAGCCGGTGCCGCGGCTCTTGGCCTTGGTGGTGAAGAAGGGGTCGAAGATCTTGCTCAGGTGGTCGGCCGGGATGCCCTCGCCATTGTCGGAAACCTCCACATAGATGGTGGAGTTCTCGCACTCGGTGGCGAGGGTGAGTTCGCCCCCGCGCGGCATGGCGTCCCGAGCGTTCATGATGAGATTCATGAACACCTGCTGCAGCCGGCCGGGGTTGCCGTAGAGAGGAGGCACGGAGGAAGAGAACTGCGCGTTGAGGGAGATGCTGGAAGCCCGCAACATGGGCTCCACCAGCGAGAGGGTCTCGCGGATGACCCGGTTCAGATCGAGTTCCAGGTACTCGCTGCCGCTGACGCGCGAGAACTTCAGGAGGCTGTTCACAATCTCCGAGGCGCGGAAGGACTGCTTGATGATCTTGTCCACGGTGCGCGCCTGGGGGTCGTCCGCAGGCATCTGCTTCTGCAGGATCTGCGCCTGGGAGGAGATCACCGCCAGGGGAGTATTGACCTCGTGGGCGACGCCGGCGGCAAGCAGGCCGATCGAGGAGAGCTTCTCGGCCTGAATCAATTGGTCCTCCAGGTTCACGCGCTCGGTGATGTCGTTGAAAATCAGCAGACGCCCGATGACTTGGTCGTCCTTGCCCACCAGCGGCGTCAGGGAGACGTTCACAATCAGCCGGCGCTCGTCCGGGGTCCGCAGCGCGAACTTGTAAAGGCCGAGGGTGCGCCGCGGCTCGGAGGGCGGAGGAAGTTCCGCCAGTAGTTCCGGCGGAAAGATGGCATCCAGCCGGCTGCCGATGGCTTCCGCGCGCGACAGCCCGTAGAGCTTCACCATGGCCGAATTCCAGCCCCTGATCTGCTGGTTCAGGTCGAAGGCCAGGACTCCGACGTTGACCGACTCAATGATGTTCTCGCTGAAATCCCGCAACTGCTGGTATTGCAGCGCCTTCTGCTCCAGCGACTCGTAAAGCCGCGCGTTTTCCAGAGCGATGGCCAGATAGCTGGCCATGGTCTGCAGCAGATCAACATCCTCGCTGGAAAGGAAATCCCCTTTGCGCGTTCGCCCCAGCGCCAGATACCCCAGCGTCCGCTCTTTCACCTTAATCGCCAGGTAGTAATGCAGGTCCAATTCTTCAATGGCGGCCTGGGCGGAGGGTGAGACACCGAACGCGCGCTTGACGCTTTCAAAGAAGAGATAACCCTTCTGCAGTTCAGGGCGTTGCGGGTCCAGGAAGGTCAGGTTGAAGGGGCCGGAGGAGGCGATGCCGCGGGATTTGACCAGGCGGAAACCGTTCGACTCGGTGCGCAGGAATATCGCCAGCCGGTCCACCGCCAGCGTCTCCGCCAGCCGCCTGGCCACCTGGTCGAGCAGGCGGTCCATGTGCAGCTCGGAGGTGAGTTCGCGGGCAAAAGCGAGGAGCGTCCGGCGATAGTCATAGCGCTCGCGATTCAGGAGCCTGTCCAGCCGCGCCTGAATCCAGTTGACGATGGGCTGGAAGAGGAATGCGGTGACGATGATGAGCAGAATCCAGCCGCTGCGGCTGGTGCTGGGGAAAGTGGTGCGGAAGATGTCGGCGAACAGGGCGATGAGGCCGAAGGAAAGACCCACGATGGTCGCCGTCGCCAGCGTGTAGGCAATGCCCCGCTGAAAGATGATGTCTACGTCCATCAGCCGGTAACGCACAATGGCGTAACCGAAGGTGAGGGGCAAGAATATCAGCGACAGGACGGAAAGATTCATCCAGGCCGTCGGCACGAAACGCAGGAAGTATGGCAGCACGTAAAGTGTCGCGAAGGGGACGATGGCCAGGAACGTGCCGCGCGTGATCCACTTGAGTTGCTGCTTGATCAGGGGAACGTCGCTGCGGCGATAGTTGCGCAGGAGCCAGAATGCACCTGCCAGGAAATACACGGCCAGATACATGAGCTCCACCCGGTCGATCCTCCACCGGCTGATCAGAAGAGGAGCAGACCAGACCAGAAACCCCGTCGCCACCAGAACGTGGGTCGCCAGCAGCACCGCCCCAGGCAGGTAGATGAGCAAGATACCCGTGGGCCGCTGCCGCAGAAAATCCGGCCGTTGGGGAAACGTCAGGCAGAAATGCAGGAAGAGCGCCGGCTGCAGAATCAGGGCGACGACGTTAAGCCAGTAAACCGTCCAATCGAACAAGTTCAACTTGCCCGTGTAAGAGAAAGTGTAGAGGACAAAAGAGGCCAGGCAGAAGACGTAAAAGTGCAGGGACTTGGGCGCCGTCCAGCGCCGCACCAGGATGAAGGTGCCGATAAACAGATAAATCAGGCCGACCAATTCCAAGTAGTGACGCAACGACTGGGAGCTGCTTTGCGCTGCGACCACGACGTCGGTCTGATACTTCTGGCTGTTGCGGATCAGGTCATAAGTCGCTCGAGACCAGACGCCGCTACGGAAAACCTCGCGCACCGCATCCGCCGCCCGCTTGACGGGTGCGCCGTTGATGGCCTCCAGCCTGTCCCCCTGGCTGACGCCGGCGCGTTCGGCAGGACTGTCAGGAGCTACAATCCAAGCTGTTACCCCTTCCGGGGTATCGACCCAGGAGACACCGTCGTCCGGGAGCTGATAGAGCCGACGCTGCTGGAAGTTGAGGACACTAAACACCACTAACGCCACACTCAGGAGGGCCAGGAAAACGGTCGTGAATCGGAAGGGAAGAGTTGTCCTCATCCTAGCCAGCTACACGGTCTCCACAAAACACACCACAGCCAGGGCTTTTACAGCAACTTGCCTTCCAATAGTGAAATCACGGGTGATATATAAGCCCTGTGTAATCAACATGATATCTCGATTGCAAGGGCTCAGTTGTGCTCCATACGGAATTTCGGATACTACCTCCCGATTTCTGTAATAGCGGGGAGGCACCCCCCAGCGAGAAGCACTCTTCGCCGGCGCCCATTTCCGGGCGGCCGAGGGCAGCATCCTTCGGGGCCACGTAAGCAGGCGCTGATAGAGGTTGCCTCACGCCCCTAAAACTGGACGGAGAATCCGCCCCGGAAGCTTCGGTAGGCCGGAGTCAGCATCAGCGAGTCATCGCCAGACCGCGGCAAGGGGACGTACCCTTGAGCCAGCAAATTTCGAAAATCAGCCAGCGCCTCGATCCGTGCGGGGAGGAAGGCAAGCGTGGGTAGGGGCTGTCGAATCTGGAGCCCCCAATAGGGCTGAAGTTGCAGGCTGGCCTGTCCGTAAGGGTCAACGTCCGTGACCCGGCGCGACGCCAGCCACTGGTAGGAGGTTGTAATCTGCGTCCTGGATCCCGGAACCCGCGTAGTGACTCTGCTGGCCACGGTCTGACTCCGGCGGGGACGAACGACCGCGCGCAAATCCCAGATGGGACCCTCACCAGCGAAACCTGCGGAGTCAACTGTAAGGGCATCCCCCATGGCATAGAGAACAGCCAATTGCACGCGGCTGCCCAAGCCTTGCACGTAAGCGGCGCGCAGGCCTGAGGACTTGTAGTTTCCGGCGTTGAGGGTCACCCCATTGGCAGCGGGATTCGGCAAGAAGTCCCCGGCCAGTCCCCCCAATGCCCCCATCCCACCAAAGCCCCAGAGGGCGGCATTCTCGAAATAGTCGCGGTAGGCGGCGATTTCCAGCCGCCCCTGCTTGCCCAAGGTACGGCCGAAACTGATTTCCGTGTGGTTCAGCTTTTCCAGTCGGGGGCGAAAGCCCCGCAGCGTGACGCGCGGCAAGGAGGTCAGCGCGCTGACCCGCTCCAGTAGCGATCCCTCCCCGCCTAGGTTCACCGCTCCATAGCGAACGGCGAAAACGTTCGAGGGAGTAACTCGGTACTCCAGCCTGGCGCTGGGTCGGGTCAAGACAACATCCCCGGCGGCATTGAGATAATCCACCTCCATGCCTGCCGTCAGGAGCACGGAATCAGAAAGGCGGCGCGTCTGCGCATAGCTGACCATCAACGCTTGCGCGTGGCTTAGGCTATCGCGACCCTCCCCCGGCGGGAGCGGTAATCCCTCGGCGATGCTCAACTGGTGCACGACCACCGCCAGCTCCTGGGGATCACCCTTCAACAGATCTCTGCGGAAGACCGTCGCCAGGGAGGAAGCCTGAATCCCATTCGCACCCATCGAACCGGCCACCAGCAGGTCAGCGTCCTCAGACAAGGGCCGCAGATACGCCAAGACAGTTCCTAAACCGGGATCGCCCGCCAAGGCCCTGCGACGCGGCGCACCGGGGATCATCCCAACCAGCCGCTCGCTGGGCGCAAGGGCGGCCTTCGCTGTCCCGGATCGCGCTGCGGACCGCGCCTGCTGATACCGAAGAACGGGCCGGACGGCGGAGGAAGTCCGCAGTACCCATTTCCAGTCCTCGCCCCAGCTCGAGACATCGCCCGCCGGAACTCTCAAGTGCAGCGGCGCGAAGATGTCGCTGAGGACGAAGTCCTGCTGCAAGCTTTGCCCCGCCACCACGCGAACCCTGTTGCGGAGGGCAGGCAGCCGGCTGGGGAAGGTGACCTGCAAGGAATACCAGCCGGGGACAAGGCGCTCCACCGCGAACCTGCCGTGGGCGTCGGTAATCAGACGCTCCGCCGCGCTCTGTACAGGCCGCAGCCCCACCAGCAGCGGGCCGACAAGCAGAACCGTTGCCCCCATCAGGCGATTTCCCTGCTGGTCCGTAACGGTCCCTGTAATGCGTCCGAAGTCCGCCCCTTTGGCCCGGGCGGCAGCCAGGCAGGGCAGAACCAAGCTGCCCATGAGCAGGGCTGCGAGTACCCGTTGTCGGGGCTGCGACTCTTTCATGGCCTCCGCCATAACTCTGGGAGCAAATCCCCGCCTACTCCAACAGGCAGGGCACGACGCCCCCTAGCGTAACTCAAAACTCGCCGATCGTGAAACGCTTTGTGTCTTAATGTTGTCGGTCACCTTGATCTGCACCGAGTATTTGCCTGGCTGCAGCGCCTTCAGCGGCATGGTTTTCTGCAAGGTAACCTGCTGAGAGGCGTTCGCCAGCTTGGCCGCCTGTTCTGTCTGGCTCAAGACCGGCTTCCCGTCCTTGATGATCTCGTACTGAATATCTGCGGACGGCCGATGCGTCTGGGGGTCGACGGCCAAGTTGTAAACCTGCATATAGATGCCCAGGTTCTGGTCGCGTGTAAACTGCTGATTGACGCTGGGCCGGACCTTGGTGCCCCCGATGACGAACGGCCCCGACCCCACTTGGGCGGTGGGCAGGGGTTGAATGAGATCGGCCAGAATCAGGGAACTGCTGGCCAGTTGCTCCTCGACGAAGCGGGGCACCTGGATTCCCAACTCGAGGGAGCCCATGTGACCACTGAGGTCGTCCTTGAGCACCACGGTGAGCTTGTAACGGCCGGGGCGGAGCGGCACCACTTTCTGGTAGACCGACTTGCGGTCCACGTAGCGCTGGAAGTCATTCTCCGGCACGTCCAGGACGACAGCATCCTCAAACGTGCTGACTATCCTGCCCCCCAGGCTGGTGATCTGCCCGAAGATATCCAGGACGGCGTGCATCACCCCTTCTTTGTTCTCGAACTGCAGATCGCGGTTGGCAGCCTGGATGGTGACGGGAGTCAAGACGCTTTCCTCCGTCACGCGCATGAAGTCCGTCCGCACATCAAAGGGGAGAAGCTGCGCTGTGAGGCGGGAGGTCACCACCGCTCTCAAATCCTTGAACTTGACGGAAGGGGGTTTGAAGATCTTGGCATAAAGGTCCAAGCGGGAAAACTCGTTCATGCTCGCCGACTCCCCGCCCAGGGGTGTCCCGATGGTCATGCCGTCGGTGCGCGTGAAGCGGTCGCGCTTCGACGCCATCCCCATAGCCTCCATCTCCGTCAGACCGGCGTTGGGGACGTGCAGCAGCGCGTCCTTTTCACCTGGATCCATAGTCAGGTGGAACTCGCCGGTCATCGTGGGGTCGACAAATTCCAGGATTATGTTGCTCCCGATGCCCTCGATGTAGCGATACCGCCACTGCTCGAAGGGGTAGGTAGAGGTTTGACCGCCCCCTTCCTCGGGGGGGCGGAGGTAGGAGCCGCCCATCGAATGATCTTCAATTTCGTCCGCCGGCCCATACATGATGTAAATGCGCCCGCGGTCCGCCTTCCAGCCCGGGATGCCCGAGGCGTAATGCTCGTTGGCGTACGCGATCCGGCGATAGTATTCCTCTTTGAATTCGTTTTCGGGGCTGCCCGGGTTCGGGTTCCGCCGTTCCCAGAACTGCTCGATGAATTGCTCGCGCTCGTCGTCAGTGCTCAGTTTCTTGAAGGCCGCGCGTTCCTCATCGGCGATGATGTAAGGAACCTCGTCCGAAAGCCACTTCTTATAGGGGCTCTCCATTTCCTTCTGGATGGCCTTCTGCCGGCGCCGCTCTTGCTTGCTGACCTTTTCCTTGGGGGGCGAGGCGTGGAGAGAGGTCGCGATCAAGCTCCCGAGCACCGCAGCAACCGCCAACAAAGCCATCGCGCGGTAGCGTTGACCCCATTCATACATAGACTGATCCCCGCGCCAGTCATCCTGACCTGGCATCTCCTGCTGAGGATACCAAATTCTAGGTTTCGAGGTGTGAGAAGTCAAGTGTCTTCGTCCCAAGATGGAGCTCCACACTCCGACCCGCAACACGCTAATGGGATGCGCGGGGGCGGCAAAGGGTGGCCTTGCCCCGGGCAGGCAAGGCTGTCCGTTCGGCCAGAGGGCGCGTCGAATCGAAGGGGCACACTCCCCCTCGAGCCAGACGCAGACTGCTAGCGCGGCGGCCCAGCCGGAAGCTCCACTGTTCCGGTGGATCAAGAGGGTGACCAGCCGCACTGTCGCCCGCTGCGCTGAGGTCTCGAATCCAGTTTCGCATCGCGCCTGGAAAGGGTAAAATAAGATGTTTAGGGAAAGCCGCGAATTCGAGCTGTGGCAACCCTTGCGCGATCTCTCGCGGCTGGCTCTGCAATTAGGGGAACAGGACTGGTAGCGATGTCCAAAGCTCTATTGGCAGGCTCCCCCGGGCCGGGCGCGGCCAGAAACTTTTTGGAGCTAGGAAACGTATAACTTACAGGTAGAACCTTGTTAAGGCGCGGCGGAACGCCCGCAGGCGGTTCCAACGCCTGGGGTGTGAGGGCGTGACGGAACCGTCGTCGCGAAATGCCTGGCCCCAGCCGGAACCCGTGACTGGGAGCGAAGAGGAGCAAAGCGTAATGGGTCAGACTACCGAGTTGGGACTGGGGAAGATCGAAGCAGAGCTGGAGGAAGTTGAGGCCCGGAAGGCGCTCCCTGCCCGGAAGCGGACCGGCATGAAACGCTGGAAGAAAGCACTGCTTTTAAGCGTGGGTGCGGTCGTGCTCATCAGCTTGGTTCTGGGCGGCATCGCCTGGAGCAAGCGTGGCGTGGTGACGGTGCAGACCGGCAAAGTGGCGAAGCAGGAGCTGTCCTCCATCGTGAGTGCGTCGGGCCAGATCCGACCCCCGAGCGCCAAGTTTGCCAACGTGAACGCCCAGACATTTGGGAGGATCACGGAAATCCATATCAAGGAAGGCGATGCGGTAAAGACGGGCCAGCTCCTGCTCAAGACTGAGTCCGTCCAGCAGGAGGCAGATGTCGATGCTCAACAGGCCGCGTTAAAAACCCAACTGGCTGACGTGTCGGCGGCGGAGGCGGGTGTCCAGTCGTCATCGGCTAGCCTGAAGACCGTGCAGGCCGAGTTGCAGACGGCGCAAGCGAATTTCAGCCGCGCCAGGGAAGACTGGGCGCGCGCTCAGGAGTTGCTTAAGGACCGCCTGATTGCTCAGCAACTCTATGATCAGCGCCGCAGCGAGTTCGAGGTGGCACAGGCCAACGTCCAGGCGGCCGAAGCGCGCGTGACGCAAGCCAAGGCGCAGTACCAGCAGATCACTT
>Ga0315291_10004400_pt1 | contig 17959 bp, 19 predicted proteins | sample YL17G12_20_MG_FD_203070 | JGI IMG/M metagenome (GOLD analysis project Ga0315291, IMG submission 203070) | Sediment microbial communities from Yellowstone Lake, YNP, Wyoming, USA - YL17G12_20 | ecosystem: Environmental > Aquatic > Freshwater > Lake > Sediment | place: USA: Wyoming | collected...
CTCCGCTCCCCGTCAGGAACAACTTGGTCTTGACACCCATCGATGCCGAGGCGCTGGCGCAGGCAAACATCATGGTCGCCCTCTCGACATCTTCCTCACCGTGCGTTCCTATTACGATGAATGTCTTTTTCGTGTAGTCTATCCTCTTGGTCTTCTTTGCCATTCTAATGCCTCTGCTGTCTAGTTAGGCAGCGAAGCGTAAGCCAATAGCGGCATACATGTTCGCCGAGATCCCTGTCTTCGTGCATCCCGTGCTCAGAGTCATCCAAGAGCGCTTTGATTGGCGGTTTTATCACAATAGACTGTGACATGAAGGATTTGGCACCGGATATTCTCCGGACTAGAGGGCGAACTCGTAGCTCGCCCCGACCATCCCAACAGAGACTTTCGATGCGAAAGCCATCATAAGATCATTCTTCTTCTCCGTGCAGTGACAGGCGACAATCCTTTGCAGTTGACTTGGGAATTCGGTTGTCTGGCTAGCGTGAAATCCTCCTATGACTGATGTTGGTTTTGCCAGCTCCGCCGCACGATCAAGGATGCACCCTACGCCTGGATGGGCGCAACCGGTGAGCACTATTGCCCCCGAGCTGCTGGTCACCACGAGCGCATGCTCCTTGACTTCTTTCCCGAGAACCCCTGTGCTCCATATTCCAGGAGCTATCTCCCTCGGACCCGTGATCTCGACGACTGTGGCCTTCCTGGCGATTTCGTTTCGTAGCCTCTCGGAGAAGCCTTCGTGAAGGATCACTTCGACCCTCTCAAGTAATCCGGCATCCTGGAGTACCTCGGGAAGGCCTCCGACATGATCCCAATGCGGGTGCGAGAGAAACACTGTGTGAATGTCCGCGAGGCTGTAACCCATTCGCCCGAGGTTACGACGCAGAATGTGCCCATCCCAGCCGCAGTCGAAGAGTATGTTCGAGCCTTCGATCGAGAGGATAGCTGAGAACCCCCAGCCGGTCTCGAACCCCTCGAGCGCTTCCGAATCGTACGCAATCGACAGTTTCAGGAGAGAGCTATCGGACATGACAAGCCTCTGGAGGACGATTGTTCTCCCACCTATCCATTTCTTGGACTTCCTCAATCGTCATCCTGGCACGCATTGCAGTAGCCTTGCCTGTTGCCATTGCGGCTGCTGCATTTATCATTCTATCACTCCTTGACCTCGAGCCCGAACTTGGCTTCCAGGTAGTAGTTGCTGTATATCGCTCCGGCAGGGTTGTGCGAGAGAACCCTGTCCTTAACGATGAACGTCGTTGACGGCGCCTTCGCGTGCCTTGCGAAAAGCATGTCATGGCCGATGCACAGACCGACGACTATGTTCATTTCGGTGTCGCAAGCATTGAGTCGCATAGCCTGTCCTATGGGATTGCACACCGCTTCGCTCAGCTTCTGGGAACCCATCTTCCTTACCCCCAGCTCAGATTTGTCAATCCCGCAGATCTTGCAGCACGCAGATTGCACCTCGAAACCGTTCGATGCAAGTATTCTGTCGAGGACCCTCGCTTCTTTCGACAATCCTACGCAGAACGCTATGCCCAGTCTCTTCATCTTCATCCGTTTGGCATAGAGCATGATCTCCTCGAGCCTGGTCAGCTTCATGTAGTGTTCAGCTTCTATTCCTCCGGAAATCCTCATGGACTTCAGCTCATCCTTGGAATAGGCTGCGCGCACTTTCTTCTCGAGCTGAAAACAGTCCTTACCCTCGTAGCACTCCATCGACCTGCACCTTACGCAATTCTTGACCATACCCTCTCACTCCTTCGTGCGATAGAACACTATGCCCACGTGTTCCGTCCTCAAGATGACTCCCTCGTCCACCATGCGTGCGAGATGCTCTGAAGCTTCCTCTGGTGAGAGACCGGATTTGCGGAACACATCGATGATCTGTTCCTCCCTCATTGGATGGACCCTGGCCATGTCCAGTAGGTCCTCAACCTCCTTCTCCCTTCTTAAACAGAAGCCGCCTTCCTCATGCCCCGTGGTGTCCACGGAGCCAGGAATCAGCTGCATCGCAAGTTCGACGGCCTCCTTTGTGGGGCACAGGACCCACCTCTCTGACGGAGGCCTTATCGGAGCGGTCAGGTGTATCTTGTCCGCGTGTAATGGCTCTATGCAGGTCCTGATCTCCTCCAAGCTCCGCCTGTCGTCATTGACGCCTTTCATGAGCATGACTTCTACCCAGAGCTCCCCGGCGAAATCTGATGCGAATCGGCGAATCCCGTCGCGGACCTTGCGGTGGTCGAGCGATCGGTGCGGGCGGTGTATCTTCCTGAAAAGCTGCTCGTTGCCCGCGGATATTGTCGGGAGGACCACGTCGAAGCCGAGCGACTCCTTCCTCACATCATCCATCCAGAAGAGAGCGCCGTTTGTCAGGAGTGCTTTCTTACCTTTCCAACTTGCAGATATGCCGCTCAGGATCCCGCTCATGTTGGCCGCCAAGGTCGGCTCCCCGCAGCCGAGGAAAGTCACATAGTCCGGCACACTCTTGAGACCGCGTAGCCTGTCGATTACCTTCTCGACCACAGTCTCCGTTTGGTAGTAGGCCTTCCTTTCCACAGTCGTGTCCGTGGTTGGGCCGAGCTGGCAGTAGACGCATGAATATGTGCAAGTCTTGCACGGAACCGTGTTGACGCCCAACGACTGGCCGAGCCTTCTTGAGGGAACCGGACCGAACGCGCAGCCTCGAGTGCACTGCAGCTGACCGTCGCTGGCGTTCATCGCGTGATGATGACAGAGCCCCAATAAGGCATAGATGGCGAACGGGTTAGCCCTGGTGTCCAGACGCTCAGGCGAGTTCGCCCATGTGGCTCGCGACGATCTTCTTCTGAGCTCTCCTGATCACCACGTCTAGAGTGGCCTTCGAGATTTCGAGCCGTTTCGCGAGCTTCTCCAGGTTTATCTTCCTCGGTATCTCAAAATACCCAAGTTCATAAGCTAGCTGTAGAACGCGCTCTTGAGTCCGAGTGAGTTCGGATGCCGTGCTCAGCTTCGAGACCCTTCTGATTTCGACGGAGCATCCGAGGGCCTTGATCTTGTCCACCAGTTCTCCAAGAGCGTTCCCGTTCGGAGCAATGACGTTCCACTGAAGAATACCGTCACTCTTCGAAGTTGCTGAGTCCAGAAAGCAGCCATGCTCTGCGAGTAGCTTGCACACCACGCATGTCGATGTTTGGGCTGTCCCGACGAATCTGCCGGGACCTGCCGAGGTCAGACTAACATCGCACTTGGGCTCCAAAGCCCTGATTCTTTCCGAGAGCTGCGTACCCGTCACGTCATCGGGGCTGTCTATCTGCAGAAGACTCATGCCTCCGCTTCCGTTCATCGGGATGCACTTCAACACCTTCACCGACAAATCGCAAGAAGTGCACAGATCGCCGATCCAGTTGCCTGGTATCTTCACGAGCATGGTGGCCGATCTCATCTTCCATGCCTCCTCTTTCTGCGACCACATGCGTCTCCGGCTTGTACAGTAGCGCTCGTGTCAACGACAGAGTCAGAATCCTCTGGCGATGAGATCCTCATTGCGAGGCCGGAGACGACACATTCCGCGGCCGTACGTCGAGCGCTTGCCAGAATACGGTTGAACGTTGGCTGGGAGATGTTCATCCTGCTCGCCGCCTCTGCCTGGGGAAGACCAAGCATGTCGGCAAGTCTGATTGCTTCCAGTTCGTCGAGACCCAGGTCTCTCTTGTCTAAAGCGTCCAGCGGAACTCCCTGAGGCTTGAAGAACCTGTAACCCGGTTCGCAGCACACGCGCCTGCATGTCTTAGGTCGAGGCATCGTTATGAATTATAATTCATTAAGTACATGAATGTGTCGGTCTGTCTCCCCTCGGAAAAGCTCGTAGGGGAGGAAATGAGAGTGGTTTGTGAGGGGCTACACCGTGAGGAAGATCCAGGATCCTCGCCTTATGGCTTTCTCTTGCGGTGGGAAGTGCTTGTCTTGGGCGCACTCGACGACCGTTCAGCTGCCATTCTCGCCTGAACTGTCACAATGGCAGGTATGGGCTCTGAGTCGAACGGCGGTGGAAGGAGCTCTTCCTCAGCGTGCGGCTTCAGTTCAGCGGTTTTCTCGTCCGTCTTCCCTGAGCGGCCCTTGCTGCGGGTTCGGAGCAACAGGAGGACCACCAACACGGCTAGCACGGCAGCTAATGTCCCGACAAGGGCGAATGAGAACAGCACGGTGGATAGCACTCCGGGGGGATGGTCGAACGTCAATGTGACCTGGAAATCACCCGTCACATTCACGTTCGCAGATTGCGTTAAGTCCACATGCGTCATCATGTACTCACACACAAGACGGCCCTCGATTGTCACCATCTGGTTGGACAGCCGGAACATGATGGTACCGTCCTCCGTCAGGCCGTAACCGAGCGCGTTCCCTTGCGAGTCCTTGACAACTACCTCGACTCCGCTCAATGCCTTCCCCGCTGCATTCTTTGCGTTCACCTCGAGGTAGGAAACCGAGCAAGTGACTATCACATTGGCATCGCCGTCGAGCGTGACGAGAGTGTCGTTGACGAGAACACCGTACCAGTAGGTTTCAAATTCCAGCGTTCCTGTGGGCAGAATCGCGTGTATCGCGCCGCTATCGTTGGTCAGTTTGCTCACGATTATCTCACTTGCAGACTTGACCACAACATGCGCATCCGATAGAGGAATGCCCCTGGTATCCATTGCGACTATGTTCACGCTGCAGACATGGCCTATGACCGTGATCTGAATGTCTGTGGAAAAGACTATGCCAGACGCGGTGCCTATCAGGTTGCCGTGCCAGTAGACCTCAACATCATATGTACCCGCTGGCAGGCGCGCCACAGCAACGCCCATCTCGTTGGAGCACATTGAGTCGATGAGAATGTGTGTCTCGGAATCCAGCCAGACAACAGTCGAGATCGGTATCGGTGTCCCGACATTGTCTGTCACGTGGACGGTCATGTAGCATACGTTGCAGATCACGTCAAGAGCCTCGTTGCTGCTAATCAGCACGTCCCCATTGAAGACCAGTGAGCCCCTCCACCACACACCAAGTATGCTGTTGCCGGCCGGGGCTTGGTCAATGACACCGATGGATCCATCGATGCCCGACATCAGAACGGGGAGTCTTTCTCCATCCGCATACTCGAAGAAGACCGTCGCTGAGGGGAGCGGTTGGGATTGTGAGTCGACCAATCGTAGCTCCGGAGAGTAGACCTCGCAGGTCACGAACAGGATGGAGTCCTCTGTCAGGTTCACGAGGGAACTGTAGACCAGGATGCTGTGCCAGTAGACGGCCATCGTGCGGTTGCCGAACACGGTCAATGATGCCCAGCCGGTGTCGTTGGACAGCGCCGTGGCACTGTCATAGTTGACGGTCGCGCCCTCGAGCGGCATGCCTAGTGAGTCGTTCAGATGAACTTCTAAGTCATAGATCACCCCTATCGCAAAAGTGTTAGCGAGCAGTTCGTCACAAGGCTGGAATGTGAACTGGGCAAAGTAGTAGTAGTACGTCATGCCCGAGTCATCGACTGCCCATACATCGTAGGTGTAGAGGCCCGTTGGCATTCCCCCATACTCCCACGATAGTTCATAGACGGATACTTGAGCTGCATCGCTGCCCGTGATCCGGATCATGGGCTCGTTATCGAGCTCGGGAATGACAGTTCCGTTAGGCGCCCTAACCGTCAGGTTGACCCAGCGTATGTCGTAGCCGCCGTAAGGATCAGAAACGTTCGCGGTGAAGTACATCGTCGTGTTGCCCTCGTCGATGAAGCCGTTCTTGAGCTGGCGGGCGAAATCGCTTGTCGCGCTTGAGTCTATTGTCATCGGGTTCTGGGTCTTCAAAATAAGGCGAGAATCGAACAGGTGATAGCTGTCCCAGAAGACGGTCACATTAGTGTACTGAGACCCCACTCCCGCGCCCGAAGCTCCTGGGTTGATTGTCAGAACGAATCTGATTGTCGCGCTAGCATTGAAAGTGTGGATGAACGCGAGCGGGAAGACCATTGGAGCCGATGGCGGATATGTGAACAATGGAGTGTTGCTCGGGATGTTGTACAAGTACACGGATGTACCGTCGAAGTTAAGGTTCAGGATGTCCTGCTCTGTGACTTCGAACACCTCGATGCTGCCTGCAAAGTTCGGCTGTCCAGTGCCGACCTCACCAGTAATCCAGAAGATAGCGTCAATGCTTGTGATTGTGAGGTTAGATGCGGCGGGCGGGAACATGTACCATTGCATCGCGAACTGCTCCTGACCTGAGTAGCTCCTGCCGTCTCCCGTCATGTTGGACGGAAGGTTGGTGTCGAAGAAGCTCAGGACGCTCAGCTGCGGGGAAATGTATCTGGCCGTATCACCCGTATGAAGAAAGTGCGTTATATTGTGCGGCGGATCCGCCGCCATTTCTGTCGCAGTGATATGTTCTGTTTCGGCTGCGGGGCCTTGATACAGTCCTGAAATCGAGAGTGTGGTCGCAAGCATGGCGCACAATACTGTCAATATCCTCTTGTCCATTCGAATGCCTCCGGGGGGAGTCTGAGAATCGATTTGTCGTTGCGGGATACTTAAGGACCCATGAGACAAGACTAGAACAGTGGAACAATCATCGAACCTTCGTCGGTTAGTCCTACAGACCGACTCAGATGATTCCATGATCGGACTGCAATGAAAATTGGATGATAAGAGGTTTGAGCGCCCAACCGAAGTGGAACTTCTCTATGCCTAATCAGCGTTGCTGTAGTTCCAGTTGTAGTTCCAGTCGTACAGGTGGTCCTGGCAGTTGCTGCCATCGCAGGAACCGTCCTGGAGCTGGAGCCGGGTCTGGTCCTGAGTCTGGTCACAGGTGCCACTGGCATCTGAGCCCGCAGCTGCGACTGCTCCTACCCCGCCCAGCATGACGGCGGCGCTGACCATCACGGCCAACATGAGCTTTGTCATCATTTCTTTTCACCCCTCTTTTGTTTTACAGGGCGTCAAGCCCTAGGATTCAGATTTGTAAAAGATAGGTTAAGGCGCTTGTGGTGCAAGGTTCGAAGGTTAGTTCAATCTTCAATGCGATGGATATCGGAATCTGAGGACTACTTAGTGAGAGTTCTAATCGTGTACCAAATTCGTTAATATCATCCCTCTACATGTTACACGTGACTATCATGATGAAGATCGCACTCGTGCCTACCGTTCTCCTTATAGGGCTGATTCTCTTAGTTCCGCTTTCCATCAGCGCAAGCGGTGCCTCTGCGATGGAAGACACGCGTGATATCACTTATTCCGTCGGAGCGAACGGCGTCGAGATACACAGTGCGAATACCACCGTATTGATATCGAATTCGCTCCCCGCTGCTTCCGCAAGAGCAGGGAACCTGACGAACTTGACTGGAGATGGCTTCGTCCTGCGCTCGTTTGTGGGTTACAATGCCAGCTCTGGTGGCGGCTTCTCACCAGACCTGATGGAATTCATAGCACCGACAAACAGGAGCACCTGGATCATTACGGGCCCGCAGAAGAGCGAAAACTCGCAAGGCGCTGTCGTTAGCTTGGAGATGAACACAATACTTGACATCATTCAGCTCGGAGGACCTGGCAGTGGGCCAGGAGGTCCAGGGAGCGGCGGACCCGTTTCTGTCATCCAAGACTGGGCGGAGGTCACGATTCGGTTCACCGTGTCTACTTACAACTACTCGTCAACATACCAGGGGTTGTCTCAGTCTCCAACCTACTCTGTCAATGGCAGCTCCGAACTCAAGTTCGATGTTAGCGTGGTCATCCTAAAGCCTTTGCCTGTGGACCGCCTCGCACTCGAGGTAGCCCTTATGAAGATGGATGATTCGTTGTACACATCTTCCACCAGTTCTGGTCCGTACGGTTTCAGAGGCTACCAAGGGGGCGACAAGATCACGGAGAGCGACCCGTCTGTCAACGAGACTCAGGGGTCGACTCTAGTGACCCACAGCTTCGAGAATCGGGACCAGTTAAAGCAGGCTTTCGATTTCGTGAATGAGACGGGCATCCCGGATGGATTCTTCTCGTGGGCGGGTCAGGCGAGGGCGGGAACAACTGGCGGGGCAGGCCTAACCAACGTCTCCGCGTTCTACAGAACAGACGGAGAGGCCCTGACAATCTACCTGTCTACTCCGCTCACGACGGATACAATCACGATTGACCATGACCCAAGCGTCGGCGTGTTCAGTGGGATTAGTTATCCGATTGTGCTGCCAGGAAACCCAACGCTAGGGTCTTCTCTGCTAATGATCGTTGTAGGCGTGGCCGTGGGGGTCGGAGTTGTGGGTGGCACAGGGGCGTACGTGCTCTCTAGGGGCGAGGACCAGGACCCTGCGTACCCGGTTGATCTTGAGAAGAATCGGTACTATCGAGGGCTCCGGTAGTTGAGTCGCCTGTTGTTCTTTCAGTCTTCGGAGCCGATGGTCTTCCTGCTCCGATGTAGCTCGCGACAAACTCATCGACGAGCTTGTCCAAGAACGACCTCCGGTAGACGATAAGCAAATCGGAGACTTTGTCTGGATCAATGACAGTCATGCGTGATTCTCTGCCAGCCTTCTCGATCCTAATCAGACCTCTGGAGACGAGCTTCTTGATGTGATAGGAGAGCGTCCCCCCAGAAATCGCAAAGTTCTCGAGGACTTTACCGTGTGTGGCGCCCGGGTTCATGAGGAGGAACAATATGATGCCTCTCGGTATTTCCTGTCGGAGTGCTGCAAGCATCTGCTGTTTGTCCCTCCCAATCTGGCCTCCAGGAAAATACCTGGTGAAGCTCTCATGCTTGTCGACCGTCAGGAGACCTCTGTCGACGAGGTAATCGAGATGATAGCTCAGGACGCCTATCGGCATGTTTGTCCGCCGTTGAAGGTCTCGGAAGTGCACCCCCGGATTTTGCCGGATGGTTTCGAAGATCCGCTTCCTGTTCGCCAGTTCAAGTGGGTCTTTCATGGGCCCTCCCTGCCAGTGTGCTGGCAACGAGGACAAGAACTAGCACCACGACATCCAGAAAGGGGATGACCCACCAGTCGTACTGCGCAAGCCAATCAGTCTGAAGGTTGATTACTAGCAGGACTACAGTGAGTGCGCTCTGGAGCGCAAGTCCCAGAATCATGATTCGTAGTCCTTTCAGGCCACTCCTCCTGAAGGAAGCGATCGAGAATGACAAGAGGACCAGAGATGCCCCTAAGATGAGGCCGAAGACTAGATCCTCAGTGACAATCATCTGTACCTCATCAGCAGGAACAGTATACGGGTCTATAATTTGTGCGAATCATGTTCGCGTTCGTTGTACGCCCGTCGCAAGAAGGCAGTCCGGCGTTCAAGGAACGCCGACTTTAGGTGGCTGAAAGGTGCCTAGGGCATGTCCCGCCCTCTGGTCAGACAGAAACCTGTTTGAATGATTCAGCGTTTCTTCTTGGCAAGGTAGATCACAGAACCAATCGCGAGACCGACGACTCCTAGCGCCCACCCTTGAGGAGATGCAAAAAGGACGAAGACTAGAAGGGCGAAGGTCGCGATGATACCCACAATCGGGACTCCCGGATGATAGAGCCTTGATTCGGGTCGCAGCCTCAGGGCGGCGGCATTCGCCACAGCATAGTAGAACAGGAGGGAGAAGGTGCTCACAGCAACAACCTTCTCGAGGTCGATCAGAAGGACCAATGCGGCCATCAGACCACCGGCCACCCAGATCGAATAGTAGGGGGTGCCGTGGGACCCGTGTACTGCCGATAGCGCGCGAGGGAGCTCGCCATGCCTCGCCATCGAATACGCGACCCTCGAGACGCCCAAGACCGATGTCAACAGGACGCTGGCAGTCGCCAAAAGGCCGCCTAAGGACACGACATAGGTCGCCCATGTGGCTCCCGTCGCGTCAATCGCGTGCGTCAGAGGAGACTTAGATGATGACAAGCCAGATGATCCGACGAGGCCAACCGCCACCACTCCGACCAGGACATAGAAGATGGTCGAAATCAGAAGCGACAGGAGTATGGCTCTGGGGACGTTGCGCCTAGGATCCTTGACCTCCTCTGCCACAACCGCAACCCGCGCGAATCCTCCGAACGCGAAGAATATGAACACAGTGGCGTAAAGCACTCCTGTCGTAGACGATACGAATGGCGTAAGGTTCTCGCTTTTGAAATGGCTGAGCCCGAAGACCACGAAGAACGCCAGGATTGATAATTTCGCGACCACGAGGTAGTTGTTCAGAGTTGCGGACCTGCGCACGCCGATGAAGTTGATGTATGTGAACAGCAGACAAATCAGGGCTGCCAGCCAAGGCGCGGGTATGGCAGGGATGACGGCGGTAAAGTAGTATGCGAACCCGAGTGACACAGCCGCACCGGTGAAGGTGTTCGACAACATCCACATCCAGCCTGTGATGAACCCGAGATACGGGGACAGAAGCTCATGCGCAAACTCGTAGACTCCCCCTTCTTTGGGGAGCCAGCTGGCGAGCTCCGCGAAACTGAGCGCCGTGACCAAGGACACCCCAGCAGCGATCAGGATTGAAATGATCATGGCGGGACCTGCCAGTCCAGCGGCTATCCCGATCACCACGAATATCCCGGCGCCGACTATTGCTCCGATGCTTATGGCTGTCGCATCGAAGAGGCCGAGAGTGGCTCTCATTCCAGGAGTAGATGGTCCTACACCGTTCAAGCGAATTCGACCTTCCTGCGCTACTCGAAAATCGTGATTGGGCCGATAAAACATGTCACGTTTCTATAAGAGTCTGCCAGGGAACAACCAGCATCCCAGGTTTGTATTCAGCTCCCTGCAATCGCTTGCTTTGGTAATCAAGGGAGAAGAAGCGAATGAGATTTGCTGGCGCCCTGGTACATTCTCGCTTTGATCGAATCGAAAGAATGTATGTCTAGCTCGAACGAACTCAATTCTCAGCCGGTCCACGTAGCTCTTTCCTTCAGGAGCGACCCCCCAGATTGTGGCGTTGCGACGAGTCCAATTCCTTACTGGTAATTATACCTTGAAGCTTTAGTCACCGGCAGATTTCGGGCCAATAATCGAGAGCGGATTTATCCCTGATACTCGTGAATTCTATAGGTGGGAGGTTTAAATGCTAGTAGATTCCGGGCAATAATCTGGGCCCTCGCACATTCCACTGGCAATTCACGTGAATGCAGAGCTGATTGTTCCCTTTGCTTGGACGCCAGACCTATTCCGATGAGAGTTCGAAATGCATTCCTCCGGTGACTCCTTCCTTCTTCTGTTGGCCGAAAATCCTTGATATCCAGTCCTTTAGCTCATCCCTCACTTGCCTGAATGCTGCCACGGCCTCTGGCTCCGACTTGTCGGCGGGGTCGACAAACCCACGGTGAATGTATTCCTTTGCACCGGGAAAGAATGGACAGACTTCCTTTGCGTCGCCCCACAGCGTCACAAAGTAGTCGATATCCTTTCCATCGAACTCGCTCACGCTCTTAGACCTGTGGTGCGAAATGTCGATTCCGACCTCGGCCATTGCGCTGATTGCGCGAGGATCCACGGCAGTCGGTATTGTGCCGGCGCTGTGAGCCTCGAAACGGTCACCGTAGAGCTCTCGGAGTATGCCCTCTGCCATCTGGGATCTGGCTGAGTTGTGGGTGCAGACGAAAAGGACTTGCTCGCGTCTGAATTCCTCTTTCATCGTGATCCTCCCCTTGGCTTAGATGACGCTGATTCTTGTCTTCTCGCGGCCGCCCGTCCACTACGGGCAGGCGAATCACTCCTTGACCACCCTCTGGCCTGTGACCATGTATATCACCCTCTCGGAGATATTGCAGGCATGGTCAGCAATCCGCTCGAGATACCTGGCCACGAGTGTGTAATTGATGCCCAGGCCGATCTTCTTGGAGTCCTCCATCATGTATGTGATGACCTCTCTGAAGATCTCGTCGTACAGTGAATCTACCTTGTCCTCCAGTTCGAAGACCTCTTTCGTCGGCAAGGTGTCTCTCTTCAGAAATGCATCCACGGACAGATCGACCATCCGTTCCGCCATTTCAGCCATGTGCGGAATGCTCACGAGCGGTTTGAAGTGTGCCATGGCCTGCGCGTGGATGGTGACCTCCGCGATGTCCCTGGCATATCGGCCTATCCTGTCGAAGTCAGTGATCACTTTCAGGTATGTTCCTATCGTTCGTAGGTCCTTGGCAACAGGCGACTGGAGGGCAATGACCTCCAGACAACGCTTCTCAATCTCGATGTTGAGGAGGTACATCTCCTCGTCTATCTTCTTTACCTTCTCGGCGAGGTCGAGGTCGAGCTTCTCAAACGACATCACTGCCAACTCTATCGCTTCGCTCGTCCTTGTGGCCATCTTCTCCATGAGCCGATCCAGCTCTGTGAGTTCCGTCTCGTAGGCTTTCCTCGGTGACATTCTAACCGAACCTCCCCGTGATGTACTTCTCTGTGAGTTCCTTATCTGGGTTCTCGAAGATCTTCTTCGTGACGCCGAACTCAATCAACTCTCCCATATACATGAATGCTGTGAAGTCCGCAACTCGTGCGGCCTGCTGCATGTTGTGCGTGACTATGACTATCGTGTACTTGTCCTTGAGATCGAAGAGGAGATCCTCAATCTTCGCAGTGGCTATGGGATCCAGAGCGGAACAGGGTTCGTCGAGCAGCAGTGCCTCGGGCTGGACCGCCAGTGCCCTCGCTATGCAGAGCCTCTGCTGTTGCCCGCCTGAAATGCTTACTCCGGATGCGTCTAGCTGGTGTTTCACCTCATCCCACAGGGCGGCGAGCTTGAGGCTTCTTTCGACCGTCGCGTCAAGCCTCTTCCAGTCCTTCTCTCCATTCAGCCTCATGCCTGCGACAACATTGTCGTAGATGGACATGGTCGGAAACGGATTTGGCTTCTGGAACACCATTCCGACCTTGGTTCTCACTAGCACTGGATCCATTTGACTGCCGTAGATGTCCCTGCCGTCCAACAGCACTTCTCCCGTGACCCGTGCTCCGCGCACGACTTCGTGCATCCTGTTCATGCATCTTATAAGGGTGGACTTCCCGCAGCCAGATGGCCCTATGATCGCCGTTATCGCGTTCTTCGGTATTCGGATGTCGATTCCTTTCACGGCATGGACATCCCCGAAGTATGCGTTCAATCCTTTCGTGACAATCTTGTCATCCATCTCATTCTCACCGCCTTTGATTTCTTTGTCTTCTGTCTCATGAACAACCTAACTCCGATGTTCAGCATTAGCACAATAATGATTAGCACAAGGGCAGCCCCCCATGCCTGCTGGAGGAGCACCTCCGAAGGCGAATTGTAGTTTCGGAATATCGTCAGAGGCAGCGAAGCTATGGGTTCGGTCGGGGAGATCGACCAATAGCTGCTGTAGAAAGCTGTGAGGAGAAGAGGGGCCGTCTCACCGGCGATCCGGGCAATCGCGAGCAGTGCCCCTGTCACTATGCCTGCCCTTCCGCTCACGAGCATCACCTTGAGGACCGTCCTCCACCTGGCCACTCCCAGTGCAAGTGCTCCTTCTCTCAATGAATTGGGGACCATCCTGAGAGCCTCTTCGGTCGTGTTGGCCACAATCGGTATCATTATGATCGAGAGGGCGACGGATCCGGCAATCAGGGAGAATCCAACATTGAGATACGCCACCACCAATGCGTATGCAAGCAGGCCCACGACAATCGATGGGAAATTGGCCAGGACGTCGTTGAAGAACCTCACAGTAGATCCGAACTTGTTGTTGCCGTACTCAGAAACGTAGATGCCCGTAAGAATGCCGACTGGCAGGCCTATCATGCTTGCATAGAAGACGAGGAGAAGGGTGCCGACTATCGCGTTGCCTATCCCCTCGCCCGGCTCACCAGTCCCTACTGTCCTGTTAGTCAGGAACTCCCAGCTCAGAGCCGGCGCCCCCTTCATCACAACGCCAGCCAGGATGTAGACCAGGGGAATCAAGGCAAGGATGACACACGCGAGGGCGAGTCCAGAGGCGAGTGTGTTCTTCAGCTTGCGATACTCGTATGTGTTCACAGCCCACCACCTGTTGCTGGGACTCTGCTCATGAATCTTCCGACCATTATCCTCGCGAAGGCATTCACCAAGAGCGCAATGACGAAAAGAACGAGCCCGACCTCGATCAACGCGGACAACTGCAGCCCTTGAGCCTCTCCCCAGTTGTTGGCGATCAGGCTTGCCATGGTCTGGCCAGGATCCAGAAGTGACCAGGATACTCTGTTCGCGTTCCCAATGGTCATGGTCACAGCCATCGTCTCGCCGACCGCCCTGCCCAGGCCGAGTATGCATGCACCGAAGATCCCGGAGCGCGCGTAGGTGAGCACGGCTATTCTTGTCGTCTCGTACCTGGTCGCACCAATGCTGAGAGCTGCCTCCCTTTGCGAATCGGGAACAGCCATCATTGCCTCTTTCGACACGGATGCGATCGTGGGAATGATCATGATCGCGAGAATGATGCCCGCGGTGAACTTGTCCAGCCCAACGGGGTCTCCCTGGAAGAGGGGCGTCCATCCAAGAACGCTCTGGAAGAACGGCTCGACAGTGTCAACCATCACAGGCCTAAGAGCGTACATCGCCCAGAGGCCGTATATGACACTCGGCACCGCAGCCAACAGCTCTACAACGAAAGAGAGAGGCCCCTTCAACCAAGGGGGTGCCAATTCTGATAGGTAGGTTGCGATGCCAATGCTTAGAGGCACTCCGATCAGCACAGCAATTCCCGTTGTCATCAGAGTGCCGAAAATGAAAGGAAGGGCTCCGTACACGTCTCGGTTCGGATCCCAATCTCCTCCGATCAAGAACCCGAACCCAAATCTCTCGATCGATAACTGTGCATCAAGAACCATCCTTACGACGAGCAGCCATACCAGAGCTAGGGTTAGAGTCGCCACTCCCATGACCGTATATTCGAATATCCGGTCACCTCCGAATCTCAGAGGTTTCCCTCTTAGTCTCGAACCCTTGCTACTCGCCATGATCGCAGCCTTTCCGAATCTGCCTGTGCCCCCAAGGTTTTTGCCATATTTCTCAATCGGAGGGATGTGTCTATGGGCCTCCACACTTGCCTATCTGAGCGTCTGCCCATTGTACGTGATCGAATTGAGAGTCGCTTCGTTGATCGCAGTGACAGAAGAAGGAAGCTGGGCATAGTACAGGTCGGGCGCATATGATTGCCCCTCCTGATGCACGACCCACCACAGGAAGTCCACTAACGCCTTCGCCGCCGTCTTATTCATCTTGCTCTGGTCATTGTACAATTCCTTGTAGATGAGTACGTAGGTGAAGCTGGCAATCGGGTATGCGCTAGCTCCAGGTGCGTTCAGTATGTTCACATGGGACCAGTCTCCGTCGCCCGCAGGGAGGGTTGCGCTCGATGCGGCGGCAGAGGTCGTCTCAAGCGAGGCGTTCACGAAGTTGCCATCATGGTTCTTCAATTGTGCGAACGGGACGTTGTTCGCGATTGCATACGCCAACTCGATGTACCCAATCGAATGCTGAGTCGTCTTGATTGTCTGCGTGACTCCAGGGTTCCCGTTGGCACCGATTGCATCGTGCCAACTGACTGATTTTCCCTGTCCGTAGAGGGTTGCGAATTCGTTGCTCACCACAGTCAAATACCCCGAGAACACGAAAGTCGTTCCCGATGAGTCTGATCGCACTATTGTTGTGATCTGATCCGAGGGCAGTGTGATGCCTGGATTCAGACCGGCGATGGCAGGGTCGTTCCATGTCGTAATGTTCCTCATGAAGATCCCGGCCAGAGTGGGTCCATCCAAGCGCAGGGTCTGCAGACCGGGCTCATTGTACGCCACGACGACCGCCCCGAGGGTTTCTGGAACGTGCACAAGTCCATATGTGGAAGAATCGGTCGCGCTAAGGGGTGCATCCGATCCTGCGAAATCCACGTGCTTGTCCTTAATCTGGGTGATGCCGGCTCCGCTTCCTCCTCCGCCATAGTTGATCTTGACTGTGTTGTCCGTCTTGTTATAGTACTCGTCGGCCCACTTCAATATCAATGGCATAGGAAAGGTGGCCCCAGCGCCCGTCAATGCGACGCTATCCTTCCTGTGCCCGGATGACAGCAGTCCCCCCGAAAGGACCGCTGCTAATATGACCCCAACCACGATCACCAATGCGGCGACTACGATCCAAGTCCTGCCACCTTTGTGGGGCATGACAATCTGGTCTCCATTCTGGCTGCCCTTCGTTTTCTTAAGCTCACTCATGCCTTCACCAAGCCTCAAATCTCAATTGCGGGCTCACTTGTTCCGGAAATCGGTGTCCAGGTCTTCTCCGACCTCGTCGTACAGTTTCCTCTCATCGATCTGCATTTCTCTGTGTTCCTCCGTCGTCGTTCGTCTCTCCATTCTCTCATCTCTCTTCATTCAAGCCATGGTGGATCCATGCACTTGACATCTCTGAATGTAGAACCGACTGTCACTCGCTAGCACGTGGACAAATATATAGATGAATATAGTTATCATACACAAGTCTGAAGCTGGTGCATTCTATAGAGTGCACCGGTGTCAGTGAGAATAGGGGGAGAATCTCCGTATGCAAGAGACTAGGAAAATTCAGAAAACCGGTGGCTCGACCTATGTGGTGTCCTTGCCAAAGAAATGGATACAGAGCGCCGGACTCAAGAAAGGTGATCAGGTGGCGCTGAGCGTCACAGGGGACGGGACCCTGATAGTCGATCCTCGCATGCCCAGGGAATCGGAGAAGCTCGTCAAGGTCGTCGATATCAACCCATCAACGGACTCGAAGGCGCTTCTCCGGCTTCTTATTGGCGCATACGTGACTGGATATGATGTCATGGAGATACGCGCCAAGGGCAGGATCCCATCGGAGCTCAGGAAGACCATCCAGGATTTCTCCAGACGCGTGATTGGTCCCGAAGTTGTGGAGGAGAGTTCCAGCCTTGTGGTCCTTCAGGACGTTGCCGACCATGCAGACCTCGACATGAGAAAAGTGGTCCGAAGGATGCACTTGATGGCGAGGAACATGCTGGAGGAATCGATTAAGGCCGCGAAGGAACTGGACAGAGGAATGGCCGACGAGGTCATCGCCCGCGATGATGAAGTTGACCGGCTTCATTGGTTTGTTGAAAAACAACACGCGATGACCAGGCGTAATGTCACATTTGCAGCAAAAATGAAGATGACATGGCTGGAGTCCGACTCGATGCTATCCACAGCAAAGGCGCTTGAGCGGATTGCAGATCATGCCTCGAGAATCGCCCACAGCGTCAAACTCCTTGGGGATTCCAGGATCGATGCCGAGACTATGAGGAGTCTGGAGCAACTGAGCGCGGAGGCGATCTCCATTCTCGACTGCAGTGTTGAATCGCTGTTCAAGAGGGACTCCTCTCAGGCGAATAGTTGCATCGAACGAACCTCCGGTCTTAGAGAGAGATCGAACGCCTTCCTTGACGAAATCATGAAGAAACGGGGGAAGGTTGCTGTGGGATTGGCTTTTGCCGCGGAGAGCATCGAAAGAACCGGTGGATACTCCTCTGACATCGCGGAGATAGCAATCAATCTAGCCGAGGGCCAATAATCTGGATTCTCGACCTTTCCATTCTTTGCCGGCAAATAACTCGTGTCGGATCGACAACATTCTGCGTTGACCATTCTAGCTCCCAGCTTTAATCACTGGTAGATTCCGGGCCATTATCCGGGCCCTCGCACAATTTGATATTTTGATACGAATCAATGTTCAAACCTAGTTGTGGTCCTAAGCTTCGGAAAAGCCCATAGAGGAGGAAAGGCGACAGATGCTCAAACCGCAAGTTGCGCATTCAGCGAATGCGCCCGCATCGAGACCAAGCTCCTCTTCGATTGGGGGATTGACACAGAGAGAAGGACATACTCATGTTCTGTCCGTCGGTCGGACGCATCCGATACCGGTCCTGTATGGAGGCTCTCTGGAAGTCACATAGACGGCGCCCGGACGAAGCCTTAATGGTCAGCTTAGCCGGGGCCTCTCCTCCATA
>Ga0315291_10004401_pt1 | contig 17957 bp, 16 predicted proteins | sample YL17G12_20_MG_FD_203070 | JGI IMG/M metagenome (GOLD analysis project Ga0315291, IMG submission 203070) | Sediment microbial communities from Yellowstone Lake, YNP, Wyoming, USA - YL17G12_20 | ecosystem: Environmental > Aquatic > Freshwater > Lake > Sediment | place: USA: Wyoming | collected...
CTGCACGCAGAGGAAATCCAGCTTCTCGAGGGCCTCCCGCACGTGGTTGACGTTCGGGTCGCTGAGCATGGGGTTCTCGCCCATGATGTAGAGGCCCTTGACGCTGCCCTCGGCGGCGGCGTTCACGATCTCGACCACGGTCAGCCCCGGCTCGGCCGGCAGCGGCACGCCCCACGCCCGCTCGAACTTGCGCTGGATCTCCGCATCGCCCACGTTCTGGTAGCCGGTGTAGACGTTCGGGAGCGCGCCGAGGTCACACGCGCCCTGGACGTTGTTCTGCCCGCGGAGCGGGTTGACGCCCGTTGAGGGGCGCCCGAGGTTGCCGGTCAGCATCGCGAGGTTGGCCAGGGCGAGCACGTTGTCCGTGCCCGTGGTGTGCTGCGTGATGCCCATGCTGTAGATGATCGTTCCGCGCTCTGCGCCGGCGTAGGCGCGCGCAGCGGCGCGGATGTCGTCCGCCGGCACGCCGCTTATCGCCTCAGCCCGCTCTGGCGAGTAGTCGGCGATGCACTTCTTGAACTCGTCGAACCCTTCGGTGCGCGAGGCTATGAACTCCTCATCGGCCAGGCCCTCAGAGATGATGACGTTCATCATCGCGTTGAACAGGGCGACGTCCGTGCCGGAGCGCTGGCGCAGGTGAAGCTCAGCGAACCGCACCAGATCAATGCGCCTCGGGTCGGCGACGATGAGCCTAGCGCCGCGGCGTGTCACGGCGTCCTTGACGCGCAGTGCAATGATGGGATGCGCTTCAGTGGTGTTGGAGCCGGTTACGAGGATGCAGTCGGCGTGCTCAATCTCGCCGATGGAGTTGGTCATCGCGCCGCTGCCGAACGCGCGCGCCAGGCCGGCCACCGTCGAGGCGTGGCACAGCCGCGCGCAATGGTCCACGTTGTTGGTGCCCACGGCGGCGCGCATGAACTTCTGGAACAGGTAGTTCTCCTCGTTGGTGCACTTGGCCGAGGACAGCCCGGCGAGCGCGTCGGGTCCGTGGGTTTCCTTGATCTCTTGAATCTTGCCGGCGACAAGGGCCAACGCCTCATCCCAGCTCGCCTGCTGAAGCGTCCCGGCACGCCGGATGAGCGGGGCCGTGAGACGGTCCTTGGAGCCGACGAAGTCGAGCCCGAAACGGCCCTTCACGCAGAGGCTGCCGCGGTTGACGGGGTGGTCGGCGTCGCCGCGGATGCGCACGATTCGGTTCCCTCGCACGCCCAGCACCAGCCCGCACCCGCAGCCGCAGTACGGACACGTGGTCTTCACCTCGACCGTCGGCGGGAGCGCCTCCGCCTTGACCGAGAGCGCACCCACCGGACACCGATCCACGCACTCGCCGCAGGACTCGCAGACCGACTCGCTTATCGGCGTGTCGGCGAAGGTGCCGATATGGCTCTTATAGCCGCGGCCGACGACCTCGATGGCGCCTACCTGTCGAACCTCCTGACATGCGCGCACGCACCGGCCGCACAGTATGCACTTCGACAGGTCGCGCGCGAAGAACGGGTTGCTCTCGTCAAGTATGGGCTCGCGCTCCATGCGCCCGAGCCGCTGATGCGTCAGCCCGAGGTAGGAGGCCACCTTCTGGAGCTCGCAGCGCTGGTTGGATGAGCAGGTGAGGCAGTCGGCCGGATGGTCGGCTATCAGCAGCTCGCAGGTGATGCGGCGCACGCGGTTGACCTCTTCGGTGTCGGTGCGGACCACCATGCCGTCGGCGGCGCGCGTCGTGCACGCCGTCGGCAGCCCTCGCATGCCCTCGATCTCGACGATGCACATTCGACAGCCGCCGTACGGCTCCAGGTCATCATCGTAACAGAGCGTCGGGATGTAGATGTCGGCGGAGCGCGCGGCCTCCAGCACCGTCGCGCCGTCGGGCGCAGTGACCTGCCGGCCGTTTATGCTGATGGTTATCTCCGCCACGCCGCTACTCCTCCGGCTCCTCGAGGTCGCACCGCAGGCAGCGTCCGGCCTCCTTGACTGCGGCCTCCTCCGAATAGCACAGCTCGACCTCGCCGCCGTCCGCGACCCGCTGCGCCGCCGGGCGCTTCGGGACAGCCACTCGCGGGCGTTCGTCCTGCTCTTCCAGCATCCCGCCGGGCAGGGACTCCTCGGCAGGCGCGAGCACCTCCTCGATCTCCCCCCGCCCGCCAAGGTATCGGTCAATGGACTGGGCCGCCTGCCGACCGGCGGCGATGGCCTCTATTACGGAGGCTGGCCCCGTCACCAGGTCGCCCGCTGCGAAGACGCCCGGGCGGCTCGTCTGAAGCGACACCTCGTCCGCCTGCACGCGCCCGCGGTCGTCAAACTCGCAGCCAAATCCGGGCAGCGCCTCAGGAATCTGACCGATCGCCATTATCGCCGCATCAACGGTCACCTCGAACTCGCTGCCCTCGATGGGCACCGGACGGGGCCGTCCGCTCCGATCCATCGGTCCGGGCCGCATGCGGATGCATTCGAGAACCAGCGCCCCGCCGTCCTGACGGATCCGCACGGGCGCGGCGAGGAGCTCGATCTTCACGCCTTCCTCAAGCGCTTCCTCGATATCCTCCTTCCACGCAGGCATGTCCTCCCGCGTGCGGCGGTAGATGACCGTGACCTCGTCGGCGCCCGCCCTGACGGCAGTGCGCGCCGAGTCCATGGCGGCATTCCCGCCGCCTATGACGGCAACCCGCCTGCCGAGGGCAACATCCGCCCCGCTCGTCGCGGCCCTCAGGAAATCGACACAGTCGAGCACCTGAGGCGCGTCCTCACCGGGTATGCCCATCCTGGTCCCCTGGTGCGCGCCCGCAGCCAGCAGCACCGCGTCGTATCCTCTCTCCAGCAGCTTGTCCACGGAGGTTACCCTGGAGCCGGTGCGGATTCGGACGCCAGCCGCCTTCTTGATCTCGGCGATCTCGTCGTCAATCACCTCGCGCGGGAGCCGGAAGGCCGGGATGCCCGTGCGGAGCATCCCACCCGGTTCGGAGTGCTGCTCGAACACGGTGACATTGTGCCCCATCAGCCCGAGGTAGTAGGCGGCGCTCAGGCCCGCCGGCCCCGAGCCGACGACTGCCACGCGCTTGCCCGTCGGTTCGGCCCTGCGCGTGCGCTTCTTTCGGCGGCGCATTCCCCTCTCCGCAGCGAAGCGCTTCAGCGCCCGCACGGCGATGGGGTCGTCGAGCTGCCCGCGCCGACACCTCGTCTCACACGGGTGGAAGCAGACGCGGCCGCAAACCGAAGGGAACGGAATCCTTTCCCTGACGACGTCCAGCGCGTCGGCGTAGCGTCCGGATGCAATTAGCCGCACGTAGCGGGGCACGTCCACACCCGCCGGGCAGGTGTGCCTGCACGGAGCGCCCACCATCTCGCGGCAGACCGCCGCGGGGCATTTCCTGCGTTTTATGTGCGCGTCGTACTCGTCGCGGAAGTAGCGTATCGTGGTCAGGACGGGATTGGGTGCGGTCTGCCCCAGCCCGCACAGCGACCCCAGCTTGACGGCAGCGCCGATCTCGTGCAGCAGCTCCACGTCCCCTTCCCGCCCCCTGCCGGCACAGATGTCCTCCAGGATACCGTGCATCTGCCGCGTGCCCAGGCGACACGGCGCGCACTTGCCGCAGGACTCGCTCTGCGTGAACTCCACAAAATACCTGGCGATGTCCACCATGCACGTGTCTTCATCCATCACCACCATGCCGCCTGAGCCCATGATGGCGCCGGCTTTGGTTAGCTCCTCGTAGTCAACCGGCATATCCAGGAGCGAGGCCGGGATGCACCCGCCGGAAGGCCCGCCGGTCTGGACGGCCTTGAACCGCTTGCCGCCGGGCATCCCCCCGCCGACGTCGTAGATCACCTCGCGCAGCTTGATGCCCAGGGGCACCTCGATAAGCCCTGTGCGGACAACCTTCCCGACCAGCGCGAACGTCTTCGTGCCGCGGCTCGCCTCGGTGCCGTACTGCGCGAACCACTCGCTGCCCCGTTCCAACACGACTGCCACGTTGGCCAGCGTCTCGACGTTGTTGATATTGGTGGGCTTTCCGTGCAGGCCGCTCTGAGCAGGGAACGGCGGACGCGTCCGCGGCATGCCCCGCCTGCCCTCGATTGACGCGATAAGGGCGGTCTCTTCCCCGCACACGAACGCCCCCGCGCCCTGCTTCAGCTTGATGTGGAAGCCAAAACCCGAACCCAGGATGCCCTCGCCAAGCAGTCCGTACTGCTCGGCCTGCGAGGTGGCCTTCTCCAGCCGTTCGATGGCCAGAGGATACTCCGCCCGCACGTAAACGTAACCCTCCCGGGCGCCGATGGCATAGGCGGCGATAGTCATGCCTTCCACGACGGAATGCGGATCGCTCTCGAGCACCGAGCGGTTCATGAAGGCGCCGGGGTCGCCCTCGTCCGCATTGCAGATCATGTACTTGACGTCGCCGGGCGACTTCCGGCAGAGGCCCCACTTGACGCCCGTGGGGAAGCCCGCCCCGCCGCGCCCGCGCAGGCCCGACTTCTTGACCTCATCTATGACCCGTTCCGGAGCCTGCTGAAGCGCTTTGGCCAGACCGCAGTAGCCGCCGCGGGCTATGTAATGGTCAATGTCCCCGGGATCTATGATGCCGCAGTTGCGCAGCACCACCCGCACCTGGCCACGCATCACGGGCAGCTCGCCGAACGCCGGTATGCCGTCGGCGCAGTCGCCCTCCATGATCGCCAGGGCGAGGTCCGGGCGCAGGTTCCTGTTCTGGAAGTAATCGTCGAGCAACTGCGGCACGTGCCCAGGGGTGACACCGCCGTAGAGCACACGCGGAGTGCCTGGGCCGGCCAGCTCGACCAGCGGCTCGGCGTAGCACAGCCCCAGGCAGCCCACCTCGCAGATATGGGCGTCAATCACGCCCTGCTCGATGCACTCGCGGATGGCATACAGGACCTCACCCGCGCCGGCCGCCCTGCCGCACGTGCCGGTCCCGACGAGAACCCGCCGCCTGCCCTCGGCCGAAAAGGCATCCCAGACTGAGCGCGCCCTCTGCCGAATCTCGTCGAAACTCACTTGACCCTCTCCAGCAACGCTTCCGCCTTCTGCGGGGTCATCCTGCCGTGGACTCTGCCGTCTACGACCATCACGGGCGCCAGCGCGCACGAGCCGAAACAAGCCACCCTCTCCAGGCTGAACTCGTAGTCCGGCGTCGTCTCGCCCGGGCCGATGCCCAGTTTCTTGCTCACTGCCCGCATGATGCGTCTGCCGCCGCGCACGTGGCACGCGGTGCCCTGACAGACCCGTATCCTGTGCCTGCCCTGGCGCGTGAGATAGAACTGCGCGTAGAAGCTGACCACGCCGTACACAACGCTCTCGGGCACCCCCAGGAACGCGGCCGTCTCCTTCATCGCTTCGGCGGGGATGTAGCCGAGCGCCTCCTGCACGTCCTGGAGGATGGGGATGAGATCGCTGCGCTCACAGCGGTATCGCGCGAAGATATCCTTGATCTGCTCTTTCACGCTGCGGACCTTGGGCGGCTGCACGGTGTTCAATGAAGGGCCGGGGCAGAACCTTCCAGCGTATAATCTCCACGCGTACCTGTCAACGCAAAAGGGAATTTGGTGACAGTATGCCGAACGAGGGCGGCTGCCGTTGAACCCTGAACCTTGCCCGCCGTGGCGGGCCCGAACCCTGCCCTTTCAGCCGTTCGCGGCGGTGTCATGGCCGGCGCCCCAGATCATCTCGACGGCGTGGGGCAGCACATCGCGCAGGTATTCGAGCAACTCGCGCACGGCTGACGTGCTTCCGGGCAGGTTGATGATGAGCGTGCGTCCCCTGACGCCGGCGGCCGCATTGGAGAGCATCGCCCGCGGCGTCGCCCTCAGCCCCTGCATAAGCAGCGCCGTGCTGATGCCGCTCGCCTCCTTCTCGATGAGCGTGCGCGTGACCTCGGCCGTGACGTCGCGCGGCGAAAGGCCGGTGCCGCCGATCGTTACCACCACGTCCACCTCCTGCTCATCGCACCACCGGAGGATGGCAGCACGGACTTGATCCGGCTCGTCGGGCACGATCCGCTTCTCGACAACTTCGGCGGCGGAACCTAGCACCTCGCGCGCGATCTCACCGTTCTCGTCCTTGCGCTCGCCCCGGGAGACGCTGTCACTGACCACCAGCAGCGCTGCCCTGATCTTCATTGCCGTTCACCTCCAATGAATCGCCCGCGCAAACCTCGCCGCCCCGAATGACCCGCGCAAAGATGCCTTCCGTGGGCATCACGCACCGCCCCACCAGGCGGGCGATTGCGCACCCCGTGTGGCACCCCTTGCCGATCTGGCTCACCTCAAGAACCGGCCCACGCTCCAGGCGAATGGTTGCTCCGAGCGGGAACTCGCCGGCGTCAAGGCCCGAAACGGTCAGGTTTTCGGCGAATATGCCAGGCCGCACGTCCAGCCCGTCGGCGCGGAGCTTCTCAGCGCTGCTCATGCACAGGAGGCTGACCTGTCTCAGTTCGGCGCCCGCGTGCGCGTCGCCCTCCACGCCCTGGTTCTCCACCAATCGCGCCCGGCCGACGGGCGTCTTCGGCGTGCCCTTTCCGCTGGAGACGCACACCTCGACGACCATCCCACGTCTACCCATTCACCTGCTCCACGCAACAACAGCTCAACAAGCCCCCCCGCCCGGTCCGCCTACTTCTTGGTCTTGAAGTACACCGTGACTACTCCGCCATCGTCGCTCACTCCAGCCTCGGTGAAGGCGTCGGACCAGCGGTTCCGCCGACTATCGGGCAGCCGCCCGTAGCGCTTGTAGTAATCGGACTCAATGTTTCTGCGGAGATATTCGAGCCGCTCTCCCGGCCGCGGCCTCGTCACCACTTCAACCCGCGTAAGCCTGCCACCCTCGAAGAGGAATCTCGCCTCCTGCATCCTGTCCGGGCGCAGGTAATGCACGAGCATGACCTGGCCGCTCTCGGCGCTCCTCTTCACCACCGGATACCGCGCGGCTACCTGCTCCGGCGTCATCCCGAACCTCACCCTCGCCACAGGAGGAGGCAAAAGGATGATCCTGTAATTTGGAAGCGGAAGCTCTTTCCTTGTCTCCCGCTCGGGCGCCGCTTCTTCCTTCTTTGGGGCTGACTCTTTTGTAGGCGCAGGTGCTGCCTGGGCTTGCCTCGCCGGAGGCTGAGCCTCCTGGCGCGGCACGTGGGTGCGGTACAGGTAGACTCCTGCCAGTCCGACACAGAGAATCAGTAAGAGACCGATCAGCCACTTCATTGCAGGGTTCTCCGAGACCAACGCGCGGTCATCGTGGCAGGGGGCGGAAGATAGCGACGAAGACCCCGATGAGGCCCAAACACCGCGAACCTGAACCGACGCGTCCCCTCTCCACCACAAAAGCCGCTGGACCGTGGAGCCAGCGAGAGGCTGATACGCCACCTTCATTCGGTTTTGCGGCTGCACAGCCATTTTAGCAGAAGAACCGGGATTTACACAACGGATAATCCGAACCTATTCCTTGCCGCTCTTGGGGTTGTCTTTCCCCTTTCCCGGATGCTCCTGCGCCTGCTCTTCCTGGTCGTCGCCGGCCTTCAGTCGGACCGGAGAGAGCCATTCCCGCCATCCTCAGAGCCCGCGCCTTCGGCGCGCCAGTGCCCGCTGCGGCCCCCTTCCTTCTCAACCAGGGCGATGCGCTGGAGCGACGCGCCGGGACAGCGGTATTTGACCATGTCGTAGAGGGTCAGCAAAGCAGTGGTTACGCCGCACAGGGCCTCCATAGGCGGCCCCGTTCGATCGGTGGCGTGCACCTCGCAGGTGACGCGGATCGAGCCCTTCGAGAACTCGAAATCCACGCTCGCCGCGGTCACCTCAATCGGGTGGCAGTGCGGCACGAGGCTGGGGGTCGCCTTGACGGCCAGAAGCGCCGCCGCACGGGCCGTCGCCAGCGGGTCGGCTTTGGGCAGCCGGCCGCTCCGCACGGCCTCAACCGTCTCCTGGTCTGCCACCAGAATGCCTTCGGCGACCGCCCGCCGCGGCGTCCTGTCCCGGTCGGAGATGTCTATCATACCCTTGCCGGAATCGCCCATGGAAGCACCTTCTTCGGCCGGCGTCCGCTTGCACGCCCAAACGATGGCGGAGGGGGAGGGATTCGAACCCCCGGTCCCGCAAATGCGGGACAACGGTTTTCAAAACCGTCGCTTTCGTCCGCTCAGCCACCCCTCCGCGCTGTGCTAAATTCGGCCAGCAGACGGATATCCATCATACTCGAAAGCCACGGGCGAACAAAACTTTCGCCAGCGCCACGAGCTACCCGGGGTAGGCCGCTTTGTTGAGTACCTCCGTGGCCGCTCCGTTGAGAGAGCCTCCCAGATAACGCAGGCCTGCATCGAGGACTACCAGCAGCATCTCGTGGAGAAGCTTGCGGACCAGAGCGTGAATACGACGATGATCTATGCCCACCTGGCCCCGCAGGATGATGAGATCAACGTGCTGTGACTTGACATTGCTGAAGCTGGTGTCCCTGAGCGGGTGGCACAGGAAATCCTCGGCCACTCCGGTAAGTTGATGACCCGCTACTACACGAACACGTCCCTTGAGGAAATGCTCGACGCCGTGGGGAAGGTGGAGGCGTCGGACGAGTAACCCCCCGGCCCACAATTCCGAAGTCTTCGTGCCACACCAGGATGGCCGTATCACCCCCTCTTCCTCAAGAAGCCGGTCAACATCTCGTGAGACGGAAGTTGACAAGGAAGGTCTTGGGGCTATAATGCCTTCGATTACCTGTCCATAGAATCGCGGCGCTCCCACCATTAATGTAGCGCCGCGCGCTGTCGGGCGAGTGCCCCCCTCCCCGACAGCACCCCCTCAGCGGGTGGGCCTACCCCGGCCTGCCCGCTGTTTTTTTGGCGCCCTGTGACGAGAGCAGCTAGCACCTCAGGACGACGAGATCAACGTGCTGTGATTCGGTGTTGCTGGAGCAGGTGGACAGGAATGGGTTGTGCAGAAATCCTGGGCCGAGATCCGCCGCCCGGTGTGGCGCTTGACCCTCCGGATGACCTGCCCGGCACTCTGAGGTGAGGCGTCCTGGTCAGGCCGCCTATCCTGTTGTTGCTCTATGACAGCGTCCATAGGCTCCGCTCTTTTCGAACTCTGGGATGGTTCTACTTCCCAGGGGCCGGAGCCGGAGGTACACCCGCCGTCCCCCTGCTCTGCGAAGCCCGCTTCGCAGGGCGGAGAAGAGGTGTGGCGGGGGGAAAACCGAAACACCTCAAGACCGTATACCTCTCAGTGTCTCACAATCGCTGACGGCGGACAGTCATGATAGTCATGCAGAACATAGAGCACCGGTACCTTTTCTACCCTATAGGAGCCGTGTCGCTGAAGATGTTCCTTTTCCCCGGGATGTTTCTGCTTATGCTGCTGTACGCGATCTTCGTGAAGGCACGGGAGATCACCGAACCGGACGACGTAGCCGAACGGCTGAACTGGCGTAGGTGGCTCGTCGGGGCCGTAGTGGTGTATGCGCTCATCGTCGCGCTGAGCGGTCCCGTCAACGCGGGCAGACCCGACGCGGTGCCCGCTGATCGGCTGCGGTTCCCTGTCCAAGCGGATTGACAAGTCCTGACCAACCTGTACACTGTGAATGGCTGGCTTGCACGTGTGAAAGACACCGGCATGTGGGAAGTTCCGAAGGGATGCTCTGAGGGCACGATGGCGTGGCGTGAGTCGCGGACGTCCGGCACACACGAGCAGACTGTGGGTCGCTCGGCACCGTGAATTGGAGGCAAGAGCGCGTGATGAAGACCAAGGACCGTCTTTTGCGGGCTGTGTTTGTTGGTATGGCTGTGGCCATTGCGTGGTTTATCCGCGGGGATTACGGCGGCATATGGGGTGTCGGGTTCTGCGGCGCCATGCTGGGCACGGGGTTCGCGTACGTCAGTGGCCAGCGGAACATGTTCAAGTGGATGCCGTTGCTCGCCGGTGTTGCCGCAGTAACGCTTTATTCTTGCCGCAGCTACTGGGAGCCCTTCCACGGGTATGCAACAAACAAGACTTTCGTCAACTACGCCTATGGCTTTTTCATGTTGATTCTGCAGGGCGGCGGGTGGGGATGTTTTGCGTGCTGCCTGATCGGGCTGATGCTTGAGACGAAGCCCCTGAGAGCATCGGAGTGGGCGAGCGTAGTTGCGACGGTATTAGTGGCGATCTTCGTGTTCTACTATGTGGTGGTGGACCTCATTGGGTTTCACGTGACCACCGGGCCGTTGCGTACCGACAAGGTCATCGGTCTTAACGGCGGCGTGATAGGGCTTTTTGTGTGGCTGATTCTGAGCAAGAAGCACTACGGGCTGAAGGGCGCCTTCTTTGGATACATTGGATTCGGCCTCGGGGTGGCGGGGGGGCGGTTCGTGGCCAACGTGCGCGACTACGGCACGTGGACGATCGGGGACTGGTATGTCCTCCAGGGATTATTCGGCCGCTTTGAGAATATCATGGAGTTTCTGACTGGCCTGATCGGTGGCACTATCTTCACGTACGGCATGCTTGGCAAGAAGGCCCCGGACTTCCCTGAGGACAAGCACTCCAAGCTCCTCAGCATATACAGCATATTCTTCCTATTGGCAGGGATCCCAATCGTGACCAGAATAATGACAATGAGCGGGGACATCCATGACGGGGACACCGGCGGCACCAAACTGGCCAAATGGACGCAGCGGATAGCGCCCTACCATGCTGACCCCGCCGCGCTTGCCAGTATGATCCCCACCGTAGTCAGTATCGTGTGCGTTCTTGCGACCATCGGCGCGGTTGTCTGGCTCTTCCTGTATCTCCGCGATAAACACAGGTTTGCAGCATTCCCGGTTCTTTGCCTTTCGGCAACTATGATAGTCATGCAGAACATAGAACATCAGTACCTTCTCCGTCCTTTCAATCAAGGGTGGAAGGGGATGCTTTTTGCCGGGACCTTTCTGCTCATGCTGCTTCACGTGATCTTCATAAAGAAGCCGGAGGTAACCGAACCGGACGAGGTGGCTGAGCGCGTGAACTGGGGCAGATGGCTCTTGGGGGTGGTAGTAGTCTACGCATTTATCGTCGCCTTGAGCGGTCCCGTCAATGCGGGCAGAAAGGGCGACGTGAGCCGTGATCATTACCGGTTCCCGGCCGGTGACGTGCAACAGGTCGTCCCGTGGGGCCGTGGTGGATAGCGTGCGCCCGCGGGTCTGCAATGTTGGCTGCATCCCTACCCATATTTCGGGTAGGCGCGGCGTCTCGCCGCGCTATGCTGAACCCGACAGGCGAGGTTTCGAAAGAGACTCCAAGCACGGACATTCCGTACACAACAACAGGCACTGGATTGCTCAGCCCCATTGTCCGGCTGGCGGGCATTGTCGACGTCTATGACGCGCTTACGACGGAGAGACCCTACGCTGCGGCCAGAAGCCCCTATGATGCACTGGAGCTGATGATGAACGAGATGGAATCCCAGTTTCGACACTCGCATGCTCCGCTCGTTCGTGAAGTTCCTCGGACCCAAGGACCAGCGACAGGAGGACTCAGTCGGAGCTGGCCGCGACTGACGTGTCCAAAGGCCGCTCGCATATACTGCTGAGAGGCGCTGCTCCAGAAGAGCGTCTCGCCGGAGGATTACGACCAGACGCGCACCGCTGCCGACACCCTGAAAGCCGCCGTGGACGCCGACCAGGCGGCGTGCGATTACGCACGCCTTCAGGTCGAATACTGCACCATACGCAGTCCGTTGGACGCACGAGCTGGCGGCGTATTGGTCAAAGCCGGCAATCTCATCAAAGCCAACGATGCCACCATGGTGGCCCTCAACCAGATTGCGCCCACGTTCGTAACCTTCTCCGTGCCCGAGGGCGAACTGCCGGCAATCCGAGAACAGATGGCGGCCAACGAGCTGAAAGTGAAAGCGTTAATTCCTGGCGACACTGGCGCGCCGGAGCAGGGAACTCTCACGTTCATGGACAACGCCGTGGACACGACCACAGGCACAATCCTTCTCAAAGCCACGTTTCCAAACGAGGGGCGGCGGCTGTGGCCGGGGCAATTCGTCAACATTGTGCTCGTCCTGGCAACGCAGCCCGACGCCGTGGTTGTGACGAAGACGTGCCAGAGCAGGCACAAACCGGACTTCATCCGCGCTGCCTGCAATCACCTGTCAGCGGCAATGAGGCTGTTCGAGGACCTTCCCCGGCCGAAATGAAGGCAGCCAGGGAAGGCCAATGCCCCGACTACTCCTTCGCCCCGTGCTGCTTGAGCAGATCGACCATGTCCCAGCGGCCGCTTTCGATGGCCCACGCAGGCGCGTCCGACCGGCCTCGTCCGTGACATTTACGTCAGCACATTTTGCCGACAGGACTTCGGCCACCGTCTCGCGGTGCACGCCCAGCGCCTTCGCGATCCTGCGGAAGGACCAGCCCTGTTGTCGTAAGGTGAGGATCAAGCTTGCGATAGCCACTTTGATCCGGTTTGCCATCCAGCATCTCCTTTCCGCCGGAGATGCCAAACGGCACCTTTGCTCCCCTAAACTAGCCAGTTTTCGCCTCTCCGATGACACTCACTTCGCTGGCACTACACACTCGCCCCTTCGGAATTCCATCACTTGGTTCGGTCGGAATGGTATCTTCTGAGCGTAGGCGTGTGCTACTACCTGTCCCCTTTCCCCTTCCACATACTCAACGGACAATGTCCCCCTGCGCGCCGCAGGATCATAGGTATGGATTTGCACTTGGAGGAAGATCGCGTCGGAGGTCAGGCTTCCGACAACAAGTCGGCCGGAGTCGGTCAGAACAAAGGCTTTGCGACTGGGCCGCGTTTCCGGCGACCCCTCAATCAGCGCTGCGCGCTCTTCGCCTATCCCAGAAACTGTCATCGTAACTGCAGATACCATGTCCGCGCGCCACTGGGACAGCGCCACCAAAGGAGCTGAAGCGGGCAGAGGAGCACTTTGTTGTTCTTCGAGATATATCACATGCGTGTACGGTAAGTCTCTTGTGCCGGTCTGCTCCTTTTCGGCGGGAGCAAGGAACCGAAGGCGCCGCCATTCAACCGGAAACTCGAATTGGCCTGGAATTCCCCGGACAGACGCAGAGATGTCCGACCCCTCAACGCGCTGCGGCTCCTTGACCCAAAACAGATGCTTGTCCGTAGGTGTGCCGGCAACGCGCGGAAAGGAACAACCACACAACGCCAGTACCAGAACTATGTATGTTGCCTTCATGGTCATAGTTGCACAAACCTCCCACCATACGCCAGCTACCGCTGGCCATGTGACCAGAACCAGTCGAAACCTGCAACTGACTTGCCTGCAGAACATACGGAAGTAGTCACCGCCACGCTTCGCACAAGCTTGTCCCCAAGACGATCACTTTGCTACCCTCGGACGCCTGCTCAAACTGTGTTGCCTCGGTGCTCAGGCTCCTAACCATGGAACATGGCTTCTTCTGCCTGGGAACGATTGGCCACCCTGCGTTCCGCCCAGCACTCGGTTGACCGTGCCCAACGATTACGATCCACGCTACTCACATGTGCCGCAGTATACTTTCAGGTCTACGGCGTGCATTTTCGTCACGACGGCCTCACACCGTCGCCAGAGAAACCCCAAGAACCTCTGACCCTTTACCACTTCTGCAGTCTCTCTTGCGCCCGTGTAACCGTAACAGGGGAACCCCCCCCTCTTTATGACACACTTCGTGCACCCCGGACACTCATTCCAGTCACCGGACTCCCCGTACCCCGAAGCCTTGGGGAGTTCCCTATAGAGCTTTTCGCAGCAGGCGCGATCACCTTTACACACAAACAAAGTGACCCACTCACCTTTCGTGTACTCCCACTCGCCGCACGGGTCGGGCACATAGTAACGCGTCTTCTTGCCCGTCTCCAACTCGAAGGTTATCCAGTACTCTCCCAACGGATCGATTGACACGCATGGGCTGCTACCGGCGTACTCATAGAGAGATATCTGATCTGCATAGACGTGCGGATCCCTCTGCAGGAACCTCCCCAGTACCGGGCTCATGACGCGGTTGCGGAAGTAGTAGAGGCTGACTTCTGAGTCCCAGCGACGGCTCTGGAAAAGGTATGGGTTGCCGGTGGAAGAGTGGCCAGGCTGGACACTGACCGTGGCCTCGCCGTAGGGGTCGTACTTGATCCGCTCGGCGGTATCGCCGCTGGAATCGGTCACTGCCACGACATTCCAGTTGGCCTGCTGCGCATAGAAGTACCGGCTTGAGCCTTCCCCGTCGGTGCAATCGCCGTCACTATCTGTGTCTTTGTCAAAGATCAGGACTTCATCTACGTAAGTGGGGCCGTAGACGTACTGTCTACGAGGCTCCCACTTGTCGTCTTCCGTCCCCTCGCCGTTAGTGTCCCATTCCCGCTCCTCAAGCTCCTGCCAGCCGTGATTAATATAGAGCACGTCCGTGCCCGAAGCAAGGTCTTTCTTCACCCGCCGGTTCTTGCCGTCGTAGTAGTAGCTCACCACAGTTGACCACGTCGGCGGGCGCCTCTCCCGGGCCCACTACCAGTACACGCTCCAAGGCGCCGACACAGAGCCCAGAAGCATGTCACGAAGTCTTGCCATCCGCCGCGACGGATGGTATCCTTGGCGTGGGGACAGGACCGGAAGGAGCCGTATGAGCTCAAAAGCCTCCAAATGTCTCATTTACCTGACGACTTACACCCAGAAAGGACAGGCATGATCGGACCCGTGCTGAAACGGGAACGTGACTTCGGGGAGTTCCTGAAGGCGCTGTGGCGGCGCGGGCGTCCAGCCTACCTGCCCTTCTACGAGCACCTGGCCAGCCCCGGCTTCATTGCCCGCCGCACCGGCGTGCCCTTCGACCGCATGACGCGCGGCGAGGAGGGCTATTGGGAGACCTACGTGGACTTCTGGCTCGGAATGGGCTACGACTGCATCCCGATGGAGATTCCACCTGCCTTGCCGCTCCCGGCGGGCCACGGCGGCCTGAGCGAGGGGAGCGAGGCGTTTGTGGTGATCCGCTCGATGGAAGACCTGGAGCGCTATCCCTGGCCGCCCGAGAGCGATCCGATCGAGCTGCGCCACTTCGAGACGGTGGCCCGCCTCTTGCCGGAGGGGGTGAAGATCGTGGGCGGGGTGGAGGCGGGTCCGTTCGAGTGGGCCTCCCGGATGCTGGGGGTGATGGGGATGTCCTACGCGCTGGCCGACGAGCCGGAGCTGGTGGACCAGGTGTTCGAGCGGATCGGGAAGATCCACGAGAGCGCGGCGCGGCAGCTGGCCAGCATGGAGGTGGTCGGCGCGCTGCGGCAGGGGGACGACTTAGGGTTCAAGACGTCGACGTTCTTGTCTCCCAATGTGCTGCGGAGGCTCGTTCTGCCGATATACACCCGTTTGGTGTCGCACGCGCACGCCGCCGGTAAGCCGTTTATCCTCCACTCATGCGGCAACCTGGCGGGAATCCACGAGGACCTGATCGAGGGGTGCGGCATCGACGCAAAGCACTCGTTCGAGGATGTGATCCTGCCGGTGGAGGACTTCAAGGCGCGCTACGGGGGACGGGTGACGGCGCTGGGGGGACTGGATGTGGACGTGATCTGCCGGGCCGGTGAGCGGGAGCTGCGGGCGTATGTGCGGCGCAAGATAGAGGCGTGCTGGGCCGACGGGTGGTGGGCGCTGGGCACAGGGAACAGCCTGACGGATTACATGCCGGTGGAGCGCTACATGATGGTGCTGGAGGAAGGGATGCGGGCGGGGGCGTGATCGGCGCATCCCCTCGGAAAGAGCAAAGCGGGTTCCGGCAGCACAAGCAACGACGGAAGCAGGTTGACAGGATGTTGAGAATGATGTAGTATATGCGTAAGGACTTAATTGGAGTTCGGCACATGACTGATGCTCAGAGGTTGGCGAGGGTGTTCCGTGCGTTGTCGGTTCCCACGAGGGTCAGACTCGTGCGGCTTCTGAAGGAGCACGAGCTGTGCGTCAACGCGCTGGCGGCGCGCCTGGAGGTCACACCTGCGGCGGTTTCGCAGCACCTGCGCGTGCTGCGGGATGCCGACCTGGTCACTGGCGACAAGCGAGGCTACTACGTGCACTACCGGGTCAACCCGAAGACGCTGGCGGCGTGGAAGGCTTTGGCGGACAAGCTGCTCGGCCCGGAGGCCGAGTAGCATTCTCTTTTTTTGGCGCGTTTAGAAGTATCCGCGCAGGTACTTACGTAGGGAGGATTGACGATGTGTAACGGAAAGAAGGCCTGCCAGAAGCCCCGGGCGCTCAAGGGCAAGCCGCAGGACTGCTCCCAGGAGCAGATCAAGAAGTGCCACGGCGATGCGAAAGGCCACCCCTGCGTGACCAGGAAAGGCAAATGAGGCGGACCACGACGCCCGGCCTACTTCCAGCGTCGCTGCTCGGCTGTGCGACTGTTTCGGCGGTCCTGCCGCGGGCGTGTGTCGGCGTGTAGCCAGCAAGTCCTCCGCAGTTGAACCGCCAACTGGGAGCAAGTTCCTTCCTCATCCGCGCGATTCCTTCATCGCCGGACGGCACGGATCGTGGCGCCGCGCCGCGGCGGCGTCATCCCCCGTTCTTCGGCGGCAGGAGCGTGGCGACCTTGCGCACGGCCTCGGCCGTGTCGCGGATGTCGTCCTCCGAGTAGTTCTCGTGCAGGCCGACGTTGATCATGTGTGCGAGCGCGCGCTCGGTCTCCGGACAGAGGTTCTCGTCGTATTCGATCTTGCGGTCCGAGTAAGGGCTGTCGAACGGGAAGTGCGAGTCGCCGTAGGTCTCCTTGGACGCGCAGCATTCGGCACAGCTGTAGATGGGCCTGCCTATGTAGCCGGCGCTGGCTCCGATTCCTTCGGCAACAAGCGCCTTTGCGAACTCATCAGGCGTCCACTTCTCAAGCCAGATGGGGTAGCTCCAGTAGGAATGCTCGCTCCCCTCGGTGACGGGCGCACCGCGGAGGCCGTCTATGTCGCTGATCAGTTCCGTCAACAGGTTGCCCAGCTTCATGCGCCGCTCAACGCGGGAGCGGACGCGCTTTATCTGCGGCAGCCCCACCGCGGCCGTCTGCTCGTTCATGCGGTAGCAGGGGGCGAGGAAGAGGTAGGCGCGCGGGCCCCAGCCCTTCCTCTGGAACCCCTTGTCGGAGAAGAACCGCATGCGCTCGTAGAGCTTGTCGCTGTCGGTGATCGTCATGCCTCCGTCGCCGGTGGTCAGGTGCTTGGACTGCTGGAGGCTGAAGCAGCCGATGTCGCCGATGGTCCCGAGGTATCTGCCTTTGTATTTCGTGACGTGCGCCTGGCTGCAATCCTCGATGAGGACCAGGTTGTGCCGGCGTGCGATGTCCACCATGGCATCCATGTCGCAGGCGTTCCCGAACAGATGCACGACGATGATGCCGCGGGTGCGGTCGGTGATCTTCCGCTCCACGTCGGCCGGATCCATGTTGTAGGTGTGGTCAACGTCAGCGAAGATCGGGATGGCGTTCTGAAGGAGGATCGGCGCGACGGTGCCCAGGTCGGTGATGGGGGCAGTGATGAACTCGTCGCCGGGGTTGGGATTCACCGTGCCGACAGCCACGTGAATCGCAGCGGTGCCCGAGGTGGATGCGACGGCGTGCTTCACCCCGTACAGCTTGGCGAACTCCTCGCAGAACCTGTCCACGTACTGCCCGCCCCACCAAAAAAGCTTCTGCGAACGGATCGCCTCGGTGACGAGGTCAATCTCCTCCTGACCGAAGAGCTCGCGCCGCGGGAAAGGTTCCGTGCGCACCTTCGGGCCGCCGTCAATCGCCAGCTTGTCCATCTCCAACCTCCGTACGGGACAGGCTCGAAAGACAGTTGTCACAACGAGGACGCGTCGCCCGGCTCACGTGCAGTCAATGGTCCGAGACTTTAATGTCCCCCCCGCCCCGGTGTCAAGCCGCCCGCGAACGCCAGCCTAATACTCCCATCCGAAGACGAGCGTTCGCCTGCACCCGTCAACGCAGGCGATCCATCTGTCTGCGCCGACCTGATAAGCATCAACCTGGTGC
>Ga0315291_10004402_pt1 | contig 17952 bp, 19 predicted proteins | sample YL17G12_20_MG_FD_203070 | JGI IMG/M metagenome (GOLD analysis project Ga0315291, IMG submission 203070) | Sediment microbial communities from Yellowstone Lake, YNP, Wyoming, USA - YL17G12_20 | ecosystem: Environmental > Aquatic > Freshwater > Lake > Sediment | place: USA: Wyoming | collected...
CTTCCCTGGCACGCTTTGTCATTCTTCGGACCTCCAGCTAGGCGTCGTTTCCACTCCGCAGCAGAAACGTAACCTCTGGAGGTCCGTATGTTTAGGTCAATTCAATCCTCGGACACCCTCAACTGACAACTGACAACTGTGAACTGACAACTGTGAACTGACGACTGACTTAAACTTCGACGACCTTGATTCGCTGGTCGACGATGTCCTTGAGTGTCTTTTCGACCATCATTTTCAGCGTCTGGTTCGCCATCAGGCAACCCGCACAGGCGCCCTGCAGGCGACAGTAGATCAGTGTATCCTTGATGTCGACGATCTCCATGTCGCCGCCGTCCCTTTGCAGCATGGGCCGGACGTACTCTTCCATGGCCTTCTCGACCTTCTTGCTGAACTGGTAGGGCGACAGCGGCGGTCCCGTCGTCGCCGCCACGACCTCGCCCGGCTGAGGCATCGTCGGCAGGACCTTCAACCGCGGTCCCGTCGGGCCCCAGATGTCGTCCAACAGATCCTGCAGCCCGCCGGGAACGTGATGGCAGGACATGCACCCGCCGCCGGCCTTGGTGGCGTCGGTGATCTCCGGAATCGTGCGGAGGTTGAGCTCCTTGATCTTGCGGCGGAGATAGGGCTCCGTGAGCGAGAAGCACTTGCAGACGATCCGTCCCTCCTGCTCCTCTCTGGCGCAGAGGTCGATCCCCAGGCGTTCCAGGTCCACCCCCCGCTTCTGCGCCCAGTTGAACACGGCCGACTTCAGGGCCTCGGCACCCATCACCGAGCAGTGGATTTTCTGCCTGGGCAGCCCCTCCAGGAACTCGACGATGTCCTTGTTTTGGATCTTCAGCGCCTCGATGGGCGTATACCTCTGCTGCTCGATCAGGGCGCAGAGGGCCTCCGAGGAGGCGATGGCCGACGTGCACCCGAAGGTCAGGTACCTGGCCATGGTGATCACGTCCTGCGTAGGGTCCGTGGCATGACGCTCGACGCGGAAGGTGAATCGCATGGCGTCGCCACAGACGATCGATCCGTGCTCGCCCAGCCCGTCAGGGTCCTCGATTTCCCCAAGATGAGTCCCCGGCTTGCCGTGGACGGCGTCCATGAAGAGCTGCTTGGTTTTCTCGCTGTATTCCCAGGCCATCGTCGCCCTCCGGGGTTCCTGGCTGCAGCCAGTCACTCTTCTAGCAGCAATCGCTACATTGTTCAAGCCTGTCAAGCCCCTGCAGACGGGGCTGGGCCGCCGCCGGCGCGGCCAGACCGCTCTGACATGCGGCACGCTCCCTGTATGCTGCGCGGCAAGATCTGCGCACCGCGTGCGCACGTTTCACGCTCGGCGGCCAAACGGGTTTGGCTCCAGCCGCGGGCTACTCAGACTGGGCGAACATCTTGGCCGGGAAGGTCACGTGGACTCGCGGGGGCAGACTGCCCTGCGGCAGCGGCTCCGCAGCGTCTTTCGCGGCCGCGTACGGATTGACCATCACCTCCGGACCCGTGGCCACGGCGCCCCCAGGCTGCGCAGCCACGTAAGAGTTCAGGACGGCCGTCGGGTATTGCCTGGCGGCATGCCAAGGTAGTGGTGCCGGCAGATGAGGATAGGGAAGGTAGCCGTAGGGGCGGGGCACCGGGTAGCTGTAGTAGACCGGCGGGTGCAGGGCGAAGTAAGGGACGCTCTCCTGAGCGTAGACGCTCGGAAACAGGTACGGCCACGGCGTGTAACCGCCCCACGAGCAATACAGCCCGTCCGCAGCCACCGCCATGTTGGGCAGTGCACAAGCCACCGAAAAGGCCACCAGTGCCCAGAGTAACCGCTTTGCGTTCATGGTTGTCTCCTCAATCGAAAGAACCTCTGCAATTTCCCTATCTTCTTAGGCTAATCGGATTGGGCCGCAATGCAACAGCCCTGGGCACTTGTGTCTGGCAAGTTTTTCTGGCAACTTGCTGTTCGGGGTGGCTGGGGTCAAGCGGAGTAAGCCCCCAGAAAGGCGGGCTGGGGGCAGCCTGCGGCCGACCACCAGCCACCCACTCATCCGCCAGGGAAACTTGCCAGACACGGGCACCTGAGACCAGCGAGACTGACCTTATGGGGGGGGCGCACCCTGGGCCGCTCGCCGCTGCCGACTTACAGCGGCTCGACGGGCTGGCCCGCCAGGAGCTTCATCAGCCGCAGACCGAGCTCGTCGACGACCCCAACGGCGGAGTTGCTCAGCACCACCACGCCGATCCTGCGGTCCCGCCGGAAGGCGACGTAGCTGTGATATCCGCCCGTCTCTCCGTTGTGCCAGAGGATGTCCCCCTCAGCCCGAACGTGCCAGCCCAGCGCAATCTTGCCGTTGGACTTGCCGATCTCGTGGCGGGGACGATGCGTGGCCCTGACGGCGGCGGAAAGCGGACCGTCGCTCAGGCCGATGTTCGCCCGCAGGAACCTCAGTAGGTCGTCCGCGGTCGATCGCAGGGCTCCCGCCCCGGCCAGCACGGGGATATCCCAATTCGCCACGGGGTCGCCACGGCGGTTGTGGCCGCTGGCAAGCCGCGAGCGGAGTTCCGCGGAAAGCGCGATGCGGGTCTGCTGCATCCCCAGCGGCAGGCAGATCTTCTGGACGACCAGGTTCTCGTAGCTGGTGCCCTCGCGGCGGGCAAGCGCGTGGCCAAGCAGCCCCATGCCCAGGTTGCTGTATGCGTATTGTGTTCCCGGCTTTCGGGTAAGTGAATACTCCGACAGGAACTCGTACAACTGTTTGACCGTGTAATCGGCGTAGGGGTTTTCCGGCTTTTCGCGTATCAGCGGTCCGAGGTTATCGGGAAGGCGGGGCAGGCCCGACGTGTGGGTCGCCAGGTCGAGCAGTGTGATGGGTTGCCCGTCTCGCTGGGGCACCACCACCGACTCGGGGAGCAGCCTGGCGACGGGATCGTCCAGTGCGACCAGCTTCTGCTCGGCCATCTCGGCCAGCAAGAGCCCCGTGAAGACCTTGGTGACCGAGCCGATCTCGAAGACGGTCTGGCCGTCGGGGGTTCGGTCCAGGTCGCGGGACACCTTGCCGTAGCCGAAGACATCGGACTCGCCGCCGTCGACGATCCCGATCACCAGCCCCACCAGCACGCCACGGTCGACCAGCGGTTGCGCCAGGGCATCGACCTTCGGTTTGAGCGCGGTCTGCTGGCCGGCAAGTCCGGAAGGTGCCAGCCACGAGACTGCTGCGAATAGGACGGCGTGTATACAGGACGCACGCATGGGCGAGATCCAGCTCGATGCCTTGACCGACGGTCCCGTCCCGGCTAGGGTCAATACTGTTCAATTAGGTGCACTATCAAGGAGGATCAAGTGGCACCGGCGTCTCGCCGGTGTGACCCAAGTGAACGCGTTGCCATGAGTTGCGTCACACCGGCGAGACGCCGGTGCCACTGCATTGACGCCAGGTTCGCCCTCAATCCAACGGAATTACGGCTAGGGTTCAGAAGCAGGCTCGGGAGTTTTCACGCCAGGCTTCGCAGCGGGAGGCGCTTCGGGGGCTCCGGCCGGTTCGTCCGCATCGGGGATCTCGGGCACCTCTTCCAGCACGGTTCCCAGGTCCTCCGACGGGATTGCCGGCCCGCAACCGGCCACCGGTGGCACGCCTAGCAGCAGAGCGAGCATCAGGCTGGCGGACAGTCGCATGGATGGCATCTCCGAGCGGACGGCGGCCGAAACGGACCACAACCGCAATTCTACGCACTGGCTACCCTCGACAGAAGCCCCGCACGATGACCCCCAGTTCGCTCGCTGCCGCTCTGAAGGAAGAGGCCGTCCGGCTCGGTTTCGACCTGCCCGGGGCTGCTCCGGCGGCAAGCCCGCCGGGGATCGACCGGTTCGAGCAGTGGCTGGCCGAAGGACACGCGGGCCGGATGGGTTACCTGGCCGATCGGGCCGAGGCCTACCGGCATCCCCGGCACGTGCTCGAGGGCGCCAGAAGCATCCTGATGTTGGGGACCAACTACCGCACGGCCGAGCCCGTCGCTGCGAAGCCGGGAGAGGCCAAGGTCTCGCGCTATGCCTGGGGCGCCGATTACCACGAGCTGATCCGCGGACGACTGCGCCGCCTGGGGGACTTCCACCGGCGGCTTGTCCCGGGCGCTCGGGTTCGCGGCGTGGTGGACACGGCACCGCTGGCCGAGCGACAGTTCGCCCAGTTGGCCGGGCTGGGCTGGATCGGCAAGAACACTCTGCTGTTGAGCAAGCAGTTCGGCAGTTGGCTCTTCTTGGCCGCGCTGCTCACGACCGAGGAACTCGATTACGACGAACCTTTCGGCCGGGGCCATTGCGGATCGTGCCGGGCGTGTCTGGATGCCTGTCCGACCGGGGCGCTGGTGGAACCCTATCGGCTGGACGCCCGCCGATGCATCAGCTACCTGACCATCGAGCTGCGCGAGCGGGGCACCCACGCCTCGTGGGTCCCGCCCGAGTTCCGCGGGGCGATCGGCGACCGGCTGTTCGGCTGCGACGCCTGCCAGGAGGCGTGTCCCTGGAACCGCGGCACACCCATCGCGGCTGAAGAGGCCCTTAGGCCGAGACCGGGCATGAACCCGGTTGCGTTGTCCGAACTGTTCACGCTCGACCAGCGCGAGTTCCGCAGCCGGTTCCGCCACACGCCGCTCTGGCGCTGCCGGCGGCGGGGCATCGTGCGCAACGCCGCCGTGGTGTTGGGCAATCGACCGCATCCGGCCGCACTGCCGGCCCTGCTACAAGGGCTGGAAGACCCCGAGCCGCTGGTCCGTGCCGCCTGCGCCTGGACCTTGGGCCGGTACACGAACTCCGCCGCACAGAGGGCACTTCAGCAACGACTGACCGGAGAGTCGGATGCCGAGGTCCTCGCCGAGATCGCGGCGGCATTGCAGCGATTCACCTGAAGGTTTGAGAGCAGCCCCGCCCGGCAGGGCGGGGTTCGCGGGAGCAGCCCCGCCCGGGAGGGCGGGGTCGGACACATCGGCGTTGCAGGGACCCCGCCCTCCCGGGCGGGGCTGTCGTCAACACAAGAACGTCGAACCACGCCCTGCCGGAGGAAAACGCGCTGGGGCGTCCTCGGCGTACCACTTCTCGAGCACCTCCCACCATTGGCTGGCATCGCGCGCCGCGACGAACGCGTCGCGGACCTGTACCGCCTGGGGGTGGAGGCGGGAATACTTGATGCCGAACTTCCGCATCACGTGCGGGCAGCGCCGCAGCCCGTAAGTCTCTTCGGCCAACCGGTAGTGCTCCGCAAGCACCCGGCGCTGCTCGGACAAGCTCGGCGGCGGCAGCAGTCGGCCGGCCGCCAGCGCCCGGGCTTGGGGGAAAATCCACGGGTTGCCGATCGCCCCGCGGGCGGCCGTCACGCCGTCGACGCCCGTCTGCGCGATCATCTCCAGGCAGGCCTGCGCGCTGAGCAAGTCGCCGCTGCCGAGCACCGTCCGACGGCCGGCGTGCTGCTTCACCTCGCGGAGGAACTGCCACGAGCTGGGGCCTTGATAGCGCTGCTGGACCGTGCGGCCGTGGACCGTGACGGCCGCCACGCCCAGGTCGAACACCCCGTCGAAGATCGCAAAGAAGTTGTCGCGGCTCTGTGGGGTGTCGTCCGTGCCGCGGCGCATCTTCACCGTCACGGGGACGTGCGGGGGCAGGGCGTCGCGCAGTCGGGCAACGATTTCCAGGGCCGTCTTCGGCTGGCTGAGCAGGTATCCGCCGCGACGCCTGTGGAGCACCTTTCTTACGGGGCAAGCGAAGTTCAGGTCGATGACGTCGAAGCCGGCCGCCGCCAGGTTGATTGCCGCGGGCACAAACGCGTCGGCCGCGCTGCCCATCAACTGCGCACCGCAGGGATGCTCTTCGTCGGTCACGCGGAGGTATTGCCGGGCCTTGGGGCCCTGGCTGACACTGACGACGAACTGATCCAGCATCACTTCGGCGACGGTATACGGTGCCCCCAGCCGCCGCGCGATCACCCGCGTCGGCCAGTCGCTGTAGCCGCTCAGCGCGGCCTGGACGACGGGGAAATCGAGCAGGATCGGCCCGATGCGGAGTTGGGGGGGTGAGAGGGTCATGCGGTCCACGTCAGGCCGCCGTGCCGGCGGCCGCTAAACACCCCGTGCCACAGGATCGACGGCGGGTGCCACGGCTGTATCAGCCGTGCTCCAGATTTCCGGATTCACCCAGGGTACCACGGCCGACACGGCCGTGGCACGCCTTACGAATAGTCCGGGCCAAGCGACCGGGGCCGCCGTGCCGGCGACCGCACGCGGTTTGCGATTACTTCAGCATGGGGCAACTGTCGAACCACTCGCGCTCTTGCCGGTGCATCCATTCCGTGGAGCTGGGGGGGCCCCAGCCGCCGGCCTCGTAGAGTTCGATGGGGGGCCAGTGGTGATTATCCCAGGCCTCCTGGATCGGATCGACGATCTTCCAGGCCAGTTCCACTTCGTCGGCACGGGAGAACAGGCTGGCGTCGCCGTGCATCACGTCCAGCAGCAGCCGCTGATACGCGTCAGGCATGGTCGCCGCGAACTTGTCCCGAAAGCTGAAGTCCAGATCGGTCAGCCTCAACTTCATGCCGGCGTCGGGCACTTTGGTGTGGAAGTGCAACTGGATGCCTTCGGCCGGCTGGACCTGGATCACCATCCGATTGGCCTCGGAGGCGGCCCGCGGCCCACCCGCGAACATCATGTGCGGCGCCTGGCGGAACTGGACCACGATCTGGGTGGTGCGGCAGGAGAGGGCCTTGCCGCTGCGGAGATAGAACGGCACGTCCTGCCACCGCCAGTTGTTCACGCGCAGCTTCACCACGGCGAAGGTGGCTGTTTCGCTGTCGTCGGCCACGCCCGGCTCGTCGCGGTACCTGCGATACTGGCCGCGGAGCGTATCGCTGGCGACCTCCTCGCTGCTGAGCGGCCGGATCGCGCGGAGAACCTTCACCTTCTCGTCCCGCACGGCGTCGGCTTCGAACTGGGCGGGGGCCTCCATGGCCGTCAGCGCCAGCAGTTGCAGCAGGTGGTTCTGGAACATGTCCCGCAACACGCCCACCCGATCATAGTAGTCGGCGCGGTGGCCGACGGTCAGCTCTTCGCCCGCCGTGATCTGCACGTGATCGACGTAATTGCGGTTCCAGACGGGCTCGAAGATGCCGTTGGCGAAGCGGAGCACGAGCACGTTCTGCACGGTTTCCTTGCCCAGGTAATGATCGATGCGATACACCTGCGGCTCGGCGAAGACTTGGTGCACGGCCTGGTTGAGGCGGCGGGCGCTCAGCAGGTCGGTGCCGAAGGGTTTTTCGATCACGATGCGGCAGTCGCCCCGCGACTGCCCGGCCATCCCCGCTGCACCGAGCCCCGCAATCACCGGATCGTAGAGGCGGGGCATGGTGGCCAGGTAATAGACGCGGGTGGCCCCGCCACCGCCCTCGAGCTCGTCCACGTAGCTGCGGAGCGAGGCCAGGGCGTCTGCCCGCTCGACGTCGCCGGCGTGATAGAAGATCGACCCGGCAAACGCTCCCCAGACGGCGGTGTCGAAGGTCTTGGGGAGGAAATGGGCGGTGGACTCGGCCAGCTTTTCCCGCCACGTTTCATTGTTGAACTGGCTGCGGGAGAAGCCGACGATCCGCACCTGCGGGGGCAGCCGCCCCTTGCGGTGCAGCTCATACAACGCCGGCACCAGCTTGCGGCTGGTCAGATCGCCCGAGGCGCCGAAGATCACGATGGTGTGGGCCATGGTCGCTACCAAGGTTTGACCGCAACGTTCTCCGTAAGCCGAGGATCTTGAAAGGAGCTACTTGGGGACGGTCCCCGCCGCTCCTGATGTGTTATGTCGAAACGACCCGCCTTGAAGGTCCTTTACTGCCGAAGGAGAGGCATCAGCCCCGCCGCCCTGGGGCGTCCGCTGGATACGGTGGATCGCTGACCGTCTCTCCTATCTCGTAGAGGAAATCCGGAGAGAAATCGGCGTCATTGGGCCACACGACAGTATCTATGTCGTGGTTGACTGTGAACCGCCTGAAATAGGACAGGTCCTTCAAAGGCTCAAAAACCGGACCGTCCAGGTGGTCCGAAAGATCAACCACTCGGGTTTCTCCATTGTCAAACCGGATCTCCAGTCTGAACCCGCCCACGTAAGCGGCGTCGATGACATAGTGCATCTCGCACCTCTCAGACAAGGGGTTCGATCTTACGAAGTCCCTCTTTCTGCTCCGCCCGCCTCCAGTTCTCCAACAGTTCCTCCCTGTGCTGAAACGCCCACTCCAGCACGAGGGACACCACACGCGGAGGCAGCTTCCCCTCAATCAACCTCAGGTCATCAATGGAAAAGGCGGCTCTCTGAGCCCCGTATTTGGCATGGAAATGGGGCGGGGCGTGCTCCTTGAAGTACATCGCAATCACAATACCCAAGAATCTGCTGATCTCCGGCATGTTGGTGTGTTCCTTGCGGGAGCGCGCCCCCTTCTCGAATATCCAATTCTTCCTCGCCAGGTGCCTTCTTGTCAAGGGCTTCTGGACCCGCCCCGGTTGTTGCAATCCGCACCGGCGGTGGCTATGCTGCCGGCAAGCGGCGTCGGTGCTGCGACGGACAGCGTAAGACAGGTGTTTGGCTTCCAACAGCAAAGGAGGGAATGGTGATGAGAGTGACTCATTGGATTATGACGGTGGGGGCACTGGCGGCGGTAGTGGCAATGCTCGACCTTTGGGCGGTACCTCGGGCGCGCGCGCAGCAGCCTGGGGATCTGATCGCGCAGCCGTATCTGCTCGAGACGGGCCTGGTGTCGCGATCGATCTGTTTCGAGAACCCTACCGGGGCACCGGGCGAGGCCGGCAAGGCGGCCAGCAATTTGGGCGTGGGGCGGAAGGGCTCGCCCAGCCGGGCGATCAAACCGGGCCAGGTGATCCAACTCTGTGACATCGAGGGTCCCGGCACGATCCGCCACATCTGGCTGACGACCGACCGCAACCCCGAGAACCTGCGGACCCTGGTCCTGCGGGCCTGGTACGACGGCCAGGAGCACCCCAGCATCGAGTGCCCGGTGGGCGATTTCTTCGGCTTCGCCCATGGCAAGGTGATGCCCTACTGCTCGGCGGTCCACTCGGTGGGGCCGACGGCCGGGATGAACGTCTGGCTGCCCATGCCGTTTCTGAAGCGCGTAAAGTTTACGCTTACCAACGAGGACGACAAGGAAAGCAGCAAGGCCCCGCCGGTCTTCTACCAGATCGACTACACCCTGGGCGACCGGCACGCGGCAGACGTGGGCCGGCTGCACGTGCTCTTCCGCCGCGAGAACCCCACCACGGAGAAACAGGACTTCGAGCTGTTGCCGCTGCGGAAGCAGAAGGGCCGGTTCATCGGCTCGGTGATCGGCATCCGCAACCTGCACCCGGGCCAGTGGTGGGGCGAGGGCGAGATCAAGGTCTACATGGACGGCGACCAGGAGTTCCCCACCATCTGCGGCACCGGCAGCGAGGACTACGTGGGCCTGGCGTGGGGCATCCAGCAGACGCCGTTTACGTACAACGGCTGCAGCCTGGACCAGAAAAGCTTCGTCTCGATGTACCGCTGGCACCTGCCCGACCCGATCGCCTGGCAGCAGCAGTGCCGGATCACGATCCAGCAGATCGCCTGGAAACAGGGTCTAGCGGAGACCCAGGACGACTGGTCGTGCGCCACGTTCTGGTACGAGCCGACGCCCAGCGCGGCGCTGCCGAAGCTGCCGGAGCGGAAGGCCCGCACGGCCGACATCTGGAAGGATTGAGCACGACATGCCGACGACGGGTGGCTGGGGTCGAACGGAGTGAGCCCCCAGACCGCCGGATTTCCGGGGGCTCGCTGACGCTCGACCCCGGCCACGCCACACCGGAGCGCCCACCTTGTCCTACTTGATCAACTTAGGCCGGGCGCCTTCCCAGCCAATTGTGTCCTTGCCGGCACGACTGAACAGGGCGCGCAGAGTATCAGGGTCGAGATCCTTCGGCAGGACGTGTATTGCGCCGTCGCAGAAAGCGGCGAGGAACCCGCCTTTGTACAGCCCGCCGAGCCCTTTGGCTGGATTGTCCGGGTCGAAGGCGAGGTCGTCCGGCTTGGTCCAGATCACGGCATGCTCGTCATCAACCTCGACGGCCATAATCGTGTTCGAGGTGCCGTCCTTGATCTCCTTGATCGGGATCGCCTCCCGGCCGGGGAAGACGGTGTCCTTGCCCACGACCACCACGTAGGAGGCCCGGCCCTTCTCTTTCAGCTTCGAGGCAGGCGAGCGATAAACGCCCGGGATCTGATCGATCAGCTTCCGATTGTGCTCGCTGTCCCAGGGCTCGTCGAGATGGAACTGCTTGTAGAGTTCCTGGCCTTCAAGGAACGGCAGGATGTGCACCCGCCAGCTCAAGAGCGGCTTGCCGTTGGCGTCGTAGCTGGCGGCGGCCGGAAAGCTCTTGCGGGCATCGTGGTAGTTGTGCATCGCCAGGGCGATCTGTTTGAGGTTGTTTGCCGACGCCGCCCGCATGGCCGCCGCGCGTGCCTCCTCAATCGGCGGTTTCAGGAGCGAGACTGCGCTGGCGATGCCGTGGTTCTCCTCGTCGAGGGTGAGGGTGAGCCTGTCCCCTTCTGCTTTGGGCGTCAGGAGCGTCGCGAGTTTGTCGAAAATGGGTATTCTCTCCCGCACTTCCTTCTGCTTGCCCAGGAGCTGAAACGCCGCGATCCATTTCTCCCGGAAGGCCCCGGCGGCTTGCGCATCCCGCGACTTAATCACCACCCTCAGCGCGATCTTGGGGGGCGGGTCTGCATTGGCCACCGCCCAGAGCAGCCCACGGGTGATCGCCGTGCTCGGTCCACCGCCGATCTCTTGGGGCAGGTTCGGCAGCATCTCCTCAATCACGCGGGCGGCGTATTTCGGCGGCAGCAAGACCGCCTGGGCGGCCGTGTCACCCGCGACCTGGAAGGCCTCGGCAATCTCCGGGCGGGGGCTGGGCTTGAGGGCCTTCAGCCGGCTAAGCGTCTGGCGGCTGCCAATGAACAGCACGTCACCCAGCCGCTCTTGCACCTCCAAATGGGCCTCGCGGAACAGAGCGGCCAGGGTCTTCTCGTCCGCCTCCTCGCCCAGCGGCACGATCAGGAACGGGGCGGGTTCGCTACGGAGATCGACGTCGGCCACGCTGAATAGCAGGTAGACTTCTTTCCCGCCCGCCTGGCGAAATGCCGCCTGCAACTTCTTCAATTGTGCCCGGGCTTGCTGCTCCTCTTCTCGAAACCTGTCCAGCTCCGCTCGCGCCTCCGGGACTACGTCACGGATCAACTCGACGGCCTTGTCGACCAACGGATCGACCTCAACCCGCGAGAAATCGACCCGAACAATCAGGACCGTCTGCTCGTCGATGAACGGTGCGACGGCCTTCGCCCGGACGGCCGGGTCGAATGCCTCTCCGGCAATCGCCATGCCAGCGGCAAGCAGCACCAACACAGACAAGCCACACATGTGGATTCTCATGGTCACTTTCCTTTCGGCGCGAAGGTGATTTGGTAACGCAGTCCGTGCTGTTCGCCCCCCGGCGATTCCAGGATCGCGGTTGTTCCCGTCCGCCCGTAAATGAAGGGGTTTCCGGTCGTCGGATCATTGGGGACAGGCACCTCGGTGATATCGCTGAGCTTCTCCGGCAGGTTACCCTCGTGGGCGGCGCCATAGAGTCGGACCGCTTCGACGACCCGCAGCACGGCGATCGTCCGCCGGCCCCGCGCGTCGGCACGGTGCGCCGCTTGGAGGGCCGGGAGCAGGATGCTGGCGAAGGGGATCACTTCGCGGCGCAGCCCGTCCTTGAGGCCTGCCTGTGCTTTCTCCATCCCTGCGAGCGCCTGGGGGTAGGGTACGGCAAACCATTTGAAGATGTCATCGCGCAATTCCTCGTAGGTCCGCATGGTGTAGAGGAGGATGACCTTGGGCACCGGCATCGCCTCGATCTCGGCCGGCTTGTATCCCTCCTCGATCAACCCCTGTTTCGCCAAGGGATACCCCTTCATGGCCAGGGCTGTCGTGATCAACTCCGAACCGATCTTTGGCGCACCATCGGCAAAGGAGAGAAGGGCCCCGGTCAGCTTGTTCAAGCGATCTCGCCACTGCTCGGGCGAGTAGTCCTTCTTGTCCAGGTCGCGCAGCTCAGGATACGAGAGGTAGATCATCGCCCATTCCGCCTCGAGGCCCGGCCGCATGTCGACCAAGGGATCGGGCAGATTGGTCAAGGCCCAGTAGAGGTTCGGCGCGCCGGGCTGCTGCACAAACGTCTCGACCTGCTTGGACATGATGCCGGTGATGGCAATGCCGACCAAGGCGTTGATCAGCGTCTGCCCCTCGCCCACGTGCCGCGCCAGGGCGTAGCCGGTCTGGAGCGTGTGCACCGCCTCGTCGAAGTTCCCCTGGGCGATGTGCAACCGCGCCTTGACGGCGAGCATCCTGCCGAATTGTCGCGTTTGCCCGACTTCGGGCAGCAGGATCTCGTAGAACTTCTCTTCGCGGATCGGCAACTGCCAGTCGCAATACTCGCAGCGGGCCGCCCTTTCGAGGTCCTGCAACCGGGCGAACCCCAAACCATCCTTGGGAAGCTCCTCGAGCGGCATGTCGATCCATTTGACTATCTTCTCCAAGCCTTCCCGATCAGTGAAAAACGGCAACTGCTCGGCGGTTACCTTGCCGTACAGTACGGCCGCGTTGCCCGGCCGACGGTCGACTATGGGTGGGAGTAGCTGATACTTCAGCGCCGGCCGCGGCTCGGCGGCCGCATGAAGCACAAGCTTCACCGTGGGAGTCTTGTCCTCCTCAGAGGGTTTTCCCCCTTTTAAGGACTGGACAACGGCAACCTGCGCGGCCGCCAAGGACGGCGCGACGGCAATCAGCGTCAACAACAGGCAGTCAAGTACGCGTTTCATGAGTTGGCTCCTGGATACAATAGGGTCTGAATCAACGGCCGATCCGGTACCGGTTCGTCCGATTCCGGGGTGCCGAGCACCCTGTTGAGCAACTTCCGATAGGGAACAGGCGCAGACGTGGGTTTCACGTCCGCCACGGGAAAGGGTGTCGGCCAAGAGTCGACGCCTTCCCGCAGCACCCGGTCGCGCAGGCCGGGATAGGAAGTATCTGAACTGAGCCGATCCCGGTCGTAGAGTTGTGCCCAGTCTAGACCAACCAGGGCAAACAGGCCTCCTCGGGGAGCAGACTCAGGGAATGCTCCTGGGGTGTCCCGCAGCGGTCCGGGGCGTGGGCCCTCGCCAGGCGGCACCGGGAGATTCTCGGCTGGGACGACTTCGCCGTTGCCGGCAGGTTCGACGGGCACCTTGACGATCCGCACCACGACCCGCGGCTCAGGCTGCGCCAGCAACGCCACCAGCAGGCTGGCCGCTACGGCGGTCATCGCCGCAAACGCCGCCGGCCAGCCCCACCGGACTCGGGGACTGTCCCGATTTTCGCGCAGGGGACTGTCCCGATTTTCGCGCAGGGGACTGTCCCAATTTTCGCGCAGGGGACTGTCCCAATTTTCGCGCAGCGAAAATGGGACTGTCCCCTTCGTCCCCTTCGTATCTCTGTAAACCGACTGCTGCCCGGCCAGAAAGATCAGCCGCTCCCGGTCCAACCGGTCGGTTCGCGGGGTGAGTGACGCCAATTCGGCTTCGATCGCCTTCAGTTCCGGCGGGAGGTCCTCTTCTGCCGCCCGGCGCACATCGGGTGGCGAAGGGCCGGCCGGGCCGCCAACACTTAGGTCTTCAGCGTGTTCTTCTTTTCTCTCTTCGGACATACGACACCTAACCTCTCTCGCAGGGCCGACAGCCCAGACTGATACCGCCGGTGGACGGTGCTCTTCGAGGTCCCGGTCAACTCGGCGATCTGCTCCAAGGTCAGTCCACCCCAGATCCGGGCCACGATCGTCTCCCGCTCTTCGACTGGCAGTTGTCTCAGGGCGGCGGCGGCCGTGTCGGCGTCCAGCCGCTGTCCAGGCGATGCCTGGAACCAGGGCTCGCCGCGATGTGCGGCCGCCGCCTCGCGACGCCCGCGCCGCCGGGCGGAACGCGACGCACTGATCGCACCGTTGCGGACCACCCGGTACACCCACCCGACCACGTTCTCGGGCGCCTCCGCCTGGCGGACCAACTGGAGCAGCGCCTCCTGCACAACGTCTTCGGGCGAGTCGCACCACTGCTGCGCATACAGCACCAGCGCCGCGCCGTGCTCGTCGAGGAGCCGCGTCAGGAGTTCCGGGCCGACCGCGTTCATCAAGCTGGTCTCAACTGGGCTGCCATAGTAACGACGCCCCCCACAAGGTATTTTCCCACAAAAACCGCGGACTAAGAGGCTCGTGAAGCGACAACTGCGCGATTTCGCGCAACTAGCCCCGCCCGGGAGGGTGGGGGGCAGGCGTATCGATACCCCAAGAACCCCGCCCTTCCGGGCGGGGCTGTCGTAGGAAATCGGTACTTCCGGGCGGGGCTGTCGTAGGAAACCGGTACTTCCGGGCGGGGCTGTCGTAGGAAATCGGTACTTCCGGGCGGGGCTGTGCTGCAAGAATGTCATTGTCTTCGTTTCCCAAGGTCGGGCAGACTGCCAGCATAACGGCTGGACTGGTACCACTCTGTGGGCTGCCCCTTTGCCCTTGTCCGGTCTGGCCGGCGCGATAACATTGATGCCGGTTGGTCGTGCGGTGCCGAGGTGTAGCTGCCGTTTCGAGGAGGTAATCGCATGATTGCTGTCTGCGTGTACGTCCATGTCAAGCCAGAAAACCGCGAGGCCTTTGTCGAAGCGTCGCTGGAGAACGCCAGGAACACGATCCTTGAGCCGGGCAATCTGCGGTTCGACGTGATCCAGCAGGTGGACGACCCGAACCGCTTCCTCCTCTACGAGGTCTATCGCGACGAGGCCGGGATGAAGGCCCACAAGGAGACCGCCCATTACGCCCGCTGGCGCGACGCCGTTGCCCCCTGGATGGCGGAGGAGCGTCGCGGCGTGCGGCACGCCACCCTGTTCCCCGAGACGGAAGGGCAGTGGGCCACCCGATGAACGGCTGGGAAAAAGGGGACAGGTCCAATTTGCCGGAACGGCCCGAAGGGTGCTTGGCACAAATTGGTCCTGTCCCCTTTTTCCAACATTTAGGCGAAATGCAGGCCCTCGAGTGCCAGCAGCCGCTTCTTGGTGCGGGTCCCGCCCGGGGCGGAGTAGGCCCCGGGGCGGCCGTCGGCCCGCAGCACCCGGTGACAAGGGATAACCAGCGGGATGCGGTTGGCGGCCATGCAATTGCCCACGGCCCGGGCTGCGCCCGGCGAACCCGCCTTGGCCGCAAGCGCTCCGTACGAGAGGGTCTTGCCGTAGGGGATCTGCCGGCAGCGGCGGGCGACCCGCCGCTGGAACGCGGTCAGCCGCCCGGGATCGATGCGGACATCGCGGAAATCGGCGGGGGCGCCGCAGGCATAGGCTTGCAGCCGGCGCAGGAGCGGCTCGTTCCAGGTGCCTCGCTGGGCATTTTCGAGCAGGTCGCGGGAGCACGCGCCTGCGGCGGCGTCCGGCGAGGTGTGCGCCAAGGTGAGCTGCATGAGCACGTCGCCGGCGCCGATCATGGCCATCCAGCCCAAGCGGCTGGGGAAGATCACCAGGGCAGTCGGTTGTGCGGAAGCGGTCATGGGTTCTGCTCGGGTGGTTCGATTGGCAGGCGAATGCCACTGGCAGGGGGGTTGCGGAAAGGGCCTTTGACACTCTCCGGCAGTTAGTCCTATACTAGCAGCAGGTCCGGGGCAACCCGCAATACTCTTCGCCGTCGGCCCCTCCCAAGATAGCCGCCAGCGGAAAGGGTTTTTTGGATGCACCGCTACAGTTCCTTGTGCGACGATTTCTACGTCAATATGAATCTGGGCACGGAGATGGAACTCCCGGCCAACCGTGAGACCGTGCTCCACTTCTTCGAGCGGGTGCAGAAGACCTACCCCAGCATGCGGAACTTCTACTGCCGGGAGCGGGGTGATTTTGTCCTGGAGGAGGATAAGGACAAGGGCAACTACCGGTGGTGTACCATCGAGCCCCGGCGGGTCTGCTCCGGCCAGGTCAACCCGGAGACCATCGAGGGGGCCCTGGAGCAGCACCGCCTGGTGCTCGAGTTGGCCCCGTACATGCTCTCGGTCAGCCCGCTCGATTGCGAAGCCCTCGACCTGCTCTACGGCTTCGATTTCACCTACCGGGGCAACCACAATCAACTGGTGGCCGAGGCCCTGGGGATCAGTCCGGCGCTGGAGCGGATCGCGGAGATCCCGGGCGCGACGGTCATCAACCATGAGCCGTCGCTGACGATCGCCTTAGACGACCAGTGTCGATCCCAATTTCGGCTGAGCGTGGAGACCAGGACCAACGCCTACCAGGTCCGCACCGGGGACTTCCCGGAGGAACAGCTCAGCGTGTACGTCACCGCCCGCCAATACGGCAGCCTGGGGGTGGAAAAGACCTTCGTGGAGACGCTCGAGCGGCTGGGGGAGATCTGCAACGAGATGATCGAGAACCACGTGATCGAGCACATCCTCGACCCGTTGGCCCGCACTATCTCTCTGAAGTGAGGCTGTAGGAGGCGTCTCCAGACGCCGATTGGCCTGCCTGCCGGTTTTATCGGCGACTGGAGTCGCCTCCTACAAATGACTGATTTGGTCGAGTTATTTTGTCAAGGCGCCTACGGCGATTCCAGCGGCATCTCGAAGTACTTCTTCCACACCTCGTATGCCGGTCGCGGCGCACCCTTCTCGTCCAGCAGGCCGCAATCGTGCCAGGCCATGAGGGCCTCGGGAGCCGAGTCCTTCATCTTCTTCCACAGCTTCTCCCACAGCGCGTCGTCGTCGCGGGGCCGCATCGGGTGGGCTGGCAGCACCGTGGGGAACCTGCCCGACCGCCTTGCGTCCCCCCGTAAGCTATCTTGTTCAGTAGTGGCAGAGCCCCTGTTCGCCAGTCCGGGAAAAAGGGGACAGGTCCAATTTGCCGGAACGGCCCGCGACCAACCTTCGGTTGGTGCCCGGCTTCGCACAAATTGGACCTGTCCCCTTTTTCCTCCCCGAGGCCGCAACGAGCATCGAACGGGGGATCCACAGCCTGGAGGTGCCAATTCCATGTCCCACAAGAAAGCCGTCCGCAGGCAACTGTTCGTCGACGCCCGGATCCAGGGGGCCCTGGTAGTCCGCGCGATCCTGTACTGGGTGCTTTGCCTGATCACCATCACCCTGATGCTGCTCTGCTGGCGAATTCTCACCGGCCCGGCAGGGGTGTTTTACCAGCACTTCGACGAGATGTGGTTCTATTACGGTCCGGCGTTGATCGCCTCATTTCTGTTGTTACCGCTGGCGATTGTCGACCTGCTAAGGTTCAGCAACCGTCTCCTGGGGCCGTTTCTGCGACTCCGCCGTGCGATGTGCGCGTTGGCTCGGGGTGAGCACGTCGAGCCGATCGAGTTCCGCCGCGGCGATTTCTGGAAGGAATTTGCCGACGAGTTCAGCGCGGTGGTCGCCCGAGTCCAAGGCGAACTCCCGCCGCCAACGCCGGAATGCGACCCGCAGGAAGAGCCGGAAGAGCCGGTCTCGGCCGTGGTCGCGTGAACACCCACGGTCCGGAAAAAGGGGACAGGTCCAATTTGCCGGAACGGCCCGCGACCAACCTTCGGTCGGTGCCCGGCTTCGCACAAATTGGACCTGTCCCCTTTTTCCTCTCCGGCGGTTGGTTCCCCTGGCGTCGACCGAGGCTTTCCCTTACGATGGCGTTTTCGGCATCGACGGCAGAGGATATCCGCACGTTCGTGGCTTATTGACTCTCAGAAAGCTAATGCCACCTCGTTTAGCCGTCGCCGGCACGGCGACGGAGGCGTTTCTCCAGGCCGACGTGCCGTCGGCCGCTAAACCCAATACCGTTGAATTAAGGGCCAACCCAGCCTGGACACAGTGGCACCGGCGTCTCGCCGGTGTGATGCAAGTGAAAGTGCTGCCATCAT
>Ga0315291_10004404_pt1 | contig 17944 bp, 12 predicted proteins | sample YL17G12_20_MG_FD_203070 | JGI IMG/M metagenome (GOLD analysis project Ga0315291, IMG submission 203070) | Sediment microbial communities from Yellowstone Lake, YNP, Wyoming, USA - YL17G12_20 | ecosystem: Environmental > Aquatic > Freshwater > Lake > Sediment | place: USA: Wyoming | collected...
GGCGAGGGCTTATAATAGGACCAGATCAGATAAGAAGTTACTCGTAAATCATGCCCTTTTCCGAACTCAGCACGGATGTCATGAGCACCTAAGCGTTTTTGACACTTGCACTCGATGATCCGTAATGTCGTCTTCGCCGTCGGTTTCCCCGGGCTGGATGTTACAAGCAGATCTGGAATTCTAATGAACTTGCTGATGTCTCCTTCTAATTTGGGCTGCGTCCACAAGTATCGGCCTTGCCCACCCTCCACAAAAGCCAGCGGGCCATTTTGATCGAACAAATTGGGGACTTCGCTGCATTTTACCTGGTCGGCCTTGAGCAAGATAGTCACGAGACTTAGGGCTTCAACCAGCTTCCAAGTTTCAATCTTGGCGTCCAGGAGGGGAGTATTACTGCTGATATGCTCTCCATGCTCACGAGAGATATAGACCTTACACTGGCCCGCGAGCATGTTAGCTGCGTAGCAAATAGCTCTCCATATTGCGGCGCGTGCCTCCGGATCAGGTTCTTTCGAATCAGCCCGAATGTCTATCAGCATCTAAGCCTATCGAGCTTCAGGGCTTGACGGCTCATAAGTCAACGCGAAGACCGTGTCCGTCAGCCAGCGCCGGAACGATTCGTTGTCGCTGAATTGCTTGAAAAGTTCGGTGTCGTCCTTGAGTACGGCGGTCATCACGCGGGCCAGGGCCCTGTCGTGCTCGATGCGCGCGTTTTGCTTATCGGAATTCCTCTTTGCGTTTTGATAGGCCGTATCCGCGGCGACCCGCGAGGGGATATCATGGGTGATGATCCGATCGACCCGGTCCTTGTCGCTCCAGGGGATATTGCCGAACTGGTCGTTGAATGTCTTCAGGATATTGGAGAGTCGGTCCAGCTCGGGCTCGGGCTTGTAGCCGCTTCCGCTCGTGGGCACCGGCTCGATTTCGGCATCCTCGTCCGGGAGCTGGATCTTCACGGCTGCTCTTTTCTCGACGCGATAGCTGTCCATGTCGATGGCCTCGAGGATTCCCTTCGAGAGGTCTTCTTCGACCGGCGCTGGCAGCTTGGAAACGAGGAAGTTAAGGAAAATGGAGAGCTTTTCCCATCCAGCGTTGGTGTATGGAAGGATCGAGGCCAGGAAACCGTAGGTCCGCAGGAAAGCCTTGGCCTTGCCCTTGAAATCCACCTGTCCGTCCTCGTTGAGATGCTCTTTGTAGGTCGCGACACGGGCGTCGAGGATGGGGTCCAGCCGGTCGCGGTCCGCTCCGCCGAGATAGAGATCTACGAACTGATCGATCTGCTCCTGAGCATAGACCTGATACCCGTCAAGCTCGGCCTTCAGATCATGGAGCTTATTGGGATCAGTTTCCTCGGCCAGGATTGTGGTCCGATAATAATCGGCGAACGCCTCTCGGATCGTGTCCGCATCGTTCATGAAATCGAGCACGAAAGTGTCGTGCTTTTGAGGATGGGCACGGTTCAAGCGCGACAGTGCCTGGACGGCTTTTATCCCCGAGAGGATCTTGTCCACATACATCGTGTGTAGGAGCGGTTCGTCGTAGCCCGTCTGGAACTTGTCCGCGCAAACGAGAAAGCGATACGGCTCGTTCTGAATTTCGTCCGCGATTCGGCTTGAGGGGAAGCGGTTTATGGAGGCTTCACTAACCCTGACTCCGCCGTACTCGTGCTCTCCTGAAAAGGCAACAATAGCCTTATAGGGGCTCTTTCGCTCAGCCAAGTAATCGCTGATGGCGTGGTAGTACTGGATGGCCCGATCGATGCCGTTCGTCACCACCATCGCTCTGGCTTGCCCGCCGATCTTGCCGAGTCCGGCCACTTGCTCATGAAAATGGTCGACCATGATCTCGGCCTTAAGCCGGATAGCGTGATCGCGGCTCTCGACATAGCGGCGCAGCTTTTTCCTGGCCCGCTTAGTGTCGAATTCCGGGTCGCCCTCAACGGTTTTAATGAGCTTGTAGTAGCTCTCAACGGGCGTATAGCTTCTGAGCACGTCCAGGATGAAGCCCTCCTGGATCGCTTGTTTCATGGTGTAGCTGTGGAAAGGCCTGTGCTTAGTCTGTCCGCCTTCATCATACGGATCGCCGAATATCTCAAGAGTTTTGTTCTTCGGGGTGGCGGTGAAGGCGAAGTAGCTGGCGTTCGGCAGAAGCTTCCGCGCCTCCATGATGCGGTTGATCGCATCCTCGGTAGTCTCGTCGTCTTCCTCCGCTCCTGCGGCGGAAAGAGCCATGCTCAGCGCAGCCGAGGTGCGGCCGCCTTGACTCGAATGTGCTTCGTCGATGATGATGGCGAATCTGCGGCCGCGATGCTCACTGCCGATCTCGTCCAGTATGAATGGGAACTTCTGCACCGTCGAGATGATGATCTTCTTGCCGCCTTCGATGAACGAGCGCAGGTCGCCCGAGTGCTCGGCATGGCCCACCGTGGCCGCTACTTGGGCGAACTGCTTGACCGTGTCGCGGATCTGCTGGTCGAGGAGGCGCCGGTCCGTGACAACGATGATGGAGTCGAAGACCGAGGCATCGTCCCTGCGCAGTCCGATGAGCTGGTGGGCGAGCCAGGCGATGGAATTCGATTTGCCGCTCCCTGCCGAGTGTTGAATGAGATATCTTTTTCCTGCGCCGTGCCGGGCCGTGTCCGCAAGGAGCTTGCGAACGACGTCGAGCTGGTGATACCGAGGCCAGACCTGGACACGTTTCTTCCTGCCGGTTCTCTCATCCTTCGTCTCGATGACTTGGGCGTAATTCTCGAGGATCTCCGTCAGCCCGGTCCGGGTAAGGAATGTTTTCCATAGGTATTCGGTCTTAAGGCCGTCGGGATTGGGCGGATTGCCCGCGCCGTCGTTCCAGCCCCGGTTAAAGGGCAGAAACCACGATCCCTTGCCCTTGAGGCAGGTGCTGAAGCGGACTTCGTGGTCGTCCACGGCGAAGTGGACGACACAGCGGCCAAACTCAAATAACCGCTCCCGTGGGTCACGGTCGCGCTTAAACTGCTGGACGGCATCCTCGACAGTCTGCTTGGTCAGGCTGTTCTTAAGCTCGAAGGTAGCCACGGGCAGGCCGTTGATGAATAGACCGAGATCGAGCGCGAGCTGTGTCTCGTCGCGGCTGTAACGAAGCTGGCGGGTGACGGTGAAGCGATTGGCTTCATAAAGAGCTTTTGCCTTCTCGTTTCCGGGCGACGGCCTGCCGAAAAAGAGATCGAGATGGTGCGGCCCGTGCTTGATTCCATGACGCAAAACGTCGATCGTGCCTCGTTTAGTGACCTCGCCCTGGAGGCGGGCGAGGAACTTCTGCCTCGTGATGCCGCACTTTTCGAGGTCGAACACTGCTGCCGTCTCAGGTTGGGTTGTCTTCAGGAAGGCGCGAAGCTGGGCCAGGTCCACACAGTATTCGCGGTCGTAATCATCCGGAGAGCCGCAAATCCAGCCGCTTCCTCCATATGGGGCACTCGGCTCGCGTACCACTCCCGGCGGCGCGGAAGCCGGATTGCATGGCCCTCCGGTGAGCGCTGTGCAGATAAGCCGCTCCAGTCCGCGCTCGCTCGTGTCGGTCTTGGTCATGCCAATTCTTTTGTTAGACCTTTGATAAGCACTTGGTTGCCAGCCTCCTCTAACAAAGCGCAACTTATAGGATTAAAACGCGTTTGGATTATTAACCTTCCCGAAAAACAGTTCATTAGCGGAATTCCTTTGTTTAGCCTTTGCCCGCTTCACCCGTTATCCTCCATTTGTGTCCGCTCCTGGCATGTAAACCAGTTGTTCCAAACTACAGTTGATAATATCTGAAGCCATATCATGCCCATAATCAAGTACTCGTCAAGTAAATTGAAATCTTTCAACCCATTGATTAATAAGATGATACCGTTCTCTGGTTCATCCATATCAAGTACCCATCAAGCATCCTGATCCGGCTTGATACCGGCCCAAAATGGAATATATCTCATCAATTTTGGAGCTGCGGCAGAATCGTAGGGAAGAATGAGCTTGGCCTTGAGTGTCTCTCCTATCAGGCGAGAAGCTTTCGCCATGTTCCTCGGTTCAATCCCAAAGCGTTGTCGGACCGACGTATTGGTCAAATATTCCCTGTTGACATGCCGCAGACACGCATGGAGATAAACGGATCGGAGCCGGTCAGCCTTGTCCATATCGGCCAAAGGCCGGGGCGAAAATAGTACCACGCGTGTGTGGTCCTCGGTGGCTTCGGGGAGTGGTGCCGGCAGTTGGAATAGCTCGGTCTGGAACACTATTTTATCCCAACCGCTGCCTCGCTCTTCGCATATACCGATTCGTCTCATTATCGAGGCGAGGGCTTCATTTCGCGACTTGGGCGGCGTATCTACGAAGCGCTGTGTGTCAACCAGCGGTGCGCCAGGATTGGAAACCTCCATGCGGTCAGAAAAGATTTCCACCATAGGCCCTGCGCCCGTAATGAAGAAATCTTGGTGGATAAGCGCATTAGCCACTAGCTCTCGCACCGCGAGCTCCGGATACATCGGAACCTTCTTTCGAAGGGCACGTTCGACTATCTCGTTTGTTGGAAGCAGTCCATGAATATAGCTGATTAGGCCTTCGAATCCACAGGCGTATCCCTTAGTGCCCACTGTCTCCTTCAGCGTTTCGATTCGGTTTGCGCCTCGATATTGGATTACCCGCATCGCTTTGCGGTTGAGAGAGCGGAAGGTCTCGAGCCGCTTAGCAAATAGGATTGCCCCGAGGTTCATGATATTCCAACCCCCGGCGTCGCAAGGCTGAATCAGGGAATCATCAACCAGTGTAGCTAGAATAGCATTCGGGTTCCCTGGCGAAGGGCGATTGAGCAGACTAAAGTAGGCCGTATAATCAAGTAGGCGCAGAACGTCCGTTTCGGAAATGCGTTCGGCGGCAATACCATCTTCGAATGGTGTGAAGTCGAAAATGCGCCATAGGGTCCGTTCTAATTCGGGAAATTCTTTGAGATTTTTCTTGTATGAACCAATCCGGATAAATTCCCTGCCCTTGAATTGGACTGGGTGCCTAACAGCCCTCTCAATCTCCAATAGCACGATCAGCTGTCCGTCCACGGTAACTTGGAAAAAGCGGAATAGGATTTTGGGCGTCAACAGACGAAGAAGCCAATTCTCTAATTCCTCATTACCCACCTTGGAAGCGCTTGGCGAAAACCGCGTTCCCAGAATGGCATGGCTACTGTTTGCCACACCCCAAAGAAGATAGGAGAATGCTTTCCCTGATAGGGCCGCAGAATTCGCTAGTGCAGAAATCTGCTCGCCGATTTCCTGTGGCTCTGCGTCGTTAACCTTGAACTCTACCCATTCTGTTTCATTCGGGAGCTTGCACAGCTCTCGAACCAGGCCTACGAGGTATTCAGTTGGCCGATCTGTTGTCATTGCTTGGCCTCCCCAGGACCTGTGGTAATCGCTCCATTCTCAGCCAATTCATCTGTATCGGGTAAAACGTCTGCTTCATCAGGAGGTTTCGGTTTTTCGACCTCATCCGGCAGTCGTGCTGCCGCCTCGCGTACATCGACCTTGCCGGTGACCACGTCGGCGATCAGGCGAGTGCGGTATTCGCGGAGGAGGGAAATTTCGTGCTCTGCCTCCGAGGTTATGCGGTTGATCTCAGACATAACGCTTCGAATGTGTTCAATGATCGCGCGCCTCTCTGAGAGAGGAGGGACAGGCAACCGAATGTCGTAGAGATCATCGGTGTACAACCGCCAAAAACCCTCAACGATGCCTTTCGCCCGAATACGCAGTTCACGGCGACACGCTGGTGATCGTAAGACCGGTTCGAAGTACTCGGCACTTTCTGGATTGATTGGCCGGAGGACAGTGTAATCGGGGCTGATAACTCCGGAGAAGCGGGCGAGAGCAAAAACACCAAGGTGCGCTTTCAGTCGGTTCAGAACGAGATCGCCAGGCTCGCACAGCTTTCCACCAGCGTAGTTCTCCGATACTAGAGTCCTGTTCTCCACAAGTTGGCTGGGCACAAGTCCCAAGCGCTGACTCATCGACAGGTGTTCCTCTGAGCCATCATCAGAGCGCCTATCAACCTCACGGAAAAGATAGCGACAGCGCTTAGCTTCCCAATGCTCCGGCACATTGCCCAGCCACTCCACGCCTGAGGGCTTAAGGCGCACGTTGGGGTCGAGGCCGCGGGTGACCGCGAGGTGGATAATAGCCTGTTTCAGCTCTTCCAGTAGCTTGATCAGCTTCTGCTTAGTACGAATGTATCGCCTGATTCGCCTGTCCGCGTGGTCAAGGAAACGGGCGATGGCGGCTTGTTCGCGGGATGGAGGAAGCGGCAATTCTGATCGGCTCAGCTTTTCGTAATCAATGTTTTGCCCCTGCCGTATGCCAGTCACGTACAGGGACAGATTCTCAATATAGGGTTGCGATTTAAATAGCCACGCTAAGTAACTTTGGGTATCTGGTTGGTTTGGATACAGAATCGTATATGCAGGACTTATTATCCCTTGCTCACGAGCATATTCTATGCCGCCTTGGAACGAGCGAAGGCTGATGACAAAGTCGCCAACCTGGACGAGCTTTAGCAGGTGAAGGTCCTTAAGCGCGAGCACTGTCCGGTTCTCGTATTGTTCTTTTCGTACCACTCCCTTCGTTTGGGTAGCAGCGAGCAAAGGCTCATCGGGATAACCTTTCTGCACGCGCTCACACAGCACTGTCTTTGTGCGCCTCAGATCCCAATGCTTTGGCACTTCTCCTAGCCACGGCACGCCGGAGTCCTTGTAGACGGAATGTGGCCTTAATTCCCCAAGCACGTCATAGCCCCTCGAACCACAGCTTGATTTTCTGCGCCATCAATTTCCGGCGCAGTGAGAGAAAATCGGGGTATTCATTAATCCCCATCTCTGTTATTTCATCGGGGATACAATGCAACCTGAGGTTTTCTCGTAGTCCCTTCAAATCAACGATATTGCCATAACGCTTTTTCCCACCGTTACATTGTTCTAAAAGTTGGGCGAAGTATACTTTCGGCTCTTTTTCGCCAATGGAAATGTTAATCTCGGTTTGGGCTACTGCGAAATTAGCTATTTGGTTGTATTGTCCTTTTGTAAGAGAATTTTTTTTCAAAAAGCCTCTGGGAAATATGTGGTGTTCATCTCCCTTAAGCTGGATGAGCTCTCGAACCGTAATGTCTCGAGATAGAAACCCATGGTCGTTCATCTTAACTTGGGCAGCCTTAAAAGCCCGGAAATATGGACTGATGCTCGAGGATGTCTCCATTTCTTGAGGAAGGGAAGTGTCCCAGAAAGCGTCGGATAACTCGCCCCGGATTAGGGTTTCAAGAAATTTCTCGGCTCCTTGAGTATGAACCTGACGTATATCGTAATCGAATGCCGTCTCGGGCGATCCGCTGTAGCGCCCCGTCAAAACGGACAAGGAATACCACCTTCGAACTATTCTTTCGATGTCCGCATCAGGGATGCTCTGGTCGCGGAGGGTAAGATAGAGGATATAGGCGAAGTTCAACACATTTTGCGAGCCAATCAACGAGGCATCCACGAACCCGCACGAGCGCAGGATCATCAGGAAGCGCTTAAAATGGGTTTCGTTCATATATCGCAGGATACCTCGCTTCAGGCAGGAGAAAGACTCTTCGACTATAGCCTCCTCAAACTGTTGCGTTTCGAAATTGCGTCCGGAAAGCAGGGCCACGAGATCTTGAAGCTTCCCTCTTTTAAATTCGGTTGTAAAGGCTACGCGAAGGAGGTCACCATAAGATGGATCATATAGATCGTCATTTTCGTTCTTGAGCCAGGCCATCGATTGAAAGAACTCGCTGGCCGCAAATTCTGGTTCTGCTTGCGCGGTCCAATAGAAATCAGGGGTTACGGCCATATGGCAAAAGTAATCGATCGCTTTTCTTAATATATTTCCTCCATAGGTCTCGTTCACCGCGATTTTTGACATGGCAAAATCGGCTTGACTCAGCGGAACTCCTTCTGAGTTCACTCGAATGAAAATCTCCGTGACCGTTTCGATATCCAGGTCAGAAGCTAGCTCTATGAGCCCAATTTGATTACTGGTAATACCTTTTAGCGCTTCGAGGCTCTTGGAAATCGTCTGCTGTGAAGTTTCCGGATTCCGCCCACAGTATTCAGTGACGAGGTCGTAGAGGCTTGTCCGGGGATCAAAAACTACTGCGATATCAGGAATCCACAAAGGATCCTTGGCAATCGCGGGATTAGAGACATCGAACTCTTTTTTGATCGGGTGGAATGCGATGCGAATGCGGACACGCTGATAATCCTTATTTATCACCTCTTGGGCTAGGAGTGCCGCCATGAGAGCTGACACGCGCTGCTGCCCGTCGATAAGGATTCTTTTTCCACTGGAAGAAGTGCCATCCTTAAGCTTGACATCATGGTTACGCCAGGCAATCAAATATCCAACAGGGAACCCTTGGAATAGGGAGTCCAGGAATTTTTTAACCCTTACGGCGTCCCATACGAATGGACGCTGGATTTCCGGGATGGCGATCTCGCCCGACTTGATCCAGGCGAAGAGCGTTTCGATGTGCGGTTGGGTAACGGCATAGCGTTGTGTGGGCACGTTATTTCTCTCCTTCCAGGATCTTCGTCAACAGTCCTTCGGTCTCTTCTTCCAACGCTAGGATGTCAGCGCGGATCTCCGCTAGCGTCCGCAGAGGTTGAGGTTTGTAGAAATAGCGGGTGAAACTGACCTCGTAACCTATCTTGATGCTGTCGGGGTCGTACCAAGCGTCGGGGACATGCGGCAGGACTTCGCGGCGGAGGAAGGCTTCGATTCCGCCTTCTTCCAAGAGCGGAACCTGTTCGGTATCGCGCAGGTCAGTATCGGGCTCATACTCGACTACAACCGGCTTGCCGTTGATCGAGACCTCGAACAAGCCGCGCAATGAACTTGGCGCGGTGCCGCGCTTGTGTATTTTCTTGATGACCGGCGGCGCTGCTTCATCCCGCCCGGCGGTCTCCTTAAGGGCCTTGATCTCTTTGGGGATGTAGGAGCGGCTGGTGTCAACGCCCTTAAGTCGCAGGGGCCGTTCGACGGTCACCTTTTGGTATCCGAAAGCAGAATTCTGGAAGATCTTTGACTGCTCTGTCTCCTCGAACTTTAGGAACGTGTCGCAGATGCGCGCGATGTCCTCTTCGCTCAGCTCGCAGTTTTTCTTACCCAGGTTTTTACGCAGTGGCTTAAACCATCGCGTGGCATCGATGAGCTGAACCTTGCCTTTGCGATGCGCCGGCTTGTGATTGCTGATTACCCAAATGTAGGTTGCGATACCGGTGTTATAGAACATGTTAAGCGGGAGCGCCACGATTGCCTCGAGCCAGTCATTTTCGATAATCCAACGGCGGATATTGCTCTCACCTTGGCCGGCGTCGCCGGTGAAGAGCGACGAGCCGTTGTGGACTTCGGCGATGCGGCTACCGAGCTTAGTGCTCTGCTTCATTTTGCTCAACATATTGGCCAGGAACAGCATCTGGCCATCGCTCGAGCGCGTGATCAGTGAATATTCGGAGTTGTCGTCATGTTCAACCAGGAAGCGTTGGTCCTTGATTCCGTCCTTTCCGCCCATGCGTTCGAGGTCACTTTTCCAGCTTTTGCCGTAGGGCGGATTGGAGAGCATGAAATCGAACTCGCGGGAAGGGAAGGCGTCGTTCGAGAGCGTTGAATGTTCCGGACCACCGACGATGTTGTCCGCCGCCTCGCCCTCGCCCTTGAGCAGGAGGTCAGCCTTACAGATGGCGTAGGTTTCGGCGTTAATTTCTTGACCGTAGAGGTGGGTGGCGACCTGCTTATCGTGTTCCTTGGCGAGCTTCTGGAGCGTGTCCTCGGCCACCGTAAGCATGCCGCCGGTGCCGCAGGCTCCATCATAGATGAGGTAAGTGCCGGACTCGATCTCGTTGGCAATGGGCAGGAAGATGAGCCGGGCCATGAGCTTCACGGCGTCGCGAGGCGTCCAGTGTTCCCCTGCTTCTTCGTTGTTTTCCTCGTTGAAGCGGCGAACCAGCTCTTCAAAAATCGTGCCCATACCATGGTTGTCCAGGCCGGGGAGGCGCACTGAAGCGTCGGCGGCGCGCACGGGGTACGGGCTCAGGTTGATCGAGGGATCGAGGAACTTCTCTATGAGGGTCCCGATAGCGTCGGCTTTGGAGAGCCTTTGTATCTGGTTTCGGAACTCAAAACTCTCTAGAATCTCCTGCACATTGGGCGAAAAACCATCGAGATAGGCTTCGAAGTCGGCCTTGAGCTGCTGCTGGCTGGCCCGGGCGCGAAGGTCGCGAAGAGTGAACTTCGAAATGTTGTAGAAAGCCTGTCCCGCCGCCTGAGGGAGCGCCTGGTCCTGGTGCACGATCCCCGCTTTGTCGAGGGATGCTTTCATGTCCAGGACGGCCTGCTTGGTGGGCTCCAAAACGGCGTCCAGACGGCGGAGGACGGTCATTGGAAGGATGACGTCGCGGTACTTGCCGCGGACATAGAGGTCCCGGAGCACGTCATCGGCGATTCCCCATATGAAATTGGCAATCCATGCTAGCTGTGCTTGTTCCATCAAATCTCCCCGCGAAATGGATATATTATCTTAGAATTACCCATATCAACATGCAAGTTGTTTATTATGCGGCCCGAGGCCGCCCCCTTGGAGCGGGGTAGGATAGGGTAGTAAGGGGAGGCCCTGGGTTTAGAGGCGCCGGCGGGACGGCCGGAATTCCCACGTCATCTGGAACATCATCTCCCGCAGCAAGTTGTTCATGGTCTCGTTCTTGTCCTGCATGCCGAAGGTCGGGACGCCGTCCGCGCCCATGCCGAGCGCGCCGACCGTCCCCTCCCGGACGCTGGATTGGGTCCAGATCGTCGCGCCGTTCGCGGCGGAGACGAGCCGGGTGGTCACGGCGATGTCGAACTTGGCCCGGACGAAAAGGGCCTTGCTCAGAGGTGCGAGAAGGTCCACCTGGGGTTTGACCTTGGATATTTTTATCTCGCCCAGGAAAAAGGCCTCGACCCCGTGCTTCTCGCCGATGGCCAGGGCGGCTTCGCGGTTGAAGGACGTCTTCCCGATCCCGGCCAGAACCTCGCCAGACCGCCCGAGTTCGACGACCGGCACGCGCTGGGCCGCGGTGACCTCCTGGAGGAAGAACTGCGTCGCCATGCTGTCGAGCTCGCCCTTGGCGTTCTCCACCTTGAAGGTGACGAGCCCGACAGTTTCATAGCCGGTGAGGTCGACGGCGGGCGGGACGATCGTGTATTTTGTGGTGCAACCCGCGACAGCGAAGAGGGCAAAAATCCAAACCAAATGTATCTTCTTCATCGAGAGTCTCCTTCCGATCGCTGGGCGCCTTAATTGACTGTGCTGTCAATTTAGTCGGTCGAGCCCGCTCCGGAGGCCGGTCGGCCCTTATCGGCACCTATTTAATAAGGTGGAACGACGTCTGCCGGCCGGCCAGGAAGAAGGCCTTTTCGCCATCGAAGAGGATGTCCTGTTCGAGCGGCACGCGGAAGTCCGCGCCGCCCCATTCCGGGACGGGCCCGGTGACGCTCATCTCGGCCGTGAAGGCGCTCATGGGGACGAGCTTGACGTCGCCGCGGCCGACGTTGTTGACCTGCTCCCAGGGCAGGCCGATGAGCGGTCCGGGTTCGTGGAGGAAATGGCCGAGGGAGTGCGAGTAAACCTTCGGGCCCGGGATGCCCAGCTCGCGGGCCTTCTTAAGGATATTCCCGAGGAGTTCGTTGCCGGTCAGGCCGGCCTTGAACTCCCCGTAATAGACGTCTTGAAGGCGATTGGCCTCGGCCATGAGCTTCTTGAACGTCTCCGGCGCGTCCCTTTCGCCGGGGCGCAGGACGTAGGCGACCCCCGAAGGGAAGAAGAAGGGGGACACGTACCGGAAGTACATGTCCCCGAAGATACATGTCCCCCGAACACTAGCGCATATGCCGTGAACTTCCGTGGTTCGCGATGCGTTTATTAAGGAGCGGCCTTGTCCGCGTTGATTTCCTGTGTCTTATTTGCGAGAATAGCTGACTTCGGGCTGCCAACCCGACACACGCCGAGTGCGGCCCGGTCTTACCGTATTTAATGGAGGTACCGTTACGTGACCCTTCGCCGATCCCCAAGCTTCCTCGTCCCCTTCCTCTTATGTCTCGCGCTGGGCCCCTTGGCCGCGGCCGACCTGACCTTCGATCGCTACCATAAACCCGAAGAGCTGACCGCGGCGGTCCAAGACCTGGCCCGGGCCAATCCCGGCTTCGCCAAGGTCCACGTTCTGGCCAAGAGCCCCGGCGGACGCGAACTCGTCCTGCTCGAGCTCGGCCCCGAGACCGCGAAAGCCGCCAAGAGCCTTCCCGCCGTATTCATCGCGGCCAACATGGAAGGGACCGTGCCCATCTCCGGCGAGGCGGCCCTGTACCTGGCCAAGCTCGTCTGTGAGAAGGCCGACATGCGTTCCGACCGGACCTGGTACATCCTGCCTTGCGGCAATCCGGACGCCGCGGCGGCCTACTTTGGCCAGCCCCTGCGCCTCGACCCGCGGAACGCCCGGCCCCGCAACGACGACCAGGACGACCAGACCGACGAGGACGGCGTCGAGGACCTCGATGGCGACGGCCTCATCACCCAGATAAGGGTCAAAGACCCCGAGGGCGCCTGGATCCCCGTCCCCGTCGATCCGCGCCTCATGAAGAAGGCCGACGGGTCCAAGGGCGAGAAGGGCGTCTGGAAGCTCTATCCCGAGGGCCTCGACAACGACGGCGACGGCCAGTTCAACGAGGACGGGCCCGGCGGGGTCAATCTCGGGACCGCCTTTCCCCACCTCTTCAAGTTCCACGCCCCCGATTCCGGCCCGTGGTCGGGAAGCGAGGCGGAGACCTTCGCCCTGCTCAAGTTCTTCGACCTCCATCGGGAAGTCGGCTTGACCTTCGTCTTCGGCGAAACGAACTTCTGCCTGGCCCCGCCCCGCGGCGGCCGGAAAGGGGAGGCGGACCTCAACCAGATCAAGGTCCCGGAAAATATGGCCGGCTTCATCAACGCCGACCCCACCCGGACTTACACCATCGCCGAGGTCATGGACATGGTCAGGCCGCTCGTCCCTCCCGGCATGGAGGTGACCGAGTCCCTGATCGCCGGGTTCCTCGGTCTCGGAGCGGTGGTGAATCCCCTCGACGACGACGTCAAGTTCTATAAGGAACTTTCCGATAAATACAAGGAATTCCTGAAAACCGCGAAACTCGACGGCAAGCGCCTCGACCCGGCGCCCGACAAGGACGGCTCGCTCGAGCTCTACGCCTACTACCAGCTCGGCCTGCCCTCCTTCGCCCTGGACTTCTGGACCCTGCCCGAGGTCAAGGAGGAGAAGGCCGCCGACGAGATCACACCCGAAAAGCTCGAGAAGATGACCAACGACGAGTTCATCGCTTTGGGCGAGGAGAAGATCGACGCCTTCCTCAAGGCCTCCGGCGCGCCCGACCAGTTCAAGGCCAAGCAGGTCATCGAAGGGCTCAAGGGCGGCATGATGGACACCAAGAAAATGGCCGAGATGATGAAACAGATGCCCAAGAAGCCGAGCGCCGAGGGGATAGACCCCAAGGAGAAGGCCCTCCTCGCCTGGAGCGACAAGGAGCTCGGCGGAAAAGGGTTCGTCGCCTGGAAGCCTTTCAAGCACCCGACCTTTGGCGATGTCGAGATCGGCGGCGCCGTTCCCTTCACCGACAACACGCCTCCGGCCAAGATGGTCGACGGCCTGCTCAAGGGCCAGGTCCCGTGGGTGGCCGAGATCGCCAAGAAGATGGCCAGGATCAAGATCGCCGACACCGCGGTCAAGCGGCTGGGCGGCGGCGTCTACGAAGTCAAGGTCTGGGTCGAAAACACGGGCGACCTGCCCTATCCGACGGCGATGGGCCGTCGCAACGGGCGCGTCCTGCCCGTCATCGTTACCCTCGGCGGTCAGGGCTTCGAGATCGTTCAAGGTAAGAAGAGGAGCCTCGTCCCGGCTGTGCCGGCCCACGGCTCCCAGCCGGTGACCTGGATCGTCCGGGCCGCGAAACCCGTCAAGCTCGGGGTCAAGGCGGAGACACAGATCGCCTGGGGCGATTCCCGCACGGTCGACCTGGGAGGTGCAAAATGAAGAAACTCGCCTGTTTCGCCCTGTTGATCATTCTTTTCGCGTCGACCCTGCCGGCGCAGAAATCCGAGATCACGGTTCCCCTGAGGTTCGATCAATATTACACGCTGGACCAGGTTTACGAAGCCCTCCGGGCGCTCAACAAGGCCTACCCCCAGCTGACGACGCTCGAAACGGTCGGCAAGACCGAGGAAGGCCGGCCCATCATGGCCATGACCGTCAACAACCCCAAGACGGGCGCCGCCTTGGACAAGCCCGGGATGTACGTCGACGGGAACATGCACGGAAACGAGATCCAGGGCGGCGATATCTCGCTCTACCTCCTCGACTACATGCTCGGCGGCTACGGCAAGAACCCGGAGATGACGAGGCTCGTGGACAAGACCTGCTTCTATGTCGTGCCCGTCGTCAACGCCGACGGACGCTTCCACTTCATGACCGACGCCAACGATCCGAGCGGCAACCGCAGCCTGCGCATCCCCACGGACGACGACAAGGACGGGCTCTTCGACGAGGACAAAGCCGACGACCTCGACGGCGACGGCAACATCTGCACGATGCGCAAGAAAGACCCCTTCGGTCAGTATAAAACAGATCCCGAGGACGCCCGCCTCATGGTCCGCGTCAAGCCCGGGGAAAAGGGCGAGTGGACGATGCTCGGCCAGGAAGGCCTCGACAACGACGGCGACGGCCAGATCGACGAGGACGGCGAGGGCTACGTCGACCCCAACCGGAATTGGGGCTTTGACTGGGCGCCGCCCTACGTCGAAGGCGGTTCGGGCGAATACCCCTTTTCCGGGGTCGGGCTCAAGGGCTTGGCCGAGTGGACGATGACCAAGACCAACATCGTCTTCGCCTGGTCCTTCCACAACAACGGGGGCATGCTTCTCCGCGGCCCCAGCCGGAAAGGGCTCGGAGAGTACCCGCAGCAAGACGTCGCGGTCTACGATTATCTCGGCAAGCAGGGGGAGCGGATCATCCCCGGCTACCGCTACATGATCTCCTGGAAGGACCTCTACACGACCTACGGCGACTCCGGCGAGTGGATCACACAAGTGATGGGCTCTTATTTCTACTGCTCCGAGGTCTTCCAGGGGGATTCTGAAGCCTTCAAGGGCGTTTCGGAGAGGCCCGAGGGGGGCTCGCCCCGGGAGGAGGCCGTCCAGAGTATCTTCTCGGAGGGCGTTTCCGACCGCGAGCGGCTCAAGTTCAGCGACAACGTCGTCCAGGGCGAGCTCTACAAGTCCTGGAAACCCTTCAAGCACCCCGACTACGGCGACGTCGAGATCGGGGGCTGGGTCAAGATGAGCTCCCGGCTCGGCGCGCCCTTCATGATCAAGGACCTCGTCCACCGCAACGCCATGGCCGTCCTGTTCACGGCCAAGCACGTTCCCGAAGTCAGCCTCGAAGTGACCGAGGTCAAGGCGCTGGGCGGTGATCTTTACCGGGTCCGGACGCGCCTGGCCAATCCCAAGGCCATGCCGACGATGAGCTACCTCGCCCAGAAGGCCAACCTCTATCCCAAGGACATGCTCAAGGTCGGCGGGACCGGCGTCAAGGTCGTCGCCGGCGGCCTTCTCCTCGACCCTTACCGCGACCAGGTCTCTTACAAAAAGGACAAGCCTGATATCCAATTCCTGGTCGTTCCCGGCTTCGGCAAGGTCGAACACCAATTCCTGGTCGAAGGGAAGGGCGAGATCACGCTCCGGTACGAATCGCGCCACGGCGGCAAGCTCACGAAGACGGTCAAGCTCGAATAGGCGCGGACGAAAAAACGGATCCGCTTGTCATCTCCCGGCCGACGGGAGCATAATTGTTTTCCGGAAGTTCAAACGCGGAGAAAGGAGTCCGTCGATGCTCAGACGTTTCCAGATCGAAAATTCCAAGATCGTCGAGACGGCCGATGAAAAAGCCCCCGTCCTGCTCTATATCAATCCCGACGAAGCCGAGAAGCGCCGCCTCGTCGAGACCTGCCAGATCGACGAGCACACCCTCAATTCCGCCCTCGACCCCGACGAGCAGGCCCGCCTCGAGTGCGAGCCGAACCACATCGCCTTTATCTACAAGCGGCCCAAGAATTATTCCGGCAACGACCAGCTCCTCTTCAAGGCCTCGACGATGGGCGTCTTCTATTTCGGCGACCTCCTCATCCTCGTCGCAGCCGAGGACACGACCCTTTTCGAGGGGAAACAGCTGGCCAAGGTCGCGACCGTCCGCGAGCTCATGATCCGCCTCATCTACCGGGCCATCTTCCACTTTATGGAGCACCTCCGGATCATCAACACGATCGCCGACGACGTCGAGCAGAAGATCAACAAGGCCATGGAGAACAAGTATCTCATCAACCTCTTCACCCTGCAGAAGAGCCTCGTCTACTACCAGAACGCCGTCAACTCCAACGGCGCCCTCATCGAGAAGATCCGCCACAACGCGTCGAGGTTCGGGTTCACCCAGGAGGAGATGGAGCTCCTCGACGACATCGTCATCGAGAACAACCAGTGCTACCGTCAGGCCGAAGTCTATTCCAACATCCTGGCCAGCCTGATGGACGCCCGGGCCTCCATCGTCAGCAACAACCTCAACGTCCTGATGAAGACCCTCAACATCATCACCATCGCCATCATGGTCCCGACGTTCGTCGTGTCCATTTTCTCCATGAACGTGGATCTCCCCTTCGGCCTCAAGGAGCACCCGGCTTTCTGGCTCATCATGGGCCTGGGCGCCGTCGCCATGGTGGGGTTCCTCATTTTTTGGAAATACAAGAAGTGGTGATGTGGGGGGATTCGCCTTGGCGCGAAGAAAAGGAAATGGATATCATTAGGAGAAGGATATCGTGACCGATGGAAAAAACCGTGTTTGCCCGGTTGAAATAGCCGGCAGTCTCGATAATAAAATGCGAAGATGGTTACAAGATCCCCGGAAGATACTGAAACCCCATATTGTCGAAGGAATGACCGTCTTGGATCTGGGCTGCGGTCCAGGCTTTTTCTCTGTTGACATCGCTCAAATGGTCGGCAAATCGGGTCGGGTTATCGCCGCCGATTTGCAGGAAGGGATGCTTCGGAAGCTCAGAGACAAGATCCAAGGCACCGAACTTGAGGAACGCATCACACTGCATAAGTGCGTAAAGAACAAAATAGGCTTGTCAGAGAACGTTGATTTTATCCTTGCGTTCTACATGGTTCACGAAGTCCCCGATCAGGGTGGATTATTCCATGAGATGACATCGACAATAAAACAGAACGGACGAGTTTTCATCGTAGAACCGCCATTCCATGTCTCAAAGACGGCATTCGAAGAAACTATCAGAAGAGCCCGGGATGCCGGTTTCACACCTGTCGAAAGACCGAAGGTGTTCCTTGGCAGGACAGTGATATTGAAAAAGGGCTAACAATATCTAGCGGCAAGATCAGCGAGATTCGACGGGTCCTTGACGCTTCGGAACTTCGAAAACTCATGTCGTCGTAGGAGGCCTGCTTCCACCGGCCGCCGGGTCACTTCTCCGCGCGCTTGGTGCTGACCGACATCCCCGCCCAGCTGCCCTCTACGAAGGTCGTCTCCATGAACGGCAGGCCGAGGACGTGCTCGACGAAATCGGCGCTCCCCCAGCCGCGGCCGCGCTGGCGCGCGGAGACGTTGTGGGCGGCGAAGCAGCCGCCGACCGTGAGCTTGGGCAGGACGGCGATGAAATAATTCTTGTACCAGTCCTTGTCGGCGTCGCAGAAGACGAAATCGAACGGCCCCGGCAGGGCGGGGACGAGCTCGTGGGCGTCGGCGAGGCGGGCGTCGATGAAAGCGTCGAGCCCCGCTTCCCGGAAGTTGGCCA